>WNFN01154634.1_pt2 | contig 14036 bp, 12 predicted proteins | sample 5400161 | NCBI WGS metagenome assembly WNFN01 (sample SAMN13153353, study PRJNA577476) | soil metagenome | isolation source: 80 cm saprolite on Douglas fir-dominated hillslope | place: USA:California | collected 2013-09-17
TGCAGGAGTACACCTCGCTATGGAAGGGCGGGCTCGGCGACGACGCCCGCCGCTGGCTCACCGGCCACGCGTGGCAACCCCAGTTCCGCGAGCTGGCGGCACTCGCCGCTTCCTACCGGCGCCCGGTTCCCGGCCAGGCCCGCGGCGGGTTTCTTACCGCCACACGCGTGCAGTCGTGATCAAGAGCACGCCCATCCCTTCACTGCGAGACCACCAGCGCGGACCCAAGACCTATAGGCACGGCAGCCCGTGACAAAAGACCGCGTGCCAGGGGCCGGCTGGTGTGCTACGCACAGGTTTTCGTCTCCGGGGAACAGAACGTGACCTCGGGGTAGCGTGGTGACGGCTGGTCCAGCAAGGCTTGTGGCTTGCTGCGCAGGTGCTGGTCGAAGAAGGCCCGGACGTAGGCGCGGGTGATGTCCAGGGACCGGGATCCGGGGATGCCGGCGCCGGTGTCGATGCCGATCTGATCGGCCAGTAGCGCGAGGTCGGTGAAGGAGGCGTGTATCGCCCCGGCCGCTAGGAGCCACCGCTTCCAGCCGGTCAGGAGTTTCCAGTCACGCTCCCAGGTGATCACGGCACTTTTCTTTCCGCGGGTGCCCGGGGTGTACGAGGATTGCTTGCCCAGGAAGAGAAACGGACGTGACAGGCCGCGGTCCGGGATCTGGGCGTGAGTGGCGCCGTCCATGTCGATGCCGGCGCGGATGCGGGAGTCGGCCAGCATGGCGGGAGACATCTGCTGCCCGGCCTGCCACTACCTTCTCGGCCCTGCCCGAGCGGGGTGCCTGACGGGCGAGGCAGGTGGTGACCCGCCCATCGGGAAAGGCCGTGGCGTCACTCTCGTAGGTGTGATCAACTCCGGCCACGACGTAGCCATGGCTGGCTAGGTCCTCGGCGAGGGCGGTGAGCGTGCTGCGGGGCATGGTGAAGCCGGGCGAGAGCACGACGAGGGGGAGGCTGCGCTGACGCCCGGCCGGCGTGGCATCGCTGACCGCGTTGGTCCGGACCGTGCTCAGCACGTCCGGCGGCACGCTGGTAAGGCCCCTGCTCGCCAGGAGGAGCTCGGACTCCGCTGGCGTCATGTACCGGGCTCGCCGCCCGTCCGATGGCGTCGCCGGATACCACAGTGAGACCATCAGCTCTCGTGCGCTCACCCCCGCGGCCCAGGGATCGGGACGGGAGGCGTCGCTCAGGTACAAGGACGTGGTACCGACCGGGCACGGACCCGTCGGCTCAGGCAGGTACGGCGTGTGTCCCGGCGCGACCGGCGCGTCACCGGCGTCCGCGAAGGTTCCCATGCCGCTTGAAGTTGTAGTTCAGGTTGAACAAGCTTGGGGCTTGTGTCCGATGAGCCCGATCCGCCTGGCGGGGACCAGGAGCACCGTGAGCTGCTGGCCCGGCTGCGGGTGGTGGCTGAGACGAAGGACGCCGAGGTCAGGTTGCTGCGCGCGGAGCCGGCTGCCGAGCGGGAGCTGCGGAAGCGGCTGGAGCTGCAGGTCGCGGAGCTGCAGCGGCGGCCAACCGTGACAAGATGCTCGGGCATTCATGGGACCGAGAGAGGATCGGCATGAGGGTGCGACGGGTGGTCACAGGCCACGACCGCAACGGGAAGGCCGTGTTCGCTTCGGACGAGCAGGTCGATCCGCTGACCCTGAAGCTGATACCTGGCGCGGAGTTCCACCGCCTGTGGGGAGCCGATCAGGCGCCGACCTTTCCTGACGATGGCGGCCCGACGGCCCAGCCCAGCTACTTCCCTCCCGTGGGCGGCTATCGCTTCGGGCTGTTCACTGTCCCTCCGGCGACTGCGCCGGCTCCTGCCGACCTCGACCTCCAGGCGGCGCTGGCGGAGATGGACGAAACGCTACCGGGCATGCTGGCCTATCTGGAGCCGGACAACCCGGGTATGCATACCACCGACACGATCGACTTCGAGGTAGTCCTCTCGGGTGAGGTGATCCTCGAGCTGGACGATGGGGCCGAGAAGGCGCTCCGCCCGGGCGACACCGTGGTGCAGAACGGGACGCGCCACCGCTGGCGGAACCGGGGAACCCAGCCAGCCATCGTGGCGGTGTTCATCACCGGGGCCCAGCGCGCCAGCGGATAATCCGGGCGCCCGGCAGCATCCTTCCCCCGGACTTCAGCCAGCTGCGGTCTCTGACGGGCCCGGGTGACTAACTGAGTGACGATGCCCGCGCACACGGCCGCACACCAGCGGACGACACTGACGGTAGACGGCAGTTCAAGCACTTGATGGCGCAGCTTGGCGGGGACTGAACTTGGCTTCGGGACGAAGAGGCTCCCGACCTCGCTTAGCCCTCGACGTGTAGCCTCAAATCTCGGAACGCCTCTATGAGCTTAGGTGTAGTCCATAGCGCGTTGAGGCCACTCGGGTTGGGCAGCACCCACAGGCGGGTGCTCGCCACGGTCTGCTCCTGTGCTCCCACGGTGGCGCCGCCCTGGCCGAACGCCGTCCGGTAGGCGGTGAGGCCGACGACCGCCAGCCACCGGGGGCGCAGCCGCTCGGCCTTGGCGCGCAGCAGCCTGCCGCCCTCGTGCAGCTCTTGCGCGGTCAGCTCGTCGGCGCGCGCGGTGGCGCGGGCGACGATGTTGGTGATGCCGAGTCCGAGGGCGAGGAGCTGGTCCTGCTCGTCGGGCCGGAGCTGGCGCGGCGTGAACCCGGACCGGTGCAGGGCCGGCCAGAAGCGGTTTCCTGGCCGGGCGAAGTGGTGCCCGGTAGCGGCGGAGTACAGGCCGGGATTGATGCCCGAGAACAAGACCCGTAGGCGGGGCGCGATGACGTCGGGGATGGTCAGGTCTCTGGCTGCCGCCAGGTCAGCGGGCGTCGGACGCGGTGCCCGGCGAGACTCTGTCACCGGCAGGGGCTCAGCCACGAGCTGAGCATAATGGGCTCGTGATCAAGGTGGAACGCGACCGGTTCGAGGAGATGGTCGTCGCGGCGCTGGACTCGCTGCCCGATGATCTCGGTCGGCTAATGCGCAACGTGGCCGTCACTGTCGAGCACGACGCTGGCCCCGGCGGACTGCTAGGGCTCTACCAGGGAGTGCCGCTCACGAGCCGCACATCCGGGTATGCCGGGGTGCTGCCCGACCGGATCACCATCTACCGCCTGGCCATCTGCGCGATCTGTAACACGGAGGACGAGGTGGTCGAGGAGGTCCGCCGGACCGTCATCCACGAGGTGGCCCACCATTTCGGCATCGACGACGCGCGGCTCGATGAACTCGGATGGTGAGGCGCCTCGTGCGCTCCCGGCCGGAGCAGGGTCTAGACGACTCCCCGGCCGCACCGCCAGACCGCCGAACCGGGCAGGAATGTCCGTCAACGCCGGGTGGGCACTATCCGTCAGGGGCTCGCGCAGAGTGGCCGGATCCGCGGCGGGTTCCTTGTCCTCGGCCGGAACGACGACCACGACCCGGTCCGCGGGATAGAGCTGCTCGGGCCAGCCGGGCTCGGCCACGGCCAGCATCGGAACCCACATCCCGGCTTTAATGGCGTCCCGCTCGGCGGCCGTCGGGAGCCGGGCGGAGATCCGTGCCCCCGGCACCGCGCGTACCTCGATGACGGGTTCCACGATCGCGACGATCGACCCGACGCCCCGTCGGCGCGTTATGAGACCTTCGTCGGCGAGCATGGCCAGGGCGCGCTGCGCGGTGTCTCTGGACACTGCGTGGTCGCGGGCCAGTTGTGGCTCGCTCGGCACCCGGTCACCGGGGGCGAGCTGTCCGGAGCGGATCCTCTCCCGCAGTAGCTGCGCCAGCTGGGCTGACAGTGGCCAGCCAGACGCGGGGTCAATCGTCATGCCCGGAGCGTACAGTACGTCAGCCCTGCTACCGCCCGAAACAATTGTCTTAAAGGTCCGCACCGGCTCGGCAGTGATCGCTGGCCGGTTCTCAGGCTTGCTACCAGCCAGAAAGTCGGCGCCGGGCGCGGCGCTTCGCCGGCGAGCTGGCTAGTTCGGCGTTTCGCCCTGCATGCCAGGGTTGGTGGCATTGCGGGGGGTTAGCGCGCGGCGGGTTAGCGCCGGGGGATAGCGCGCGGTTTAGGCCCGGTCGTGGAGTTCTGTGGGCTTGCCTGGCTCTCTGGCTGATCAGTTGTTTGGTTGCCCAGTGAAACCCGTGGCGATTCAGTATGCTGACGCTGCGAGGTCGATCGATTGCTTGGTGTAAGGGGACCCGGCCCCCATCGGGCCCCGTGCGCCAACGGCCACGACCGGGCTGGGCGGGCTTGAGCGCGACGGGGGCGCGCTCCCGCTGGCGGAAGCTTTGACCCGCCCGGTCGTGGTCCGACTCGCACCCATCCCAGCTAACGGCGCTGCGTCCAGCTAATAACATCGTGTCCCACTAATGGCGTGTGCCCCCCTAATGGCGTGGCGGCCCAAGCCGGGCGGACGGGCCGGTCATTCTGAGCGGGCGGACGGAACGGTATTTCGAACGTCTATTGCCGGCAAGCGCGCGACCTCTAGCGGTGCGGGTTTCAGGAACAGTAGACTCAGCCGTCCTACCACAAAAATAGGTAAAACCGGCTCACGCGCAGGGCGCAGCGCGCGTGGGGTCTGCCCGGGGGGGTGGCGGAGTGAGGTGACAGGCGAGGCCGAGAAGCCGCCGGAGCGTCCTGGGTATCCGGTCAATGCCGAGCCGTCTTCGGCCGGGCCGGGTCGTGCGCCGTTCGGGCTGCCCGCGATCTGGCTGCGCGTCAACTGCAGGTGCGCGCACTGCTGGGATTCCCGAAACGGCGAGCGGCTGGTGAGCATCACCGATCTGCCCCGGGAAGTCTCGGTGAGAACGGCGCGGCGGGCGGGCGACCGGGTCGAGATCGTGTTCGGTCCCGACGGTCATCGTGGCGCTTTTGATGTCGGCTGGCTGAGCCAGTTCGCGATCGGGGACGACGAAGCGGGCGGGGAAGGTCGGCATCCCGCGGCCGGCGAGCCTTCGATGGACTCATTGACCGGTGAGGATGACCGCACCGAGGATGCGAAGAGGCTGTGGTCCGCGGACGAGATTGCCGAGGCCTTCCCGCAGGGGTCCTGGCCACTGTTCCGTGCCGACGCCGCGCACCGGCAGGCCTGCCTGACCGCGGTGCTGCGAGACGGGTTCGTCGTGCTCCGGGACGTGCCGCGTGAGCCCGGGGCGGTCCTGACCGTGGCGCAGAGCATCGGTTTCGTGCGGGAGACCGAGCGCGGGCCGTTCCTTGACGTCCAGGTAGGGGCATTGCCGCCCAGCCAGGCGTTCACGGGCCGGCCGCTGACGCCGCGCACCGCCCAGGCGTTCCGGGATCCGCCGCCGACCCTGGAGTTGCTGCACTGCCTGGACGATGCCGCCGCGGGCGGCGAGTCCATGCTCGTCGACGGCTTCCACGCGGCCGCGTCGCTGCGCGCCAGGGACCCCGCCGCGTTCGCGGTGCTGGCCAGCAGCGAGGTGACCTTCGCCTATGCCGACGCCAGGGCCGAACTGCGCGCCACCCGGCCAGTGATCGGCGTCGATCCCCGCGGCCGGATCAGGGAGATCCGGCTCAACGGCAATCACATGCAGCCGCTGCGGCTGCCGCCCGACGAGGCCGTCGCTTTCTACGCCGCCTACCGGGCCTTCGCCGAGATGATCGGGCGGCCGGGCCAGATGCTGACCTTCCTGCTCCGCCCAGGGGACTGCCTCATTTTCGACAACACCAGGATCCTGAACGGAAGAACTGGTTTCACCGGTGGCCGCAAGCGTCACCTGCAGGTGTGCTGGACGGATCTCGACGGGCTCGCCTCCACGCTCGCCCTGATGCGCCACCCGCGGCGTAACGGCAGGCTGCGCAGCTTACGGAACTACTCACGGTCGCCTCGGGCCAGCGCCGTCGCGAGCCCAGGCGACGTCATTCATAACTTTCTGCACACAAGCCTATTTAAAGATCGTCTTCGGCGCGCGCGCAGGTCTATGCTCTTGCCGGAATTACTGACATTTCTGATTGAGGACCGGTGCTTGTGCCGCGAAACGTGCTCTCCCGGGGGACGGCCGCCGTCATCGGCGGCCTGCTCGCCGCAGGACTGATGGCCTCACCGGCAACCGCCGCCTCGTCCACCCCGCCGACGGCGGCCGCCAGGCCTGCCAAGGCTGCGCCACTGCACTCGGCACGCGGCACGATCGCGGTCTCCGCGCCCGCCGATCAGGCGTCGCCCGCGCTGACGCCGACCCAGCAGCGGTTGCTGGCGGGCGGGCTCGCACGGGCCGCCGGGCTGGCCGGCGGCGGCTCGATCACGGGCGTTGCGCAGGCCAGCGGCGCTGCACCGCTCGGGGGGATCTGCGTCACCGCGACCGGCCCGTCGGGCAGCCGGCTCGGGATGACCCGGCCGGACGGCCGGTTCCTCATTTCCGGGCTGCGGCCCGGCGGGTACTCGCTGCAGTACCGCGCCTGCGCCGACCCGGGCCGCTACGTGCCGCAGTGGTACGGCGGCACGATGACCCGCACGGGCTCGGTGTCGGTGCTGGTCAGCGGGTCCGGCCTGACCCCGGTTGCGCCCGTCACGCTGCGGCGCCCGGTGCTGTCAGCCGGCCCCTCGGCCCCGGCCGCGACGCCGGTCCAGCAGGCGATGTCGCTGCTGGCCAGGGTCCGCGCCGACTCGCCGGCCGGCCCGCTTGCGGCCCGCCCGGCCGGCCCTTCGCCGGCCGGCCCTTCGCCGACCCCTCCTCCGCCGGCCGGCCCTTCGCCTGACCGACCAGCGCGGCCATCCGCTGGCGGGGATCTGCGTCTTTGCCGGGTCGGTCAACTTCAACGGGGCCGGTGACAGTCAGGTCCGGACCGGGCTGCGCGGGCTGTACACGACGGGCAAGCTGCGGCCCGGACGCTACGTCGTCTTGTTCTCTACCGGCTGCGGCAACTCGGGGAACTGGCTTAGCCAGGTCTACAAGAACTCCTCCAACGTGTTCAAGCCCACGATTGTCGCGGTCAAGGCGGGGAAGACCACCGGGAACATCGATGCCGTGCTCCGGCTGGGCGGCGAGATCTCTGGCACGGTGACCAACGCGGCGGGCGCGAAGCTGTCGAACATCTGCGTCGATCCGGTCCCGACGAGCTTCGCCCCGCAATTCCTGCTCCTCTTCCCGGCCGTGTCCCGGGACGGCGCGTTCCACGTCCGGGGCGTTCCGGCAGGCAGCTACCGGCTGATTTTCACGCCGTGCAACCTCAATTCGCCATACGCGTCCGTGTGGTGGAAGAACTCGGCCACGCCGGACCACGCCCGCGTTATCCGGGTGACGAACCGCCAGCTCGTATCGAACATCAACCAGGTGATCCCGCTCGGCGGGACGATCAGGGGCGTGGTGACGGCAGGCACGTCCGCCGGCCCCCGGCTGGCCGGGATCTGCGTCGCCGCCCTGCCGACGGGCGGGGTCGACGGGGGCGGCTTCACCGCCACCGGGCCGAATGGCGGCTACATACTGCGGGGACTGGCGGCTGGCACCTACCAAGTGCAGTTCTCGCCGGGCTGCGGCAACAACGGCAACTACCTGTCGGCGAACTATCCGCACAATGTCACGGTGGCCGCCGGTCAGGTCAAGGCCGGCATCGACGGCGTGCTGCCGCTCGGCGCCCAGGTATCGGGCGTGGTCACCGACTCCCGCGGCCATCCGCTCGGGGGAATCTGCGTCGCCGTTCAGGGCGGGCCTGGCTTTGGCTACGGCAACCAGGTCCAGACCGCGGCTAACGGCTCCTACGCCGTCAACCAGCTGCCGGCCGGCAACTACACCATCCAGTTCGCCGGCGGCTGCGGGAATTCCGGCAGCTACGCGCCGCAGGGCTATCACGGCACGAACGTGAACACCCCGCAGGAGGTCCCGGTCGCCGCGGCGCAGCTGCTGACCGGGATCAACGCCGTGATGCGGCCGGGCGCGACGATCGGCGGCCGCGTGACGTCCGCCTCGGGCAGAGGGCTGGGCGGTGTCTGCGTGGTCGCGACGACGCCCGGCCTGCGGACCTTCTCCGGGTCGCGTAACATCGCCGGAAGCGGCGGAGTCCTCTTGATCCCTGTGCCAGCGATCGGGTTCGGGGTGACCGCGGGCGGGCGGTACCAGGTCAGCAACCTGCAGCCTGGCCAGTACGAGGTCGCGTTCGTCGGCGGGTGCGGGAGCCACGGCGACCTGGCCGCCCAGTGGTACTCAGCGACCGGCGCCGCCGGCCCGGCTGCGATCATCTCCGCCGGGGTCGGGCACCCGACCGTCGGCATCAACCTGGTCATGCAGGCTGGCGGGGCGATCTCGGGCACGATCAGGTCGGCATCCGGGCGCAAGATCTTCGGTGCCTGCGTCGTGGTCACCGACCTGAACCGGAACGTCGACCTGCCGCAGAACGAGGCCTTCGCGTTCTTCGGCGGTAGCTACCAGCTAACCGGCCTGCCCCCAGGGGCCTACCACGTCATTTTCATGGGCGGCTGCTTCGGCCTTAACTACGCCACGCAGTGGTACTCGCGCGAGGCCAGCCCCGCGGGCGCGGCGCGGGTGATCATCCGGGCCGGTCGCACGACGACGGGGATAGACTCCGCGCTGACCGTCGGCGGCTCCATCACCGGGCTGGTCACCTCGGCGGCCACCCACGCTGCGCTCGGCAACATCTGCGTCTTCGCCCAGAACGTGGCCCAGGCGGAGGACTCCGGGTTCGGCTTCAGCAACAGGCAGGGCCGCTATGTGATCGGCGGCCTGAACTCCGGCCGGTACGACATCGAGTACCTCCCGTGCTCCGGCGGCAGCCTGGCCGGGCAGGTCCGGCCGTCCCCGGTGACGGTGGCGGCCCCGCGGCAGACCGGCGGGATCAACGCGGCCATGGCCGTGGGCGGCTCGATCCAGGGACACGTGACCAGCGGGTCGTCGGCCGTGCCCGGCCAGGGCATGTGCGTCGACGCATTCGGCGCCAACGGCGGCTTCGCCAATACGGCCATCACCGACGCCGCCGGCGAATTCAGCATCGCCAACCTGCCCGCCGGCCAGTACCGGGTGTTCTTCGGCGACCCGGCCTGCCCCGACGGGCCGTACAACGTCGTGCCGCAGTGGTACTCGGGAAAGCCCGGCCCAGCCGGAGCCACGCTGGTGAACGTCACCGGCGGGGCGGTGACCAGCGGAATCGACGCGAACCTGGCCCTCGACGGGTCGATCACCGGCACCGTGACCGGGCCCGGCAGCCTACCGCTGGGCGGCGTGTGCGCGGCCGCCTTCCGCGCGGGCGGCGGCAAGACCCCCGTCATCGCGGTGACCGCCCGGGGCCGCTACGCTCTCGTCGAGCTGACCCCGGGCCAGTACCGGGTGGAGTTCTCCTCCGGCTGCGGCGCGGCCGGGTACGTGACGCAATGGTGGCGGAACGCCGCCTCGGCCAAGACCGCGGCCGTCGTCACCGTGACGGCCGGCTCGACGGTTACCGGCATCGGCGCCGCGTTGCGGAGGTGACTGGCCGCGGCGAGGCGCTGGCTAGGAGCGCCACCCTTGCGTTATGGGTCATGGGCGTTCTCCCTGGGTCGGCGGGTGGGAGGGCGGGTGATTCCGTCCGGAATGGTACGGACCGGCGAGGACGCTAGCTTGCTGAATTCGCGCCCGCTACATTCGTGTGCATGTTCGAAACGGCAGGCATGCTCGACGAACTGAACGACGAGCAGCGCCGGGCCGCGACGCATCCCGACGGCCCGCTGCTCGTGCTGGCCGGCGCCGGAACAGGCAAGACGGGAACGCTGGTGGCGCGGGCCGCCTGGCTGCGAGCGCAGGGAGTCGAGGCCAGCAGGGACCTGCTGCGGGGAGCGCCCGGCCGCGCCGCGGTCCGCGGACGAGCGGATCTGCGGCGGCACTTTCCACGCGATAGCTCACCGGATCATCCGGGCGCACGCGGAGTCGTTCTTGCTGCCGCCCGAGTTCAGCGTGATCGACCCGGCGGACGTGGCGGACGTGCTGGACGTGCTGCGCGGCGATCACGGCCTGGTCGGCACCGAGCGGCGGGCACCGAGGGCCGGCGTCTGCGCCGACATCTACACCCGCTGCGTGAACACCCAGACGACCGTCGCGGAGGTCGTGGCGGGCGGCTTTCCCTGGTGCCGCGACTTCACCGGGCAGCTGGCCGGCCTGTTCCGCGCCTACGTGGCCCACAAGCGCAGCCATGCGCTGGTCGACTTCGATGACCTGCTGCTGCTGTGGCGGGCGGCGCTGGCCGACCCGGCGGCGGGGCCGGCCCTGCGCGGCCTGTTCGACGCGGTGCTGGTGGACGAGTACCAGGACGTCAACGCCGTGCAGGCGGAGATCGTGCGGCTGCTGCGGCCGGACGGGCGCGGGCTGACCTGCGTCGGCGATGACGCCCAGGCCATCTACGCGTTCCGCGGCGCCGATCCGGGGCACCTGCGGGCGCTGGCCGGCGCCTACCCGGGCCTGAACGTGATCCGCCTGGTCCGCAACTACCGGTCGAAGGACTCCGTGCTGCAGCTGGCCAACGCGGTCCGCCCGCAGTCCGAGGGACTTGAGCTGGAGCTGACCGGCCTGCGAGGGGCCGGCCCGGCCCCGCAGCTGGTGCGCTGCCACGACGAGGCGACGCAGGCGCGCGAGATCGCCGCGCGGGTGCTCGACGCGCACGAGTCCGGCCGGCAGCTGCGGGAGCAGGCCGTGCTGGTCCGGGCCGCGCACCACAGCGACGTCCTGGAGGTGGAGCTGTCCGCCCGCGGCATCCCGTTCGTGAAGTACGGCGGCCTGCGGTTCACCGAGGCCGCCCACTTCAAGGACTTCCTGGCCCCGGCGCGCGTGGTGGCCAACCCGGCGGACGACATCGGCTGGTTCCGGGTGCTGCGGCTGCACGAGGGGATAGGGCCCGCGCACGCCCGGCGGGTCGTGGACGCCCTGCGGCTGGCCGAGCCGTTTCCCCTGGAACGCTGGCCCGCCGCGGCCGACGTCATTCCGCCGCGGGCCCGGACCGCGGTGTCGGCGACGGTGACCGGACTCATCGGCGCGGCCGCCCTGGACCGCACCGCGGACCGGGCCATCGCGATCCTGGCTGCGCTGGTCGACCCGCTGCGCGCCCGCTACCCGGACGCCGGGCCCCGCATCGCCGACCTCGAGCGGCTGGCCGACGCCGCGGCGACCCGGCCCTCGCTGCACGAGGCGCTGGTCGAGCTGGCGCTCGACCCGCCGGTCTCCGGCTCCGACCTGGCGGGCCCGCCGCGGCTGGACGATGACTACCTGGTGATCTCCACCGTCCATTCCGCCAAGGGCCTGGAATGGCCGGTCGTGCACCTGCCGCACCTGGTGGACGGCGCCGTGCCCAGCGACATGGCGCTGTCCAGCCGTGAGGGCCTGGCCGAGGAGCGGCGGCTGTTCTACGTGGCAGTGACCCGGGCCCGCGACGAGCTCTACCTGTATGCGCCGCTGCGCCTGCATTACCACCGCACCGGCCGCGACGACCGCCACGGCTACGCGCAGCTCAGCCGGTTCCTGGATGCCCGGGCGCAGGCCCAGTGCGAGATCGTGGAGGCGTCGCCGCGCCAGCCCGCGGTGCCGCGCATGGCCCAGCTCGCGGCCACGGTCGACGCGGCGCTCGAGTCGCTCTGGAGCGCGGGCTGAGGGAGGCGGCGTCCCCGGGTGCGCTGAGCCCGGGTGCGCTGAGCCCGGGCGGCGCCTTACCCGCCGAGTCCGCGCTCGATCAGGCCGCGCAGGTAGGCGGCCTGACCGGCGTGCTGGAGATCGTCGGAGATCACGCTCACCAGGCGCACTCCGAGCGAGACCGGCGGGTCCCACGCGTAGTCCACGATGCGGTCGAGATCGGCGTCGGACAGGCCGATTACGAACTTGATCGTCTCGGTGTGCACCGCGTCGTAGTACTCGGTCAGCAGGGTGGCGGGCCGGATCTGGACCGCCGCGACCGCCTCGGCCCCGTGCCCGTACCCGGTGGCCGAGGTCGCGAACGGCAGCCCGAACCGGTCCGCCCAGGTGTACCCGCTGGCCCCGCTGGATCCCTCGGCCGGCGAGGACCAGACCTGGGCGGTGCCGGCGACATCGGCGATGTGGTCATCCTGGATCCGGGTCAGGTGCCAGATCAGCCAGGCGATCGAGTTCGCCTCGCTTTCCGGCCGCAGCGCGAGCTGGCCGGGCGTCAGTCCCTCGACCGCCTCGTGCACGACCTCACGGACTCGGCCGAACGCGTCGGCCAGCAGTTCGGCGATGGTCATCAGCGTGCTCCGATTCTTACCAGGGCAGGGACGTGCTCGTGTGGTGCGTGAGGGTATCGATGTCGCTCATCTTCCAGACGTGGCGGGGCGGGGTCACGAAGGTCGCGTAGGGCGTGACCCTGATCACCACGCGCTGCTCGTCCTCGGCCATCTGCTCGATCTGCGGGCGGCGGCTCTCGGGCACCGTCCCGCCCGCCATCAGGCCGATGACCCGGGTGAGGACGTCCACGGCCAGCGCGCGGTCATGGTCCACGACCGCCTGGCCGTAGACCTGGACGTAGCTCAGCGGCCACTGTTCGTCCAGGACGCACAGGCTGACCTTGCTGTCGCGCGCCACCGCCCTGGCCTTCTCCCGGGCGGCCATCGTGGAGATCAGCATGTCGTCCCCGTCGCCGTCCATCACGTAGTAGACGACGGTCATGGCCGGGCCGTGCTGCTTGCGGCCGTAGCCGAAGATGCAGGTCCGGTGATCATGGACGAACTGCCGGCGCTGTGCTTGATCCACAATGGCACCCTAGCCCGTCATCTCGGCCCCGCGACACGGGCCCGGAATCCGAGGGCTCTGGTGGATCGGCAGACAGCTGGCCCGGGGGTATCGTCCCCCGGGCCAGCAATGCTCAGGTCTGCTTGGCGGCGCGCATTGCCTGCTGTGCGCGCTGCAGCCGGGAGGTCCGGGCAGCAGCGCCGCCCCCTACGATGAATTTGGCGAACTCGAAGCCGGGCATCGTAAGGCCGGCCACGTCCAGGATCACGTGCGTGGTCTGTGACGCGAATATGGCGATGGCGTTCACGACTGTGGTCGAGATTGTGGTCGGGGGCGCGGCGACGCCGGAGACCAGGAAGTTGGCTAGCGTGGCCGTGCTGAAGTTGATCGTGGATGTTGTCGGCCGGGCGACAGCGCCCGACCACACGGTCAGGAAGCCGCCGCCGGCCATCCCCGTCACCGTGATGTTTGCGGACACGGCCTCGGCGAAGAAGGCCAGGCTGTCCAGCTTGATGTAGATGGTGTGGCCCTTCAGCAGCCGGCCCGAGCTGTCCAGGTTGCCCGACGCCTTGATGATGTTCGCGCGGCCGGCCACCGTGCGGGTGTCCAGTATCCGGTCCGGCGCCGCCAGCGGAGCGTAGACGTTCGCCGTGGCCTCCGTGTGCACGGGGGCGGACACGATTATCGGCGCGGCGACTGTGCCGAAATTGTGGGAACGGTCTCCGCGGAGGGCGTGAGCCGGAGCGCGGGGCCTGCACCGTTCGGGGTGGTCGACGTGTCAACGCCGGTGTTGGTCAGGATGAAAGCGGGTGTGGTGTTGTTGGCGGCGTCCAGTTCGGTCGGCGTTGCGGACGCGCCGGCGTTGTTGGCCATATCCTGCAGAACCGCGGCGCCGGCGGCCGCGCCAGCCGGGGCCGCTGCGGCCGCCGCCACCCCGGCGCCGACCACCCCCGCCATGACCATGCCGCCCCCGGTCAGCAGCCTGCGCCGCCCGACGGCGGGCTGATCCTGGTTGCGTTCGCCCTGCTCGGAGGGCTCGGCTGCACCCGGGTCTGAGCGTCCAGGGTCCGATCTCTGGATTTTTCTAGGCATGTCCCACCTCCAAGAGAGAATGCCGAAATCATTGTGACGACGCGGAAGGCCGGGCTTGGGTTGTCTTATTACGGTTATGTATCCTCGCGGTGACAGGGATCGGTGGGGCCCCTGAACCGGACGCGACGGCAACGGCTGCGTCGAGGAACCCGTGGCCGTCGCGTTCCGTTGTCTTTGACTTGCCTGGCGCCGCGCTCTTGACTGGCACGGGAGTCAACGAAGCGAGGTGGCCGACGATGGCGATTCACACTTTCGGACCTAACGCGGTGGACTGGGAGC
>WNFN01234961.1_pt1 | contig 14035 bp, 12 predicted proteins | sample 5400161 | NCBI WGS metagenome assembly WNFN01 (sample SAMN13153353, study PRJNA577476) | soil metagenome | isolation source: 80 cm saprolite on Douglas fir-dominated hillslope | place: USA:California | collected 2013-09-17
GCGGCAGCCTTCGCGCGGTGACACGAGCCGGATGAATCGAGAGGTTCAAGTCCGGATCTGTGAGGGGCTCGGAGTGAAATTCCCCGGGCCTACTCGGCCAAGGCTGCCGGTCTGCTGCGTTTGCTTTCACGGTGAGTTTCGGGGGATAACCGGACACGGCGTTGACGCTAAGAAAACGGTAAGAGATGAGAGACATGAGAAAGTGGCCAGGCGAGATTGGACACACTGAGCTTAAGCGCGACGGTAGCGATGATGTCTTCACGCCAATTCAATATCGCCGTCGACTTCGAATTTGAGGTCGACGCCGCCGACCGTTACGACCGCCCTAGTCGGCAATGTGGTGCCGGTCAGTTTTCTCTTCGCATCGGCGTTGCGAACCGCCTTCTCGATCTCTCGTTGGGCAGTGACGCGGAGCTTCTTGAAGAATTTGCGCACGCCGGTGTTGAGGGCGTCGTAGTCCATAATCGCTCGCCTTAGCGCTTCCTCGCGGGGAAGTTTAGCGCCTCCCGCGAGAGGAATTTCAATTTCGCAGCACGCGCCGTCGCATGTGAAAGCCAGCTCGACGGTACCGCCGAGCTCATGAGGAATGAGATCGCGGATGAGGCTGCTGCCATAACCGAATTTGACCGGAGCCTTGATCGGGGGGCCGCCAATCTCGCGCCATGTGATCGTCAGGATTGCCGGTACATCGGCGGCGGTACGATCCCAGCTCACCGACACTCTGCCGTCCGGGCTTGATAGGGCGCCATGCTTCGCGGCATTCGTTACCAACTCGTGAACGACCATGGCGACCGCCTGGGTCTGCGCAGAGGTGAGCATGACGTCGGGGCCGCTGATCGTGGTATTTGCGTCGGTCGTGTAGGGCGCGAGTTGGTGGCGTATGAGATCGGTAAGGCCCACGCCGGACCAACGGCCTTGGCTTAGGAGAGAGTGGGCAGCTGCCATTGATTGAATGCGGCCGTGGAGCGCCTTGACGAACTCGTCCATGGTCCCGCAGCGTCGGCGCGTATGCATGACGACCGCAGCAACGCGCGCGAGCACGTTTTTGACGCGGTGGTCGAGTTCGGTGATCAGCAGGTCCTGGCGCTTTTCAGCCTGCTTGCGCCGCGTGATATCGCGGGTCAACCCCTTGAGGCGTACAAAGCGGCCGGCCGAGTCGAATGCCGCCCTTGATGTTTCCTCGAGCCACACTTCCCGCCCATCCGGGCGAACGAAACGAAAGGTGAGTGAATAGGACGGGCTATCGATGCGGACCCCGTCAATGATCCCTTTGAAACGTGCGCGGTCGTCCGGACGAACCCGCGCGAGGAATTGGGCGGCGCTGAAAGGCTGCTGTGGATCAAAGCCCAGGATCTGGGCAGCATTCTCGCTGCGCTGGGACCGGCCGCTGCGAGGATCCCACTCGAAAGCCGTCACCGCCCCGGCCGTGAGCGCTTCCTGCAACCGCGCCTCGCTCTCCGCGAGCACGGCCTCATGCTGACGCCGCTCGGCGAACAGCGCCGCAAGAACATATGCGCATAGCGCGAAGACCAGGATAGCCCCCTGCGTGCTTAGGATTCGGTCGCCGATCGGACGGGCAGGATCGCCGAAATGGCCGATGCCGAAGGTTATCGTCCAAACGATCGTGAGTGAAACAATGAACGCCGCGGCAACGGCGAACACTGGCTGACAACGGGCCGTAATCCACAGCAGGATCGGAAACAGCAGGGCCACCGGAATTACCGTCTCCCGCTGCTCGGGTGGCAGCGAAACGATGATGACGGTCACAACGGCCAACGCCACGAGCGCCGCGACGCCTTCGAAGATCTCATTGCGCAGAGGCGGGTTGCGTAGCGCTTCGACGAGGCCGATCACCAGCGGCGCAACAGTGATGATGCCAACGGCGTCGGACGCAAACCAGTGCTGCCAGGTGGTCCACATCGGCGCCGTGGGGCTGTGGAATAACTTAAAAGCCACCATCCCGCCGATCCCCGAGGCAGCACTTGCCGCGACTGCTGCCGCCAGCAGCCCTAACACATTGCGCAGCCTGTCGAGGCTGAATCGCGAACCGAAATAGCGCTCGATCAGCCATGCGGCAAGCAGCGCTTCGCCCGTATTACATAGAGCGAAGGCCACGGTGCTCCAGACGCTCCGGTCACCCATCAGATTGGCGATGATGGTCGCGACCATCGTGCCGCCAGCAACCGGCAATCGCGCATCGCGCCCGAGCGCGATCAGGGCGCCGGAGGACACGCCCGCAGCAGGCCAAAACAGGGCAACGCCGTCAGCTTCGGCGAGAAGTGCAAGGCTCAGCTGCGCCCCGAAGAAATAGGCGACGCCGACGGCAATGGCGAGCCCGATCGCGCCAATCCAAGACAGCATCAGGTCGGCGCGAGTTCTGAAATGAAGTTCCTTGGTTAGATTGTTCAGCATATGCCCCCCCAAAAATTCTCGATCCCGCAACCGCCTGGCATTTTACCAGGGACGCGGATGACGCGAAATCTATTCAACAGGCAGCCGGAGAATGCCCGCAAATACGACCGCGGGCTCCGCCAGAAGCTCAGCTACCCGTGTAGTGCAGCCATCAGCGTGGAGACGGTCTTCGTTCTCGAACTGGTGACCAACAGATCGAGGTTGACATGATGATCTTGACGCAGCTCATGACGGCGATCAACCGGGGCGAGTACTGCGCGGTCGTCACCGGGGCAGATGGACCGCCGATCGCGGCGGCTGGCGCGCGGCCATGTGAGGTCGCGCCCGGTGGGGGCCCTCAGCCGGCGTTCGATTGTTCCCGGATATGGCCCAACTCTGCCGTTACGGCATCCGACCGGCACGGTAGATATCGAGGGGTAAGCTGCCGTCCCTGCCGATGGAGCACCACGGGCGAATTTGACCCAATGGCGACGTGGGAAAATGGCCCGCAAAGGGGATCGGTTTTACTCCGCCTTAATGTGTGCCGCCCGGATCACCTGAAGGAAGTACGCTGCCACCGAGGTCGGCAAGCCGCGCCTTGATCTCGGAATCAGCGAGGCCCGCATTGATCTCCTTGCTGCGCTTGCCGGCAACTCTTTGATGTTTCCTGCAAGGGAAACTTCGCACAGGCTACGCGAATTCGCCCGCCACGTTACCCCCGAAGCGGAGGTGTCTGGCGCGGAGGGCTTCGTGAAGTGGCCGAACCAAGAGAGATTTGCACAGGGACAACCGACCCGCGGCGAATTGATCGGCTGAGGACCGCGCCTGCCGCTCGAAGGGGCGATACATCGAATGGGGGCGACCCGTGATACGATTCAACGCATTGCTGTGCGGGACTCAGTGGAGTGAAAGTGAGGTGGTTGAGGCGACCATCTAAGTTATGGCGCCAAATCGACAGCGTTGGATCGTGACCTTGCAGAATTCTCCAGCGGGAACCCTGTTGCTGCCCCACTCGCCAGGCCGTGCCTTGAAATGGACGATCGCCGCTGCGTGCCTGGCGGCATACGTTCTCCTGACTTGGATCAGCCTCATTCACGTACACAAAGGGGTGCCAGTCACCCCCTGGGATCCGGGCCTCGGGGTGGTGTTTGCCTTGATGGCTTTTGCGGGCCCACGGGCCGGATTTGTGCTGTTCGGGGGAGTCGTCATCGCCGGAGTACTCCTCCTGCAGCATGAAGTCGAATGGCCGATCATCATCGGCATGGCTGCGATTACATCGTTGAGTTATACGGCGGTCACGATCCTGGCGCGCCGGGTCTTGCGGATCGACATCGGACTTTTCCACCTTCGCGACGTGCTGATGTTGCTTGCGGTGGGGCTCGCGGGCGCCGTGATCGACACGGTTCTGCTGACATTGTTTTTGCTCGCGGTCGGGCAACTGGACTTTCGCGACATTGTGCAGGTTTTTTCACCGCTGTTGATCGGCGACACGATCGGCATTGCAGTCGTGACCCCGCTCCTGCTGCGGTTTGTCTTTCGACAGCGAAGCATCAATTTGCGCGGGCTGCTTTCGATCGCCCCGGAAGGCGTTCTCTATCTGGTCGTTATCGGTGCCGCCCTTTGGGCGATCAGCGGCAGCGAAAGCCTGCATGGTTTCCGGCTCTTCTATCTGCTCTTCGTGCCGGTCGTAATCGCCGCGGTCCGTCATGGGCTCGACGGCGCCTGCTTCAGTCTTGCCATCACCCAATTCGGCCTCATCGGGCTCCTCCACCTCTCGGGCTACGACGCAGCCGAATTCACCGAATTCCAGACGCAAATGTTGGTTCTCACGGTCACCGGACTGATTGTTGGCGTAGTGGTCAGCGAACGCGAAAACTCTGACCGCCTGGCTCGCGATGCGCAGGCGCGTCTCATGGAGAAGCAAGCCGGTGCCGCGCATGCGGCGCGCCTCAATTTGGTGAGCGGCATGGCTTCGGCGCTCGCCCACGAGATCACTCAACCGATGACGGCTGCCCGTGCACTGGCGCGATCCGCGCAGCACATTCTGCGCACGCCCGACGGCGATCTGACCCGGGTCGAAAATAATCTAACGGCCCTGCTGGCGCATATCGATCACGCTGGCGCCATTGTGCGCCGTATGCGCGATTTCATGCGTCGGGGCCGTCCGCATGTGAGCACGATCGATACGCGCAATATGTTGGAGGAGGCGCTGACGTTGGCGTTTGTCGAGGCTTCCGCGAAGCACGTTCGTCTTGAACTCGACGCACCCGATGAGCTGCCCTCCATTCACGGCGATCACGTCCAATTGGAACAAGTGGTGCTCAATCTCGTTCACAACGCGGTGGAAGCGATCACGGGGGCAGGTCTATCGGAGGGGCAGGTTCGCGTGATCGCGCGCCGACAGACCGCGCCGCCGCGTGTCGAGATCGGCGTACTCGATAATGGACCTGGGGTCGAAGAGCAGCTGGCAACTCGCTTGTTCGACCCGCTTGCGACCTCAAAGCAAGATGGCCTCGGCCTTGGCCTTTCGATCAGCACTTCGATTGTCGAAGCTCACGGAGGGCGTGTCTGGCTCCATAGCCGTGAGGCCGGTGCAACAGAATTCCGGTTTTCGGTCCCGCTCAATCAACCGGAAGTGTAGTGACAATGCCTTCCGCGATGATCTTTGTCATAGACGATCACGCAGCGGTTCGCGACGCGCTCGGCGAAATGCTCAGCGTGTTCGGTTACGCCGTCAAGACTTACGAGTCGGCCGACAGATTTCTTCAGGAGCTCGATCAACGGAATGTTGGATGCGTTGTTGCGGATGTGAGAATGCCCGGAACGGACGGCCTAGGCCTCGTACGCGAGCTCGCTCGCCGCAATGTCGCGCTCCCGGTCATTCTCATTTCCGGTCACGCGGATGTGCCAATGGCTGTGGCGGCCATCAAGTCCGGGGCCGAAGACTTCATTGAAAAGCCGGTTGACGACGCCCAGCTCGTTGCGGCGATCAACCGGGCCTTGGCGCGGAGGTTCGAGCAGCGGGGTTCGCACAAGTCACAAGATGCTCTCAGCGAAAAGTTCGCGCGACTGACGCCTCGACAAGTCGAAATTTTCGATCTCGTGGTGGAAGGGTTCACGAGTCACGCAATTTCCGCCAAGCTAGAGATCAGCGTGCGCCGGTCGAAAGCTATCGCGCCGAGGTTATGGAAAAGATGCGGGCCGAGAGCGTCGCCGCGCTGGTGCGCCAGGCGATCCGGCTCGGGCGCATCACCCCGTAGAATTACCACCCGATCGATACGAATACTCGTTTCCATCGAAGCTCCTATCTTGAGCCAAGAGAAACGCACTCTGTCCGCGACTGTGTTTGCGCCGTGTCGAAGCGACCGGGACTGCGGAGGCACGGCAAGGTATGCCGTAGCGAGGTCGATCGACGGATAGTCGTGCGCTTCGATGGAGCGGACCATGACCCTTTGGAGAACCGAACGCGGCTCTGCACCTCTATTTACCCCGAATGCGCCGACGCGGTACCTCGATCTGGCTGGTCTTGTGGTCATCGTGGCGGCTCCGGGCCTCCTGCTTCTTTGGCTCGTTCCGCTTCCGCTTGTCCTACCGGTTCTTAGCATCATGTCGTTCGCGATCGCCGGCGTCGCGGCCCTCGTGGCGCACTATTCTGGAATCGATCGCCACGCGCCAGGCGTATCAGCTTGGGATATCGCTGCCATATTCACGTTGATTTGGATCGGCGCCGGGATGATGTGGCGCCAAGCAAGTCATCGAACTGTTCGATCGTCTTGCGATGACCCCATAGAGCGTCGTGGCCCCTTGAACCCCGCGCTGCAGTCGGGTCGTTGGACGGCCAATGGCCATCGATGAAGGGTTGCGCGGATCTAGTGCGGGGTCCGATCGCGATCCTGCATCGGGCCACAGCGGCATGATTGTGAGACATGCGGACCGTTGAACTTCACGAAGGATGAGGAAACCTCGACATGACGGATCTGTTCGTGCCCGAGGCTATTACGGCGTTTTTCCAGGTCGTCATCATCGATTTGTCCTTGGCCGGCGATAACGCCATTGTTGTCGGCATGGCTGCAGCGGGATTACCGCCGGCACAGCGCACACGCGCAATTCTGTTTGGCATGATGGGCGCGACGGTGCTGCTCGTCCTGTTCGCAGGCGTAACCACGCAACTGCTCAAAGTCGTAGGCCTGCTGCTCGCCGGTGGAGTTCTCCTCCTTTGGGTGTCTTGGAAAATGTGGCGGGAACTTCGATGGTCGGGCAACGAAGAACTGGAAGCCGTCGAGGCATTGACCGGGTTTGACGTCAACGCCGACGGGACGATTGCCGGACGTGCCCCCCGCAAGACCTTGGCCCAGGCTGCAGTGCAAATCGTCGTCGCTGACCTCTCGATGTCGCTTGACAATGTTCTCGCCGTTGCGGGCGCCGCTCGCGAGCATCCGCTCGTTCTGGTTTTCGGGCTTAGCCTGTCGATTGTCACGATGGGCATCGCGGCGAGCTTCATCGCGCGCCTGCTGCAGAAACACCGCTGGATAGCCTATGTCGGCTTGGCGGTCATTCTGTACGTTGCTCTTGAGATGGTCTATCGGGGAGCGCTCGAATTGCGTCCGATCGTAAGCGCGGCTGCGAGCCTTACATAAGCGCGCCGAAGCCGTTATCGTTCTCGCGAACGATCGGCGCCGCGTCAAGCGACCTACCGCAGTGTGATCAGGCGCAATCCCCGGCTACTGACCTCGCCGCTGCCGCCCATTTCACCAAATCACTCGTCTCCTCGATAGGTCGAAATTTTCGTTCTGGTGATGGGGTTCACGAGTCACGCAATTTTCCGCCAGCTGGACGCCGAGGTCATGGAGAAGATGCCGGCCGAGAGCCTAGTGGCTCTCCTCCTGGCGAAGCGTTCCAGGTCCGGCTCGCAAGGTTTGGATGTCTGTTACTGGCCCGACCCGGAAGCGCCGACCGCCGGCCCGACGGGTCCGCTTACTGAGGTAGATCTGCCGTGCCGACGAAGTGAGTGGCACGGCTCATTTTGACCCTGAGCTGACTCTGGTTGTGCGTCGCAGCATCCGAGACAATGCAGATTCGGGTGGGGCGAGCTACTCTCGTCGCGCGACTGGGCCGCAGTCTGCTTCCCCAAACAACCGTCGCGCTCCCGGGAGAGGCCAACAAGCTCGGCACCGACGATCACGTCTCTGATCTAAGTCTCACGCCGCGCGAGCATTGGAGATGATCGGCCCTTCTTCAAGCACCATCCCAAAAATTGCCCCACTCGATTCCACGAAGACTTTGGATTCAATCCGGCTCTCGTCGAGCTGCAGCCGTTCGTTAAATCGCCGCTCCAGCAGGGTTGCGCATCTGGGAACTTGACCCTGGTTGAGGGTGCGGTGCTAGATGTTCAAGGGAGACGCCGCCGCATGCCAATCGACAAGCGTGTCAATTCTGCTGCCGAGGCTCTCGCGGATGTTTCAGATGGAGCAACGGTTCTGATTTCTGGCTTCGGCGGGGCTGGCTTTGCCAATGTGCTGATCCGGGCCTTATGCGATCGTGGCGCGAAGAATCTGACTCTGGTCGTCAATTCGGCCACGCATCGCGCAGCCACAACGCCGAGCCCACGCCGTTCGAGCGACTGTGGGTGGCGGGCAAGATCGACCTGGAGTGCGTGCCGCAGGGCACCTTTGCCGAACGCATCCGCGCCGGGGGTGCCGGCATCGCGGCTTTCTATACGCCCGTCGGCTTCGGTACCGAGCTCGCAGGTGGCAAGGAGGTGCGCTGCTTCGATGGCCGCGAGCACGTCTTGGAGCAGGCGATCAAAGGTGATCTCGCCCTGGTTCGCGCCGACACGGCCGACCGCTACGGCAATCTCACGTTCCGCTACGCGCAGATAAACTTCGGTCCAGTGATGGCGATGGCGGCGAAGCTCGCCGTGGCCGAGGTCCGCACCGTGCTCGACGCACCGATTCCGCATGACCGCGTGCAATTGCCTGGCGTGTTCGTGGACCGTGTCGTCGCAGCGGGGAAATGACCGTGCAACCGCTGAACCGCTTGCAAGCAGCCTGGCGCGCGGCCCGGGACATCGCCGACGGAATGGTCGTCAACCTCGGCCTCGGCATGCCCCTCCACGTTGCCGACTATCTGGGGCCCGAGGTCGACGTCTTTATTCAATCGGAGAACGGCGTGATCGGCGTCGGTCCGCTGGCGCCGACGGACCGCATCGACACCGATCTTGTTGATGCGGGAAGCCGGCGGATCACGTTGCGACCCGGCGCCTCGATCGTCGATTCATCCTGGTCGTTTGCGATGATCCGCGGTGGCCATGTCGACGTGACAATTTTGGGCGCCTTCGAAGTTGCGGCCAACGGCGATCTTGCAAACTGGGACATGCGGTTGCCGAACAAGGGACCGTTGGTCGGCGGCGCCATGGACCTTGCGGTTGGCGCGCGCGCGGTATGGGTGATCATGGAGCACATGACGCGCAAAGGCACGCCGCGGCTGGTCGAAACCTGCACGCTGCCGCTCACCGCCGTACGTTGCGTCAAGCGCGTCTACACCGATCTCGCTGTCATCGAGGTTACGCATGATGGCATGGTGGTGCGCGAGATGCTCGATGACATGACTGAGGCGGAGCTGCGTGCCCGCACCGGCGCGACGCTCGTTTTCGCGCCCGACTGCCGGCCGCTGGTGGCCCCGCCGATCGCCCAGCCGGAGTAGGTGCCACACTTAAATTTCATCGAAGTCGACGCGTGCTGGACGCGCTACAGCGTCGCTTCGGTGCCGAGGATAATGGTCGCCTGTGAGGATAGTACGCCGCCGTTGCCGTGTGTGAGCGCAACCTCGCAATCCCTGACCTGCCGCGCCCCGCACTCGCCCCGCAACTGGCGCACCGCTTCGATCAGCAGGAGCAGTCCGTACATCCCGGGGTGGCAGTAAGATAGGCCGCCACCGTTGGTGTTGACTGCGAGTTGGCCCGAGGGGCCGATCCGCCCGCCTTCGACAAATGCCCCGCCCTCGCCCTTCTTGCAGAATCCCAGGTCCTCCAGGAAGAGAATCGTGTTGATCGTGAAGGCATCGTAAAGCTCAACCGCGTCTACATCGGGCGGATCGAGCTTGGCCATCTTGTAGGCGGCCTTCCCGGCGGCCAGGGCCCCGGTTACCGTCAGGTCAGGCATATTGGAAATGCTGGCATGTGTTACCGACTGGCCGAAGCCAAGCACGTATGCAGTCGGCTTCTTGAGCGAGCGGGCGCGTTGGGCAGAGGTGACGACGATGGCGCCGCCTCCGTCCGTCACCAGGCAGCAATCGCGCACGGTGAAAGGATAGCTCACCATACGCGAGGAAAGGACGCCTTCGATGGTGAGGGGCTTCTTCTCCCAGGCAGCGGGATTGAGCAGCGCCCATTCGCGTGCCGCAACGGCAACGGCGGCGAGCTGCTCGCGCGTCGTGCCGAATTCATGCATGTGACGCGAAGCGGCGAGCGCATATGCACTTGTCGGCATGAACGGCTTGAACGGGGTCTCGTATGGGTTGATCTCTCGCACGGTCGCCTGTTTGCGCCCGATGCTGCGCTGTGTGCTGCCATAGGCGATGACCGCGACGTTGCACAGCCCAAGCGCAATCGCGCCCATCGCATGGGCCACATGGTATTCGAACGAGGATCCCCCGACGATCGTCGAGCCAAGGAAGGCCGGACTTATGCCGAGATACTCGGCGAGCGCCAGTACGGACAACCGGCTCTGGGCCGTCGCCGAGAACAAGCCGTCGACGTCCTTCAGGCTCAACCCGCAGTCATTGAGCGCACGCTTGGTCCCCTGTGCCATCAAGTCGATAACCGAGAGACCGTCTGCGACCTGGCCGAGATCGGATTCGGCGACCCCGACGATCGCCGCACTGCCGCGTTTGAGCCCATCCATTTTACGCCGCCTCCACCGGAACGAAGACCGGATAGGGCGGTTCGTCACCGCCCGGACGATGCAGACGAAAGCGCACGCGCATTCCGATCCGCACCTTGTCGGGCGCGACCTCTTCGACCCGACTCATCATCCGGAAGCCTTCGTCGCAATCGATCAAGGCCACATTGTAGGGCGCGCCCTCCGGCGGATGCACAACGGTCGTGGCGTAAACGGTCCCGATCCCTGCGCTGACCCGCCATTCCAGCTGGTCGCTGCCCGTGAATGGACACAGCACCCGGGGAAAAAACACGGGTCGCCCCGCCGCGAGGCTGAACTGATAGGCGAGCTCGCCTCGCTCGAGATGATCGAGGTAGACTCTGAGGGGCGATTGAACCTCTGCCTGCATGGACTGTTGCCCGTTTTCACTTCACAATTCCAACTGTCTTAGCCCCGCGGCGTATGGCTGAGCAACCGCGATGTGTTCGCCCTTCAACGTGCCCTGTTTGAGAGCATCCGTGACATGAAACTCTATTGGTCGTCGCGTTCGCCGTTCGTGCGCAAAGTGATGGTAGCGGCGCACGAGGTTGGCATCGCCGATCGCATCCGAACCCAACGGGTGGTAGTGGCGCCGAACAGTCCCAACATCGAGGTCATGCAGGACAATCCCCTCAGCAAGATCCCGACCCTGGTGTTCGACGACGGTACGTCGCTCTACGACTCGCGGGTCATCTGCGAGTATTTCGATAGTCTGCACGATGGACCGAAGCTGTTTCCCTCCAACCCTGATTTGCGCTGGAAGGCGTTGCGGCGCCAAGCCCTCGGCGACGGCCTGATGGAGGTCATCGTACTCCGCCTCGGAGAAATGCGCCGTCCACGCGAGGCGCAGTCCGGGACACACCTGGCGGCGTTTCGCCTCAAGGCCGCAAAGAGCCTCGACCGGCTCGAAGCGGAAGTGGACAGTCCGTCGGGTGCGCTCAGCATTGGCGACATCGCTGTTGGTTGCGCATTGGCGCATCTGGACTTCCGGTTTTCTGCTGATGATTGGCGCGCAGGACGTCCGAACCTGGCCGCTTGGCATGCGGAGTTCTCACGCCGCCCTTCCGTTTGCGCAACTCAATTTGCGGACGTCTATTGACGTTGATGCGCTCAGCGAGGCAATGCAAGGTCAGGAGACGAAATGATCAAGGTCCCGCAACAGCAAATTCCGGGTGTTTATCACCGCCGCGTCGGCGACATCGTGGTTACCGCGATCAGCGACGGCTTCCTCGACGGCACGCTGGACGTGCTCCGCAACATTGCCCAGGAGGAAGCGCGGCAGATCCTCGCCGAATCGTTCCGACCTGCCCGCCGCACGGCCGTCAATACGTTCCTGGTATATTCGGCCGGCCGGCTCGCCCTGATCGAGACCGGATCGGGCAACTACTTGCAGCCGACGGCCGGCAAAGCGATGGCCAACATCAAAGCAGCAGGCGTTGACCCGGCTGACATCGAGACGGTCCTCTTGACGCACATGCATCCCGACCATTCGGCCGGCCTGACCGATATGGCGACCGGCCAACGGAATTTTTCCAATGCCTTCCAGTGCGCCCGGGAGCAAACCGCGCCCTACAGGGACCGCATGCGGCTATTCAAGGAGGGCGAAATCTTTCCCGGCGTCACCGCGATTCCGCGCCACGGCCACACCCCTGGGCACACGACATTCATGATCAGCTCCGGCAAGGAGGAACTCCTCCTCTGGGGCGATACGGTGCACGTACCGGAGGTGCAAACCGCCCGGCCCGAGGTATGCATGGAGTTCGACACCGATGCCGATGCTGCCGCCGCTTCGCGGCGCAAAGTATTCGACATGGTCGCCACGGAGCGGCTGCTCGTTACCGGCATGCACCTGCATTTTCCGGGATTCGCGCATCTCGCACGCCGCGGCTCCGGCTATCAGCTGATCCCTGCCGCCTGGGAGCACTCCCTATAGTCGAGGACGCGGTCACTTGATCTTGATGCCCGTCGCGGCGATGACCTTGCCCCAGCGCTCGATCTCGCTCTTTACGTAGCTTGCGAACTCCGGAGACGAGTTGCCGACCGCGATGGCGCTCAACCCCGCAAGCTTATCCTTGACTTCCGGCGCGTGCAGAGCTTCGACCGCTGCGGACTGGATCTTGGCGAGGATTGCCGGCGGCGTGGCGATCGGCGCCACCAAGCCATACCAGTTGTCGGCTTCGACTTGGGGCATGCCAAGCTCTGCCGTGGTCGGCACCGAAGGCAGGTTCCCAATCCGGACCCGGCTACCGATCGCCAGCGCGCGCAGTTTGCCCGACTGTATGCTGCCGAGCAGCACCGGCACGTCCGCAAACATCATTTGAACGTGGCCGCCGAGCAGGTCATTCACGGCCGGTGCTGCTCCAGCGTATGGCACGTGCACGAGGTCGATCTGGGCAGTGAGCTTAAGCAGCTCCATGGCGAGGTGCGGCAAGCCGCCGGCGCCGGTCGAGGCAAATGTCAGCTGACCGGGCTCCGACTTCGCCAGGGCGACGAGCTCAGCCAGGCTCTTGACGGGCAGGTTTTCACTGACCACAAGAATCTCCGGCACGGATACGATCTGTGTAATGAGCGCCAGGTCCTTGAGCGGATGGAACGGCATGTTCTCGCGCAGATTTATATTCATGGCGAGCCCGCTCGCGGGCGCGATTGCAATGGTGTAGCCGTCGGGCTCCGCCTTGGCGACCGAGGCGATGCCGGTCAGGCCGCCTGCGCCTGCACGGGACTCAATGACGATCGTCTGTCCGAGCGCCGTTGCCATTTTCTCCGTCAAAATGCGGCTCATCGTGTCGGCAGGCCCGCCGGCAGGAAACGGCACCACGAACTTCACCGAGCGGTTCGGAAATTCCTGGGTTATCGCCGGGGCCGGCAACGCAAGAACGCAGATTACGCACATGAGGCGCATCAACGTGAACATTGCCACGGACTCCTCCCCGGCACTGCGCACTTACCAGCCCCAACTTTTACCACATGCCATGGGTGTGCACCATCTGCGACGGCTTCGTCCACGGGACGGCACTCAGGTCAACGCCGCGACGTCAACGAAGGGACCGCCACAACTCGTTGACGAACCGCACACGCGGATCGCGTCCGAGCGCTCTTTTTTGCAAGGCGAGAGGCGGCTCCTGGCCGATGCTGTCGAAAAAAGATTTTGGAGAGCTCTCCGAGCAACATTGATTCAAAATGAGCGTCGATAGCGAAAGTTCGATTCAACAAATCGACTCCGATGATTCGATTGTTGCGTGTCAGCAGGATGCCGCCGACTTTTTCGACAGCATCGGCCCAAGGCTGCCCCGATCCGGCCGCCCCGTATGGGTCCGCTTACTGAGGTAGATCTGCCGTGCCGAGGAAGTGAGTGGCACGGCTCATTTTGACACGAACGAGACGTCCAGCAGCGGCCGTCAGCCAATCCCAGTGAGCCGATAAAAGCGGGTGGCAGTTCCGGCGAAGAGATCGGCCCGTTCCATCCCGCTCGCGCCTCTCGTGAGCAGCTTGCAGGCGTTCCAGTACACCGGGTAGCTGAAGCCCTCCTTGTCAGGCGGGAAGTTGCTTTCAAACATGCAACGCCGCGTCCCGAAGGCTTCGATGCAGGTCTCGACATAGGGGCGCATCGCATTAGCTACCATCTCGGACGACGGCGGCTCGGCCAGCTTCTCGAATCCGAGACCGTTGACGGCTTGGCCAAGTCCGCCGACTTTGACATAGACATTTTCGTGTGCAGCGAGCGCCTT
>WNFN01126657.1_pt1 | contig 14029 bp, 16 predicted proteins | sample 5400161 | NCBI WGS metagenome assembly WNFN01 (sample SAMN13153353, study PRJNA577476) | soil metagenome | isolation source: 80 cm saprolite on Douglas fir-dominated hillslope | place: USA:California | collected 2013-09-17
CCCGGCACCGGTTCGCCATCGCGGCGTCGGTGACCGGCCTGCTGGCCATCGCGGGCGCCGCGGTCAGCGGTGCGAGCTTCGTCAGCGACAGCAAGGCAGGCGCGTCCATGGCGATGGCCGTCCTGACCGGCATCGCGCTCATGTGCTACCTGGGAAACCTGTTCGTAGTACGGCAGACGGCGCTGCGATGACCGGGCACATCGCGCTGGCGCCGATCGGCGTAGTCCGCGGCGGCCGGGCTGAGATATTCGAGGATCACTGGGGTCCGGTGGAGTCGCGGCTGGCCCTGGATCCGGGCGTGTGGACCCCGACGCCACCGCCGGGCTGAGCGAGTTCTCCCACATCGAAGTCGTCTTCCACTTCCACCTAGAGACCAGAGTGGCGCCTGCTGGCTGCCGTGCCGGCTGGTGAGCCGACAGTGACAGGTCGGCCTGACAGGTGATTCCGACTGCTTGCCATGGCCCTGCCGGCCAAGCTCGATGAGGCATCACGCTGAGTAACACGGAAGGCCAGGGGAGAACGCTCGCCGAACCGCCTAATTGCGCGGAATGGAGGGCAGGTACATGACAGCGTCATCGGACGCTGAACTGGGTTATCTGTGTGCCGCCCGCTGCTGGGTGAGAGTTTGCTCCCGACTGCCGGATCTGCGTTTTGCAGGCGGTCCGTACGGGACGTCAGGGCGTCAGCTGAGCCGAGCCGTTGCATGCCGAAGCTGCGCGTTCAGGCCGGGCCGGTGCGACGTGCGGCAGGTTCGTCCCACGTTCGCGGTCGCCGGGCCGGTCCGGCAGGTCGTGAGCGAGCCTTTGACGACCAGGTCTCAGCCGGTCAGCTGGTAGCGCTGGCTGCCTGGCCGCGGCAGGGAGGGGGTGCGGATATCCCGGCGGTGTGCCCGGTGCTGGCCTGGGCCGCCTTCGGTGATGCCGTCTTGGTACTGGTCCGGGCCGGGGAGGCGTAGCCTCGTGCCCGCAGTGTTCGATGGGCCCGAGAACCGCTTCGCTATGACCGGCCCCGGCCAAGTCAACCGCCACGGTGTGGACCGGCAAGCCGTGCATACCTGGATGATCTGCCTCGCAGGGGGGACACCTACCTTCGGCACAGCTGTCAGCCTCCCGAATCGGCGCGATACCCGGCAGCACGCCGTAAGTCACCACGTCACGCTCTGTGCTCAGCTCCGGTGCCGATTGACCGGCAATATCCGCCATTATGTAGGTTTTTCCTGTGCAGGCTCTCCACGGACGCGGGCATGCGTAACCGGGTGATCTGTGTGGGAATTCGAAGTAGGCGCGGATATCAGCATCAGTATCGGCGATGCGTTGCGGGACCGACCGGAGGTGCGGGCGAGCACGCCGCCCGGCCGCAGTGCTCGCTGGCATGTCGCGTACAGCGACGCCTGGCCCGCGGCTGCGCCGGAGCCAGGTGATCACAGCTCCGGCGTCGGCGGAGAACCAGCAGCTGGTGCGGAAATCACGTCGGGATAAGGTGAGTGATCAGCTCGTTGACTACGGGAAAACCGCCGATCTAGGCTCGAACAGTCTCTTGCGATTGGTAGTGATGCGGTGCCGGACCGTGTTGCCTTGGGGGTCGGAGGGCTCGAAGCCGAGCCCGGCGATCACATCTGCGGGGTGTTCTCCGGCGAGATGGAACGGGATCAGGTCCTGATCCCGTTCCTGCAAGCCGGTCTGGCGTCAGGCGACAAGTGCATCTGCGTGGTTGATGGCACCGCTCCAGGAGAGATTGTCGCGGCCCTCGGGCCGGCCGGCGAAGCCGCGGCGTTGACAACCAGCAAGCAGCTGGAGGTCATCGGGGCGTCTGACCTGTACTTGCGGTCCGGCCGCTTCTCGGCCGACGAGGTGATCGGGAGCTGGAAGGCCGCGATATCCGACGCGATGTACGCCGGGCAGTTCGACGTCGTGCGTGCGGTGGAGGCGTGGTCGCGGCGCGACGTCCTGCCCGACATGAACGAGCTTTTGATCCTCGAGTCCGCGATGAACCGGTACCTGCCCCTCTACCCGCAGGTCATCGTGTGCCTTTACGACGTGGACCGGTTCGGGGGCGGTGCCCTCATGAATCTGGTCATGACGCATCCCCGGATGCTGGTGGGCGGAGTGGTCATCGAGAACCCGTACCTCTTGACACCCGATGAAGTCCTGGCCAAGACGGCGCACCGCGATGCCGCCACTGCGTCTCCCATGACCGAGGAAGCGGAAGAATGGTTCTCCGACGTGATGACTGGCTCGACCTAGCTCGCAAGGTCGACTGGACCCCTCGCTATGTCGACGAGCGAGAGCTGTTCCCCGAGGAGATCAGCGGCCGCCCCTGGCTGACGCACGACGCGTGGCGCAACTGGAACGAGGCCTACCGCACGACCTACCGTGAGTACGTCGCGAATCAGCGGGATAAGGACTCTGCGGTCCTCGGTGTGCGCGCGGCGCTCAGCAAGCCCCGCCTGTTCGACGACCTCGACCCCGGATGGGTTGAGCTGGTCAAATTCCACAACGGCGCGGTAGCCCTGGCGGAGTACGCGGGCGCGGTGGCCGAGCTGCGCATGGCTCGCTTCGGGCGCGACAGCGCCTGGCGGACGATGGCGAGCCTGGGCGCGCTCGACGAGATCCGACACACCCAGATCCCGTTGCTGATCGGCCACGACCTGCTGGCCCACGACGGCAACTTCGACTGGACCCACAAAGCGTTCCACACCAACCAGTGGGTGATTCTCGCCGCACGCCACCTATTCGACGACATGTTCCTCGCCGCCGACGCCATCGACCTCGCGATCCAGCTCAACTTCGTGTTCGAGACGGGCTTCACCAACCTCCAGTTCATGGCCATGGCGGCCATGGCCGACCGCGCCCACCATCACGTGTTCGAGAAGACGGTCGCCAGCATCCAGACCGACGAGGCGCGCCACGCCCAGATCGGCCATCCCGTGCTGCGGACGGTGCTGGAGAACGGCTCACGCGAGCGGGCTCAGTACCTCATCGACAAGATGTGGTGGCGATGCTGGCGGCTGTTCCTGGCGCTGAGCGGAACCGCCATGGAGTACCTCGCCCCGCTCAGCGCGCGGACGCGCTCGTTCAAGGAGTTCATGACCGAGTGGGTGACCGAACAGTTCATGAAGAACCTCGCCGAGTTCGACCTCGAAAAGCCCTGGTTCTGGGACCTGTTCATAGAAGAGCTCGACTACGCGCACCACAGCCTCCAGCTCGGCCTGTACACCTACCGGACCACGCTGTGGTTCGACGTCGCGATGCCCGACCGCGCCGAGCGCGAGTGGCTGAACGAGAAGTACCCCCGGTGGGAGGAGACCTACGGGGCGCTGTGGGAGCAACTCGAGCTGCGCTGGGAGGCCGGCGGCGAGGCCAACACGCTGGCCTACGGGCTCCCGGCGCTCTGCAATCTCTGCCAGCTCCCCGCATTGTTCATCAGGCCCGGGCGGAACACGGCGTGCACCCTGGAGATGGGAGGACGCCGCTACCTATTCTGCTCCGAACCGTGCCGGTGGATCTTCGAGCAGGAGAGCTCGCGGTTCGCAGATCACAACAGCGTGGTCGATCGCATTGTCGCCGGAGAGGCGCCCGCCAAGCTCACCGACCTGCACCGGTGGATGGGACTCGAAGCGCCCGTCGAGACCGGCAAGGACCTGCGCCGCGGTCTTGACCCGTGGCGCCTCGACCCCGTTCCGACGGCTTGAGGATGCGGGCGATGCGCGTCTACCTGTTCGGCTTCGCGAGCGACGATTTCCTGGGCCGTGTCATCGTCACCCCGGATCAGCGCACCGTGGCGCAGCTGGCCGATCAGCTGGTGGCCTGGGGCCAGGCGCCCGAGCGGGGTGGACCTCTCACGGTGCGCAACGAGGCCGGCGACATCCTCGATCCCGCCGCGACCATCAGAGCGGCTGGGCTCGGAAATGGTGACATCTTCAAGGTCGAGCGACGGTGACAGCGCCGTGGCAGTGTGGCGGTACGCCGGGTCGCTGGACGACATCTGGGAGGGCGAGATGCGCGCCGTGAACCTCGGAGCCGTCGACGTCCTGCTATGCAACCTCGACGGGACCCTGGTCGCCTACGAGGACCGATGCCCGCACCTGGCGAACCCCCTCTCCGAAGGAGGCCTGGCTGACGGCGTCCTGACCTGTGCCGCGCACGAGTGGGAGTTCGATGCGCGGACCGGTCGCGGGGTGAACCCGGCAAGCGCATGCCTGCACCGCTACCCGGTGCGACTCGACGGCGAACGAATCTTGGTGGGCGTCGAGGAGGACGAGTGAGCACATCGGGTGACGCCGGCTACGGGGTGGGCCCGGTGCTGCACGCCACGCCGTTCGCGCGGTCGGTCGTCTCGGTCATCGAGGAGGAGAACACGCACGTGCTCGTCCGGGACGAGGGGGCATACCTGCGCGTGCTGGTCCCCCGGGTCTGCCGGCTGTCGCGGGCGGGGCTCGAGGCCGCAACGGGCTTGGCCATCCGGTTCCCCGGTGACCTCGAGGTGGTGATGTCGTCGTTCACGGGTGTCATACAGCTGACCGAAGACGGTGCCGTCTGGCGGCTCGCGCGCGAGCCAGCGGCGGATACGGCTGCTCCGCTGGCAGGTGGCCGATGACCACACCGGTGGGACGCCCGCCGGGCCGCAAGACGTACACACGGCTCGCGACGGGCCGGCGCGTCCCGCCCGAGTACGAGCTGGTCAGCACCGACCTGCACTACAACCACCCGATGCGGTTCGAGCTGTCGGCCGCCAACCCCGTGGTCGCCTGGTACTACCGCTACCGGGAAGGCTCCACGCTGCAAGCCCGCGACTGGGAGCAGTTCTCCGACCCGCGCCGCACCACCTACCGCGGTTACACCCAGCTGCAGGACGGTCGTGAAGACGTCGTCGACGGCCTCCTCCGGGAGATCGATGACACCGGGTACGACCGGGACCTCGACGGCGAGTGGGTGCGGTTCCTCGACCGCTGGTACTCGCCGCTGCGCTTTCCGGTGCACGGGCTGCAGATGCTGGCCGCCTACGTCGCGCAAATGGCGCCAGCTTCCCGGGTCACCAATTGCGCGGCGTTCCAGTCGGCCGATGAGCTGCGCCGCGTCCAGCGGATCGCGTACCGCACCGTGCAGCTCAGCGGTCCGTCGCTGGAGACCGGGGCAGCGCGGCGACAGCGGGCGGCCTGGGAGGACGCCGCGGCGTTCCAGCCACTGCGCGAACTTGTCGAACGGGCCCTGGTCGCCTACGACTGGGGCGAGGCGTTCACGGTGACCAACCTTGTCATCAAGCCGCGGATCGACCGGCTCGTGAACCAGGAGATCGCAGGCACGCTCGCCACAGCGAACGGCGACCCGATCCTGACCAGCATCCACTTCTCGCTCGACGAGGACGCACGCTGGCATCGCGCGTGGACCACAGCGCTGCTGCGGCACCTCATCGACGACACCCCCGCGAACGCCGAGGTGGTCTCCGGCTGGATCGAGAAGTGGAGCCCGCTCGCTTCCCGGGCCTTGGAAGCCCTCGCCGGGATCGTCGCCGAGGCGCCTGTGCCGCTCGATGCGAGCGCAGCGGCCACCCGGATCAGCGATGACGTGTCGCGGGAGACCGACTCAATGCTGAAGGCGCCGCCGACTTCCACCGCACCCTGAGGTGGCCCATTGCGGCCGATCGGCCTCATGGTCATCTCCGCAACAGCAAACGCCGCACGGAATGGTTGTTCTGTGGCAGCCAAGCGAGCCGCTTCCCTAGCCAGAGTTGACAGCAGTTGGCGGTGTCGGGTGGTTCGGCCGTGCCAGTCGGCGGGGCAGCCTCCGCGGAGGTTGTGCCGTTCAGGTGGTGGCCTGTATCGCCTTGAGATGACGGCCGTGACCAGGCCCGCGCTCCTGCTCGCTCATGCCTCCCCACACGCCGTGGTCCTGCCTGGTGTCCAGCGCGAAGGCCAGGCATTGCCGGCAGACCGGGCAGCCGGCGCAGATCGCCTTCGCCTGCGTGATCTGGTCAAGGGAGGGGCCCGACGCGGAGGCCGGGAAGAACAGTTCAGGGTCTGCATGCCTGCATGCGGCCAGCTGGCGCCAGTCCCGGTCGGGGATAGTGATCATCTGGTCGCTCAGCGGCCTGGGAGAGGTTGTCATCTGCGGGCGTAATCGCTAGGCGGGCGTGCTGCCGGCACGCAGGAACCTGTCGTAGAGGGCGACGGCTATCGCACCGCCGGCCAGTGGCGCCGCGAGGTATGCCCACCAGTCGGAGAACTGGCCCGCCAGGATCATCGGCCCGATCGCCCGGGCCGGGTTGACGCCCGCGCCGCTGACCGGTCCGCTGATCACGATGGCGACCGCGAGGGCCGCGCCGATGGCCATGGCAGCGATGCCACGCGGAACCCGGCTGTCGGTGGCCACCGCCACGACCACCAGGACCAGGACGAAGGTGACAACGGCTTCCGCCGCGAGCACCCGCCCCACCGAAACCCCGGCAGCCGGGACCGTGGCGCCAAGGCGGGCGATCGACCTGGCCTGGTCCCCGTACAAGCCCCAGGTGGCCGCGGCCGCGGCTGTCGCGCCGGCGAACTGGGCGATGATGTAGCCAGGGGCGTAGGCCCAGGGGAAGTGCCTGTTGACGGCCAGCCCGAGCGTCACCGCCGGATTGAGGTGGGCCCCGGAGATGTGGCCGAGGCTGGCGACTCCGATGGCCAGCGCCAGGCCGCCGGCCACGGGCACCGCCAGGGACCCGTAGGGTGGCCCGGCCACCGCCCGGGACAAGGTGGCCGCGACGGCGGTGCTGGTGATGGCCAGGACCAGTACGAAGGTGCCGGCCGCCTCGGCGGTGACCGCCCGGGCCAGGTTGCGCTCGAGCTGGTGGCCGTGCAGGAGCACGACCGCGTTGCCGCTGGCAGCCCGCTGCCCTGACCGGGGGCTCATGCTGGTTGCTTTCATGATCACCACTCCGCCGGTAGCCGGCTGAAGCCGGCCGGGACGATCTGTTCGCGGTCGCCGGCTCTGAGGGCCTGTGCGCTCGGGGCCGTCTGCGACTGCGCTAAGGCGTTCTGCGGGACCGGTGTGCCGCGGTTGCGGTGGCCGGTATGCCGGTCGCGTGGCGCAGGAGGCTGAGGACTTCGGTGTCCAGCCCCTGGGCGACCTGGGAGGCCGCTGCGTCGCCGTAGGGCGCGATCGCGCTGGCGACGGTGTCGTAGGCCACCTGGGTTTGGCCGCCCGGCAGCTGCTGGATGAGGATGGTGACCGGGGCGTAGGAGCCGGCGGCGGGCAGGTGGCGGGTCATCTGCCCCAGGGTGACCGGGTTGCCGGCGATCAGGCGGACCAGGCGGCGCCCCGCCTGGTGGGCCTGCGGGTCGAGGGCCAGCACGGTGTCAAGGTCGAGTTGCAGGAACCGCATCAGGCCAGCGCTGCCCTGCGCCTGGCGGACTAGCGCGCTGAACTCCTCATAGGAGGTACTAGCCGCCAGCTTGGCGAACAGCGCCCCGATGTCTGGCTGGCTGATGCCGCCGAAGATGCCGTCCAGGACGACCTGAAACGGCCGTTCGCTAGTGAATATGTGGCGACGCACCGCTACGTCTAGCACCTGCTCGGATGCCATCTGTTTCTCTCTTCTTGGGCTCGCCCTTTCTGAGCCCCTGCTCGCTCCTTCGGGGAGCAGGGGCTCAGAAAGCGGTGCGGGCTCAGATTCCTCTTGCGGCTGTCCGGACGACGTCGAGGACGAAGTCGGGGTGGGAGAGCATGGGGACGTGGCTGCTGTCGATGTCGTAGGTGGTGGCACCCATCCGCTTAGCCGCGGCCCGCTCCAGCTCCGGGTGGACGGACTGGTCGTTGTTGGCCACGATGTACCAGGACGGCTTGGTCCTCCAGGCCACGCCCGGGGCGTTGTGGGCGAACAAGGTCGCCGCCGGCGGGTTGGCCGTCGCCCAGACGGCTTTCTGCTCTTCCTCCGGCAGGTCTCCGCAGAAGCACCCGATGCCCGACGGCTTCATCCACACGCGCCCGTCGGCGACCTCGATCTGGGTGAAGACCGGGGTGACGGGGAACTTGGCCTGCTCGCCCTCGGAGGTTTCGGTCTCATCCGGGCCCAGTGCCGCGATGTAGACCAGCCCGGCCACGCGGTCATCGGTGCCCGCGGCGGTGATGACGGCGCCGCCGTAGGAGTGGCCGACCAGGACGATCGGGTTGCTGACCCGCCCGAAGTAGCGCACCGTCGCGGCGACGTCTTCGACGTTGGAGTTGAGGCCGTACTGGGCGGAGATCACCTCGTAGCCCTCCGCCTGAAGCGGCGGGATCAGCTTGCTGAAACATGAGCCATCGGCCCAGATCCCGTGGGCGAACACGATGCTCGGCTTGGTTGGCGTGGACATAGTCCCTCCTTATGGGGTTCCTCTGGCGCATTGATCCGCGAGCTGACCATCCGGGAGCCAGTCCGTTTATCCGCGAGCGGCCTTGTCCCTACTGTCGTCCCGCGGCTTCGCTCAGTCGTTGGCCACTTTGGACCAACTCGGGGCACCAGTTTGTCCGTCTGGACCATCGCCGGGCGTAGACTGGCGGCACTCCCTGGCTGGAGGTGCGGGGTGAACGTGCAAGCAGCGGACATCACTGGCTTCGGGCACCAGGTCAGTGGCTACGTTGGGGCCTTCTATCGCGGAGGCAACGACGTGGACGATATCGTCGTCGGGTACGCCTTCCAGGGTTTGCAGGCCGGGAACAAGTGCGTCCGCTTCGCTGACCGGGTGTCCTCGGTACGAGATCCGGTTCCTGCCAAGCCCATGACGCGCGAGGGCGTTCTGCCGTTCCCCGCGGAAGACGACGCCATCCCGAATTCGCACTACATCCTGCCCCAGCAGTTCCTGGGCATCCCATGACTTCAGCCGCCCGCCGTGTGTCGAGCGCGGCGAACTCGGAACAGGCCGTCAACGCGACGCTCTCGTCGGTCAACGCGGTCTTCACCTTGTCGCTGATCCTCACCCAGGCGAGTTCGCCCCGCCAGGCCGTCCGCCTGCTCACCACTGCGGTCCCGTCGATCGCGTCCTGCCATAAGGTCCTGGCCTGGCATCCGAGCAGGTCGGGGGACTACTACGAGCGCGCGCCGGACGGCATCAGCAACGCGCTGGCCAGGATCACGGTGCCGGGCCGGCTTGAGATGGACGAGTCTTCCTCCTGGTGGGCGTTCCCGTTTGCGCCTGCCCTGGCGCAAAACCCGATCTTCCTGGTCGTCGCCGGCACCGACCCCCTATCCGGCGAGGAGAAATTTCTGCTCTCGGTCCTGGCGCAGCTGTGCGGCACCGTGATCGCCAAGCTAGAGCTGCTCGCAGCGGAGCGAGCGAACATCGAGCGGGTGGCCAGTCTCAACGCCGATCTCGCGTCGACCGTCTCGACCCTCACGAAGATCATGGAGACCCACCGGCAGCTCAACGAGATCGTCGCGAATGCCGGGGAGGCCGGCATCGCCAAGACCCTGCACCAGCTCACCAGGCTCCCGGTCCTCATCCAGGACGTGCACGGCAATACCCGCGCGGCCGCCGGTGACGTGCCAAGCTATCGACGTGCCAAGGAGCAGCCCGAACAACGGCAAGAGCTCATCCGCCAGCTGCAGATCACCCGCCAGGCGCTCTACCACCGCGGGGCCTGGCTGGCCCTCGCCAACCCACGGCCCGGCGTCCTCGGCGTCATCGCGCTTATCGACCCCGCGCGCACGGCGAACAAGACCGATCTGGCCGCGCTCGAATACGCCGCGACCGTGCTGAGCGTGGAACTCTCCCGGCTGCAGAGTGTCGCCGAGGCGGAACTGCGCAGCCAGCGCGATTTCGCCGAGGAGTTGCTCGCGGGCGCGGACGAACCCACAGTCAAGGCATCCGCGCACGCTCTGGGGTACGACCCGGAGCGGCCCCACCGCGTCATCGTCGCCACCGGACGGCCGCGCGATGGCCTCGACGAGCAATTCTTCCAGGCCGTCGTCCGTGAGGTGCGCCGCCTCGACGTGGCCACACTGATCGTGGGCCGGGCCAACTACATCGTGATCATCGCCTACCGCGAGGCCGACTGGGCCAAGCTGCAGGTCGGCATCACCAGCCACCTGCCAGGCGGTACGTGTCGGCTCGCCGTGGGTTCTCGCTACCCCAACGCATGGCAGGTCGCGGCGAGTTACCGCGAGGCACAGTTCGTGGCCAACTTGTCCTCATCGGCCGTCGGCCATCCCGCCGTGCCGGTGCTGCTGTTCGACTCCCTGGGCGTGTACCGGATGCTCTCATCGGTCACTGACCCCGCCGGAATCGAAGCCTTCATGAATGGCCAGCTCGGCACGCTGCTCGACTACGACAAGCGGCATCACTCCGACCTTCTCGTCACGCTCGCGCAGTACTTTGACAGTGGCTGCAATATCGACCAGGCGGCAGCGGTGCTCTCCATACACCGGAGCACGCTGAAGTACCGCCTGAAGCGAGTCCGGGAGCTGCTCGGTCAGGACCTGAACGACGGATCGACCCGGCTGGACCTCCACCTGGCCACCAGAGTTTGGCTCACGCTTGAGAGCCTTCGCCGGACCGAGCAAGCCTGACCAGGTTAAAGGTGCGGTGCAGGTCGGTGACCGCATTCACCTGACCGTGTGATGCTTACCCGACCGTGTGCTCACCTGATGGGCGGTGCGCTGGACACCGGAATGGCTGATATGGGCGGCCGTGGGTGACAGTTGCATCTGCCCGTCCTTGAGCGCCGAGTCGGCGATCTGTCATCAGACTGCGGAATTAACATCCGGCGGGTGCTCACCTTCCGTGACGACCGGAGCTACTGGTGCTTAGCAGCCTCATCGTGTCAGCGCTGAAGACTGCGCTGACCGTGACACAGTTCGGGAAGAAACTGGTACTGGCGAGAAGAGTCACGGCGCCCCGATGGGGTGATAGCCAAGACCAAGATCAAGATAGCCATGGCAGGCGGGACTGGAGACTCCTCCAGACTCTTAGAGGCAGTAAAATCACAGGTCAGCTGGATTTCCTGCTGGTCAATGGCTCGCTGATTATCCCTGACACGGAAGAAGTTCGTAGGGTCCCGCCGGGTCAGGCGGCCGGTTCCTCCCCGCTCTCGCCGGGGTCTTCCTCGTAGGCGTAGAGACGGCTGACCGCCTGGTTCATGGCCTCCAGGATGGCGGCCCGGTCGGCGCCAAACAGGTGGCCGTAGATATTTTTAGTCGTCTCGATCTTGGCGTGTCCCATCTGACGGGCTACCTGCACGTCAGCGGCACCCGAGGCGATCAGCAGGGAGGCGCACACGTGCCGTAGCTGATGCGCGGTGTAGCTAACGATCCCGTCAGGGTGGGCGGCAGTGTAACCCTGAGCGAGCTTGAGGTAACGGCGCCACAGGGAGTAGCTGAGATACCCGCCCCGCTCGCCGTTAATCAGCCGGGCATAGAGCCTGCCGCTGCTGCGCTCCCGTCCTTCCGCGCCACGGTCGAACAGGCGGCGTGCGGCGGGCATGGCGATATCGGGGATCATGACCGTTCGCACGGCGGCCCGGGTCTTCATGTCCTCGCGCACATCACGGCGCCCACCCGATTCGCTGGCGGTCCGGTCGATCGTCATGCACTGATGCTCCAGGTCAACGTTTCCGACCGGCGCGGCGACAGCTTCCTCCCAGCGCAGGCCGGTGAACGCCAGGACGATCACCACGTCCCCGAGGCCCGGCTTGAAGTGATCCATAGCCGCAGCGAGGCGAAGCACCTGCGGAATCGACGGGATGACGACCCGGCGGCGCACCGAGGCACCCCACCCGGTACGCAGCTCCAGCGCGGGGTTGACCGGGATGATCCGCTCCTCACGCGCCCAGGCAAAGAGCCGCCGCACCACGGCGGCCACCGTGCTCTTCGTGTTCCCAGACGCCGGGGTGCCATCGCGCAAGCACAGATCCCGGATCAGCGCGTTGAGCTCGGGCAGGTCCAGGTCCCCGATCCACGCGTTGCCGAGCACCGGGAGGATGTAGACGTTCAGGCAGGTCCGCTCCTCGGCCAGCGAGGACTTCGGCCGGGGAGTGCCGTCGCGCTTGGTCCGGTAGGCAACCAGGTAACGGGCCGCCACGTCCACGAACCGCACATGCTCAGCGGTCAGGCGCCCCGGGCGGCGCTTGGTCTCGTTGAACTCCCCCAGCAGTTTCTTCGCGGCCTCCAGCCCCGCGGCAGTCTTCTCGATTTGCCTCTTGAGCACCGGATCCCACAGGCGGACTCGGTACACCTGGGCGCCGCCTGGCATGGTGACGGGCGCTCGCTTCCCGTTGCTCGTGCGGTACTTCGGGGTGATCCCCGCCGGGAGATCACGCCGATCGGCGCGTGACATGCTCATCCTCCTGTTCGATCAGCGACTTCGGCAGCACCAGGGCACAGCGCGGACGGCGCGGCATTGCCGAAACACTGGCTGGCGGATGGTCATCAGACCCCGCAGCGGGGCTAGCAAGCCGGTCCCGAGGCCGAGGATGCGTCCACTCCTCCACCTCGGCCCCGGGGAAGCGCAACAGCAGCCCGACCTTCCGATAGGGGACCGCGCCCCGTGCCACAAGCTTCCGGGCATGCCGCTCGGTGATGTTCAGCCACTCACACAGCTCGGCCAGGGTGAGCATGCGGGTACCCCGCCCGTAGGGCACGTCCGGTCTCATGCCGCAGCCCTCTCGGCCTCCACCGCGTGGGCCTGGTCCTGGGCGAGGCGTCTGGCCTGGTCTAGTGCGTGCTTCCAGCGCATCCGCTCGGCCACGACCCGGACCAGCCGCCGGGGCGGGGGTAGGTAGTCGGCATCGGCCGCGGTCACCCGCTGCCACTGGTAGCGGCCGGTGTCGGCGGTTGCCGAAAGACCGAGGGTGTCCATGAGCCATTGCTTGCGGTCGCCGCGATGGTCGGCCAGGGTCTTGCCCGACCACTTGCGAGAGACCAGCACGCGGCGCCCGGCGTAGCCGAGGTGGGCCGGGTCGTGGGCTTTGCCCTTGCAGGCGCCGGGGGCCAGGCGCTGGCGCGGGTTTTTGGGGGTAATGCCGTAGCGGAGCCAGTTCGCGCAGGTGGGCGAGCACGGCTCGTACAGCAGTGCGGCGGCCAGGCGTTCGGCATGCTCGTGCTGGGAGGCGGTCGCCAGTTCGTGGCAGGTGCCGATGTCTTTGACCAGGTACTTGGTCAGGTAGCCGATGCACCGGGCGGAGTCCTTGCTCCCGGCGAGCACGCCCTGGGCGTCGAACTTGGGGCCGAACCGGGCCACGTGCAACGGGGCATCGTTGGGGCCGATGGCGTCGAGCGCGTCGTCCCAGGATGGGAGCAGCTCCCCGGTGGCCGGGTCGAGGTAGCGGCCCCGGGCCGGGTCCCAGACCGGGAGGTGGTCACCGTCGAAGCGGACCGTATCCGTGGACGGCCACCAGACCTGGTGATAGGTCGCGGCCAGCACGCGGCGCAGGTCGGCCCGGGAGACGGCGCCGCGCAGGGCGATATGGGCGTGCGGGGCCAGCCGCTGTTGCGGTTCGATGGCGGCGAAGTACTGGACGTCGTAGCCGAGGCAGCGGCGAAGGTTCTGTATCCGGTCGAACAGGGATGCGAAGTGGATCGCATCCCGGGCGGCGCGCTGGTAGTCGTAGCGGGCCGGGTCGATGGGGGTGCCGTCGTCTCGGACCTTGCCGTAGCTGTCGCAGGTCAGAGTGAGGACATCGACGGCCGGTAGACCGTCCCATCCGGGGCGGTGTAGGTACGGCCGTGGTCCGGTCCGCGACCTTGCGGCGGGGCAGGTCGGGGGCATCTTGGCGGCGGCGGGTGGAGCGCTGGCGCCGGTTATTGGGCTTGCTGGTGGTCCCGAGGCTGCCGCGGATGCCCAGCCGGGCCAGCTCGCCAGTGAGCGCGACGATCGAGTCGTCCAGGTCGGCGGTGTCCTGGCCGTGCTCGGTGGCCCGGTCGCGAGCGACGGCGAGGTCCGCGAGGGTGGCTGCCAGCCAGCGCTGGTAGTCGTCCGGCAGATCGGGGCTGGTGACGGGTTCGTGCTCGAGGTGCCAGCCTTCCCGGCATTGCGCGGCGCGCAGCACCTTGGCCCGCTCGGCGCACGACGGGCACACCG
>WNFN01193374.1_pt1 | contig 14011 bp, 25 predicted proteins | sample 5400161 | NCBI WGS metagenome assembly WNFN01 (sample SAMN13153353, study PRJNA577476) | soil metagenome | isolation source: 80 cm saprolite on Douglas fir-dominated hillslope | place: USA:California | collected 2013-09-17
CGCAGCGGTCGCTTTCGGCGCGTTCGGCCTGCACCTGTCCGCCGGCCAGGTATCGAGCGGCACCGTGGTGCTGTCGATCGTGCTGGCCGGGTTCTTCCACCTGGCGCACACCCCGGTCACCCAATTCAGGAAGGGCACTACCGCTGAGGCCGTGGAGCGCGCGGCAGCGAGCCGCGCATGACCGCACCGGTGACTGCCCCGCCGATGAGCCAGTCTGCGCCGTACCCGCAGGCGCTGGCTTACCTGGTGGAGCGGCTGGAGTACCGCAGCCGCGAAGGCTGGCGGGTCAGCCTGGCGCATATCGACCGGGGCCAGGGCAGCGAGGGCCTGACGCTCGTCGTGCTGCGTGTTGGCCCCGACACCTACAACCCTGAGCGGACGCTGCGCGTCAACCACTACTTCCCGGTACCCCCGGCCGCCTACGACGAGCGGTCATGGCGGCGGTGGCTGTTCGACCGGCTCGGCGACGTGGACACGCACGAGCGGATGGAGAACTTCAAGCTGCGGGATGACTCGCTGCCCGAACTGCACGATAAGTGCAGGTGCGGCCATCCTGCGGTAGCGCACGACGGCAGGGATTCATCCTGTGATGGTTGCCTGCCTGCCGATCAGCACCGTTTCGAGACGCAAGAACCACGGTTTACACGACCGTATCGGCCTTCGCATGGGCCAGGCAACGATCCTTACCTCGTGCGGGAAATCGGGACGGAAGAGGATGCCCGTACATCCTTCCGGGGAGAGCTGAACCCATCGTGACACCAGCCGAGCGAACAGCCGCGTGGCGTCTAGTGCCGGGCAATGCCGACCGCGAGCGTGCCACCAAGGCGGCCTACAAGGCTGCCCATCCGGCTGAATGGAAAGCGCAGAAGGCGGCTAGCTCAGCCCGGTATGCCAGCGCTCACGAGCAGGAGATGCGGAACAAGCGGATTGCCCGGCGAGAGCAGTTGCGCGCTCAGGTTATTGAAGCCTACGGCGGCCGGTGCAACTGTCCTGGCTGTCACGTGGTCCATGCGGAACTGCTGACCGTTGATCATGTCAACGGCGATGGGCACCACCGACTCAATCGGCGGTCAACCCGCGACATCTATCTGTGGATCATCCGGCACGGATTCCCGCCGGAGTTTCAGCTACTTTGCGGTTCGTGCAATCTGGCCAAGTCGGACAGGGACAAATGTCCGCTGGCTGGAGAGGATCACTGATGGGCAGCCAGTCATGACCGTCTTCGAGATCCGCGCCGAGCGCATCCCCGAGCAGGTCGTGCGGGGTATGCGCCTGGGCAGACATCTGTGGCACGATTCGCGGTCCCGCCAGTACCCCTATGAGCCGCCGTCCCGGCTCACGACGCTGGCCAGCGTGATGCACGAGCGGCACGCTCCGATCCTCGACCAGGGCGAGACTTCATCGTGCACGGGAAACGCGATGGACGGCGACCTCGCGACCAGCCCCGTCTGGGAGGCGCTGCCGCCGCCCGCCCTGGTCCTTGATGAGGCCGAGGCGCTGCGGCTCTACTCCGCCGCCGAGGTCATCGACGGCGACGGCCCCTACCCGCCGAACGACAACGGCAGCTACGGGCTGTCGGTCGCGAAGGCCGCCAAGAACGCCGGCCTGATCAGCGGCTACACGCACTGCTTCAGCCGCGCGTCGATGCTGGCCGCCCTCCAGGCCGGTCCCGTCATCGTCGGCATGAACTGGTATCAGGGGTTTGATCAGCCCGGCGCCGGCGGGCTCGTCAGCATCAGCGGGTCAGTGCGCGGCGGCCACGAGGTCGTGTCGCGCGGCGTGGACATGGCGGCCGGCCTGATCGAGTTCGACAACAGCTGGGGCACCGGCTGGGGAGACGCGGGCCGGTTCCGCATGTCGTTCGCGACCCTGGACCGGCTGCTCGCCGAGGGCGGCGACGTGACCGTGCCGCTCCCGCTCAGCCAGCCGCCCCCGCAGCCCGTGCCGTGGACCCACCCGGATATCCAGTTCGGCCACGACCAGCAGGTGATCGACTGGGCAGCGACAGCAGCGACCGGCAAGCTCGTGTCAGGTACCTACGCCGCGCAGCAGTATCAGGCGTGGCGAAAGGCGAGGGGGTACGCCTGATGGTTGCTACGCAGCGGAATGACCGGGGCGAATGGGTGACCGCCATCCCGCTGCCGCTATATATCCCGGCCGGCAGGCTGAGCCTGAAGCAGTGCCATTGCGGGCGGCTCTACTGGACCATGACCGGCTACCGCGGCCATTACGCCCTGGCTCACATTCTCGGAACGCCCTGATGGACCGCGTCACGCCGCAGGAGATGACCGCATCCATCGCCGACGGCACTCTCATCATCCGGCGGTGCATCTGCACTTACACCTGGGGCATGGACGATCTCGGCCACGTGACAGAAGTCCGCAGGCCCGGCCTCGCCTGTCCCACGCATCCGCGGGAGAGCCAGTAATGCCATCGGACACGGCGCCGTGGTGGCCGGGTCAGATCGGCCTGGTGAAGTCGCACAGCGCCATCGGCGGGGGCATCCGGCTGATGCAGAACCTGATCAGCCTTCGTCATCCCGGCCTGGCCGGCTGGGTGCATGTGGTCACCGGGATGGAGTACGGCCAGATCGGCGAGGCCGAACCGGGCGGGTACCGGGTCGTGCCGATGCATTACGCCCCGGCTGACGTGTGGTGGGTGCCCGACGACCGGCTGCCGCACGGCAAGCCGACGCCAAGCCAGTGCGCGATCATCACCAGCACGGCGCACCGGATGGGCAGGCAGCACGTCGATTACAGCGAGCTGGATTACCTGGCCATCGGCCTGGGCAAGGCCCGCATCCCTGAGCCGCACCTGGTGGATTTCATCGAGGACAGCGGCCACCAGATCTGCTCGCAGGCCGCCGACTACCAGTACGCGCAGGCTGAGTATCACCTGTTCGCCGACAACAGGTTCCCGGGGCTAGTGCCGCCCGTGGACATGGCAGTGCTGTTCGGGGCACCACGGGCCAGCGCGAAGGGTGTCTCGCAATGAGACGCCTGCTCGCTGCCATCGCCGTCGCGGGCGCGCTACTGGCGGCATGCGGGCAGCCGAGCCCGTCTGCCACCTCAGCGACGCCCAGCCCGTCCGCCACCTCAGCATCGCCCGCGCCGACGGTCGCCTACACGTGGCCGCCGACTACGGCCTGCGGGGTGGAGCGGTGGCCGGTCAAGACAGGCACCGACCCGAACGCGGACCTGATCGACCTGGCGCACTCCCAGGCGGCCACCATCGCGGCGCTGTCCCGGCTCGCACCGCCGCCGTCACTGCCGCAGGCCGTCCGGATCAGGCCGGTGGAGACAACGCAATACAGTCTCACGGCTACGCTGACCGGCTACAAGATGGAGGCCGACTCCGACTATCACCTGATCCTGGCCGACGCCGCCGGGGACACCATGATCGCCGAGATACCAGATCCGGCATGTGTCGGCAAGCCGAGCCCGCTGCTGCCGGGTATCGAGCTCGCGCGCTCCCAGTTCGACGCCCGGTTCCATGCCACTGACTTCCTGCAGCACACCAGCACGGTCGTGACCGTGACCGGCATCGGCTTCTTTGACTTCCAGCACGGCCAGACCGGCGTCGCGGCGAATGCGATCGAGATCCATCCCGTGCTCCGCGTTCAGTTCGGCACGCCGTGACCGCCGTCCCGCGCAGATTCCGGCGTCTGTGGATGTGGAGCCAGGATGGCGCCCCGTCGTGGTTCGCCGCGTATATCGGCGAATACATGTGGCGGCCGTGGTGCTGGCTGCGCGGCTACCACGTTCCGCATCATTGTGATGTCTACTTCGAGTGCTGCGTCCTGTGCACGGCGCTGATCTGGTCGAAGGGCCGCGACGGGACGCCGAATCCCTGCTTCCGCCACGCTGACGGGACGCTCGTGGCGCGCAGCCCCGCAGGCTGGCGGCGGCAGAACGCCATCGCGGCCGACTGGCAGACGGTGCCGTGACCGCACCGGATGGCCTCGGCGCCTTCGCCGCAAGCCTTATCGCGGCCAGCATCCTGTTCGGCTTCGCCCACGGCACCCAGTGGGGACCGCCTGCGGCATTTAGCCTTTACCTGCTCGCGACGACCATCATGGTCTGCGTGATGCTCAGGGATGACTCCTAGGCCGCGTGATGGAACGGCACAGCCGCTACAACCCGGTCGCGCCGGGCCGACCGCAGGTAACGATCCGGCTCGCTGACCCGCCCCGCAACGGCCTGCCCCCGGCGAAGCCCTACGCGTGGAATCCCGGCGAAGCTGAGCGGCGGGCGGAGGTGGCGGCGCGGCTCGCCGCGGTCAGGGCGCGCGTGAATCCCGCTGATCGCCGCGCGGCCGTGTTAGACCCTGAAGGTGAGGCGGCCCGCCCGGATGCCCCAGCCCCCTGGGCCGGGCGGGCCGCTGTCCAATCGCCTGCACCTGCACCGCCTCCACCGTCGTGCGGGCGGCTGACGGTACCGGCGCCGGGATGAGCACGCGGGCACGGCGCCGGTACCGCAGTGCCGCGCCTGTGACGACCAGGCCGCAGAACACGGCCAGCAGCACCCACAGCAGGGCATGCTCGAGGAAGTTCGCCGCCGCCATCGCCACCACGACGCCGACCCCGGCGAGGACCGTCTGCGCCCGCTGAGTCGCCGTGCGGCGCGGCGCCGGCTGATGGCACTGGCAGGGCTGCGCAGCCTTCTGGGCGCGGCCGATCAGGAAACCGGGCATGACGCCCGTGCTCTTCGTCTCGCACATCGCTCAGACCGCCGCCTTCGGCCAGATGTTGTCCAGGCGCGTCCCGGCGGGCGCGTCGATGCTCAGCAGCGCGCTGTAGCCGGGGTTATCCGGGTTCATCGCCGGGGCCTGGGTAATCGTGATCGGCCAGGGCGGCAGGGGGATCTCCTCGTCAACCTGGCCGACGCCGACCTGCCAGCAGCCGTCGTCGCTGTACCAGCACGACACGCGCATCTGCTCGCGCGGCCCGCCGGGACCGATCAGGCTGGCGTGCCAGTTGTCGGCGCTGAACTCGTCCGCGCCTTCGCAGCCGGTGACCTCGACAAGGTCATCGCTCGCGCCGCTGATGGTGATCATCACTTTTCCTTTCGTCGGATGGCGCGGCGGACCATCCGCGCGCCGAACCTCACCCGCATGCCCGACCCCTTGCACCGGGGACAGGAACCGAACCGCCGCCGCGTGCTGCCCGGGTTCGTTTTCCTGCCCCTGCACCACCGGCACGGCCCGAACGGCCACAGCCACAGCCGCGCCAGCCATAGGACGGCGATCGCCAGCACAAGCCCGGCGTCGGCCAGGCCGCGCACTAGCCACGACCCGGGTCGTGGCCGCACGACCGCCCGTGACCTGGCACAACCCGTGCATGGTACGACCACTCCGACCTGAGGGGCTGCCCTGACCTGCGCAGTCGGAGGTCGTGGCCCGGCGCGCCGGTCATTGCCGGGCCGCCGTTTCGACATCCCGGCGCCTGCATCCCATCCGCGTACGACCCGCCGACTTGACATCGACGGACTCGACGCCGAGCGACCGGCACTGAGCCGAGACGGCATCGGCGCTGGCGTCAGCCCACCGGTCAGGGAACCGGAGCGCGAGCCGCTCGGCGACCGCCTGCCAGTGCAGGCCCGGCTCGCCTGCGAATACCGCCAGAACGTCGGCCAGCACGTCGCGCGCCTGCCGGGTGACCTCGTCGCCCGCCGCCATGCCGCTGAGCGTCCCGGCGCGTTCCCGCAGCGCCCGCGCGGCGGTCAGGATCTTCTCGGCGTCCTGCCCGTCGGCGAGGAAGGTGCGCACTGTCGGGCTGGCGTCGGTCGCGCCGCGGAGGATGCCGACGCCCTTGTACTGCGGCAGCAGCGCCGACGAATCCAGGCCCTCGCTGTAGGCGCCCTGGCCCAGCACCATGTCGCTCACCGTGTACGAGCTCGTCCGCAGGCTGAACCGCACCTGGAACTGGTCCCGCGCCGACGTGAACTGCGTCGCCACGATGCCGCCGCCGCCGATGCCGGACGGTTTCTGCGTCGAGGCGAGCACGATCACCCCGGCTCCCGGCGCCACCTTCACCAGGAACGTGATCATCTGCGCGATCTCCTTGGCGAGATCAGTGCCGAGGTCGTAATACTCCTGGAATTCCTCGAGCACGATCAGCCGCACCGGCATGCCGTAGCGCGGGTCGCGGGCAATGTCCCTGGTCAGCTTTCCCTCTGGGCAAACGGACAGCGGCAGTTCCGAGAGCCGCTGGTAACGCTGCTGCACGTCGTCCCTGATGCCGGTCAGGGTTCCGGCCAGGATCTCGGCAGGGATGCCGTCCCGCGTCGGCGTGAGACCGAACGCGCAGGAGTCCGCGACCAGCGCGAACTTCCGCCAGTCCGGGCTGCCCTTGGCGTCGAACACGGACGGCGCCGACGAGCACGCTGTTCCACATCAGCGGCACCGTGACCAGCGTTCCCCGCTCATCGAGCCCGAGCGGTGCGGGACGCCAGATATCCGTCGCCCGGCAGGCGAGCAGCGGCGTGCGGCCGACGGGCACGGCGAGCGGGTCGCGATCCGCCACCCACAGGGTGTGCCTGCGGTGACTGGTCGGGTCGCGGCGGATGAACACCTGCGACTCGGTCACGTCCAGGCCGCTGGCGATGCCCGGCTTCGCCTTGACGGCGTCATCCAGGCCCTTGCCGTACGGCAGGTCCACCAGCACGCGGGTGCCCTCGCCGTCGCGGGCCATCGTGGACCCGAACGTCACCTGCATGCCTGCCTTGTCCGGGTGGCCGAGCCCGGCCGCGTAATAGGCGCGCAATACGATGTCGGCGTTCAGCCTGCGGAAACGCGGCGTCACCACCGCAGGCCGGATGATCGGCTTATCCGCCGGTCGCCCGATCCTGGCCAGCACCGGGACTACAAATATTGCTAGCAGCGCCCACGCCCACCACCGGCCGAAGTGATACAGCAATGAGCCCGCAATGAGGAGCGCCACTGCGCCGGCGAGGCTGATCCAGCCGCGGATGCGGGCCGTCTCGCGGACCTGCTCGTGCACCTTGTGCCAGCCCTTGTCGTCGCCGCTGACTGCCAGCTGCGCCTCCAGCCGGCGCGCGTCCCGCACCGACCACCAGCCCGCGTGACGGGCAGCCCTGGCAACCGCAGCGCGCAGCTGCGGCGGGATGACCGGCCTCAGTTCAGCCGGCGGCGGCGCAGGATCGACCAGGACCGGCCGCGTATCGGGCGGGTCATCCAGCTCCACCTCGTACGACACATCGGCTGGCACGGCCGGCAGCATCAGCGGGTCGTCAGCCATCCGGCGCCCGCCCGTTCAGCGGCACGGCCTCAGCCAGCCCGGCCGCTTCCGCTGACCTGGCTGCCCATGAGTCGACGCGGCTCTTCGGCACGCTCAGCGCCTCCGCCAGCACGCGGCGCGAACCGGTGGCCAGCAGCAGCCGCAGCGCCTCATCGGTTGACAGCGGCTCGCCTGGCTCACCCTGGCCCGTGAAGGGATTAAGTGCACGGTTATTCCGGCCGCCGCGCAGCAGCCCCGCGAGGGACTCCAGCGCCAGGATGAACGCGAGCGCCGGCCAGCCCGCTACCAGCGCGCCTGCCACCCCGTGCGGCCACCCGGCGGCGATGTTCATCGCGAGCGTCACGCCGATGCCGGCCACCAGCGCCAGGGTGGCCAGCACCGGCCGGCCCTGCCCCCGCCTCGATGCGTCGAGCAGCCCCGCGGACGCGCCGAGGATAACCAGGTCGGCCAGGAACGGGACAAGGTAAGCCACCGGGGGCGTGCCGCCCGCAGCGCGGACGACAGCGAGGGCGTGGAAGTAGGACGCGACCGCGGCGATGCCGCTGACCCCGGCCAGGGCGAGCCGCCCCGTCCACCTGGCCGCGCTCACCGCCACGTCCCGCCCTTCTCATGCTCGGCGATGCGCCGCTCGAGCGCCGCGGCATCGCCGTCGAGGATCTGCCACCCGCCGCGCTCGGCCACGAGACAGCCATCCTCATCCGCGGTGATCTCCCACTGGCTGTGCCTGGCCCGCAGGGCGGCAAGTTCCGCGTCATCCATAGGTCAAGCGTAGATCACTACGACAAGGCGCGCCATGACACGTCATGCCTAGACCAGACCCGTTATCGCCTGCCACGCTGTGGCCATGGTGATAGAGCGCGGCCCGGTGCCCGTGTGGCGTCAGCTGGCCGCGCTGCTGCGCCGGCGCATCGAGTCGGGGGAGTACCCGCCGGGCATGCCGGTGCCGTCCATCACGCGGCTGGCCGCCGAGCACGACCTGGCCGAGGGCACCGTCAGGAAGGCGCTCGACGCGCTGAAGGAAGAGGGCCTGCTGACGGGAGTCCCGGGGCTCGGCACGTTCGTGAGGGATAAGCGGGCGATCTGATGGGAAGCGGCCAGCTACCCGAAGCCGGTGGCGCCGCTTCCCTGAGCACAGTGCCGCAGCTTGCGCTGCCGGGTCAGGCACTGCGGCTGATCCTAGCGCTAGGATTCCGCCCGTGGAGCTTCGCGAACGGCTGCTGCGCGCCGCCGCGGTGACGGTCGATCACCCGAATGAGCGGAAGCCGGTCGCCCGGCCTGTCCGCAACGGGCTGCCCGTCGCCGCGCCCTACCGTTACCGGTCGCCGCGCCCGGCGTGGGCCGAGCGGGCTGTTGCCGCGTCGATCGCCGAGCACGGCGAGCCGCCGCTGAGGCGCCTGCGGGGCGGCGGCTACACCTGGGAGCGCTGAACCTCAGCTAGCCGGCTCGTACCACTGGCGCAGTTCCGCGTCATCGGCGCTGTCCAGGCTGCCGTAGCCCTCGCTGTAGGTCAGGTAGTCCCCGGCGGCGATCACCTCATACTCAATCTCCGACGGGTGCTCATCGAAGTAGCGGCGCCAGCGCGCCACCAGCACCGTGCCCGACGGCAGCGGCGCCTCGGCTACCTCCGCGTCGCTGCCCGTCATGCGCGCCACCCGGATCAGGTCATCGAGCGGCTGCCCCGGCTCGTACTTCGCCACGAACATGCCGCCGGTCTCTGGCGGCTTCGGCTTGCTCCGGTATCGCTGGACGCTCATCCCGCACCCCCGTGGGTGATGGCTTCCCGCAGCATGCGGGCGCACGCCGCAAGAGTCGCCCGGTGGTTCGGCCCGCTGGGCTCACCCGCATAGCTTGTCGAGCCGTCGCCGTGTTCGGCCTGGTCCTCCCAGGCGCTGGCCATGGCCTCCAGCACCGAGACGGGGACGGAGTCTCGCTTAGCCGCGCGGCCCGGTATCCGGCCAGCTTTCATGTCTGCCTCGTAGCCCGTGCCTTCGCTGTAGCCGACCCGATGTCCCGTGGCGGCGATATGCGCCTCAGCCCACTTGGCGCGTTCGGCGGCGTCAGTGAATGGCTGCGGCAGGACCGGCGCGCAGTCCTGGCATGTGGCTAGGTAAAACATCCGGCTTCCCTCTCACTTGCAGGACACGGTCACGCTGGTAACGAACCGGGCGCCCTGGCTCGTGACCGTCAGGTTGTCAACGGCGACCACTGACGCCCCTGCGGCCAGCGGGCTCTTCTTGGTGACTATGTCCGTTCCCGTGTAGGCGCCGGAGGGATCGGATGCCTGGATCGTGCACTCGGGCGTGCCGGCCGCGCTGCCGGTGTTGGTGATCCGGATCGTCACCGCCAGGTCCGCCGGATTGATGACCGTGTAGTCCTGGGCGCGGGCCTTGTAGGTCGTGGCGGGGGCGGACGAGCAGCCGCCGGCGGCGATTCCGGCGGCGAGCGCGAGCGCGGTGATTGCGATTAGTGACCTCATCCGGGGGGGCCTTTCCGGCTCGTAGGCTGTCATCTTGGCTGTCACCGAGCCTTCCTGATCAGGTCGGCAAGCCGCTGACCTGGTGGGGCGTCCGGGGATCGAACCCGGAACCTACGGATTAAAAGTCCCTACAGTTGTTGTGCGCGCACGTGCGCAGTCGGCCAATCTAGCAGGACGCGAGCCGTGCGCGCAAGAGAAATCGTGCGCAGAGATGTGCATACGCTCACGCTGTGGGCTGTCACCTTGGCTGTCAAGACTTCCCGCCTAGCGCGCGGTCGAGCGCGTCGGCCGCAGCCTGGTGCAGTACCGGCCGCACGTGCTGGTAGCGCTTGAGAAGTGCGGTCGTCGAGTGGCCGAGCAAGTCGGCGACCACCCGCGGGTCGGTGCCCTGCTCCAGCAGCATCGTCGCGTAGCCGTGGCGGCAGTCATGCACCCGGTAGTGCGGCAGCTTCAGATCATCGAGGAGGGCGCACCAGTCCTGCCAGTCGGCGCCGGGATAGACGGGCTTGCCCTTCGGCCCGGTGAACACCAGCCCGGAGGGCAGGCCCGGCAGCTTGTCGCGGTGAGCCTTCAGCGCCCCGGCGGCGAGCTGCGGCAGCGGGATGCTGCGCTTGCTGCTCTCGGACTTCGGCGGCTTGACTATGCGCCCCTGGCCGCGGACCATCGCCGCTGACATCCGTACCCGCACCGATGCCGGGCGGGTGAGTTTCACGTCCCGCCATTCCAGCGCGAGCGCCTCGCCCTGCCGCAGCCCGGTCGTGATGGCGAGCACCCAGCGCGCCCCGCCCGGCCAGGTCTCGCAGCGGGCGAGTATCGCCGCGGTCTCCTCCGCCGTGGGCGGCTCGCCCTCAGGCTCGGGCACGCGTGGCGGGGTGACGTTGGAGCACGGGTTGCGGGGCATCTTGCCGCGCGTGACGGCCACCTTCAGGCCGCGGGAGAAGATCCGGTGCGCCTGGCCGATCGTCGACGCCGATAGCGGCTTCCCGGTGCGATCGCTGATCTTCCGCTCGAGCTGGCGGTGCCAGGCCTCGACCTTCTCCTCATCCAGGTCCGGCAGCGGCACCCGCTCGAAGTAGGGGCAGATAAGCTCGGTGACCTTCTGCCGGTAGGAGCCCTCCCACGTGGTGGCCTCCACCGCGGGCCTGGCGATGTTGTGCAGCCAGTGCAGCATCCACTCGCTGACATATGGCGGGCGGCCCTTCGGCATCGTGAACCCGTCGCGCTTCGCGGCCAGGAAGGCCTCGCGCCTCCGCAGGGCGGTGGCGGGGTCGGGGCCGGTGAACTCGCGGCGGTCCCGCCTCCCGTTCCGCCAGCCCAGGTCAGCGACGGCTACCCAGCGGCTATCGCGGGTGCGCTGGTACACCGATCCCTCGCCGTGCTGCCTCCTGCCTGCCACCGATGGCCCTTTCTGTCATGCGCCCCTATTTGTGGCGGTGCCGGCGCGGGGTCCGGTACGCTCCCGGCGGCCGTGTTTGCTGCGGCGCCACCCCGGGCCGCTTGCAGCAGCCCGTCGGCCGCGGCTGGATCGGCAGTAAATACCGTCTTCGTCCTGTCGCCTGCCGTGCGGCGTGCATGGCATTCTGCCTGATCTTCCCCATCCGCTTGCCGACCTCGTAGGCGGCCCGCACCGGGATTATGCCCCAGCGCAGCCACGCCCCGGTGCCCATGAAGGCAGCCCATTCCGCCGCCTCGCGGATGGCCTCCCCTCCGCTCGGAAGAAACATTGCCCGTTTTCCTTTCCCGTTTACCGCGCACCGCATTGTGCGGATAAGGAATGAGACGCGCATTAGCCTCTTCCGGTTTACCGGCGGGTAGCTTACGCATTGCTGTCGCGATTAATGGAGCGCCTCAGGCGCTTGCGCTGGCGCTCAGTCCACGGCCCGGCTTCCACGTCGGCCAGCAGCACTTCCAGCTCCGCCGCGGCATCAGCACGGCCCCGCTCGGCGAGGTCACCGGGCTCAGCGCCGACGACGAAGGCCATCCGGGCGACCATCTGGGCGGTGCCGTTCTCGGCGTAGGGCCGGCCCTGGAACATCCGGTACCCGTTCTCGATGTTGCGCCAGTGCGTGTGCGAGATCCCGGCGGCGTCGGCGGCCTGCCGCCTGGACATCCCGGGCGCGCGGTTCCGCAGGTCGCTGATCAGGACGGCTTCCGGCGGCGGCGTTACCTGGTCGTCCACGCACCGCACACTAACACGCACGAGTGCGCACAGAAAAGATTCACGGCGGAACTTCGGCGATTCACTAGACACGTGCGCGCTTGTGCGCATACGCTTCCGACCCATGACTCAATCAGCACCGGCACCGGAAGCGTCCAGGCTGCTCAGGAGAGAAGAGGCCGCCGACTACCTCGGCATCGGCCTCAACAAGCTCAACGAGCTGATCCAGACCGGCCAGCTCGCCTCCGTCGGCATCCCGCCGAAGCCGGGCGGCAAGCGCCCCGCGCGCCGGATCGAGCAGGCCGAACTGGACCGGTTCATCGAGCGGAACCGGACGGCCGCGTCATGAACGAGTACATCGTCCAGGTCCGGAAACTGCGCGATGACGGGGCGCTCAGCGGCGCCGCCCTGACCTATCGCTACGGCTCGCCGCTCGAAGTCGGGGACCGCGTGACGTGCCCGCCGACCCCGTACAGCGACGCCTTCGCCGCCGAAGTCGTAGCGCTCGGCAGCGACTACGAGGGCTACATCAAGCCGCTCATCTGCCGCGTCGGGCCTGACCGGCCCGAGGTGACCTCATGATCGCGCCGCTCTGGATCATCACCGCGGGGGCGCTCACCCTGCTCCACGCCGCCGGGGCGCCCCGCGTCACGCCCACGTGGGAACCCGGCAAGGACACGCTGGTGGTCGGGTCGGTGTCCGCCGCGAAAGCAGCGGCGACCGGCTGGAAGGCCATCGTGGCGGACGTCGAGAAGTGGCGGTTCACGACCGCGTACGACCAGGCGCACCCGGTGCGGGCCATCAGGACGATCTGCCGGATCGCGCACGCCGCGCACGAGCAGTGCATCGCGGCGCCCGCCCTCGACCTGTTCGGCGGCAAGCCCGCCCGCTACCTCGCGTCCGGTGTCACCAGGGCAGCCAGGTACGCGGACGTGTGGGAAATCCAGGCCCAGTCCCTCGAGCTGCAGCCCCGCGCCTACCGGGCGTTCGTGGTCGCCGTCAAGCGGCAGGCGGTCAGGGCGAACCCGAAGATCCGCACGCTGGCCGGGCTGACCACCAGCCGCCGGGTCGGCAACGTCACCGGCCCGAAGCTGTGGACGGCGTTCACATCGGTGCGGCGCAACGTCAGCGGCTACTGGGCGAACGTGCCCCGGCCGGGGCCGTGGTGCCCGGACTGCGGGGCAGTCAACCCGAAGCCGATGGTCTACGTGCTCAAGCGCCTGGCGGCGTCATGAACATCACGACGCACATCCCTCCCTTCAAGGTCACGGGCGCCACGTTTGTCGTGCACCGCCTCGAGACCGGGCCGGTCGGCGAGATGCACTTCCAGCCCGAGGCGGGATTCCAGGTGTTCCGCAGCCTGGCGGACATCGACGCGGTGATCGGCGCCTACGTGGCGCTGCGCGCGGAGTACGGCGAAGCGGAGGCCCTGTACGCGGCCCGGCCGCTGATGCCGCCGCCTCAGCGCGACGCCGGGCCTGGCTGGGCGGCGCCTGTCATCGAGATGGGTGTCGGCGCGTTCATGGAGGTGCTGATCGACCCGGATTGCATCGCGGGCAAGCACGCCTCGTGCATGGGCGGCCCGTGCACGTGCTCATGTCACGACGGCCCTGTCGCCGACATCCACGTCGTGGACGAGGAAGGCCCGATCGCGACGGTACCGCTGGAGCCGCCGCCATCGGACCTACCGCACCGCGCCCCGCTGGAGGCACCCGTCGGCGAGCCGGTCTGCGGCGCGCGAGGCGAGGACCCGGAAGACGTGTGCACCGCCAGCCCGCACGGCGCCGGCGACCACGCGAGGTTCAGCGCGGACGGCAGCGTGGCGCATCAGTGGCTGCGGGCCGACGAGGACGCGACGACCTCCTAGAAGCAGCACCAAGGGCGCTGCACGGGGCAGCGCGGGAAGAGGTAACCGATGACCGACACACCAGCAATACCGGCGCCGATAGCGAACGGCAGCACGCCGAGCCTGAACAAGGCGCTCGCAGCCGTTCAGGCAGAGATCCCCCCGGTCGCCAAGGGCCAGACCGCCAAGGTCGACGGCACCACCAAGGACGGCCGGCCGGTCAGCTACTCCTACGATTACGCCGACCTCGCCGACTGCTCCCAGGCCATCCTG
>WNFN01187691.1_pt1 | contig 13985 bp, 15 predicted proteins | sample 5400161 | NCBI WGS metagenome assembly WNFN01 (sample SAMN13153353, study PRJNA577476) | soil metagenome | isolation source: 80 cm saprolite on Douglas fir-dominated hillslope | place: USA:California | collected 2013-09-17
GCGACGCCGATGAGCCGCCCCCACAGGCGATGCAGATATTCCCAGAAGAAGATCTGCTTGAATTCGCCGAGCGTCATGTCGGGATGGATGGCGCGGTATTGCGGGATCGCCCGGTATTTGTCGAATTCCGCCTGCCATTGGCCCTCGCCCAGCGGCGGCAGGACGCCGCCGACGGGTTGCCATTCGGTGATGGAGAGACCGGATTCGGTGAGGCGGGTGACGCCGCCGATCACCACGATCAGGAACATCATGGCGCAGCAGGCGAGGAGCCAGTAGGCGATCGGCCGTTCGGCGGCGGCGGCGGCGGGCAAGGCGATTGAGGACACGGGCGCGGAGGGCTGCTTCACGGGTTCCGGGCTGGGCCGATCGTCCGAGAACCTGCGCATCCCGCCCGCGCTTGGCAAGGGCTTGCGGCGGGCCCTCAGTGCAGGTTGAGCGACATGCCCGCGTGGCGCAGCTCGCCGGCGGTGACGATCGGCATACGCGCCACCTTCACCGAATGCAGCTTGCCCTCGATGTTGCGCGTCCAGAAATCGAGGAAGCGCCGCAGGACCGGGAATTCCGGCGCAATGTCCAGATGCTGCCAGATGAAGCTCTGCAGGAGGGTTGGGTGGTCGGGCAGATGATAGAGGATCTCCGCCGTCGTCATCCGGTAGCCTTGCAGCTGCAGCCGCAAATCACTCATCGCCGGTTCACTCCACTCGTTGCCACCGAAACCGTCAACGAGTGTCAATGCTATCGCGTCACCACTCAAGAAAAAATTAATGACGTCATAGGCTCAGCAGCCTGGCACCGAGAGTGCTGCCAGCCCCTCAAGCGGTGGCGAAGCGGGCGCGGGCGGCGCGCTCGATGGCGGCGCCGATGAGTCGGTCGATGCCGAGGCGATGGCGCAGGATTTCGAGGAGCCGCAGCTCCTCCTGGCTGGTCTCGCCATCGGCCGCCGCGATGTCGCAGGCGATCACATAGGCCGTCTCGCGCAGCTTGGCCGGCAACGCCCCCCTGATGTCCTTGAGGGCGACCTCGAGCCCGTCATCCTTGCCGAGCAGCTGGGCACATTCCTTGAGATCCTTGGTCAGGCGCTTGCGGTCGTAGTCGCGGAAGACGGGCAGGTGATTGACGGTGTCGCCGATGATCTGCAACTCCGAATCCGTCATGTCGGTATCGGCGGCCGAGACCAGCACCATGGTGTAGATGATGGCGGCGTGATGATCGATCATGGGCGCGTTCCCTCGGGAAATGTCGTCGAAATGGGCGCGCCTGTCGCGTCACCCCGTCGAGCCTGCGCCGCCACCATGCAGATGTCGGCGGTCGCGGTCAACGAGGCCGGGTTGACCGCTCGTTAACCGTTCGCTGCGAAGATGCCACTATTCGGGGCTGTCGCCGGCGTGCGGGCGCCTTAGTGTGGCGAAAAATACGTTGAATCTACGCAATCTACGGTTGTGATGGAGTTGCCCAACAGACCTGCGCGCCCCGATTGCGCGACCACCCAGAGGGAGCGATGGCAGTCATCCTGGTGATCGACGACGCCGCCACGGTGCGGCACCTGATGCGCCGCGTCCTCGCCGAGGCCGAACATACGGTGATCGAGGCGCAGGACGGCGAGGTCGGGCTGAGCCTGTTCGAGGCGCAGCGGCCTGCCCTCGTCATCACCGATCTCTTCATGCCCAACCGCGAAGGCATCGAGACCATCCAGCAGCTGCGCCGGCTGAGCCCCGACGCCAAGATCATCGCCATGTCCGCCAGCAGCACCGCCAGCGGCAAGCTCTATCTCGGCGCCGCCAAGAAGCTCGGCGCCGACGCCATCCTGCCCAAGCCGTTCAAGCCGGCGGACCTCCTCGCCGCCGTGGAGCGCGTTCTGGCGGGGCCGCCGGAGCAGCATTCAGTCGTTCCATAACGCGCGCCAGCGGCGCGTCAGCGGCGGAGAAAGGCCGCGCTGCGCTCGACCGCGTCCTTGAGGCCGACGCGCTCCAGGGCGACGCCGTCGGGAAAGGCGCCGGCGAGGCGCGACGGCATCATCGGGTCGAGCAGCACGAAGACGCCGCTGTCGTCGGCGCGCCGCACCAGCCGGCCGAAGGCCTGCTTGAGGCGCAGCCGCGTCAGCATGTCGTCATAGCGCGCGCCGCCGAACGCGGCGCGGCGCGCCTTGTGCAGGATGTCCGGGCGCGGCCACGGCACGCGGTCGAAGACGATGAGGCGCAGCGAGCGGCCGGGCACGTCGACGCCGTCGCGCACCGCATCGGTGCCGAGCAGGCACGCATCCTCCTCGGCGCGGAAGATGTCGACCAGCGTCGAGGTGTCCATGCCGTCGACATGCTGCGCCAGCAGCGGCAGCCCGGCCGCCTCGAGCGGCGCGGCGATGCGCTGGTAGACCGCCTTGAGCCGGGCGATGGCGGTGAAAAGGCCGAGCGCGCCGCCGCCGGCGGCGAGGAACAGCACGCGATAGGCCGCCGCCACCTGCGCCACATCGTCGCGGCGCACATCGGTGACGACGAGAACGCGCGTCTGCTTGGCGTAGTCGAAGGGCGACGGCACGCGCGCGCGCAGCGCCGGGCCGACGAGATGGCGCGCGCCGCTGCGCGCCTCGGCCGCCTCCCAATCGCCGACGGGATCGCCGCTGCCGTCGGTGAGCGTCGCCGACGTCACCAGCACGCCATGCGCCGGCTTCGCCACGAACTCGGCGAAGGGCCGCGTCGGGTCGACCCAATGGCGATGCAGCCCGACATCGGTCTCGTGCGCATCGCTGCGCTCGACCGAGAGCCAGTCGACGAAATCCTCCGGCTGCGGGTTGGCGATGTCGCGCAAGGCGCGCTGCCAGCCGCCCAGCTCGACGATGCCGCGCCGCTCGAGCCCGCGCGCCGCCGCCTCGATGCGCAAGCGCTGGCCTTGATCGAGTTCGGCCGCATCGTCGTCGAGGCGATGCTTGAGCCGCTCGGCCAGAACGCGCATCGGGATCGAAACCTTCTCCAACGCCAGGGCCAGGCTCTCGCCGGCCTCGACCAGCCCGTCGATCGGCGGCCGCAGCTCCGTCTCGAGGCTGTAGGCCTGATCGCGCGAGGCGGCGCGCGCATGCACCTGCTGCCGCACCAGCGCCAGGAACGCCTCGGCGGCGCCTTGCGGCCGCGCCTCGGCAAGGCGCTGCGCCCAGCCCTCGGCCGGCAGCACGCGCGCGCCCACCAGCACCGCCGCCAGCGCGCGCTCCGCGGTGTCGTCGCCGAGCACGAGATCCTCGAGCCGGCGGCGCAGACCCCGCGCGCGGCCGCGCCGCCCGCCCTCGGCGCCGACCAGCCAATGCCGCAGCTCGGACGCCTCCTGGCCGGTAAGCGCGAGCGAGAAGGCGCCGTCGGCGGCGTCGAAGACGTGATGTCCTTCGTCGAAGACATAGCGCGTCGGCAGATGCGTGTCGTCGAGCCCGCCCAGCGCCGCCTGCACCATCACCAGCGCGTGGTTGGCGACGACGATGCGCGCGCGCCGGGCGCGGCGGATGCTCTTCTCGACGAAGCAGCGGTGGCAATGCGGGCAGGCGGAGTGGATGCACTCGCCGCGGCGGTCGGCGAGGCCGAGCGACCGCGCGCGGCCGACGACATCGGGCAGCCAGCCGGGGAAATCGCCGCCGACCATGTCGCCGTCGCGCGTCGCCGCGATCCAGCGCGCCATGATGCCGAGCGCCGCCGCGTCATAGGGCCGCATCGGCAGCGCCGCGACGCCCTCCTCGAAATTGAGCAGGCAAAGATAATTCTCGCGGCCCTTGCGCAGCACGACGCGGCGGTTCTTGACCGCCGCATCCGGATAGAGTCGGTCGAGCTCGCCGGCGACCTGGTGCTGCAGATTGCGGGTGTAGGTTGAGATCCACACCGCGCCCTGGTTCTTCTCCGCCCAGAGGCTCGCTGGCGCGATATAGCCCAAGGTCTTGCCGACGCCGGTGCCGCCGCGCCTCGCTCTCCTCGACCGGCTGGTTGCCCGGGGGCGGCTCCGGCGCATGCTCCGCCCATTCCGGCAGCTTGCGCCAGACGGCGAGGCCGGCCGGGCCGCCGCCTTCGGGCGCGTCGCCGAGCGCCGCCAGCACGGCGGCGCCCCAGCCCCAGCCGCCGCGCTCCATGGCGAGCGCCACGGCGCGCGCCTCGGCATCGGGGCCGCGCGCCTTGAGCTCGGCCAGCAGCGCCCGCGCCGCGGCGATCAGCGTCAGCGCCGCGCCGGCGATGCCGCGGCGCGGCAGTGAGAGCCCCAGCGCCGCGGCCAAGCCGCGCGGCGTCGGCAGGCAGAAATGCGCCGGACGCACGAAGGCATAGAGATCGAGCAGGTCGAACGCGGGAAACACATGCACGCCGAGCCGGCGCGCCGTGGCGCGGGCGTGGCAGAGGAAAGGCGGCGTGTCGCGCGCCCGGCGCGCCGCCTCGGCCAGCGACAGCAGCGCGATCTCGCCGTCGGGCGAGAGCCACGCCGCCTCGGCGACGCCGGCGACGAGCGCCGGCGCCGCCGGCAGCGCCACGGCATCGGCGGAAATGTCGCTGGTGTTCGGCGCGCGCACGGCAACCGGTATAGACCGCGCCGGCCGCGAGGTCACGCGCGCTCGGCAGGCGGCGGCGAAGGGAGCGCTGCCGCCGCGCCCTTGTCGGCGCGGTCGTGCATGCGCTAGCGTCCGGTCATGGTGCAAGGGTCATGACCGCGCTGTTCGATCTGGCGCTGCCTCTGCTGCGCGCCCTGCCGCCGGAGGCCGCGCATCGCGCGACGATCGGCGCGCTGCGGGCGGGCCTGGCGCCGCGCCGGCAAAGGCCCGACACGCCGAGCCTGCGCATCAAGCTCTGGGGCCGCGACTTCCCGAACCCGGTCGGGCTCGCCGCCGGCTTCGACAAGGATGCCGAAGTGCCCGACGCGATGCTGCGCTTCGGTTTCGGCTTCGTCGAGATCGGCACGGTGACGCCGCGGCCGCAGCCCGGCAACCCGCGGCCGCGGCTCTTCCGCCTCGCCGAGGACGCGGCGCTGATCAACCGCCTCGGCTTCAACAGCCAGGGGCTGCCGGCAGCGGTGACGCGCCTCGCCCTGCGACGGCGGCGCGGCCTGGTCGGCGCCAACATCGGCAAGAACCGCGACACGCTCGACGACATCGCCGATTACGTGCAGGGCGTGACGGCGCTGGCGCCGTTCGCCGACTATCTCGTCGTCAACGTCTCTTCGCCCAACACGCCGGGCCTGCGCGAGCTGCAGCGCAAGAGCGTGGTGGTGGCGCTGATCGAGCGGCTGATGGCGGCGCGCGCCTCGGTCAGGCCCGACCACCCGCCGCCCCTGCTGCTCAAGATCGCGCCGGATCTGGCGCCGGACGAGCGCGCCGACCTCGCCGCCGCGGCGCTGGCGACACGCATCGACGGTCTCGTGATCGCCAACACGACCGTGGCGCGCCCGCCGACGCTCGAAAGCGCGCAGGCGCATGAGCCCGGTGGTTTGAGCGGCAAGCCGCTCTTCGCGCCCTCGACCGCGCTGCTCGCCGAGATGTACCGCCTCACCGGCGGCAAGCTGCCGCTGATCGGCGTCGGCGGCATATCCTCGGGCGCCGACGCCTATGAGAAAATCCGCGCCGGGGCGAGCCTCGTCCAGCTCTACACCGCGCTCGTCTACCAGGGACCCGGGCTCGTCCGGCGCATCAAGGAGGAGCTCGCCGCGCTGCTGGCGCGCGACGGCTTCGCCACCCTCGCCGCCGCGGTCGGCAGCGCCGCGCATTCGCCGCGCGCGCCGGCGCATGGGCGCTGACGAATCGCATCGATGACCGCCCTCAAGCTCCCTTTGGTATGCCGATGACATTGAATAGACCGTTGTTACTGCTCGGCATCACCTTCGTGGTGTTCGCCGCGCTCGCGTTCGCGTTCACCGGCCTATACAGCCTCGCCGTGCTTGCGGGCGCGTTGATGTGCATTCTTTTCGTGGCGGTTAGAGCGTTGACGCGATGACGAGGGCGGTCTGATCCGCGCCGGATGACACTTACTCTTCTGACCGGCCTGCGTGAGATCGCGCCGCGCTATGACGGCTTCATCCTCGATCTCTGGGGCGTGCTGCATGACGGCAGCGCGCCGTTCCCGGGCGTGCTCGACGCGCTCGCCCGGCTCAAATCCGCGGGCAAGCGCCTCGCCGTGCTGTCGAACGCGCCGCGCCGCGCCGCGCTGGTGGCGAGCCGCATGACCGAGATCGGCATCCCGCCGGAACTCTACGACCATGTCCATTCCTCGGGCGAGGAGGCGTGGCAGCACCTGAAGCGGCGCGACGATCCCTTCTACGCGTCGCTCGGGCGGCGCTGCTATCACATCGGCCCGGCGCGCGACGACAACATGCTCGAGGGGATCGACCTCGAGCGGGTCGCCGACATCGCGGCGGCCGCGTTCATCCTCAACACCGGCCCGGCCTGGGGCTGGGAGGAGACGGTCGCCGATTACGAGAAGCTGCTGCAGGCGGCACGCGCGCGCGACGTGCCGATGGTCTGCGCCAATCCCGATCTGGTCGTGATCCGAGCGCCGGCGCATCCTGGCGGTGGGCGACAGCCTGCGCACCGACATCGCCGGCGCCGCGGCCGCTGGCATCGACAGCGTGCTGGTGACCGGCGGCATCCATGGCGACGAGCTCGGCGCGGCGCCGGGCGAGCTGCCGGATCGCACGCGGCTCGCCGCCGCCATCGCCGCCGGCGGCCACCATCCCACGGCGGTGATGGCGCGCTTCCGCTGGTGACGGAAGGGCCTTAGTGGTGGTGCGCGCGGTGCAGCAGCGTGCCGGCGAGGCCGGTGTCGTAGGCGAGCCCTTCCGGCGTCAGCACGACCGCCACCGGGAAGTTCGACTTGATCAGCCCCTTGCGCTCGAGCGCCAGCCAGGCCGCCAGGTTGGCGAGGCCGGTGGCGTCGCGCGTCGCCACCACCGCATCGCCGACATGGAAATGATCGCCATGGGGCTGCGGCAGGTTGGTGACGATGACGGCGCCCGGCGCCTGCGCCGGCCGGCCATGATCCGGCAGGCGCGCCAGCTCCTGCAGCAAGGTCAGCGTCTTGAGCTGCAGCGCGTTGAGGTTGAGCGGGTTCTTCTTCGCCATGCGAGGCTTCGTCGGCTCGCCGCATAAGACCCGATCGCTCCGGCCGCGTCAAACCCCGCCGACCCGAACCTTCGCCGGGGCCTGGCGTTTGCCGACCGGGCAATTGGCCCCCGGGGCGGCTGTGGATGGGCGGAGAAATCTGGTCGGACATCACTTCCCGCCCGGCCGAAGAGTCTGCGGCCGAGCCCGTGGTGTCGCGCGTGGAGACGCCGGGCTTGCCGAGCAGCATGCGCTCGGTGGCGGTCACCGGCATGTTCGTCATGGCGATCTTCTATACGCTCTATTTCACCGGCGAGATCGCCATTCCGCTGGCGTTCGCCGTGTTGTTCAAGCTTTTGCTGCAGCCGGGCGTGCGCCTGCTCGGCCGGCTCAGGGTGCCGCAGCCGCTCGGCGCGCTGGCGATGATCGTGCTGCTCTTCGCCCTGCTCGGCGGCGGCGGTTATCTGCTGGCGGGGCCGGCGACGGCCTGGCTCGAGCGGGCGCCGCAGAGCCTGCCGCGCCTCGAGCAGCATCTGAGCGTGTTCAAGCGGCCGATCCAGCAGGTCCAGGAAGCGACGAAGCAGGTCGAGCAATTGACGCGGGCCCCGGGCGAGAAGGCGCCGGTCACGGTCAAGGGGCCCGGGCTCGTCGAGTACCTCTTCTCCGGCACGCGCCACCTGATGTCGGGGCTCGGCATCACCGTGCTGATGTTGTTCTTCCTGCTGACCTCGGGCGAGCTCTTCATGCGCCGGCTGGTCGAGATCCTGCCGAGCTTTCAGGACAAGAAGCGCGCCGTCGAGATGTCGCACGAGGTCGAGGAGAACATCTCCGCCTATCTCGTCACCATCAGCATCATGAATGCGCTGGTCGGCGTCGCCGCCGGGCTTGCCATGTGGGCGATCGGCATACCCGACCCGATCCTGTGGGGCACGCTCGCCTTCATCCTCAATTATGTGCTGATCCTCGGGCCATTGACGGGCATCGGCCTGTTCTTCCTTGTCGGCCTCATGAGCTTCGACACGCTGTGGCAGGCGCTGCTGCCGCCGGCCGCTTATCTCACCATCCACGTCATCGAGGGCGAGTGGGTGACGCCGATGCTGGTGGCGCGGCGCTTCACCCTCAACCCGGTGCTGGTGATCGGCTCGCTCATCTTCTGGGACTGGATGTGGGGCATTCCCGGCGCGCTGCTCGCTGTGCCCATGCTCGCCGTGTTCAAGATCGTCTGCGACCGCGTGCGGCCGCTCGCCGCCCTCGGCCATTTCATCGAAGGCTAGCAGCGTCCCAATCGACCGCGGCGCGCAGCGGCAAGTGGTCGGAGGCGAGGCGCGCCAGCGGCGAGCGATGGACGGCGACGGCGCGCAGGCTGGCGGCGCCGCCGGCATAGATGCGGTCGAGCGGCAGCACCGGCAGCCACGAAGGAAACGTGCGCGGCGCCGGCGCGCGGCCGAGGCGGCGGTCGAGCGCGGGGATGCCGCCGCGGCGGCCGCGCCACTCGTTGAGGTCGCCCATGATGACCATCGCCTCGGCCTCGCTCGGGCTTTGCGCGAGCGCGTCGAGCAGCCGGCCGATCTGCAGACGGCGCTCGCCGGCATGCAATCCCAGATGGGTGACGACGACGCGCAGCTTGCGTCCGTCCGCCAGGACCTCGGCCTCGATGGCGCCGCGCGGCTCATAGGCGCCGACGCTGAGATCGATGTGCTGCACCAGGCGCACCGGAAACCGCGTCAGCAGCGCATTGCCGAAGCGCCCGCGGTGATCGCTGACATTGGCGCCGGCGACGGCGTGCAGCCCGGTCGCTTCGGCGAAATAGTCCCATTGATTGAGATGGCGGTTGAGGCGGTGGCGCGCATCGACCTCCTGCAGCCCGATGATGTCGGCGCCGAGCTCGAGCAGGACGGCGGCGGTGCGGTCGGGGTCATAGCGCCGGTCGACGCCGACGCAGGTATGGATGTTGTAGGTGGCGACGACCAGCGGCCGCTCGCCACCTTCCTCGCGCAGCTGCCGGCGGCGGCGGCGGATCACTGATGCTCCTCGTCGACGCCGAGCCAGCGCTGCAGCGCATAGCCCAAGGCGGCGAGGACGAGGATCACCGCGACGAACACCAGCAGGCTCGGCGCGTCGCCGTGCCGCAGCACCCGCTCGGCGCTGACGCCGAGCCCGGTCATCAGCACGATGCCCGGCGTCATGCCGAGCACGGTGCCGGCGAAGAAGTCGCGGAAGCGCAGCTGCATCGCGCCGGCGACGATATTGACGAGGGTGAAGGGCGCGATCGGCAGCAGGCGGAGCACCGTCACCGCGACGATGCCGCTGCGCGCGAGGCGCCGGCTGATGCGGTTGAGATAGGGCCCGCCCAGGCGGCGCACCGGCTCGCGCCCGACGGTGCGGCCGATATAGAAGCTGAGGACGGCGCTCGAGAAGGCGCCGAGCGCGGCATAGGCGAAGCCCAGTACCGGGCCGAACGCGACCCCGCTGGCGGCGATGAGCAAGGTCACGGGCACCATGAGGAAGCCGCCGAAGACGAAGGTGCAGAGCACATAGACCGGCAGCCACGGACGGTCGCTCAGCGCCTGCGCCTCGGCGACGAGATGCGGCAGCGTGACGAATTGCGCGAGCGGCGTATGGCGCCACACCGCGACCAACGCGGCGAACACCAGCGCCGTCGCCAGCGCGGTGGTGATGCGCCGCCACAGCTGCCGGCGCGGCGGCGCCTCGGGCAGGAAGTCGTCGAGAAAGCGCTCGGGGCGGATCGGCCGCTCCGGATCGAAGACGTTGGCGTCGCTGGCGTCGTCATCGGCGGTGGCGAGCGCCGTCTCCGGCAGCGCCGGCTGGACCGGCACGAGCCGACGCCCGCCGCGCGACAGGCGCTCGATGGCGCCGATCAGCCCATGCGCGCGCACCGCTTCGGCGACGGTCTCGGCGCCGGCGCCGAGATGCTCGCCGAGCAGCCGGTCGCGAAACGCGGCGATCCCGGCGCGGGTCGCCTCGTTCTCGGCTTCGATGGCGAGATCGCACTCGGTATCGACGCCCATGGAGCGGTTGCTGAGATTGGCGGAGCCGACGCGCACCAGGCGATCATCGACGACGAGCGCCTTGCCGTGCACGCGGACCCAGCCATGGTCCTCCTCTTTTGCGCCCAATACAACCGGGCAGAGGATGCGCAGCCGGCCGTGCCGGTCGGCGGCGCGCAGGCGGTGGATCAGCCGCGCCTGGCAGTCGGCCAGCGCGGTCTGCTCGAGCCAGCCATGGCAGGAGCGCGACAGCACGATGACGATGTCGGGACCTTTGGGCGGCGCGAGGCGGCGCTCGAGCGCGTCGGCGATGGCGCCGGCGGTGAGGAACTGGTTCTCGATATAGAGCGAGCGCTGCGCCATGGCGATGGCGGCGAGCCACATCTCATAGACCTCACGCACTTCCCGCCGCCCATCGAAGGCCGGCTCGGTGCGGGCGATGGCGACGCGGACGTGGCGCAGCGCGGGTCCGACCTGCGCCGGCCAGGGATCGGCGGCGCCGCGGACCGCCGGGAGCGGCTCGCCGATGGCGCTGCGCCAGCGCTCGCGCGCGAGTTGGCCGATCGCCCGCGCCGCGGCGCCGTCGACCAGCATCTGCTGGTCGTGGAACGGGCCATAGGGCTCGCCGATGCGTCGCGGATCGTGCGGCCGGTGCTCGGAGCTGTCCCAGCGGCGCATGGTGAGGTCGAGGCCGCCGACGAAGGCGATGGCGTCGTCGATGACGGCGATTTTCTGGTGATGCGAGGCGCCGAGCGGGTGGTCGGCGGCGAAGCGCAGCCGCAGGCGGCGGTGCCGCCGCCATTCGCGATTGAGCAGCGGCAGGGATTCGCGCTCGATCGTGTAGATCGCCGCGAAATCCCAGATGAGGATGTCGATGCGCAAGCCGGGCTGCCGATGCAGCAGCGCGTTGAGGAACGGCCCGAGCTCGGCGGGCAAGCCGTCGGCGGGCATGGCCCCCACGAGGCGCATGCGGCTGTGGATGTCCCAGCCGACGATGCGGATGACGTGGCGTGCCGCGAGGCAGGCAGCGCGGAAGGCGGCGAAATAGGCCTCGCCGTCGACCAGGAACGCGACGCGCTCGGCGGCTTCGCGGCGCCAATGGGTACGTCCCTCGCGCAACGCCGTCTCGGCCGCCTCGATCATGCCCTGCACCGGTTGTCCTTGGGCATAACACGCTGCGCCGCGGGCCGTTCCGCGGCGCGGCGGCGGGGCAACCCTCGGGTGTGGCGCGGCGGCGGAGCCCATGGCAAACTGCCGCCGGCACGCGCGCCCAAGAGAACAAGGGAGGAAATCATGAAGGGTTGGTCACGGCTTGCGCTTCTGGTGGTCACGGCGGCGCCGCTGCTGTCGCCCGGCGCCCAGGCGCAGCTCATCATCAGCGGCAACGACGAGAAGCAGACCTGGGACGCCGCCGGCAAGCAGATCAACAACCCGCCCGGCAACGACACGGTGTCGATCATCGACATCAAGGACCGCGCCAAGCCGCGCATCGTCGCCAATTTGCCGCTGATGAACACCGTGGTGGGGCCGCCGGTCAACCTGGCCATCACCCCCAACCAGCAGCTCGCGCTGGTCGCCAACTCGCTCGACTGGGTCAAGGACGGCGACAGCTGGAAAGGCTCGCCCGACAACAAGCTCTATGTCATCGACCTCACGACATCGCCGCCCAAGCAGATCGCCACGGTCGAGCTGGGCAAGCAGCCTTCGGGCATGGCGATCAACAAGGCCGGCACGCTCGCCCTCGTCGCCAACCGCGCCGACGACACGGTGAGCGTGCTGTCGATCAGCGGCAAGGAGGTCAAGGTCGTCGACACGGTGTCGGTGAGTTCGGGCGGCGCCAACAAGGAGCAAGCCTCCGCGGTCGCCATCACGCCGGACGGCAAGCGCGCCCTGGTCGCCAAATTCGCCGCGCACAAGGTGGCGCTGCTTACCATCGACGGCACCAAGGTGACCTATGGCAAGTACGACATGCCGACCGGCCTCTGGCCCTACAACGTCGCCATCACGCCCAATGGCAAGCTGGCGATCGCCGGCAACAACGGCGGCTCCGGCTCGTCGGACGGGCAGGTCGACACGGCGGCGATCATCGACATGGAGGCCAATCCGCCGCGCGTCATCGACCAGGTGGTCGTCGGCGACGGGCCCGAGGGTCTCGCCATGAGCCCGACCGGCGCCTATGCCGTCGAGGTCATCCTCAACGGCTCGAACCAGGCGCGCGACAAGTTCTTCTATCACCCGCACTCCTACGTCTCGCTGCTCAAGATCGACGGCAAGAGGGTGCGCAAGGTGTCGCAGACCGAAGTGGGCGGGCTCGCCGAAGGGGTGGCCTTCAGCCCCGACGGCAAGTACCTCTATGTCGGCAATTTCCTCGACAGCGACATAACCATCCTGCGCCTGGCGGGTGACCGCCTCGTCAAGGTCGGCGCGCTCAAGCTGCCCGGCCATCCCGCGTCGATGCGCGGCAGCACGCCGTAGCCGTGCGGCCGCGCTACGCGTCCTCGTCAAGCTCGCGATTGCCGAGCTTGGCGATGAGGCGGAGGATGTCGGCCTGGAGCTGCGGGTCCTTGATGCCGTAATAGCCGCGGATCAGCGCCATGATCTCGCGGCGGTTGAAGGCGTCGCCGACGGATAGCCGTCGAAGAAAAAGGCGGGCGGGACCTGCAGGGCCTGGGCGACGTCATAGAGCCGGCTGGCGGAGATCCGGATATCGCCGGCCTCGTATTTCTGGACTGCCTGGAAGGACACGCCGATCTTGCTCGCCAGCGTGCCCTGGCTCAGCCCGAGCTGCGTGCGGCGCAGGCGCATGCGCCCGCCGACATAGACGTCGATGGGATGCGGCGCGTTGCTGTCCTTGTCCTGGTCTTTGTCTTGGGGGGAAAGCATCGATGTCCAAGATCCTCACGTGGTGCGGAACATATGCAGGTCGACCGGTCGCTCGCGCGGCCCGGCTCCTGGCAGCCGGTTGAGCCATGCGCGCGCCGGCTTGGGCGGAAAGCAGCGTCGCGGCGCGGCCTGGCGCCAAAATAGGACAACTACCGTTAATTGCATACTAGAGCAGTTTCCTGACGAACGGAATCGGAAGGGGATACCCAAGGGGCGCTGGATGTGATTCAAGCTGTCCGCTGGGCAGGAGGCCAGCATGGATGGCAGCACCCTATTCGGCGGATCGTGACAGCGGAAGCGGAATGAACCTCTTTCAAATCTATCATCTTGGCGTCCCCCCTTGCACCGCCCGTCTGCGCCCGGTGACGGTTTGTGTGACTGGTCAAAGCATACGTCGCACGCGCTGGGCGCCATGTTGTCGAGCGTCAAGACTAGCTGCGAGGTAGAGCAGTCGGCGACCTAATTCTTTCGATGTAGAGGCTCCTAAGTCCAGCGTTAATTCGAGCTGATTACGGCTTGGCGCCGACTAACCTTGCGCCCGCAGCGCGAGTACAGTCCATCCCGCACCGAGTGGAAGGATGGGCGTCATGAACAAACAAATGAAGGCTGCCGGATCGTCTGCCATCGCACTGGCTGCGGTCCTCTTGTCCAACGCGGCTTTCGGCGCGACTGCGGTCGGCCATGTGTCGGTCACCATTCTTCCCGCCGCCGCTGTGATGGAGACGACCCCGATCGAGCTGGCCACCGAAGGCGTGACAAAGGCCGGCCGCATCGCAGCACACCCCGGCGTCGTCACGCTGACGGGTGCGCCCAACGAAGCCGTTTCAATCTCCGTCAGCGCCAATGACTCGGTCACAGGCCCTGGCCCCGCGCTTGAGCTCGGAGGCTTCACCCACAATGCCGGGCGGACGCCGATGCTGAGCAGTGCTGGGGGCCTCACCTTGGCGGTCGGGACGACCGTGGCCATGGGTGCGTCACAGCCGCACGGCGCTTATGCCGGCAGCTATACGGTGATCGTGAACTACTGAGACCTTCCCATAGGAGAAGCAACA
>WNFN01026366.1_pt2 | contig 13976 bp, 14 predicted proteins | sample 5400161 | NCBI WGS metagenome assembly WNFN01 (sample SAMN13153353, study PRJNA577476) | soil metagenome | isolation source: 80 cm saprolite on Douglas fir-dominated hillslope | place: USA:California | collected 2013-09-17
CTCAACAGTACGCTCAGCAGCCTCGACGCCACCGCGACCGCCGACCTTGCCACAGCCAACGCGCTGAGCACACCTTTGAGCGGCACCACGCCCTCAACCGGCACCACGCCCTCATCATCTGGCAGCATCCCGAGCGCCAGCCAGATTAGCGCCGCCGCCGAAGCTAACCTCAGCCATGCTCAGACAGCCAGCAGCGTTGACACAAACACCGATAAGCCGACCAATGTAACATCAAATTTCACTACCAGTGATACCATCAATATCACGTATGACCTTGGTGGAAACGCCGGCTATATAACTGAGACAACCTACGACAGCAGCGGGACTATCGCTGTCCAGAGTTCCTCTCCTCACTCCATTGCCAAAGGAGATACCGCCGGCTACATCTACTTCACTGGCCTCGATGTCGGTAGCTATACCACCGGCCTCTACTGGTGCTCAAAGTCAAGTTGTAGCGACGCCGCCCTGGCCCAGGTGGTGACGTTCACCGTCTCGTAGAACGGTTTTGCGCAGATGAAATATGAGTCATCCCTGATTTTTGAAAACGCTTGGGAAACTCCGGGGTGGCCCCGGGGAACTCATCGGAGTGTAGCCCTGGAGGCGCCGCTCCAGGGCTACACTCCGATGAGTTCCCCGGGGCCACCCCAGGCACAAGCTGCTTGAGAAGTCGCTTTTGATGCCCCTCAAAAATCAGGGATGACTCATATTTCATCTGCACTTGCATAGATTACAGTGGAGCTTATCTCCGGCGTCTTTTCCTCATGCTGCCCCTCTTCTCACGCTGTCCTGCTTGCTTTAGTTACAGCGCGCCAGTTATAGTAACTGCAAGGGCGCTTCCTCTTTCCAGGATGCTCCATCTGAGCCACGCAGGCCGCTGTAGCCCGCGTGATGTTTGTATAGATGGACACCTATCCTGAAACGGGGCTCCCGGAATAGCGTTACAGAAGAAAGGGGTAATTCGATGTTGAAACTGGCAAGATTAGGCGCAGCCTCGCTGCTTGGCCTGCTGATGGCTATTGGACTGATGGCGCCGGGCGTTTTTGCTCAGCGTGTTGATGCCCGTCATGGAAGTACCCCGTCAGCACACCAGGTCGTGACTCAGCCAGTAAGTATGAAGATCCATCAGCACGCTGGTTGGTGGGGTCCTGGTGGTTGGGGCGGCGGTTGGGGTTGGAGTGGCGGCGGTTGGGGTGGCGACTGCTGGGACGATTGCGGCGACTGATAATTAGCGGACATGCCGAGTGCAGAAAAAGTGCGAAAAATGTTGACTTCATCAACATTTTTCGCACTTTTTCTGCACTCGGCATATTTGTTGGCTGCATTGCTTGCTTGTGATGTGCTAAGATATAAGAAAAAGCAAAGGGTGCTAGCTATAAGAATGATTTCGACGCGCTTTTGTCCAATCTGCGGGGCGGCAAATGAGGAGACGCTCACGCATTGCTTTGCCTGTGGCCAGCTTTTGCCTGCCGGCGCTGACGAACAGAACAACCTCGCTGGAGAGTTGTTGCACGGGCGTTATCGCCTGGGGACGACTGTGGGCATGGGCGGCTATAGCGCGGTCTATCGCGGGTGGGACACGCAGGAGCAGGAGCGCGAGGTGGCCATCAAGAAGATCACCCTGCGCGGGCTGAGTGCCGAGGAAACAATCGAGGCCACCAGTACCTACAATCGCGAAATTGAGGCTCTCTCCGCCCTGCATCATCCCCAGGTGCCGCGCCTCTACGACCATTTTCACGACCCCGACCACTGGTATCTTGTGCTCGAATATATCAAGGGCCAGACACTGGAGACATTTCTGAGTGTACGCGAGGTCCAGCACAGACCGCTGAGCCTGGAGGAAATCCTGGCCATGGGCCTGCAACTGGCGAGTGTGCTGGAGCACCTGCACACTCGCCATCCTGCGCTGATCTTCCGTGATCTCAAGCCCAGCAATATTATGCGCACTCCCGGCGGCAAGCTCTACCTGATCGACTTCGGCATTGCGCGCCGCTACACGCCCGGCCAGAGCCGCGACACTCAATCTCTCGGCTCCCCCGGCTATGCCGCTCCAGAGCAGTATGGCCGGGCTCAGACTGACGCGCGCGCTGACCTCTACAGCCTGGGCGCGCTGCTACGACAACTGCTCACCGGCCACGATCCGTCACTGCCACAGCCGGGAGTGCTGCCCTCGCTCCTCAACGGGCGGCCCGGCAACGCGGAACTGGAGGACTTGCTAGATCGCCTGCTGGCCCGCGAGCCCCTGAACAGACCAGCCAGCGCCTCTGATCTCATACGCGAGTTAGAGCGCATCCGCCAGCGCCTGCTCGACTCTCCCCAGAGAGCGCGCATCTGGCAGCCGCCCACGCCGCAGGATTATTCCACGGCCAGGGCCAGCGCGGCCTTCGCCGGCACGCAGGTCCATCTCCAGTACACCGCCAGAGCGCTCCAGCGCAAGCGGCTCACCCGGCGGGTAAATGTCTGGCAAAATGCGCAGACGAGCCAGTCCATCTACACCCTGACCGGCCCCAACGGCCCGATCTACAGCGTCGCCTGGTCCCTCGATGGCCAGCATGTTGCCGCAGGCGCGGCCAACGACAATGCCGTGTATGTCTGGGATCTCCAGAACGACACTCCTCCCGACGTTAGTAGCAGCTTTGACGGCCTGGTCACTAGCGTCGCCTATACCTTCGCCGGCACATACGCCGCCGGCTCTATGGATTCAACCATAGAGGTCATGAGCGTTGACGATCAGCCCATTTTCCGCACGCAGACCGATGGACCAGTCCAGGGCCTCTCCTGGTCGCCTGACGGCACACGTCTCGTCGTCGCCAGTTCAACGAACATACACATCTGGGATATCGCTGCGCAAACCTCAACTACCCTCCAGACCGCAGACGAGGAGTATTACGGGGTAGCCTGGTCGCCCGATGGCACGCACATTGCCGCAGCCTGCGGCGTCTACGGGGTTGAGATCTGGAATACGAGCAACCTGAGCTTCTACGGCACCTACAGTGGCTTACCAGGCGCGGCCACCTGTGTCGCCTGGTCACCGGATAGCCAGCATATCGCCGTCTGTGGTCTCTCGCCAACAGTTTCTATCTGGAATATTGAAACAAGAACAGTTATCACGACGTACAGCATTAATAGCGACACTATCAATGTCTATGGACTGGCCTGGTCGCCCGACGGCCAGCACATTGCCTCCGCCTCTGATGATAATGTCGTGCGTGTCTGGTCCACGCGCACAGCCGAAACCGTCAGCGTTTACACCGGCCACCGGGCCCCTGTACGTACCGTCGCCTGGTCCCTCGACGGCAAGTACGTCGCCTCAGCGGGCGACGACAATACGGTGCAGATCTGGGCAGTGCCTAAAGGCAGATAGGCAAAGCAGCAGCTACTGTAGGACCGCAGCGGCCTCGATTTTCTCGACTACGGCGTCGGCGTGGCGGTGGATGATGCGCCAGCCCTCGGGCGTGCGGCGGTAGATCTGCGTTACGCGCAGAACCATTGGGCGCCGCTCCTCCAGCCCGCTCACCCGCGCTTCGCCACGCTCAATCCAGACCGTATAGGCCAGATCGCCGCTCTCGCTGTGCGCCAGCAACTCAAATTCCGTCTGGCCCTCGCGGTAGCGCTCAGCCCCCCAGGCCAGGCGCGGGCCCACTTGCTCCCAACCCCGCTCATACGCTCCCCATGCACCAAAAATCGTTGCAGCCTCATCCTGCAACCAGCACCCCTGAAACGGACCCGGATCGCCGCTGAGATACTGCTGCGAAACCTCGCGTACCCATTCGACTGTTTGAAGCAAATCATCGTCCTGCGTCGCCATTATTGTGCCTCCTTATTCTGATTATCACGCAGACAACTCCACGTATTTAGGAGCAAAACCGTTCTTTTTCTCACTAACGTCCAAACAACCAGCCGCCGTTCACCAAAATGGCCCATTCCTCCCCGCGCTTTGAGGCCGGGGAGGAATGGGCCTCCCTTCTTTGGGGCTGGGCATCGGGGCAAAACATTTGTTCGTTCATCAATCTTTTTCTCTTGACATATCTGTGAAAACCTGAGAGAATAGGAGATATGAAAATGGTCATTACCGCGAAACTCAAATTGCAGACGACGCCAGAACAGTTTGCCGCATTGCGTGCGACGCAACTGGCGTATCGTGACGCACTCAATTATGTGAGTCAGTACGCCTTTGCGCATGGCAAAATGAGCAATAAAGTCAAGTTGCAAGAGGGCACCTACGATGAGATTCGCATCCGTTTTCATTTGCCCTCGCAAATGGCCTGCTCGGTCCCTCGTCAAGTCGGCGCCACCTACAAAGGCTTGTGGAAAAAGGTCAAACAGAATGCGGCCCATCGGAAAGCGGGGCACACGAAGAAACGCTATCAAGGATTGGATCAGGCCCCCAAGTACTTGTCTCCTACGTTGACCTACCAGGATCGCAAGGACTACACCTTCAAAAAAGACCAGCAAGAAAAACAAGAACATCGGGACTGCGTTGCTCTGGTATGACAAACCCCACAAGCAATTTTACCTGCTGGTCTCCCTGGAAGTTAAGACGGCTGATCCCACGCCGCAAACACATACCAGTGTGGCCGGCGTGGACGTAGGTGTGCGTTATCTGGCCGTGACCAGCGACACCAAGGGAGACTGTTCTTTCCATACAGGGAAACAGGTGGTTTCCAAAGCGAACCATTACGCGAGACTGAGAAAGCGTCTTCAGAAAAAAGGCACTCGCTCCGCAACCAGGAGACTGGTGGCGATTAGCGGACGAGAGAGACGGTTGAAGCAAGATGCCAATCATGTGGTCTCCAAACGCATCGTGACCCGATCCCCAACAGCCTCATCGGCTTGGAAAATCTGACAGATATTCGAGAGCGGACGAAACGGCGGACGCATAAGCAGAAGAAGGACGGCAAAGGCGTTGAGCGCGTCTCCGTCAAGCAACGCAAGGCCAATGCCACGTACTCCAAGTGGTCGTTTGCCGAACTGCAAAGCATGATCGCCTATAAGGCCCTCTTACAGGGATCGATGGCGATCAAGGTAGACGCCCATTATACGAGCCAAGCCTGCCCAGTCTGTGGTCATACCGCACCCGCTAATCGTCCCAACAAGGGCTTGCTGTTTGTCTGTCAAAACTGCCATTACACACTCCATGCCGATCTAGTGGGTGCCAGAAATCTTGCGATGAGAACGTTGACTGCCCGGCAAGACTGGGCAGTTACGGGCGTGTTGTTGGAACGCCCTGATGTGTCGAGTGCCGAAGCCAAAGCAGCACGTCTGCAAAGATATGCTGAATTGAGGTGGAGCTTAGACACAAGCCCCGCGTCGAGAGACCGGGGTATCTGACCTGTGACAAATGATGCTTCAGGTGAAGCCAGGTACCGAATTGCTGTAGCGATATCATCCTTTACCGAGTCCGCTAAACTCATTCAGCCCATTCAATGCAACACATTCAGTATAGAGACGAAATGGTTATCTGTCCAATATATAGTTGACCAGGCATTTTCCATATGATATCATCACCCTATATACTTGATTATCTTTGGCGCGTGTTTCCCCGCGCCGCCAGTTCAGAAAGGAGGTGTAGAGATGAGCAAAAGCGCACGCCGCGCAACATCGATACCCAGCATGAAGGTATGGAGCTACATTGAAGATGCCCCAGGAACTTAGACGCTGAGATATCATCTCGCGTCATACTGTTCTTGATCACTAGAAAACGCATCCTCTTTTCAACCTCCATAAGCCACGTCTCCGCCACGATGGCCTTGCCTCTTACTTAACTCTTTCTCATGCTGGTGTTTCCTGTCGCGCGCATCCTCACCCATTGACTCCGCTCGTTTGTTTTGGTGCGGGGTGAAATGTTTGTGCCATTTGCGATCTGCGATTGCTTGAACACTGCCATGAGGAGCATCCCATTGAATTCAAATGATTCGATCACGAAAGAACAGCCGGCTATGCCAGCGGCGAATGATCTTCCTGTAGCAAGAACTGACTATGAATCCAGCGCGGCTGCGCCTGCGCGTTCGCGCGGTAAGAAGTTCTTGTCGTACTACAAGCCATACGTAGGCTTGTTTTTCGCGGATATGGCCTGCGCGCTTATTGTATCAGCGATTACGCTGCTAATCCCGTTATGCGCACAGTACATCACCAAGAATTTTCTAGAAGGTAATACGTCTCATGCACTCAATCACATCTACCTGATGGGCGCGCTCATGCTGGCGCTGGTTGGTGTCCATACACTGTGTACTATATTCATTGACTTTCAAGGGCATATGATGGGCGCCAAGATGGAAAGTGACATGCGCAGTGAATTATTCGAACATTATCAAAAGCTATCGTTTCGCTTTTATGATGAACAAAGAACGGGTCAATTAATGACCAGGATTACCAATGATACATTCGCGCTGGCCGAGTTATATCATCATGGCCCTGAGGATATCGTCATTACCTGTTTGACGGTCGTCGGCGCCTTTATTATCTTGCTGAAGATCAATATTGCGCTTACCTTGATCATCTTTCTCTTTTTGCCAATTATGGCTGTTTACGCGCTGCATTTCAATAAAAAGATGAATAGGGCGTTACGCAGCAGCAAGGATAGAATCGGTGATATCAATGCGCAAGTTGAAGATACGCTTGCAGGCATTAGAGTGGTAAAATCATTTACCAACGAAGATGCTGAAAAAAGAAAGTTCGCCTACGCAAACAATCGTTTTGTCACCAGTCGCAGAGACGGCTATAAAAGTGAGTCGTACTTTTCCGGCGGATTGATTGCATTCACCCAGCTCATTACCATCGCTGTTATCATCTTTGGCGGCGTCGCTATTGTTCACGCTTCCTTGGATTTAGCTGATTTGCTGACCTATTTATTATGTGTCAGTATCCTCATAAATCCAATTCAGAAATTAGTCAATTTTGGCAGGCTCTATCAGGAAGGAATTACCGGATTTCACCGTTTTATGGATATTATGGAGGTGGCGCCCGATCTGCAGATGCGATTGATCTGACACAGGTTCGGGGGAATGTGGAGTTTAAAGATGTCAGCTTCAGGTATAAAGAAGATCATCATTATGTCGTGAAGAACCTTTCGCTGGAGATACAAGTCGGAGAATACGTTGCCTTAGTCGGATCTTCCGGCGTTGGCAAAACAACGCTCTGCTCGTTAATCCCGCGTTTCTACGAAGTAAATGCGGGAAAAATACTGCTGGATGGGCAGGATATCCGAGATGTTACCTTGCGCTCATTGCGAAGGAATATCGGTATTGTCCAGCAAGATGTCTATTTGTTTGCAGGGACTGTCGCGGACAATATCCGCTACGGAAAACTTGACGCAAGTCAGCAAGAAATCATTGACGCGGCTAAACAGGCGCACGCGCATGATTTTATTATAGCGTTACCGGATGGCTATGACACGGATATCGGTCAACGCGGCGTAAGACTCTCAGGCGGGCAAAAGCAGCGGTTGAGTATTGCGCGCGTCTTCCTCAAAAATCCCCCTGTTATCATTTTTGACGAAGCGACGAGCGCGCTGGATAATGAAAGTGAAAAGGCTGTGCAGGACTCATTGGAGAAGTTAGCCGACAACCGCACAACGCTTGTCATTGCCCATCGTTTATCAACCATTCGCAATGCCCAAAGAATAGTGGTGTTATCTGACACCGGGATCGGTGAACAGGGCACGCATGCGGAGTTAATCGCATTGAATGGCGTCTACGCGAACTTGTACAATATGCAATCAAAAATATGAAACCGGATTCATCGGGATGCCGGGCAAGCCACACTTCCTGACTTTGCGATGGCCCTGCTAATTTTGCCAGGGCCGTCGCATCTAATAAACTCAGCAAAGAGGCAGTGAATGCGATGGCCCTGTATATAATGGTCCTTGACAAAACCTGCCCTCTCCAGGTAAACTTAAATCAGACCAACCGGTCGGTTTCCAAACAAAGAGAGGCAAGCGTATGGACAAAGGGGAGCAGACGCGCCTGGCGATTCTGGAGCGGGCGGCGCAGGTGTTTAGCCTGACTGGCTATAGCGGGACGTCGATGGAGGCGTTGACGCACGCGACTGGCCTGACTAAGGGGGGCATCTATAATCATTTCGGCAGCAAAGAGGCGCTGATTCTGGAAACATTCGATTTCGCGCAAGATCAGATGCTGCGGCGTTTTCGCGGCTTCTTTCAGGGCCGCCAGCACGCGTGTGACCGCCTGCTAGCGATGGTTGAGTACTTTCGTAGTCTTATTGTTGATCCGCTTTTCCCCGGCGGCTGTTTTATCCTGAACACTGCCGTCGAGGCCGACGATACCAATCCCCAATTGCGCGCGCGCGCGCAGCAAGCCGCCGATGCCTGGCAAGAGTACGTCAGGCGCACGGTCCAACTGGGGATCGAACGCCAGCAGATCAAGCCCGAGACAAATCCAGCCATGGTGCTGACCACCCTGCTCGCCACTCTCGAAGGCTCCATTATGCTCTGCAAGCTCTACGGCGTCACCAGCTACATGGAGCAGGCCGTTGAGCACCTGACCGCGTATGTAGAGAGCCTGCGCGCGGATAGCGCTGAAACAGGCACAGCAGGATAGGTGGCTTTTTTTTGTTTTTAAAAAAGTCCAACCGGTCGGTTTTTTGAAAGAAAAATGCAGATTGGTTGCTGCTTTTTGAAAGGAGTCATAAGATGTTAGATCTCGCACAAACTCCGGCTGGCATGTCGCACAGCGAAGCGCTCGCGCGCTGCGCCAACCGCGTTTATACAACTTCGGCGGGTCCGATCTACCTGCGCGAGCGTTGTCCAGCGACCTTCGTAGAACAACTCAGGCCGGATGAAGGACTGCATGCATTCGCCCGCACGCCGGAGCGCGAGCACGGGCTGCTACTCAAGATTGCAAGCAGCGCAAAAAGCGAGTTGGCCCTGGCCTATACCGGTACGGGCGCGATTGTCGGTCAGATCACCCTGGCTGAGGCAGAATCATGGTGGCAAGAGGCGGGCGTATGCCGCGAGGTGGCCATTGAGATCAGCGCGGGCTGGCGCAAGCTGGGCGTGGCGCGCAGCCTGATCGAGCTAGTCGGGGCCAGAGAAGATCTGGAGGGCTGGATTCTGCTCGCCATGGGTTTCTCCTGGCACTGGGAAACCGAGCAGCTCGGCCTGCACAATACACGTTATCTGCTCGCACCCTACGGCTTCGTCGAATATCTCACCAACGAGCCCAACCTTCGCGACGATCCCGCAAACATTCTGCTGGCCCGCATCGGCAAGCGCGTCGAGCAAACAGCGCTGAACCAGTTCTATGCCTGCCTGTGCCAGAACCCTCTCTCAGAGTGAGAGCAGCACCGCTCTCGCTCATCTCTCGATTTTTCCAGAGTGGGTGGGGCAAAAGGACTCTTCAATTGAGAAATCCACAATGGTGCTCTACCCACTAGCATTTTCGTAGGGTATCTGGTAAGCTCGTTCGCAAGAGCACTCGCCAATGTGCATAGCAGGATATCGATATCGTCCATAAAGCACTTTTCCCTTTGTTCTCAGGAGGTCATTCATGACCATTGAAACTATTTTCACGCACTTTCCACACATTGAAACCGAACACCTGATTCTTCGGCGGATTCACATGAAGGACGCGAAAGCGTTGTTCTCCTTCTTTTCTGATGAGGAAGTCATAGAGATGAGTGACAAACGCCATCGTTCAATAGAAGATTCACAAAAATTTATCCGAAAGCTACAGGAATGGTACAGAAGGCACGAAAACGTTGAGTGGGGAATTACTCGCAAGGGCGACAATTTACTCATTGGGACCTGCGGTTTTTACTCATTCGACGAGGGATTTCATCGGGCAGATATCGGCTATGAACTCCGAAAGGCGTCCTGGCGACAGGGCATCATGAGCGAAGCTCTCACTGCGATCCTGACGTTTGCTTTTACTGCGATGGGACTTCACCGCATCGACGCGGTGGTCTATGAATGGAATGAGCGGTCGCAGGGTCTTCTGCGCAAGCTCGGTTTTGTTCACGAAGGAACCCTGCGCCAGCGTTACTTCTTCCGTGACCATTTTTGGGATGAACACCACTTTGGCTTGCTCAGGGAGGAATGGAAGCAGCCATAGGTAACTCCCTCTTTTCTGTGATCTCGTTGCCCATCCCGTGCGCTGAGAACCATTCCCTTGGGCGAAGCTCGTTGGGACTTACTTGCTACTAGAGCGATGCAAGACGCGCTGACGCATAAAGGAAATGTGGCTATCCCAACGGCTTCCAGGGCTTGACGCAGACAAAAGTCTCACTGAGTGCAGAATAAATATTAATGTGGCACTTGAAGCAAAGCCAACGGTTTTACAACGCAATCTGATAACATATAATAGAGACAAATGAATAAATTAGCCACGCTTAGAAACGAGTAAGCAGACGTTATGAGCAATCAACCTGTCCATGTCCTTTCGGTTTTGAATTTGAGCGAGGAGCACCTGGCGCGCGCCCGGGCGGTTTCGCCGCGCCTGGTGGTGAGCCAGCAATCTCTTTCGATGCATAGAGCTACGGAGCATGATTTCGCGGAGGTGCTGACGCCTGAAATCGAGGTGCTTTGCACGCTCAGGACGCCATTCGCGCTGGACCTTGTGCCCAATCTGCGCTGGGTGCAGACACACAGCGCGGGCGTCGACTTGTTGTACGATACACCGGTCTGGCACAGCGAAATCGCGATTACCAACGCCAGCGGCGTTCACGCGGTACAAATCGCGGAATATGTGCTGGGCATGCTGCTCAGCCATGCGCACCATTTCCCGGAAACCGCGCGCCTCCAGAATAATTCGCAATGGCCTCCGATGTCCGCAAAAACGGCGCTGGGCACCGGGGAGTTACTCAGCAAAACGCTGGGCATTCTAGGCTATGGCGCAATCGGGCGCGAAGTGGCCCGGCTGGCGGCGGCCTTCGGTATGCGTGTGCTGGCGACCAAACGGGCCAGACGCGAGGCCGCGTTTGATGGTTGGACGCCGCCCGGCACCGGCGATTCCACGGGCAGCATCCCGGAGCGCTTCTACGATCTCAGCGAACTGCATGCCCTGCTGCCTGACTGCGATATGCTCGTGCTCGCCCTGCCGCTCAGCGCGCAGACGCATCATCTGATCGGCCAGGCCGAGCTCGCACTGATGCGCCCTCACGCCTTCCTCGTCAATATCGGGCGCGGTCCTCTGATCGATCACGATGCCCTGACTGACGCCCTGCGAACGCACAGCATCGGCGGGGCCGCTCTCGATGTCACTGAGCCAGAGCCGCTGCCTGCCTCCAGCCCGCTCTGGGGCCTGGATAACGCCATCATCACACCTCACATCTCCGGCTTCAGTACCCATTATAACGAGCGCCTCATTGAGCTTTTCTGCGAAAATCTGCGCCGTTATCTTGCCGGGGAACCGCTGCTCAACCTGGTCCAGCGCGAACTGGGCTACTAAGTCTCGCCACAGAGGCAAGCGTCGTTTTTTCATAAAAATGAGCCAGGTGAGTAAAGCAAGAAAAAATGCATTTTTTCTTGCTTTACTCACCTGGCCCATTTTTATGAAAAAACGACGCTTGCCTCCCTGGCGACTGGACAACCGCAGGGAAGATCAGACAGAATGGGACATTTGACACTCTGGTTGACCTCTCTTTTCGCTTACAATTAGCCCAGGATAACAGAAACACGACGTTCGTTGAAAAAGGCGCCCGGGTAGACACAATTGACGATGGAGTGAAATAGCCATGTATAGTCGAAAGCCATTATCTGGCTCAGTACCCGAATTCCCTGGGACAAATGGCCAGACAAGCCTGCAAGAGCCGCTGGCACCAGAAGGCGAACAATTTGAGCCAGTTCCGTGCAGTACACAGATTTCAGTAGAGGACACCGCTGCCCGCTGGCGGATGATACCGCATAGTGAGTACCAGCATAAAATACTGATGAATGGGCGAACGGTTGAGCGTATATCCTGTTTTCAGAGCAACATCGAAAATTTTCTGGGCACGGTTGAAGTCCCGGTAGGGCTGGCAGGGCCGCTGCGCGTTCACGGTCTGTTCGCGCAAGGCGACTACTTTATTCCGCTAGCTACAACCGAGGCCGCTTTAGTCGCTTCTTATCATCGCGGCGCGCAACTCATTACGGCGGGCTTTGCCTTTCGCTCGCTGGCGGAGTGTGCGCGCTTCGCCAGCTGGGTGGAAGTGCATTGGGAAGATGTACAACGGGAGGCCAACGGCACAACACGTTATGGCAAGCTGACTGGCATGCGGACGGTGATTGAGGGCAACCATCTCTATCTCCACTTTGAGTTCGATACAGCCGATGCCGCTGGTCAGAACATGGTCACGATCGCGACCGACGCCATCTGCGCGTACATTCTCCAGCATGGCCCGTGCCAGCCACGCTACTCTTTTGTAGAGGCCAATCTTTCCGGGGACAAGAAGGCCAGCGCGCAATCTCTGCAAACAGTACGCGGCAGGAAAGTCAGTGCCGAGGTCTGTATCCCGGCACAACTGGTGCAGGAACGGCTGCATACGACGCCGAAGCAGATCGAAGATTTCTACCGCATGGGCGCGACTGGCGCTGTGTTAAGCGGAACCATCGGCATTCAGGGTCACTTTGCCAACGGGCTGGCCGCGCTCTACATCGCCTGTGGGCAAGATGCCGCGTGCGTCGCTGAATCTGCCATTGGCGTAACACGTTTCGAGGTCACGCCAGAGGGCAATCTCTACGCCGCCGTCACACTTCCCAATGTGATTGTGGGCACCGTCGGTGGGGGAACGCAGTTGCCGGGTCAACGTGCCTGCCTGGACATTTTGCAGCTCGCCGGTCCTGGCAAGGCGCGGGCCTTTGCCGAGGTATGCACGAGCGTCTGCCTGGCGGGAGAGATTTCGCTGAGCGCGGCCCTCAGCGCAGGCCATTTTACCCGCGCGCACAAACGCCTGGCCCGCGAACGGACTCTACCGGGAAAGCAGGTGGAGCATGGCTAAACTGAGCGGTTTCTCAGAGCTTGAAACAAGCACTCCTCCTGCACACAAGGAAGAGCAGCACACGCGGGGCACACTCGCGCGCTGGTGGATCTACCAAAGTGAGCGCTTCCCAATCTTCTCGCACGGCCCCCTGATTGCCGCGTTCAGCTTTTGCATGGTGAGCTATTCGTCGCTGGTACGCGGGTATGTGCGCATTCCTGGGGGCCAGGCACTACTTGTGGCATTTGCCACTGCATTCATCTTTTTTCTGCAAATGCGCATTGCTGACGAATTTAAAGATTTTCACGACGATGCACGCTATCGCCCTTACCGGCCTGTGCCGCGCGGGCTGATCAGCTTGCGCGAGCTGGGGATAGTGGGAATTGCCGGAGGCGTTGTGCAGCTTGGCCTGGCGCTCTGGCTCTCGCCGGCCCTGCTTCCGTTCCTGCTGGGCGTCTGGCTCTATCTGGGCCTGATGACCAGGGAATTCTTCGCCAGTACCTGGCTGAAAGCCCATCCAATTGTCTATATGTGGACGCATATGTTGATTCTGCCGCTCATCGATCTCTATGGAACCGCCTGTGACTGGCGCGCATCAGGGGCAGCGGCGCCCGATGCCCTGATCTTTCTGCTCTGCGTGAGCTTCTTCAACGGCTTTGCCCTGGAGATCGGGCGCAAGATTCGCTCGCCGCAGGATGAAGAGCATGGGGTGGAAACCTATAGCTTTCTCTGGGGCCGGCGGCGCGCGGTCTGCGCCTGGTGTGGCGCGTTGTTCGTGACAGATCTCGGCACCTGTCTGACCGCAAGCAAAATCGGTTTTGCGCTGCCAGAAACGGTTTTATTCCTCGCACTTCTGCTGGTGGCAGCGGTCATTGCCGCGAGCTTTCTGCGCAAGCCTGCTGCGGGACGCGGCAAATGGATCGAGACATTTTCTGGCACATGGACCCTGCTGGTCTATCTGAGCCTGGGTATTCTGCCGCTCATCTGGCAGTTGATCATCAAAGGAGGCTAGCCCTATGTTGTCCCTGAAGGAAAGCACGCCGGCCGCGTTTATCAGCCAACCGGGC
>WNFN01209589.1_pt1 | contig 13956 bp, 17 predicted proteins | sample 5400161 | NCBI WGS metagenome assembly WNFN01 (sample SAMN13153353, study PRJNA577476) | soil metagenome | isolation source: 80 cm saprolite on Douglas fir-dominated hillslope | place: USA:California | collected 2013-09-17
AACTTGCCGCCAGGTGGCTGCTGGCGTAGCACACCCAAGCGGCATTTACGAGCGGCGCTCTCCCTGCCGTTTACTCGATCCTGGCTGCCGCGGCCGTGAGACGCTCGGGGACGTGAGCACGGGTGAGCCGGACGCGGAGACGCTGGCCGCAGACGGGCTGGAGTGGCTGCTCGGCTCGGCGCGTGACACTGGGCCTGGCCTGGCCTGGGCCGGAACGACCGCCGATGCCGAAATCGATCCCACTCTGTACAGCGGCGGCGCGGGAATCGTGATCACGTTGCTGGAGGCCCATCGTCACTTCCGCGACGACAGGTACGCCGACGCTGCCATCCGCGGAAGCCGGGCGATCGCCGCCGCGCTTGATGACTGGAGTAATTGCTCGTTGTACCTCGGCCTCACCGGGATGGCTCTTGCCCTGCGTGCCGTCGGAAGGCTGCTCGGAGACGCGGCGGCCGACCAGGCGGCGGGCCATGCCCTGGAGGTCGTCAGGTCTCGCTTCGACGGGGACCGGTGGAGTGACCAGTTCGAGCTGATCGGCGGCAACGCCGGCGTCGCGCTGGGCGCACTCGGCGCCGGTGATCCCGGCCTTGCGGTGCTCGCGGTCACGCCCTACCTACGCACGTCAGAACCGACCTCAGGCGGCGTGCATTGGGAGGTGCGTGCAGGAACGGCGGCGCGCTTTCACCACATCTCGCACGGCACCCTGGGCATTGTCCAGGCGCTGGCCGCCGTGGGCCAGGCCACCAGCCGCGCTGACCTGGTCGAGTTCGCGCTGGCCGGCGCAGCGGACGTGGTGAGCCGGAACGAGGCCGGCCCGTCAGGCTTCCTGGTCCCGCACTCCGATCCGCAGCACAAGCCGGAGCGGATCGAGCGCTACAGCTTCGGATGGTGTCACGGGCCGGCCGGTGACGCCCAGGTATTCCGGTTGCTCGGCGCCGTGACCAAAGACTCAGCCTGGCCGGTTCTGGCGGACCGCTGCTGGCATACGGTGACGGGCTCTGGGCTGCCGCGCCGGAGCCGGCCGGGCTTCTGGGATAACAGCGGCCGCTGCTGCGGGACAGCCGGCGTGCTGGCGCTCGCCTGCGACCGGCACGCCGAGTCCGGCGCGGACCTGAACTTCGCGACCGTGCTCGCCAGTGACCTGGCGGCGCGCGCGACCGTAGACAGGACCGGAGTGCGCTGGTCGAACGACGAGTTCCGGGTCACCCCCAGCGCGCTTCCTCCACGAACCGGCTGGGCCATGGGTAACGCCGGAATCATCCGGGAGTTGCTGCGGTTCGCCCGTGCCGCCGCCGGGACTGACCCGTCCTACGCCGTCACCTGGCCAGACCACCCCGCGGTCGGCCGCGTCCCCCGGCCATAGCCGCCGCGGTCCGCGTCAGGCACACCGGTCACCCCGGTAACCGCACCTTATGGGGCAAGCGCGCGGTTCAGGCCGGGAAGGGCTGGTTTCCGGTCGCCGGGCACGGGCCGGATCAGCGCGGCGACTGCCTGCTCAGTGGTGGCAGGCTGGGTTCGTGGCTGAGCAGCCGCTGCCAGGCGGGTTCGTGACGGACGTCGTGCGGGCCGGGATCACGGTCCGGCGGGCGCCGCCTGCGGACCCTGAGTTCGTTCACGCCCTGCTGGGATGGTTCGAGCGGCACAGGTGGGACGGGGCGCCGAGGTTCCTGGGAACCGATGAACTGGGGCGGCAGAGACTCAGCTTCATCGATGGCCACGTAGCGTGGGAACCGGGCCAGCCGCCGTCGGTCACCTTGGACGTGAGCCTGGCCCGGCTGGCCGTGCTGGTGCGGGAGTTCCATGACCTGACCGCCGGGACGCCGCTGGCCGCCGGCGGGGAGGTGGTCTGCCACAACGACCTGTCGCCTAAGAACACCGTGTACCGCGAAAGCGGCGCGGGGCTAGCGCCCGTGGCGTTCATCGACTGGGATATCGCGGCTCCGGGCGAGCGGATCCACGACATCGCGCATGTGTGCTGGCAATACCTTGACCTCGGCCCGGGCGTGGCCGACCCCGCCGCCGCCGGCGGGCGGATGCGGCTGATCTGCGACGCCTATGGGCTGCGAGGCCGCGGCGGTCTGCTGGAGACGATCTTGTGGTGGCAGGAGCGGTGCTGGCGCGGCATCGAGGCCAGGGCCGCCGGCGGCGACCTCGCGATGACGCGCCTGCGCGACAGCGGCGCGGCCCGCTCCGTCCGAGACGCCTTCGACTGGGTCACCAGCCACCGCGCCGAACTCGCTACCCACCTCAGATAGGCACCAGCCGCGACCGCATAACCCCCAGATAAGCGTTGGGTGGTCCGCTGATCCTGTTGTACGCTTCCACTAACCACTTAGCGGAAATAGTGATTAGTTGAAGGAGGATGAGTGATCGAGTTCCAGCTGGACACCGCCTCGGGTGTCGCCACCTACCTGCAGCTGGTCCAGCAGGTCCACCAGGCCCTGCAGCTCGGCATCCTCGAGCCAGGAGACCAGCTGCCGACGGCCCAGCAGGTCGTCGCCAGGCTGGCGATCAACCCGAACACGGTGCTCAAGGCCTACCGGGACCTCGAACGGGAGGGCCTGGTGCGCCCCCGTCCCGGCCAGGGGACCTTCATCGTCGGGACACTCCCTCGGAGCGACCCCGCCGCCCAGGAGCGTTTCCTCTCATCGATGACCGCCTGGCTCCGAAGGGCGCGCGCCGCCGGCCTCGGGCCCGACGACATCGAAGCGATCTACCGCACCGCCGTTCGCAACTTCTTCGCGGAAGGGGTGGCATGACGGCCATCATCGAGACGAACGGGCTCGGCAAGCAGTACGGACGCAAGTGGGCCCTCCACGACTGCACCCTGACCATCCCCGAAGGCAAGGTCGCCGGGCTCGTCGGGCCGAACGGGGCGGGCAAGACGACGCTGTTGCACCTGGCCGTCGGCCTGCTCGCGCCAAGCGCGGGGGCGATCACGGTCCTCGGCGGACGCCCCGGCGACGGCCCTGCCCAGCTCGGGAAGGTGGGCTTCGTCGCCCAGGACACGCCGGCCTACGCGCGCTTGTCGGTGGCCAAGCACCTCCGCATGGGCGCCTACCTGAACAAGAACTGGGACCGCCAGCTCGCCGAGAGCCGGATCGCTCAGCTCGACATCGACCCGCGCCAGAAGGCGGGGTCGCTGTCGGGCGGGCAGCGTGCGCAGCTCGCGCTGACGCTGGCCGTCGCGAGACGACCCGAGCTGCTCATCCTCGACGAGCCTGTGGCAAGCCTGGACCCGCTCGCGCGGCGCGAGTTCCTCCAGAGCCTCATGGAGATCGTCGCCAAGGACGGCGTGAGCGTCGTGCTCTCCTCACACCTCATCGCCGACCTGGAGCGAGTCTGTGACTACCTGGTCATTCTCATGGCTTCTCACGTGCAGCTGTCCGGAGAGGTGACTGAGCTGGCTGGATCGCACTGGCGCCTGACCGGACCACGCCGCGACCCGGGCTCGCTGCCTTCGGATCAGGAGGTCATCGAGGAGAGCCACACCGACAAGCAGAGCATGTTCCTCGTGCGCACCGACCAGCCGGTCCTCAATCCGGCCTGGAACGTGAAGCCAGTCACGCTCGAAGATCTCGTTCTCGCCTACCTGAGCAATCCGCGCCGCCCTGAGCGCGTCCGCTCGCATGGCTTCGGAGTTGTCCGGTGATCCGCTTCACCTGGATGCAGTTCCGAGCCCAGGCTCTACCTCTACGACACGACGGTCGCAAACTGCTCCGCCCGCGGCGACTGCCCGGCGGCGACCACGGCGCTGATCAATGACGGCGACAGGGTGGGAATAGTGCTCAGAGTCGTTGTCGAGGTCGTGCCCGCCCTGATCGGGTTTTTCTGGGGGGCGCCCCTCGTCGCCCGGGAGCTTGAGACCGGTACCTACCGTCTGGCCTGGACTCAGATCACCCGCACCCGCTGGATTGCCGTCAAGCTCGGCCTTCTCGGCCTGGCGAGCATGGCGGTCGCCGGGGTCCTCAGCCTCATGGTCACGTGGTGGTCCAGCCCGCTCGATCGTGTCCGCATGACGCCCTTCACGTCGTTCGACCAGCGCGGCCTTGTCCCGGTTGGCTATGCCGCCTTCGCCTTCGTCCTCGGTGTCACCCCTGGCGTGCTCATCCGCCGGACGCTCCCGGCGATGGCCACGGCCCTCGGCGGCTTTGTGGTAGCCCGGCTGGTGGTCGCGCACTGGGGACGCCCGGATCTCGTGTCCCCGCTCCAGATCACGGTTCCGGACACCACCATCGCTGCGGGCGGGTTGTCATCGGCGAGTGCCGGGGCTCCCGATCCGCGCGACTGGGTCATCTCCGACCAGACGATCAACGCCAAGGGCCATGTGATCGGCCAGTTCGGAACCGTCGGCCCGTCCGGGAACACGACCGTCAGCGTCAGCGCTCACGGGATCGCGATCCAAGGGGTGGGATCGTGCCCCAACTTGCACAGCCAAACGCCCCGGAACGTTCAGCGCTGCGTCGACCAGCTTCGGGTACGCGAGGTCCTGACTTATCAGCCCTTCGGCCACTACTGGGCGATCCAGTGGATCGAGCTGGCGATCTTCCTAGGCGCCGCTGCCGCTTTGAGCGGATTGTGCCTCTGGTGGGTCCGTCGCCGTCTCACCTGAGATCGCGATCACGACGCGAACGTGAGCAACAGGGAGCGTTTGCGCACGCCAGGCAAGTGGCGCTGGTGGTCACCGCCACCAGCGTCAGCGACCGGGCCGGGGCGAAGCTGCTGGTCATCAGGCTGCTCACCGTCTGGCTCGCTGCGCATCATGTGGGTCGGGTGGGCTCGCCGGGTCTTGACGGCATTCAGGGCCTGCTGCTGGGTACGGTAGCCAACGAACTGCTGCTGAACGCGGCGCACCCGATCGGTCGTCCGCTGAGGCCGGGCGCCGCGGGGCGATACGCAAGACGCAGGCCAGGGTCTCGGCGACGAAGGAGCCGCTGAGAGCCGAGAAGGGCCGAACGTCCCGGCAGTGCGGGTATTCCGACCTCGGAGTCGTGCGGGCGAAGAGGCGTCGGATGAGAACCCATGACCACCTGAGAAGAAGGAGAACATCATGGCCAAGCTGGCGCGCCGTCAGGCACCCGCCATATTCCCGGAGCTGTTGTACTGGCTGGAGTCGCCCTTGACGACCCTGCTGCCGTTCACGTCGGGACAGACGTTCCGGGTCGAGGACTACATGCAGGACAACCGCTTCGTCATCCGGGCCGAGCTCCCCGGCCTGGACCCGGACAAGGACATCGAGGTCACCGTCGACGACGGCACCCTGACGATCCATGCCCCGGTCGGTCAGGCTTCCCGCCAAGGCGGATGCCAAACACGTCACCGCCCGCTATGAGAAGGGCATCCTCGACGTCAGCGTCCCGGTCCCAGAGGCCAGGCCGGAAGGCCGCCGGGTCGCGATCGAGAAGGCCGGATGACGCCCGGGAACGGCGCCAGAACGGCAAGAACCGGTGAGCCGTTCCTGCCACGCCGGTCAGCCGGGGGCCACTACCTCGATGGCGCGACATTAGGGAGAAGCGATGAATCAGAAAGACCGGCTCGCAAGTCGGCAGCCGTCGGTGGCCCTGCTTGAGGAGCGCGTGCACCACCTGGAGTCCAGGGTGACGACCCTCGCCGATGCGTTGCGGCTGCTGGCGCGCGGGCTGGAGGACGGGCCCATGTCCGAGCCGGGGGACCGGGCGCTGGCCGAGGCGGCCAGGCGGGCTCATGACCTGCTGCTCGCCCCAGAGCCCGCGCCCGAAACGGGCACCCGCGGAAACAGCTAGGCTGCCGACGTTTCGGCGACAGGCCGAACGTGACGCGCCCTGATGATCGTGGCGTCGCTCCGGAACCCACGGCCGCTCAGTGAGGCGGGGAGCTGGCGTGGTCGGCAGGTAAGACTTGCCGACGATCAGACACCAGCTAATCATGTCAACGCCGGCCTCGGCGTCAAGGTCGTCGCGTAGAGGGAGAATCGGTATATGAGCTACTCGGATATCTGCTTCTACTTCGATCCGGTGTGCCCGTTCGCCTGGATGACCAGCAAATGGGTGCGGATCGTGCAGACCCAGCGCGACTATACCGTGGACTGGCGGTTCATCTCGCTGCGGATGATCAACGCGACCGTGGATTACGACAGCCATTTCCCGGCCGGCTACGAGGCCGGCCACGCCGCCGGCCTGAAGCTGCTGCGCGTCGCCGCCCGGACCCGGGCTGAGCACGGCCGTGACGCCGTCGGGCCCCTCTATGAGGCTCTCGGCGCCCGGATCTTCGACACCGCCGCCGACTCCGACCAGCCGAATGGCGGGTACCGGGGGACCCGCGCCTTCCTTGCCCCTGTCCTGGCCGAGGCAGGCCTGCCGTCTGAGCTGGCTGACGCGCTCGACGACTCTGCCTTCGATGCGGAAATCCGCCAGGAAACCGACGAAGCGCTCGCCTTGACCGGAAAGGATGTCGGGACGCCGATCATCTGGTTCCAGCCCCCGGCGGGCATTGCGTTCTTCGGCCCGGTGATCAGCCGCCTGCCGACCGAGGGCGAGGCCGTCGCGCTGTGGGACAACGTGCTGGCCCTGGCCAGTTTCCCGGGCTTTGCCGAGCTCAAGCGCAGCCTGCGCGAGCGGCCGCAGCTACGCAGCTTCGGCGTGGAACCCGGCCAGGTCGGCGCGCGGGAGGACTGGTACGCCGGGAGCCGGCGCGCCCCGGAATAGCTCCCAGGGCCCCGGCGTCCTGGACTCGTCACGCGCACGGCAGACGTGGCCGTCTGTCCATGCCCGCGCTCGGCCGGTCGCGATGCGCAGGCGCGCAGCCGAGACGATCGTCCGCCTGGTCAGGCACCTGCCCGGCGACATAGCCCGGTCCGCCGGTGCCGGGTCCTAGCCTGTGCGTATGCGGGATCCGCGATCTAGGAGGGACCTCGATGGCTGACGCTGACGACGTACGCCGCCTCGCGCTGACCCTGCCGCATGTGGAGGAGATCGACAGCGACGGCTTCGACTTCCGGGTGGCAGGCAAGGGATTCGTCTGGTCCTACCCCGAGCGCAGCCCGGGCCAGCCGCGGATCATCCGGACCGACGTCGCGGTGCTGTTCGTCGGCGACGAGGCCGAGAAGCAGGCTCTGCTGCTCGGCGAGCCCGAGGTCTTCTTCACCGCGCCCGGCTACGACGGCTGGCCGCTGGTCATGCTGCGGCTGGCGGAGGTGAACGTCGAGCGCCTGGCGGAGCTCGTGACCGACGCGTGGCGGATGCGTGCCCCGGACGAGCTGGCCGGGCAACTCGGCGAGACCGGCATCCTCCCGAGCGCGGAGCCGGGCTGAGCGAAGCAGATCAGCGGAGGGCAGGCCCTGATACCGGAGGCGCGCAGATCGCTGCCGAATTCGGTGAAGCCGATCGCCTTCATGGCCTGCTTGCGAGGTCACGTCGCGCGGTCTGGGCGATCTCCGCGTTGGTGTACGCGTGCCCGCCGATGCCCCAGCCGCCATCTGGTGCCTCGGAGATCAGCACCCAGGTGCGCGCGGCCAGCCCGGGGTCGCCGGCCGCGCCCGCGATGATGTCGGTCATCTCCTTGACGACCCCGAGTTTCTTGGTCCGGTCAAGAACGCCTTCCGGGGTCAGTACCGCGACCCGGACGTGATCGCTGCGGCCGGCCGCGTCACTGAACGCGTCGGTGTCCAGGTCGTGCACGAAGGCCGCGGTATTGTCCAGGAACAGGGGTATCGCGGGCACGCCCTCCCACCGCATCATGGCCTCGGCGAGCGCCTTGGCCAGGTTCTTCTTATCCCGGAACGTCCCGGGCGCGGCGGTCACGTCGATCATGGGCATCGCAGCCTCCTCGGTGCAGGTCGGGGGAACATTGGTCATCATCCTGCGGCGCGAGGCGGCGGCCGGGTATCCGCATCATGACTGCACCTGGCGCGCAGCCCGGCGCGGGGCGGCTCATGACGCGCCGGTGACGATGAAATCGAGGAGGGCCCGATTGACCTGGTCGGCATGGGTCCAGATGATCGCGTTCGGCCCGCCTTGAATGACGACCCGGCGGACGTTCCTGATCAGGGCAGGCAGCCGGTCTCCGGTCGCCTCGGGGGGCAGGATGCGGTCCTGGCTGCCCTGCACGACCAGGACCGGGACGTCGATCCGGGGAAGGTCGCCGCGGAAGTCCTCGACGTGGCTGCCGCCGAGGAGGTCGATGTTGTAGAACCTGTCCAGGAAAGTCTTGGTCGCGGCAGGCCGGTCGGCGGAGATATCGGCCATGAACTCGTCGAAGACGCTGCGGTCAATCCCCTCCGGGTTGTCGGCGGTCCGCAGCAGGAAGGGCGGCAGCGGCGCCAGCAACGCCGCGCCGCGGACGCGCCCGGAGCCGTAGGCCGCCAGGTAGCGGGTCACCTCTCCGCTCCCCGCGGAGAAGCCGACGAGCGTCACGTCGTGCAGGTCGAGCTCGCTGAGCAGCGCGTTGAGGTCAGCGGCGAGGGTGTCATAGTCATAGCCGACGCTCGGCCTGCTCGAGCTGCCGAAGCCGCGCCGGTCGTAGGTGATGACCCGGGTTCCGGCGTCCAGCAGTGCCGCTTCCTGCTTCTCCCACGAGTGGCCGTCAAGCAGGTAACCGTGGACCAGGACGACGGGAGCGCCAGACCCGCGGTCTTCGTAACAGATCCGGATCGGCCCTGAGTTCTCACGGCCGACCGTTATGAAGTGCATCGCGTCCTCACCCCCGCACCACTGTGCGCGGCGTGATCGGCTTGCGGTATCCGCAACCTGACTGCACTGCACAACGCGGGTGGCCGCCGGCGCGGTTGGCATCCCCAAGATGATCAGTCATATTGATCTGGTGGCACCGACGAGCATGAGGGCCGAGATCACCTTCGGTTTCCTGCTGGCCTGAGGGACGACGTGGCATCGGCGGGCCAGGCGGGCCCTCGCGAGCTGGTCGGGCGTGATGCCGAGCTCGCCAGGCTGAGGGCGCTGGTTGACCCGGCCCCGCGCGAAAGCCGGGTGCTGGTCGTGCTCGGCGATGCGGGGATCGGCAAGAGCGCGCTGCTGGCGGACCTGGCCAGAAGTGCAGGCTCCTCTGGCATGCGGGTGCTGTCGGCTACCGGCCGGGAGTCGGAGTCGAGCCTCGCGTTCGCCGGGCTGCATCAGCTGATGCGGCCGGTCCTGGCCCGCGCCTCCAGGCTGCCCGGCCGCCAGGCTGGCGCGCTGCTGGGGGCGGTCGGGGTCGCACCCGACCCGGTCGCCCCTGACCGGCTGCTGACCGGGATCGCCGTGCTCACCCTGCTGTCGGACCTGTCGGAGGGGTCCGGAGTTCTGGTGGTGGTCGACGACGCCCAGTGGCTCGATCGCAGCTCGCTGGACGCGCTCGCGTTCGCCGGCCACCGCCTGGACAGCGAGCCGGTCGTGCTGGTCGTGAGCGTGCGCGGGAGCGTGCCGCCGGCCGGCTTCGACCGAGACGTTCCCGGGCTTCACCTGGGGCCGTTGTCACCAGCGGAGGCCGGCCGGCTGCTCGACCAGCAGCCCCGGCCGCCGCGGGGCCGCGCCCGCAGCCAGGTGCTCGCCCAGGCGGCCGGCAACCCGATGGCGCTGATCGAGCTGGCGCGGGTGATCGCGGCCGATCCCGCGGCGGGGCGGCGCTGGGATGCCGAGCCGGTGCCGCTGACCGACCGGCTCGCAGCTATTCTCGCGCACCGGTTCAGCACTCTCCCGGCCCCGACGCGAGCCGCCCTGCTCCTGGCCGCGGTGGCCGACGGCCCCGACCTTGGCGCAGCCGCCGGAGGCACCTCCGGGCTGGAGCCAAGGGCACTGGCGCCGGCCGAGGAGCTGGGCCTGATCAAGGTCGGCGAGGCGGGCCTCCAGTTCTCCCACCCCCTGGTCCGGTCGGCCATCTACCACTCCGCGCCATTCGCGGATCGCGCCGCGGCGCACCGCCGGATCGCCGACACGGTCAACGAGCAGCCGGACCGGCGAGCCTGGCATCTGGCTGCGGCGGCACTGCAGCCCGACGCGCGCGTCGCCTCGCTGCTGGAGGAGACTGCCGTCCAGGCCCAGCGCCGCGGTGGCGCTGCCGCCGCGGCCCGTGCCCTGGAGCGCTCCGCCGAGCTCAGCCCGGACCGCGAGGAGCAGGCCCGGCGGCTGGTGTCGGCCGCCTCGGCCGCCGTCCCCACCGGGCAGGCCGACTGGGTTCAGGATCTCGCCGCGCGCGCCATCGCCGTCACGGCCGACCCGGCGCTGCAACTCGAGGCCCGCCGCGCGGCGGGCTGGGCGCTGACGTGGTCCAATCAGCGGGCGGCCGCGCTGGCGGCGCTCATCTCCGTCGCCGAGGAGGCCTCGCCTGACCTGCCAGAACTCGCCTGGGACGCCCTCGCGACGGCGGCTACCGTGGCGCATCAGTCCGGCGCGTCCGCCGACCGCCAGGCGGTCGGCCGGACGCTCGGCCATCTCCTCGGGCAGCAGGGCCAGCCGTCCCTCGAGGGCGACGGCGTGCGGGCCGGCGCCGGGGCGTTCTGGCTGTGGATACGAGCTTGCACCGACCCGTTCGGCTGCCGGAACCAGGTCGTGCCTCTCCTGCACCGCCTCGCGGGCTCGCGCCTGGAGGAGCCCTCGCTGTCCGGTGTCGGCGCCACGGCCTGGATCCTGGACGAATCGGCGCTGGCGACCGAGCTGCTCGGCGAAGCCGTGCGCCGGCTTCGGGCTCCGGGCGTCCGGGGCTCCAGCGGAGCTTCCCTGACGGCGCTCGGCTGGGCGTACATCGACACCGGGCGCTGGGACGGCGGCTTGACGCTGGCGGCCGAGGCCAGCGACCTGGCTGAGGCGTACCAGATGGACATGGTCGCCGCCTCTGCCGCGCTGCTGGCGGCGACCGTCCTGGCCATGCGGGCGCACACCGCCGCAGCTCGCGCGCAGGCCAGCAGGGCCCTGGCCAGCATCGACCCAGCCGAAAGCGGGCTGGTTGCCGCCCGGGCACGGCGCGTCTTCGGCATCGCGGCCCTGGACGACGGCGCTTACGTCACGGCCTACGCTCAGCTCCGCCAGATGTTCGGCCCGGACGGCAGCCCGCTCCATCCGCTCGTTTCGTATCTCGGCTTGGCGGACCTGGCCGCGGCGGCGGTCCGCGCTGACCGGCGTATGGAAGGCCGTGACCTACTCGAGCGAGCGCTCGGCCAGCTGGACGGAATGCCGTCCCCGCGCCTGGAGCAGATCCTGGCCCGGGCCCGTGGCCTCCTCGCCGGCCCGGCTGAGGCCGGCGCGCACTTCGGGAAGGCACTGTCAGACCCGGCGGGGGACCGCTGGCCGTTCGAGCGGGCACAGCTGCAGCTCGACTACGCCGAGTGGATGCGCAGGCGCCGCCGGATCAACGAAGCCAAGCCGCTCCTCGCCGGCGCGCTGGAGACGTTCCGGGGACTCCAGGCCAAGGCGTGGGCGCAGCGCGCTGAAGCCGAGCTGCGAGCATGCGGTGTGAGTGTCATCGCTTCGGCCAGCACGCCCGCCGCGCTGGCGGAGCTAACCCCGCAGCAGCGCGAGATCGTCTTTCTGGCCGGCAGCGGCCTGACCAACCGCGAGATCGCCGACCGGCTGTTCCTGTCCCCGCGCACGGTCGCTTCGCACCTGTATCGCTCCTACCCCAAGCTCGGCATATCCGGACGGCATCAGCTCCATGACCTGATCGCCGATCGCTAACCTAGCCGGATCGCAGGTAACCGAGCGAGCTTCGCGGTCCTCGGTATCGATCAGGAGCGCTCAGAGCCAGCCCCGGTCGTCGGCCGTCCGGACGGCCTCGGCTCGATTGCGCGCCCCGACCTTGGCCATCGCGGCCGACAGGTAGTTGCGAACGGTTCCCTCGGACAGGAAGAGCTTCTCGGCAATCTCGGACACGGTCGTCCCCGGGCGGGCCGCGACCAGCACGTCGCGCTCGCGAGCGGTCAGCGGGGAGACCCCGCTCGCGAGCGTGGCGGCGGCCAGCACCGGATCGACAACGCGCTCGCCGGCGGCAACCCGGCGGATCGCATCGGCCAGCTGCTCGGCCGGAGCATCCTTGACCACGAACCCGCAAGCGCCTGACTCCATCGCCCGCCGCAGGTAGCCGGGGCGCCCGAACGTCGTGACGATCAGCGAGCGGCACTCCGGTACTTCATGGGCGAGCACGCCGGCCGCGGCGAGGCCGTCGAGCCCCGGCATGTCGATGTCGAGGAGCGCGACGTCCGGCCGGTGAGCCCGGGCCGCGGCGGCCACCTCGTCGCCGCGCCCGACGGTCGCCACGACCTCGAAGTCCTCCTCCAGCGCGAGCAGCGCGGCGAGTGCGCTGCGGATGAGCTCCTGGTCATCGGCGAGCAGCAGGCGGATCATCATGCGCCTCCGGCGGGCGACAGCGAGACCCGCAGCCGCCATCCCCTCGGCTGCAACGGCCCGGCGTCGACGACGCCACCAGCCGCGGCGACCCGCTCCCGCAGCCCGTCCAGACCGTTTCCCGGCGGCGCGGCCCGGCCGACACCGTCGTCCACGATCTCGACCGAGGACCCGCAGAGCCGGACGGCGCACGAGCTGGCCTGCGCGTGGCGGACGACGTTGGTGAGCCCCTCACGCACGACCCATCCGAACAGCTCCTGGTGAGTGGGGTCGACCACGTCGACGGCCCGGGGCAGGTCGGCGACAATACCAGCGGCCCGCAGCAGCTCTCGCCCCGTGGCGAGCTCGCCGGTGAGCGTTATGTCGCGATAGTTGGCGACGGCGGCGCGCACGTCGGCCAGCGACCGCCTGGCCAGGGCCTCCACCTCGGCGATCTCCTCGAGCGCTCGCGCGGGATCGGCCGCGCCGAGCCGCCCCGCGAGGCCGGCTTTCACCGTGATCGTCGTCAGCGAGTGGCCGAGCAGGTCGTGCAGGTCGCGGGCGATCCGGATCCGTTCGTTCTCTGCCGCCAGGCGCGCGAGCTCCGCCCGCGCCTCGGCGAGCGCCTGGTTGCCGCGCAGCACCTGGATGACGGCGAACGTCACGAGCGCGACGACCGGGATCGCGACCGGGGGGAAGTCCTGCACGGAGCCGCGGAGGCTGACGTGCCAGGAGGGAATCGCGACCGGGACCACGAGTGCCCCGAGCGCCAGCACGAGGACGATCGGCGCGGAGCGGCCACCGAGGCGAGCCACGGTCATCATCATTATGAACAAGCACATGACGAACGCCGCGGCGCGCGCGAACGGCAGTTCCGCCACGAACAACGCAACGAGCACGGTGTAGATGGGCCAGAATCGCCGCGAGGTAGGCTTCGAGATCAGCAGGGGGGTGACGAACCAGCACGCGCCGAAGGCGGCCAGCACGGCATAGCCAAAGGCAGCGCCTGCGCCTCGCGAGTTCTGCGCCACAGCGCCGGCCACATAGATCAGGTAGACGAGCGGAACCGCAGCCCAGACGAGCCGGCGCCGTCCTTGGGCCCACTTGCGCTGACTCGCTACCCACTCGGCTTCAGCCGGGCTGGCCGGCGCGACATCTGCGTCCACTTCTGTCCAGCGTACTGGGCTTGAATGCCTCAGGCCCGGCTCGTGTGGCGCCGGTGCACTCCTGCGGCGACACCGGCGAGGACGATGGTCCAGACGGCGATCACGATCCACCCCTCCGCGGGCCAGCCGCCGCCGCGGAGCGCGGTCTTGCCCGCCTGCACGAGCCAGTACGAGGGGAGCCCCTTGATGACCTCGAACACCGCGCCCGAGGGCGCGATCAGGAAGCCGTACGCGCCGCCCACAAGGGCGAACAGCGTCGTTATCCCGCCCACCACGGGCGTTAGGGAATCGGTGGTGAGCAGGTGCCCGAGCAGGATGCCGAGCACTGCGAAGGGAGCGAGGCCGATGAGCAAGAGGCCGAACACGGTCAGCCACTGGCCGGCCGAGAGCCGCACCCCGAGCGCCGTTCCGGACAGGCACAGCACCACGATCGTCAGGAACGCCATGAAGTAGCCGCAGAGCAGCTTCGCGCCGAGGTAGGCACCCGCCCTGAGCGGGGTGATCCG
>WNFN01207921.1_pt1 | contig 13955 bp, 23 predicted proteins | sample 5400161 | NCBI WGS metagenome assembly WNFN01 (sample SAMN13153353, study PRJNA577476) | soil metagenome | isolation source: 80 cm saprolite on Douglas fir-dominated hillslope | place: USA:California | collected 2013-09-17
GCCGCGCGCAGGTGAAGCGGACTTCATCGTGGCCAAGCACAGGAACGGGCCGACGACGACCGTGACAGTGGCGTTCCAGGGCCACTACAGCCGGTTTGTTGACATGGCCCGCATCTGAGGGCTGCGCGGTCGGCGACGCAGCAGGGATACCTCCATCACTAGGTGCCCGTGGTGGTGCGGCGCACGGCCTGCGCGCGGGGGTCGTCGATGTCGGGTAGCTGGGCGCCGTAGACCCCGGCGACGACGGAGGCTTCCCGCATGACGTCGGCGGGGAACCCGAGCGTGGGACGGCTGAGTGCGTCGAGGCGGTCCAGGTGCTGCTGGCTGAGGTGCACGCCGGTGGCGGCGAGGTTGTCGCGGAACTGGTCTTCGGTGCGGGCCGCGATCAGCGGGATGACCGTGCCGGGCTGCTGCCGCAGCCACGAAAGGGCCACCTGCGCGGGTGAGCAGCCGACTTCGCGGGAGATGGCGACGACGTCGCGGACGATGTCGTCGCTGCCGGCACGGGTGTAGGCGCGTCCGGCCTCGGTCGCCCGGCCGGTGTGGCCGCTGAGGTATTTGCCGGTGAGCCGTCCTTCGGCAAGCGGGCCCCAGGTAAACACCGGCAGGTCAAGCGCGCTGGCCATGGGCAGCAGTTCCCGCTCCGGGGAGCGGTCGAGCAGGTTGTACCGCAGCTGAACCGCGGTGAACGGTGACCAGTCACGCAGCCTTGCGGCGGTGCAGGCTTCGGCGATCTCCCATGCCGCCCAGTCCGACACTGCGGGGTAGAGGATCTTGCCGGCGCGGACCTGGTCATCCAGGGCACGCATCAGCTCCTCGACCGGAGTGAGGACGTCACGGGCATGCACCCAGTACAGGTCGATATGGTCGGTCTGCAGCCGGCGCAGGCTCGCCTCGATCGAGGTGACTATCTTCTTGCGGTGGTTGCCGGCGCTGTTCGGAGGTTTCCGACGTCCCGTTGGTGTAGACGTCGGCGGTGTCGATGACATTGCCGCCGGCGTCGGCGAACAGGTCCAGGATCCTCGCGCTGACATCTGCCGATGCCCCCCAGCCCCAGTCCTCGCCGAAGGTCATCGTGCCCAGCGCCACCTCCGAGATCCGCACGCCCGACTTACCCAAAAGCCTGTACCTCATGAGATTCCCCCCACTTCTTCGGATGGGCAGCGCTCGGAGCCGGCGGGCACTTTGCCCCCGTGGCAGTCGAGCGGTTGCGCATGCTGCCCGAATGGTTCGGCATCGAGTCCGCGGATCACTGAGTGCCTGGCGTTACGCTGCTGCCCAGCGGCGGGGACTGGGTGCCCGTACGTTCCGGAGAGATGCTGTCGATCGAGTAAATGTCCTCACGACTTAGTTCGATGTCTTGCGCATCGAGGTTTTCCCGAACGTGGGCAATGCTCGTGGTGCCGGGTACGGGCATGATTTCAGGCGATCGTGCCAGTAGCCAGGCCAGCGTGATCTGCGAGATGGTCGCGCCGTGCCGGGACGCAATGGGCTCCAGCACGCGACGGACCGCCGCCGGCCCGCCAGTGTCGGAAGGTGAGCCCGGCGCCGTGAGTGATACCGGCTGCCACGGCACAAAGACAGCGCCTGCTTCGAGGGCCGCCTCGAGCACCGCCGCCTGCTCGCGGGCGACGACATTGAAGTGGGCAGAGACGGCGGCGATATCGACGATCTGGCGTGCTGCGCGCGGCTGGGCGGCGGTCACGTTCGAGAGACCGATATGCCGGATCAGGCCAAGCTGGCGCAGCTCCGCGAGAGTGCCGATCTGGTCTTCAAACGAGGCATCCTTCGCGCGGCCGCTGTGCAGGTAGTACAGGTCGATCCGCTCGACCCCGAGGCGCCGGGCGCTCAGGTAAGCGCACTGCCGAAGGTAGGTGGCGTTGCCGATCGCGTCGATCAGGGTCGGACGAGGGCCGACCGGGCCACCGCGAACGAAGCCTCCCTTGGTCGCGATGACCAGATGTTCGGGGTAGGGGAGCAGAGCTTCACGGATCAGCAGTTCATTAGTGTGCGGTCCGTAGACATCAGCGGTGTCGATCAGGGTCACGCCAGCTTCGACGGCGTGCCGCAGAAGCGCGATGCCGCCGTCACGGTCGGCGTATTCGCCCCAGAGGTTCGGGCCGGTGAGGCGCATCGCGCCGTAGCCGATACGGCCGACCCGCAGGTCGCCGCCGAGTGTGATCATTGCTGGTCGTGCCACGCTGCCACCTCCAGGTAACCATCTAGTTGGTAACTACCATCTAAGGCGCTGCCGGATGGCTTGTCAACTGACTAGTTGGTTGTAAGCTTAAGCCCATGGCGAGGAACGCGGAGGGCACGAAGAAGCGCATCCTGGCCGCCGCCACCGAGGAGTTCACCGAGCACGGCATCGCCGGCGCACGCGTTGACCGGATCGCCGCGGCTGCCAACAGCAACAAGGCGATGCTGTATGCCTACTTCGGCAACAAGGAGCAGCTCTTCGAGGCGGTCTTCGCACAGATGGTGACCGCCGCGACCGACGCGGTCCCGTTCGACGCCCGCGACCTGCCCGCCTATGCGGTCGCCATGTTCGACCGCTACCGGACGGACGCGCCCGTGGCGCGGCTATCGGACTGGTACCGCCTGGAGCACGGCAAGCCCGGCCCGCACGACGCGGTATCGGCCGCCCAGCGCGGCAGGGTCGCGGCCATCGCCCAGGCGCAGCGGGACAAGGTGATCAGCGACCGGCTCAAACCGCAGGACCTGTTCGGCGTGATCACCGCGCTCGCCCGGATGGGAACCCCGGAATTCACCCGCCTCAACCCGCCGAGCAGCACCGCAGCCGCCCGGACCGCCGTACACGGCATCGTGAGGCAGCTGGTCCAGCCCTGACCGGCACGTTCCCGCAGGCGCCAGCCCGGAGCCATGATGCCCCGGCGTTGGGACGGCCGCGGGAAGAGGTGAGCCGGGTCAGCGGCGATGACGGCCCGCACCAGGGCCCGGCTGGGCCGGGGGCCAGGACTACAAGCCGCTGCAGATGCGGGGGGCGAGCGGCGAACCTGGCGTGATCGACAAGGCCGATATGAGGCCGCCGGCCGGCGAGAGAACGAAACTGCGGCGCGGTGCGGCGGCGGTGAGTATTCAGTACCGCACGGGCAGCGGCGAAGCTATCGATACGACCCTCGACAGAGTGAAGCTCGATGAACTCACCAAGGGCCTACCTGTGCGCGAATTCCGCTGGTATCGAGGCCGCATGCACTACTCGGGCTGGTATTCGTCATCGATTACAAACGGCCCGGTGGCTTACGAGAGTCGTCTGGAGCTAGCCAGGATCTGGCTAGGGTCGGGGCTGACTCCACGCCATGGCGGCGCGGACGGACTCGGCCCGGGCCACTGGCAAATCCGTTCACTTGGTCATCGCTACCCTGCAGCGGGACCGACGGCATCAGAGGCTCCCCGAATTTGTGGCGTCTTCAGACTCCGGACGGTGCCCGTACCGGTCGTGTAGCGGTGACCGAAGCGGCGTCGAGGGCGGGCGGGAGATCGAACAGCTCGAAGAGGTGCGGATCCTGGAAGACCACGTTGCGGCTAATTCCGGATGAGGTGAGGCTGAACACTTGCAGGGTGTGGGCCTCGTAGCTGTTTTGGTCGCCCCGGAAGTACGCTCCGACCGCCGGTTGGCCGTTGGCGGTGGTGCGGAGCATGCGCCAGTCTGGGCCTCGCAGCCGGAAGACCCGGGCGATGAACTGGCTGTAGTGCTCACGGCCGAGGAACCACAGAGGAACAGGCGGCATCTCCAGTACCACTTGATCGGTCAGCAGCCGGGTGAGCGCAGGGATGTTAGCCGTCTCGAAGGCAACGACGTACTGGTCGATGAGGGCGCGGGTCGTCGGGTCGGATGGTTCCTCGATCCGGTCCTCGGCGACTGAGACGTCATCGAGCCGGGCCCTGGCGCGCTGCAGGCCGCTGTTCACCGCGGCGGGGGTCGTGGCCAGGATATTGGCAACTTCAACGGCAGAGAACTCGAGCACGTCGCGCAGGATCAGGATGGCGCGTTGGCGAGCCGGCAGGTACTGGATCGCCGCGACGAACGCCAGACGCAAACTGCCACGGACGCCGACCGTCGTCGCCGGGTCCTCTGGACCCGCGCCGAGTATCGCATCGGGCATCGGCTGGACCCACGGGATATCGAACGCCGGGACCAGGGCCTGTTCGGGATCTTCCCCAGGGGCGCCGAGCCCCGACGGTAGGGGGCGACGGCTCACCCCCGACAGGGTGGTCAGGCACGCGTTGGTGGCGATCCGGTACAGCCACGTGCGAAGCGAGGCCCTCCGGTCGTCGTAGCGATCGTAGGAGCGCCAGGCGCGCAGCATGGTCTCCTGCACCAGATCCTCGGCCTCGTCGACCGATCCGAGCATCCGGTAACAGTGGGCGAGCAACTCGCGTCGAAACGGATCGGCTTGGCGCTCGAACTCGTCCCTGACGGCAGTCACGGCCACTCTTCCTTGTCCCACACAGATATCTACTCCACGGCGTGGCAGAAATCATCGGTCCGAGCGATGAATCTCGACCGTCGGCCCGGTAGGTACCCATGCAGCCTGCCAGCCGTGGGAGACCCCGAGAACGGAGACCACCGATGCGACGCGCCCGGCAATCAGGCACTCGACAGGAGGTAGCCATCCCAGATCGCCACTCAACGTCCACCAAGCACTTCTGCTGCGCGGTTCGGCCTGGAGCCAGCCACATATGAGCCTCAACTGGACAGAAATGTCACCGAAAGGTATCGAAAGGCAAACATCATGCCAAACAACAATCGGACCGACAGCGTTGTGAGCGTTATCCAAGCCATCTACGACGCCTGGGCGGCCGGCGACGCCGACGCATTCGCCAAGCTCTACACCGACGACGCGACGGTGGTACAGCCGGGCGTCCACAAGAAGAACAACGACGACATCCGGACCTCCATGGCCGCCGGGTTCGCCGGGCCTCTCAAGGGATCCCGCGTCCTCGACGAGCCGCAAAGCGTCCGGTTCCTCGGGTCCGACACCGCCGTGGTCATCACTGAAGGCGGCGTTCTCATGGCCGGCCAGACCGAACTTCCCGCCGAACGCCTGGTTCGAGCCACCTGGGTTCTCACCAAACGGAATGAGCAGTGGTACGTCGCCGCCTACCAAAACAGCCCGGCGAACTGACCCCGACCATCCATATTGCAGCAGCGCGGCCGGACCCCGCAGACAGGCCGCTTCCAAAGGCGGTAACCGTGACAACGGGTCCGGCCGGGTGTCACCCGCAGCCCAGCCAGCCAAGTGCCCGCAAGTGATCGCTCAGTCTGCTCATATTCACCGGTTCCCTACACTGCGATCAGGCGCGCCACCGGTGCATGGCCAGTTGCCGTACACTATCGAGGGTTCATCCTGCGCTCGTAGCTCAACGGATAGAGCATCTGACTACGGATCAGAAGGTTGGGGGTTCGAGTCCCTCCGAGCGCGCAGCAACGCACACCCTGCCAGCAGAAACGCGGCAGGCTCATCGGCCCGGGGACGCGCACAGCGCTCGCTAACCATCTGATATCCGAACCCTATGAGGGACCTTGAGGGTGTCAACCAGCTAACCTTCCGCGACTTTGAGCGCGACCTGCACGACCGTTCCCCCCGCACTTTGCAGTCCTACCGCGAGGCCGCCTGCCAGCTCGCCGGGCACCACGGCGGCGCCGACCTGCTGGCGCTCACCAAGGACCAGGTGCTCGCCTACCTGATCGGCGTCCGCAAGACGCACAGCCCGGCCACCGAGCTCGTGCGGTTCCGGTCGCTGCGCCGGTTCTATAACTGGGCCGTCAAGGAAGACCTGATCGACCGGTCGCCGCTGCACGGCGTGGAGAACCGCTCGCTCGAGTCCAAGGAGATCCCGATTCTCGACGTCGACGACCTCCGCGCTGCTCAAGATCTGCGACGGCAGGGACCACGACGCGCGGCGCGACACCGCGGTCATCCGGTTGTTCTGCGAGCCCGGCGCGCCGCGGCTCGCCGAGATGGCCGCGATCCGTGTCGAGCAGCTCGACATGGTGCGGGATCAGCTGATCGTCCTCGGGAATGGCTCCAAGTGGCGGACGGACCCGTTCGGCAACGTGACCGGCAAGGCCCTGACCCGGTACCTGCGCGCCCGCTCCGGGCACCCGCTGGCCCGACTGCCGCCGCTCTGGCTCGGCGCCCGCGGCCAGGCCCTCACCGGCAACGGATAGCCCAGATGATCGAGCGCCGCTGCCAGGAAGCCCGAGATCGGCAAGATCCATCCGCATCAGCTGCGGCACTACGCTGCCGACCTGTGATTCCGCGGCCCTCTCCGAGCTCGCGGCGGCCGGTTACGAGATGCGCTGGCAGCTGTGGGAAGATCCGCGAAGCCCGCGGCGAGCCGGTCTGCCCTCGCTGCCATTGCCCGATCGGGCCCGGCGTCCTACCTGATCTCAGCCGCTCATAATTGACCTGACGAAAGAATGCGGTGCGGCTAGGTTCGGCGCGTGACGCCAGATGAAGACCAGCAGCTACGCACCCTGGGCGATGCGCTGGAGATCGTGCCCGACTGGGTGAGGCTGACAGGTAGCCCGACCGGGCAGCAGCCAGTACCGGGCAGCGATCTTGCCTATGACGACCGCCGCGCGCATCCCTATCAGGTGAGTCATGCCGCCTGGGCGGCCATGCTCGCTGCGGTGAGCCATCTCGCGTGTCTGCGGGAGAGCCTCTTCCACTGGACTGGCTCCGATCAGGTCGAAGCGAGGATTCACACCCACGGGCAGTTCTCCCTTGTGAGGGGAGCGCTGGAGAACGCCAGCCGCGCGGTCTGGATGCTGGAACCTGACGATCCGGACGAGAGGCTGCTACGGCGGCTCCAGCTGGAATGGAAGGAATCGTGCCAGCAGGATTCGGTGCGTGACCTGATGGGAGCACTGATGGGAGGGCCGCGCAAAAGCACGAAGGACAGACTCGAAGGTCTGACCGCGCTGCTTCCGCCCGCTACAACCGACCCGGACAAGATCAAGTCGAAGCACAGGGCGATCAAGAATGGGCCCGACTACGTGATCATCGTCAAGGCTGCCGGCAAGCATGTTCCTTCGGGCAGCTCTCAGCACCTTGTGATCTGGAGAGCCTGTTCCGCTCTGGCGCATGGCGACTATCGCGGGACCATGGGCTACACGGCGAGGGAAGTACATCCCGGGCCAACGCTCGGGATCGCGCTGGCCCAGGTCACGGGCAGCGTGCCGCTGCTCACCATAGGTTCCCTGGTCGCCATCCAGACGATGAAGGTGGCCCTGAGGCTTTACGGAAAGCGAGCTGCCTAGCACGGCGCGAGCGAGACCGAACCGCTTCAGGTGGCCAGCTAGCCGGCCGGCAGAGCCCATACTTCAGCGCCGCTGGTCGGCGACCGCGCGGAACCGTCCGAGCGCCTTCTCGGCCCGCGCCCGCGCCCGCTCATACGTCCGCGCCTTGGCGCCGATCACCTCCATGAGCCTGCCTACAGCCGGCGTCAGGTCCCGCACCGCATTGGCGATCTGCTTATCGCTCCCGAGCGTCAGCACCGCGACAGCCGAGTAGAACCGCACGGTGCGGGGCAGCAGCACCGTGGCCAGGTGCGGCGCGATCAGCCGCTTCCTGTCGTTCAGGTCCCGGTCCACGGCCAGGATCCGGTCAGACACCGGCGCTAGCCTCCGCCAGTCCAGCACATCGTCCAGAGAAAGGCTCGCTGGCGACGCGAACTCCGAGCCGAAAGCAGCGAGCAGCACCGCGCTCAGCCGCGTGTAATGACGCCAGCCGCCCTGACCCTGATACGCGCCCCGCACAGCCTGTATGCCGCTCATCAGGTCCACTACGGCGACAAGCGGCTCAGCGATCGCCTGATCCCACGCCGCCCTCGCCGTGCGGCGTTCCCGGCGCCGCTCGATCAGGATGTTGCCAGCGAACGCGGCCACGAAGCCGACAACCGCGGCGCCAGCCGCAATCAGCGCGCCGTCGACAGTCGCCTCGGAAAGGGTCACGGCGCCAGCATCCCGCAAGCAGCTGACGAACGCGCACCGTAACGCGCGGACTTGCCGCACCCGGAACCACGCCGCGACCAGGGCCAAAGCCGTCTGGCATAGGCGGCGTGACCGAGGCGTAACAAGTTATCTTGCTAATCCAGTCCTGGCAAGTTATCTTGCTTGGGTGTGGATCCGGTCATCGCAGACAGCGCGCGGAAGCACGGCGTCGCTGATGAGGACATGCTGCATGCATTCCGGAATCCCGTCCGCGTCGAGTACCTGGACGAGGGCCTCACGATGTTCATCGGGCCGAGGCGTGACGGCAACAGGCTGCTCGAGGTCGGCGTCGTGGACGGTGCCGAGGGCCCGGTCATCGTCCACGCCGACCGCGCCCGGCCGAAATACCTCACCGGGGGGAGGTGACCGCTGATGCCGCGGTCGACTGAGGACATACTGGCGCACGCCGACGAGCTCGCCCGCCACTTCGAGGAGCACAAGCCCGACCCGGAGGCCATCGCCGACGCGCGGGCGCTGCGGGACATCGCGACGGCAGTCTGGCGCCTCGCCGACCGCCAGCGCGAGCTTGCCGACGCCGTGAGCGTCGCCCGCGCAGAGGGCCATTCGTGGGCCGCGATCGGCGCGATGCTCGGCACGTCCGGGGAAGCTGCCCGGCAGCGGTACGGCAAGACCGCCAGCAAGCGCTCTGACCGGGCACGCCGGAGGGCCGCTCGCATGCGCAGCAAGAGCGCTGCTCCAGCTGCCGGCGAGCGCAAGCGCGCCTGAGGCAACGCGATACCGGTACCGCGCAGCCAGGAGAAGGCATCATGACCAGCTCCCCTCGTGAAGTAGTGAAGGGGCGGCGCATAGGGCTGCGGCGAGGGCTGGTGGTTGCTGAAGTTACCGGCTGGCCCGGTTAAAGCTCCCCTGGCCAGCGGCGTAGCCGGCGGGCTGCGGCTGAGTCAACCGGATGAACCACCATGAAGATCAAGACGCTCGCCGCCGTGGCGGCTGGCGCTGGCGCGATCGCGCTGACGGCCAGCTGCGGAGCAGCCCGGCCCCGATGTCGCCCGCCCTGAAGAGCTGGTGCGCGGCCCAGCGGCCGACCTACGTGCTGGAGCGGGAGACCGCGCTGGCCCCGATCACACCGCAGCAGGGGATCACGTACGCCGAGAAGGCGCTGGTCCTCGCGGCGCGGATGAACCACGCTGGCTGCCTGCCGAGGATCAGGTAGCTGGCCGCAACGCAAGCGCGTTCCGCAAGTACACCTGCGCCCGCTGCGGGCTCGGCCCGAAAGCGCGAATGCACATTCCGGTGTACCGGAACTGGAAGCGCACCTGGCTGCGGGTGCTCATCGTGGTCGCGGTCCTGGCGGCCCTGCCGCTGCTCTTGCTGCTCACGCAGTAGGCGGCTTCGGTTCGCTGACCCTGCCATCACGACGATGCAACCGAACTGCGGTCGCTGCCGGGCGCCGCTCAGCCGGGCTCGGCTTCGCTCGCATCATCGGGAAGGCCACACGCTCGCGCACGAAGCGCGCCGCATCCATCACCACCGCAGCTGCAGCCTCATGGCCGCCGATATCGCTGGCGGCGCGGATGACGCCGAACAACGCCGATGAGAACGCGAGTGCTTCCGCCGGCGGATCCGAGAGCCCCGCCTCCTGCTCGTTGCAGCGCAGCCTGGCCGAAGCCAGCGGGGACGCCCTCGCCGTCGCGGCCAGCATGTACCGGACGGCCCACGTCTTCCTCAGCCTCGATCAGATCGGCCCGGCCCAGCAAGTCGCCGCAACAACCGCTGCGGCCCTCGAACCCTTCACGAAGGCCAGGGATGCTACGTCGGCGGCTCAGTCCTTGTATGGCGCTTGCCAGCTCGTGCTCGCCATCAAGCGGCACGCGACCGCGACCAGAACGCGCCAGCGCTTATCGGCATCTGGACCTTGCGCGCGACGTTGCCGAAAGAGTCGGGCACGGCCGCGATGACTACGGCGCCGAGTTCGGCCCGGTTAACGTCGCCATCCACGCCGTCTCCGTCGCTGTCGACCTGGGCGACGCCGGCCACGCCCTATACCTGGCCCGAGATGTCGACTACCGGGCCCCGTCGCCTGAGCGGCAGGCGCGGCTCATGATCGACCTCGCCGCAGCGCATGCCATGCGGCGCCAGATTGGCGAAGCCATCCACGACCTGCAGCAAGCCGAACAGCTCACACCAGAACTCACCCACGCTCACCTCGGAGCCCGCCTCGTCACCCGCGACCTGCTCCAGCTCTCAGGTCTCCGGCCTAAGCCCGAGCTCCGCGACCTCGCCGAACGATTCGGAGTCCTGCCCTAACGACGGCACTGTGCCGCGTTGCCGAAAAGCGGGTATCTGATACTGACTTAAACCGATATCTGGACAAGGTATATCGCGAACGATCAATCTAGATATGAGCCAATTACGGCGGTAACACCTCCCAGCGCCTGATGCTGCGTGAGACGATCACCGGCGGACGCTAGCGACGCCGCGTCCGCTCGGCCTCGTACTGGTACAAGGTGATCCGGTACTGGCGCCCCAATGTGCACACGGGATGCGAGCCTCCGACCAGGAGGAGAATAACGATGACAGGCGCACGCAAGCTCATGGCAGCTGCGGGTCGGCATCGCCGGTTGGCGATACCTCTAGCTGCAGGCTCAGCGCTCGTGGTGATGGCTGGCGTGTGGGCGATCACACGCCAACCGGTCAGCACTCACACGCACCAGATCCGAACCGCGACCACGCTCGCCGAGCGGACTGACTTCCTCCCGGCCTCACTGGGCCCATGCCACTGGCCCATGCGGATCCACGGCAAGCCTGCTCGCGGGCAGGTCTACCTGACGCGCTGCTATCTGCGGGCGCTCGCACGGCGTGACCCCGCGACCATACATAAGCTTTCAGAGTTCAACCCCCAGTTCGGCTTCCAGTCCCAGATCACCAGCCGCGAACTTACCGACTCAGCCGACGCGCGCGCGGGCGTCGCGACGGTCACTTTCATTCAGAGCCCGGTCGACTCAGCGTTTACAAGTGTCGAGATCACCTTCGCCGACGCCGCCCGCGAAGGTCTGGCCACGGTCGATATGAGCCCGGCCCTGGGAGAACCAGCCGCGTCGGCCGGCTACGCCTGGCGCTTCCAGATCGGAAGTCATGTCAGGCACCCGAAATGACGAACCCGAACCCGCTCATCACACCCGGCACTGAGGCCCGGCCGGTCTGTCCGCATGCGCGACTTCATCGAAATCTCGCCTCGCGATCGTGCTCGCCGATGGATCGCTATCCGCCCGCGCTGACACCGGCCATGTCACACCCCCATGTCACCGGGCATCTCACCGGCCAGCCTTGTCCCAGCCTGCACTGCCGAATTTGCCCTTACTACGATCAAGGCGGCGCCGGGTGGGCCGTCTTCCTCGGCTTCGATTATCCGGATCGCGACCACCGCGTCCAGGGCGGCCCTGCCGGGCCGTCGCACGCGAGTCGGCTACGCCGACCCTGGACCACCCTGGACTCGGCGTCCGCGCCCCTGGGTTCGGCGCCTATGAGGAGGACGGGGCAAAACAGGCGACCGGGGGACGGATCAAGCAACCGTGTCAACCCATTAGGCGACGGAAGCGAGGGAGTGGCGAATGGCCAAACATGCGGTGGTGATCGCCGGCGGAGGCCCGACAGGAATGATGCTGGCGGCTGAGCTGGCCCTGGCCCAGGTCGATGTCGTCATCGTTGAACGACGCGCCATTCCGGATCCCGACCGCTCACGCGCCGGCGGTCTGCACGCGCGCACCATCGAAGTGCTCGATCAGCGCGGCGTCGCCGATCGGTTTCTCGAGGAGGGAAAGGCGATGCAGATCCAGGGATTCGGCCGAATCCCCTCGGACATCAGTGATTTCCCATCCCGTCACAACTACGGGCTCGCCCTCCCGCAGAATCAGACCGAGCGCCTGCTGGCTACCTGGGTCCAAGAGCTCGGGGTGCCGACCACCCGCGAACGTGAGGTGACAGGGTTCACCCAGGACGACACCGGCGTCGACGTCGCGCTGTCCGACGGCACGTCGATCCGGTCGGACTATCTGGTCGGGTGCGACGGGGGCCGCAGTGTGATCCGAAAGGCGGCCGATATCGGGTTCGCCGGGTGGGATCCATCGACGAGCTGGCTCATGGCCGAGGTCGAGACGGTCGAGAAGCCGGAGTTCGGCCTGCGTCCGGGCGGTGGGATCGGCCCGGCCGAGGGCGCAGATCGGATTCGGGTCGTCCTGACCGAACGCCAGGTCGAGCACACCAGCGAGCCCACCCTGCAGGACGTCAGCGAGGCACTCATCGCCGCCGACGGGACGGACTACGGCGTGCACAGCCTGAGCTGGACTTCCCGTTTTACGGACAACACCCGGCAGGCGGCGTCGTATCGCAAGGGGCGCATCCTTCTGGCGGGCGATGCAGCACATGTGCATCCCCCGCTCGGTGGTCAAGGTCTCAACACCGGTGTCCAGGATGCCGTGAACCTGGGGTGGAAGCTGGCCCAGATGGTCAAGAAGACATCACCCCAGAGCCTGCTGGACACCTACCACGACGAACGTCATCCGGTCGGCGCCCGAGTGTTGCAGAACACCATGGCCCAAGTCGCATTGACCAGCCCCGGCGACCGTCACCAGGCCCTGCGCAACACCATGACCGAGCTACTCAGCATGGACGAGCCGCGTCAGAGTATCGCCGCCATGATGTCGGGTCTCGACATCCACTACGACCTCGGACCGGGACATCCCCTGCTCGGACGACGCATGCCCGATCTGGACATCGCGACCGCCGATGGCCCGCTCCGCGTCTATGAGCTCCTGCACGGCGCCAAGCCGGTGCTGCTCAACCTCGATCAGCCACGCGTCCTCGACATCACACCTTGGACTGACCGGGTCCAGCTGATCGATGCTGAATATGGCGGCCCGTGGGAGCTTCCGGTCCTGGGCTCAGTCAGCGCCCCGGTCGCCGTGGTGATCCGCCCTGACGGGTACGTCGCCTGGGTGGGAGATGGCACCGACACCGGATTGCGCGACGCCCTGACCACCTGGTTCGGAGGTGGAAACTGAAGTTTCCGACACGCGCATTCGGGTCACCGCCGCCACTCCGCCGCTGCCATCTTGGTCGGAATCGAGATCAGGAGAGAGCGTGGCGACCGACAACCCCAGCGGACATGCCATCGCCAGCGTCCCCATCGATAAGGTCTTCGTGCGACGGCTCGCGGACAGTCCGCCGGGCAGCCCGGCTGGGCTAATGCAGGCAACGTCAGTCGCCAAGACGATCTGATGAGGAAGCGGTCGCTGGGAGCCAACCTGGGAGCCACCCGAACGGACAACTTGCCGGGGCCCCGGACGCGGATGAACATCGCGGCGGGGAGTTCCTGGTTGCTGAGGGGGTGGTCGACGACATCAGCCACGAGGGCCTGCGCGCCCTGCTCCGGGAGGAGGGCGTCACCTTTCAGCGGATAAAGACCTGGAAGGCCTCGAAGAACCCGGACTACGCAGTGAAGAAGGCTCGTGTCGAGCACCTGTACGCGATCGCTGACCGGGAAGTGGTGCCAGAGCCCGGCGACCCGGAGATGATCTTCGGCGTGGACGAGTTCGGGCCGCTGAACCTGCAGCCCCGGCCCCTCCGGCGGTGGGCCGCGGTCAGCGGCAAGAGCAAGGACCCGGTCCGTGCCGCGTGCCCAGGCGCGCTGTCACCGGCATGCGTAGCAGCGCAATCCAGGGCGACGGCAAACGCTGGCCGGAACCAGCACATTCACGGCTGTCCGTGGAAGATCGGTTCTCGGTGCTCCGGTCGCGCGAATCACCGTGATCCGGTGACGCCTCCTCACCTGCCTGGCGGCAAGCCTGGCAGTGGCCCGCCTCCCGGCAGGGACTTTCAGCAGTGGATTGGGCGAGCGAGCCTGGAGCGCTGCCAGACCAACCCAACCGAAGGAGATCCTCCGTGAGCACCGAGCAGCGAGAGACCCTCGACG
>WNFN01035179.1_pt1 | contig 13950 bp, 13 predicted proteins | sample 5400161 | NCBI WGS metagenome assembly WNFN01 (sample SAMN13153353, study PRJNA577476) | soil metagenome | isolation source: 80 cm saprolite on Douglas fir-dominated hillslope | place: USA:California | collected 2013-09-17
CACCAGCGGACAGGGCGCGGTAGGCGGGGCAGGGGCGGGCCAGGGCAAGCTCATCCAGGAGATGACGCTCGCCGCGTACAGCGCGTTCTACACGGGGCTGCGCGCCGCGCTGCTCGTCTCGGCGATCCTGGTCTTCGTCGCCGGCGTGTTCGCGTACGTAACGCTCAGCCGCCGGCAGCAGCCCGCGGAGATCTGACCGCCCGGGCGCGTGCCGCACCGGGTGGCTGACGGGGCTCCCCCCAGCCCGACGAGCTAGAGGCGAAGGCTGGCGCGCAGGGTGAGCACCCGGCCGACCGCCTCGGTGAACGCCGCATGGCCCAGCCGGCCGTCGCGGTAGCCGGCTTCCAGAGCGGCCGCCGCCTGCTGACCCTCGGTGAAGTTCTTCTCCGAGCAGAGGATCAGGTCCATCCCTGCCTGGGCCGCCAGCAGGCTCCGGTTCTCTATCGTGCCGAACGCCCGGAGCGCGCCCGCCTCGAGAGCGTCGGTGATCGTCACGCCCTTGAACCCGAGCCGCTGCCGGAGCTCGCCGACGATGATCACGCTGGAGAAGCCGGCCGGGCGGCCAGGTGCGAGAGCCGGGTATACCGCCCAGGACACCATGACCAGGCGGACCCCGGTCGCGATCGCCGCCTTGTAGGGCAGCTCATCGGTATTCCTGATCACGCTGGCCGGCTGGCTCAGCGTGACCGGCACGTTGTCGGTGTCCTGCGCCGTGGCCGCGGCGCCCAGGCCGGGGAAGTGCTTCGCCGTGGCCGCGACGCCCGCGCGCTGCTGCGCGGTGATGAAGTCCGCGCCCAGGAGGGAGACGGCACCGGGGTCCATGCTGTAGGACCGCCCGTTCTGGTCGTCGAAATCGCCCGGCTGGCGGTACACGTCGAGCACCGGCGCCAGGTTGACGTCCATGCCGACGCCGCGCAGGTTGAGCGCTGCGCCGGTGCCCGCGGCCGTAGCCTGGGCCGCGGGGTCGGCCGCCTGGCCGATCTGCCGCTCGGAGAGGAAGGGGGCGCCGGGCATGCGGCGGAGAATGCCGCCCTCCTGGTCGGTCATCAGCAGCAGCGGCGCCCGGACCGGGTTCAGCGGGCTGGCGTTCGCCGCCTCACCGTGACTGATCAGCTGCAGCAGCGCGGCCGGCGGCGTGAGGCCGTGATAGCTATAGATCACCCGCTGGCCTGCCATCTGCGCGAGCGAGAGCCTGGGCAGCGCTACGGATCCGGGGTGGGCACGCTGGCTCGCGGCGCCTGAGCTCGAGGCCGCGGGCGAGGAAGCGGGGGCCGGCGGAGAGGGAGCGCCGACCCGCGGAGAGGGCGCGCCGGCCCGCGGAGAGGCCGTGCCCCCGGTACCCGCTGCGCCCGGCGACCCGTGCGACGAGAACGCGAAATAGCCCGCGGCCGCGCTCGCCGCGCAGGCCACGGCCACGGCTACGGCTACCATCGCGGTCCGGGCCCGGCTGCGGCGCTGTGACCCGCTGGGCAACCCGATCCGGCGGTATGACCGACTAGGCAACGGCCTGCCTCTCTGCGAGCCCGCCGCTGCGGCCGGCCCTTTTGTTGGCGTCGGTTCGTGTCTGCGACGTTAGGAGTAGCTAACGCCCCGCGGGCTGCTCATGCATCCCGCGGCCAGTAATTCCAGACGCCGGATGGCCCGCCGGAGTTGCGAGATCGCGCCTGCGCCCGGCCCGCCTCCCCGATGCCGGCGCCCCTGCGGCGCGGTGACCCGGCCGTGCCGCGCATGCGGCCCGGCTATCCCGCCCCCGCGAACCGGCCAGGCCAGCCCGTGCGAGCCGCTCATCCCGCGCGGCCCGGCCGCGCCGCGCACGTAACCCCGGCCATCCGGCCCACGCGGCCCGGCCGCGCCGCGCACGTAACCCCCGGCCAGCCGGCCCACGCAACCCGGCCGCGCGACGAACGTTGACAGGGGCGTGCGCATCACAGAGACTGCCGCGAGGGGGCACAGGCGCGCGCCTTCCGTTTTCCCTGCTTTGCCGGCCGACTGTAGAGGAAATTCGCCATGACCGAAGGGCACCCCGAGCACGAGCATCATCAGGATCCGACCTTCTACCGCTCGCCGCGGGACGCGGCGGCCGCGCCGCCCGAGAAACTCGCGTATGTCGCGGCGTTCTCCCGCCCGGCCGACCAGCCCGACGCGATGGCCGTCGTCGATGTCGACCCGCAGTCCGCTGGCTACGGCTCGGTCGTCGGATTCACCGAGCTGACCAATCTCGGCGACGAGCTGCACCATTTCGGCTGGAACGCGTGCTCGAGCGCGCTGTGCCCGGGCGGCGGGCACGATCACGGCGACCGACGCTACCTGATCGTCCCCGGCCTGCGCTCGTCGCGGGTCTACGTGCTCGACACCAAGCAGACACCGCAGGCGCCGGAGATCGTGAAGGTGCTCGGCCCGGAGGAGCTGGGCAAGCGGGCCGGCTACTCGCGCCCGCACACCGTGCACTGCGGGCCGGGCGGCCTGTTCGTCTCCTGCCTGGGCGGCTATGGCGAAGAGGGGCCCGGCGGGGTGGCGCTGCTCGACCACAACACGTTCGAGGTGACCGGCCCGTGGGAGGCCGACCGGGCAGACCAGTACCTCGCCTACGACGTCTGGTGGCACATCAACCACGACGTGGCGATCACGTCGGAGTGGGCCACCCCGTCCATGATCGAGAACGGGGTCGTGCCCGAGCTGCTGCTCGGCCGCAAGTACGGCCACCGGCTGCACTTCTGGGACATGAAGACCCGCCGTAACGTCCAGACGGTTGACCTGGGCGACCAGCACCAGATGGCCCTCGAGCTGCGCCCGGCGCACGACCCGACCCAGACCTACGGCTTCGTCGGCGTGGTGGTCAGCGTCGAGGACCTGTCCGCGTCGATCTGGCTGTGGCACCGGGACAACGGCCAGTGGGCGGCGCAGAAGGTGATCTCGATCCCGGCCGAGCCCGCCGACCCGGCCAGCCTGCCGCCGCTGCTGCAGGGCTTCGGCGCCGTCCCGCCGCTGATCACCGACCTGGCCCTGTCGGTCGACGACCAGTCGCTCTACGTGTCCTGCTGGGGCACCGGCGAGCTCAAGCAGTACGACGTCTCCGACCCGTTCCATCCGCGGGAGACCGGGTCGGTGCGGATCGGCGGCATCGTCGGCCGCGTACCGCACCCGGCGCGCCCGGGCCAGCCGCTCCGCGGCGGGCCGCAGATGGTGGAGGTGAGCCGCGACAGCAAGCGCGTGTACTTCACCAACTCGCTGTACGGGTCGTGGGACGACCAGTTCTACCCCGAGGGCGTCGGCGCCTGGATGGCCAAGCTCGACGTTGCCCAGGATGGCAGGATGGCGTTCGACGAGCGGTTCTTCCTCGAGGGCGACGCGTTCCGCGGCCGCCGAGCGCACCAGGTCCGGCTCCAGGGCGGCGACGCGTCCAGCGACTCGTATTGCTACCCGTCGTGACCCTGCTGCGCTCGCCAACGCGCACCCGCGCGGCGGCTGCGCCAACGCCGGCTAACGGGGAAACCTGTCAGTGGATACGACTGACAGGATTCCCCGGTAACCTCGCCGTCGGCCCGGCTGAGTTCAGGCGGCCCCGCACGCACTGCTCACCGCGCGCGGGCCCTGTGTGGCTACCAGCGGCCGCGATGCACGATCTCGTCGAACGGGCGCCGGTCGGGCCGGCTGATCGGGGTCAGCGGCCGGCCCGCCGGGTAGCCCAGCGGAATGAGGAACGCGCAGACCCTGTCCTCGGGAAAGCCAAGCAGCTTCCGCGCGAGTTCCTGGTCGCCGACGGCCGAGTGGCCGCTGCCGATCCCGAGGCCGGCCGCCGCCAGCATGATGCTCATCGTGGCCTGGCCGAGGTCGAACTGGGCGCGCTGCCGCTCGTCGGCGACCGGGGCGATCATGGCGATGGTCGCTGCCGACTGCGCCACGTGCCTGCCGCCTCGCCACACCCCGGACAGCTCGCCTAGCTGCTGCCGGTCGGTGACGACGACGAAATCCCAGGGCTGCCAGTTACTGGAGGACGGGGAGCGGCGGCCGGCCTCCAGGATCTGATCCAGGTCCGCGTCGGCGATGGGCCTGCCGTCAAATTCTCTGACGTCGCGCCGCGATGTGATCGCCGTCCAGGTGTCCACGTGCCTGACAGCGCCCGCGGTCGCGTCCTTCTCGCCATGGTCACCACTCATGTCTCCCCCTGATCAACAGCCGTCCTGGCGCCTCCCGGTTGGTAGTACCCCGGTCACGAGCTCGATCACCCCAGCTCGCGCTGACTGAGCGGCCCGGTCTCCGGGGCGCGGACCCGGCCGATCAGCCGGGTGGCGATCTACGGCGACAGCACGGCCTCGCCCCGGGCCGCGGCCCGCACCGGCCGCGCCGGTCCTCATGGGGCCGAGACGGGGACCTTGCTGGCGGAGGGCATCAGCAGGTCGGCCGTCCGCTCCGCGGTGCCCCGGGCCCAGCGGCCGCTGGTGACCAGACCCAGCAGCAGGACCATGGCCCCGCACCCCGCGATGATCCACCAGCCCACGTGGCTGGCGCCGGCGAAGCCCAGCCGGAACGGGCCGTGCAGCGCCGAGAGCGCCGCCGAACCGGCCACGGCCACGCCGAGTGTCGTGCCGACCTGCCGGCTCGTGGAGGCGATCCCGGCCGCGACCCCGGCTTGCGACCGGGGCATGCCCGACACCGCGGTATTCGTTATCGGGGCGTTGACCAGGCCGGATCCGACGCCGAAGATCACGTAAGCCAGGATGAGATAGCCGAACGAGGTGTCGCGGCTCAGCCTGGTCAGCATCATCGCCGCAGCCGTGGTCGCGATGCCCGCCACCACGATCGGCAGCCGCGGCCCACGGGCGGCGACGATCCGGCCGGACAGCGGCGCGAGCAGTACGGTCATCGCCGCCATCGGCAGCGTGTACAACCCCGCGTGCAGCGCCGAGTAGCCGCGCACCTCCTGGAGGTACAGCGTGTTGAGGAACAGGAAGCCGCCCAGCGCGGCGAACGCGCACACTGCGATGACCGTCGCCCCCGAGAACGGAACGCTCCGGAAGAATCTCAGGTCCAGCAACGGCTCGTCGCGCCGCGGCTCATATACGGCCAGGCCTATCAGCGCCACGGCGGCCAGGCCGAAGCAGCCGAGGATCGTGGCCGAGGCCCAGCCCGAGCCCGGGCCCTCGATGATCGCGTAGGTCAGGGACGCCAGCGCCGCGATGATCAGCAACTGGCCCACCGGATCCACGCGGCGCGCCCGGGGCGCTCGGGACTCGGGCACGAAGAGCGCGGTGAGCAGGATCGCGGCCAGGCCGACCGGGATGTTGACCCAGAAGATCCCGCGCCAGCCGACCGACGAGACCAGGGCGCCTCCCGCTACCGGGCCGAGCGCCAGGCTCATGCCGAAGACGCTGCCCCACAGGCCGATCGCGCGGGCTCGCTCGGCGGGATCGGTAAACGTGTTCGTGATGATCGACATCGCCACCGGATTCAGCATCGACCCGCCCAGCGCCTGCAGCATCCGGAACGCCACCAGCCAGCCGAGACCGGGCGCCAGGCTGCACAGCAGCGAGCCGAGCGTGAACAGGGCCAGGCCCGCCTGGAAGGTTCGGCGCCGCCCGATCCGGTCGGCGGTGGAGCCGGACAGCATCAGGAAGCTGGCCAGCACGATCGTGTAGGCGTCCACCGTCCACTGCAGGCCGGACACCGGGGCGTGCAGGCCGTGCTGGATCGAGGGCAGCGCGACGTTGACGATCGTGGCGTCGATGCCGACGATGAACAGGCTCAGGCAGCAGATCGCCAGCACGAGCATGCGGCGCCTGCGGCCGAGCTCGACCTGGCCCATCCCAGCAGTATGCCTCCCGTCATTTGCCGGCTTGCAACTAACTACCTGCGGGCCGTCCGCACCCGCGGCCAGGCCGCGCGGCCCGGCGATGAATGTGAATCTGGTGCAGTCGGGTGGCCGGTCAGCCGATGTCGCGGCGGCGCAGGCCGGCCATCCCTGCGGCGGCGAGCAGCGCCGCGACCAGCGCCAGCCAGGCCAGCGGCACGGCGCTGACCGTGCCCCCGGGCAGCCTGGGTGCGTGGGTGAACGGGGAGATGTCCCGGATCCACTGCGCAAGCTGCAGCGTCGGCCCCAGCAGCACGAGCACGGCCGCCAAGGCCAGGGCCGTCCAGCCGCCGGCCACGCAGGACTCCGGCAGCAGCCCGAACAGGAGCACCGCGACCGCCGCCACGGCCAGCACGGCGGGCCACTGGGCGACCGCGGCGCCGAGCAGGCGCGGCACTTGTGTACCGGTGCCCCCGGCGCGCAGACCGTACGCGAGGCCGGCCCCGAGGCCAGCCGCGGCCAGCACCGCAGCCGACCCGGCCGCCGCCACGGTCAGGTAGCTGGCACCCCAGCTCACCCTGCGGGTGGCGGTGGCCAAGACTGGCTCCGCGCGCAGCGACGTCTCGTCTGACCGCAGATGCAGCACCACGGATATCGCGTAGCCGGCCGCGACGAGACCGAAGATGCTCATCATCGCCGCCAGGTAGGCGTCGGTAATGCCGGGCTGACCGCCAAGCCTGGCAATCGCGTTCCTGACGTGCGCGTTGCTGCCCAGCATGGAGCCGATGTTGTTGGCGATCGAGCCGAAGGCGGCCCCGTAGACCAGCGCGGCAGCGGTCCAGCCGATCAGGCTGGCTCGCTGCAGCCGCCAGGCCAGGGCGAGCGGGCTGCGCAGCCACCTAGCCGCCTGCGCCGGACCGGGCCGTGGCGGGACCAGGCCTGCGCCGAGGTCCCGCCTGGCCGCCAGGACGCCGGCGGCGGCGGCCACGGCCGCGGTCGCCGCCACCGGCAGCGCGAGCACCAGCCAGCGATCGCCCGCGTAGGCCCGGACCTGGGCCGCCCAGCCGAGCGGCGATAGCCAGAGCAACCACCGCAGGCCGCCGGTGCCCGCCGCCGCTCCGGCCGACATGACCAGATAGGCGGCGGCGAGCACGCCGATCGCGATGCCCCTTGCGCCGCGGGCGCTCCCGGACACCTGGGCTGCGACCGCCGCGACCGCCGCGAAGAACAATCCAGACGACCCGACCGCCAGCCCGATGGCGGCGGAGCCGCTGGCCGGCAATCCGATGGCGGCCTGCCCGGCGAAGATCAGCAGGGCCAGCACGCAGTTGGCGAGCGCCGCCAGTAGCACGCCGACGGCCGGAGCGGCATTCCGGCCCACCGCCGTCGAGCCGACGAGATCGAGCCGCCCGGCTTCCTCGTCGGCCCTGGTGTGCCTGATCACGATGAAGATGCTCATCAGGCCGGCCGCGAAGGCGGAAGCCGCGCCGACCTTGTAGACGGTCAGGGCACCGGTCGAGGTGCCGTACAGCGGGCCGCCCAGGGCAAGCGTCGCCGCGTTATGGCTAATGCCCGCAGCGACCGCCTCCCGCGACGCCGGCGTCTTGTAGAGCCCCTTGAAGCTGTAACCCGTGCTGACCACCAGGATCGTGATCACGTAGATCCAGGCCGGCAGCATGACGCGATCCCGGCGCGCCGCGAGCCTGGCCAGCACGCCGGACCCGGCCAGCGATGCCCGCCTGGCCCGCGCGCCAGGCCCGGCGGGCGCGCTCATGCCGGGACCTCGCGCTGCTCGGCGCCGGCCGCCGGCCCAGCCCCGCCGGGCGCACCTCCGGCGGCGCCCGGCGCGTCGCCCGCATAGTGCCGCAAGAACAGCTCCTCCAGCGTGGGCGGCTGGCTGATCAGGCTGAGCACGCCTGCGGCGGCGAGGGCCTGCAGCAACCCGTCCAGCTTGTCGGTGTCCACCTCGCAACGCACCCGCGCGCCGAGCCTGCCTGCGCCGGGCCCGCTGAAGTCCTGCACGTCCAGGTCGTGCACGCCCGGCAGCTGCTCAAGCCCGGCCGGATGGCGGGCCAGGTCGGCGGCGATGGAGGTCGTGGTGAGATGACGCAGCCCGGCCAGGGTCCCGGACTCCACCGCTCGGCCGGCCCGGATGATCGTGACGCGCTCGCAGAGCGCCTCGACCTCGGACAGGATGTGGCTGGAGAGCAGGACGGTGCGCCCGCTGTGCCGTTCCTCCTCGATGCAGTCGCGGAACGCCGCCTCCATCAGCGGATCGAGGCCCGAGGTGGGCTCGTCCAGGATCAGCAGCTCCACGTCGGAGGCCAGCGCCGAGATCAGCGCCACCTTCTGGCGGTTGCCCTTGGAGTACGCGCGGGCCTTCTTGGTCGGGTCCAGATCGAAACGCTCAAGCAGGCTGGCCCGCCGCTTGGCGTCCACGCCGCCGCGCAGCCGGCCGAGGAGGTCGATGACCTCGCCGCCGGTGAAGTTCGGCCACAGGGTCACATCCCCCGGCACATAAGCGAGCCTGCGATGCAGCGCCGTTGCCTCGCGCCAGGGATCGCCGCCGAGCAGCCGCGCGGTGCCGCCGCCGGCCCGCAGCAGGCCGAGCAGGATCCTGATCGTCGTCGTCTTCCCGGAGCCGTTCGGGCCGAGGAAGCCGTGCACCTCGCCCTCGGCCACGCTCAGGTCCAGCCCGTCCAGCGCTACCGTCCTGCCGTACGACTTGCGCAGGCCCGACACCGCGATAGCCTCACTCATGACCGAAGATTACACTAGTTTCAGAAATCTCTGAAAGTTCTGAATGGAGACGCAGACGGATCGGCTCATGGGCGATATGGCCGACCTGGGGCCCGGCGAGGCTGCCTCCGCGCCCGGCGGGGGTGCGGCGCACCCGCGCATCGCCCGAGCGCCCGGCGATGTGCCCATCCCGCAACGTGACGACGAGGCCGTGCGGCGATTCATCGAGGACTTCGCCTCGGCGCTGGCCGAGATGGGCGTCCCGCGGATGCAGGCCCGGGTCTTCGTCGCGCTGCTGACGTCGGACGCTGGCCGGCTCACCGCAGCCGAGCTCGCGGCCCAGCTACGCGCCAGTCCCGCCGCGATGTCCGGGGCGGTGCGTTACCTGATCCAGACCGGGCTGGTCCGGCGGGAGGGCGAGCCCGGTTCCCGCCGCCATTACTACCGGGTGCCCGATGACGTCTGGGATGAGCTCATCACCCTCCGCAACCGCGCCATGGCCCGGTGGACGGCGGTCCTGCGGCAGGGGGTCCCGATCCTCGGCGCGGACACGCCGGCCGGGGCCAGGATTGCCGAGTCGGTGCGATATTTCGAGTTCGTCAGCGCCGAGCTGCCGCTCGTCATCACCCGGTGGCGGGAGCGCAAGGCAGCAATCGACGGCGCCGTTCCCGACCGCTGACCACTGGGCCGGCCCGGGCGCGACGACAGTTTCCCGGGAGCGGATGGTCAAACCGTGACCAGACGTTGGTAAGACTTGTAGTAGACAACCGATGAGTGGAGGCGGCGAACGTGGCGGGTGACCCGGGAGACCTTTATCAGGTGAGCCCCGACGCGCCCGAGCTCGATGACGTCACGATGCTTTATTACCTCGACGGGTTCATCGACGCGGGCGGGGCGGGGCGGCTGCTCACCGCGCACCTGCTGAGCGCGCTGGAGCACACCGAAGTGGCCACGTTCGACGTGGACTCCCTGATCGACTACCGGTCCCGCAGGCCGGTGATGACCTTCGCCAAGGACCACTGGGAGAGCTGCTGAACGGCCCGGAACCGGACCATGACTGGAACTCGTTCACCGGCGCGGTGCTCGCCCTCACGGCGGCGTTGCGGGTAAGGCTCGCCGTCGGGTTTCACGGCATCCCCATGGGCGTCCCGCACACCAGGCCGCTCGGCGTGACCGCGCACGCGACCCGTACCGACCTCGTCGAGGGCTACCGGCCGCTGGTCGACCGGCTGCAGGTTCCCGGCAGCGCGGCCGCGCTGCTCGAGCTGCGGATGGGCGAGAACGGGCGGGCGGCGATCGGGTTCGCCGTGCACGTGCCGCACTATCTCGCGCAGGCCGCCTACCCCGCGGCGGCGGTGACCCTGCTCGAATCCGTGCAGCGGGTCACCGGCCTGTCCCTGCCGGGCGACGCGCTGCGCGAGGCGGCCCACCGGACCGACCTGGAGATATCCAGGCAGGTCGAGGGCTCTGCCGAGGTCTCCGAGGTCGTCCAGGCTCTCGAGCAGCAGTACGACGCCTTCGCCGCGGGCGGCAACGGGGGCCTGCTGGCCGAGGAGGCGCAGAACATGCCGACCGCCGACGAGCTCGGCGCGCAGTTCGAGCGGTTCCTCGCCGAGCAGCAGGGCCGCGGCGACTCCCCCGACGCCTGAGCCCCGCCTACCTCGGACCCGCCTACCTCACATTTTTTGTGCAATTCGGATCTGGTTAATCAACGGTCACCTTCGGTCGCTCAGACACGAAACCTTGAGACTCCCGGGAGCGAAACGAGACTCTGACCGGGGAATGAGCGTTCTGCCGGCATCGCGGTGCTGGGTGAGCGGGACTATCACGGGGGGCGGCACCGCGGCCGGTCCATGGGCGGGTGGCCCGCGGGGCTACCCGGGGGGATGGACGCGATGAACCGATCGACCACGCGGGAATTCCTCGCGCCTGGCACCAGCGTCGCTCCCGGCGAGGTGCTGGTCCCGACCCAGATAGGGGATCCGGTTCGCGGCCCGCTGCCCTGCCCCGCCGCCCCGCTGGTGGGCGGCACGCTGCTGCGCAAGGGCAGGCGCTTCGGTTACGCGCCGGTCGGGCAATGCGCCGACCCGTCCCACGATGACGGCGGCGCGATCATCTTCGTGGCGACCTGCCCGCAGCGGGACGGCACCATGGCCGCCGTGGCCGCCGCAGCCAGCGCCGCCGACCGCGTCGCCGTGGCGGCGGCCCGCTCCGCGGTGGACGAGTGGTCGGCCGTGTTCGGGACCCGCAGGCTGCTGGCCGCCACGAGCCCGTGGTGCAGCGGCGCCACGCAGGCGCTCGCGGCCGCGCGGCGCGTGGCGGACGGCCGCCACACCGTGTACGTCTACGGGTACCTCGCCGCCGACAGTTCCGCGATCTGTGAGCTGGCGGAGCTGGGAGCGGTGTTTGTCCGGTCACTGGACGAGATTCCCGACGACGCGACCGTGCTGTTCCCGGCGCACGGCGTCTGTCCGGCGGTGCAGGCCGAGGCCGAGGCGCGCGGCCTTGAGATCATCGACGCGACCTGCCCTCTGGTCGCCGGAGTGCACGGCGAGGCCAGGAAGTTCGCCGGGCGCGGCGACGATATCGTGCTGATCGGCCAGGCCGGCCATGCGGCCGTCGCGGCCATCACCGGCCAGGCGCCGGGGCGGACCACGGTGGTCTCCACCCGGGCGAGTACCGCGGCGCTGCGGGTAGCCGACCCGAGGCGGGTCTCCTACCTGCTGCAGCCCGGCATCCCGGTGGAAGACTCGGCGCCCGTGATCGCCGCGCTCCGGTCTCGGTTCCCGGCGCTGCACGGCCCGCAACCGGACGGGTTCTGCTATGCCGCGTCCGACCGGGCGGAGACGGTACGCGTCATCGCCTCGGCATCCGACGTGATGCTCGTCCTCGGCTCTGCCGACTCGCCGGACACCCGTCAGCTGTCCGCGCTGGCCCGTGATCGCGGGGCCAGGCCGCATGTCGTCGGCCAGACCGCCGATGTCCTTCCGGCCATGCTGAGCGGAGCCTGCACCATCGGCATGGCGGAGTCGACATCGGCCCGCCCGGATCTGGCCGCGCAGGTGACCGAGGCCCTGTCCGGGCTCGGCCCGCTGATCGTGACCAGCCGCCGCGTCAGCACCGACGTCGTCGGCGCCCCGGCCTGGCGGCCCTGACCACGCAGGCCCCGGCCTGGCGGCCCTGACCACGCAGCCCCCGCCTGGCGGCCCCGGCCACGCAGGCCCCGGCCACTCGCCTCCGCAACTCCCGTGCCGCTGGGCGCCCTATTGTTGGCACACGCCTAGCCGGCCGACCTCCTGTCTGCTGGGCGCCACGGAGGCCGAGATGCTCTTCCCCACCTCCCTCGTCGGCAGCTACCCGCAGCCTGACTGGCTGATCGACCGAGAGCGGCTGGCCGGCCGGTTCCCGCCTCGGGTCAGGGCCCGCGAGCTGTGGCGGGTGGAGCCCGCCCACCTGGCGCAGGCCCAGCAGGATGCCACCTTGCTCGCCATAAAGGCCCAGGAGGAGGCAGGCCTGGACATCATCACCGACGGCGAGATCGGCCGCGAGAGCTACTCCAACCGGTTCGCCACCGCCCTGGACGGCGTCGACATCGACAACCCGGGCACCGCGCTCGACCGGAGCGGGCACCCGAACCCGGTGCCCAGGATCGTCGGGCCGATCCGCCGGCGCCACCCGGTGCAGGTGGACGACCTGAAATTCCTCCGCGCCCACGCCGACCGGACGGTCAAGGTCACCGTGCCCGGCCCCTTCACCATGGCGCAGCAGGCCCAGAACGACTACTACCCGAGCCGGGAGGCGGCGGCCTTCGGCTACGCCGAGGCGGTCAGCGAGGAGATCGGCGACCTGTGCAGGCCCGCCCGGATGAGGCGCGCGCTTACGGGGTACCGGTGCTGAACCGGGCTCTCGACGGCGCGGCCGGCACCACGGCCGTGCACATCTGCTTCGGGTACGCGGCGATCATCCACGGCCGGCCGGCCGGGTACTCGTTCCTGCCCGAGCTCGCCGCGAGCCACGCCGACCAGGTATCGATCGAGGCCGCGCAGTCTGGCCTGGACTGCTCCGTGCTCGCCGCCCTGGACGGCAAGACGATCATCCTGGGCGTGCTCGACCTGAACGATCCCACCGTGGAGACGCCCGGCCAGGTGGCCGACCGGGCCAGGAAGGCGCTGGCCTACGTTCCGGCCGAGCGCATCGTGCTCGCCCCCGACTGCGGGATGAAGTACCTCCCGCGTGAGGCCGCCTTCGGCAAGCTGTTCGCCATGACCGAGGCCGCCAGGCGCCTCCGCACGGAACTGAGCGGCTGAGGCCGCCCTGTGGTCCTAGCCGCGAAACTTGGAGTGGCGACATTTCACACGTTCCGATCCCACAAAACGGGGCAAATCAGGACGGCTACTCGCTGGTACGCGTGAAAAGCGCCGAGAGGTGTGTCGCAGGCAGGCCGCCAGGTCCCGTCGGGACTCGGCTCGATGAACGCTAAGCTCCGAGCATGACCGACGTCGCTGATTTCGCTGCGCTGGCAGGCCGCGATCACGGGCTCTGCGTCGTGTCCACGCTGCGCGCGGCGGGCACGATCCAGTCGTCCGTGGTGAACGCGGGAGTGCTGAAGCATCCGGTGACCGGCGTTCTGGTGGTCGGCTTCACGACCCGGGGCGGGTCGGCCAAGCTGGCGAACCTGCGCGCCCGGCCGCGGGCGACCATCGTGGTGCGGGCGGGCTGGGACTGGGCCGCCGCGGAAGGCCCGGCGGAGATCGCGGGCCCCGCTGACCCTCAGCCCGGCGTGGATCCAGAGGGCCTGCGCGTGCTGCTGCGGGACGTCTTCACCGCCGCGGGCGGAACGCACGACGACTGGCCCACATACGACAGGGTGATGGCGGAGGAGCGCCGGGCCGTGGTCCTGGTGGCCCCGGAGCGCGTGTACTCCAACGCCTGACGGTGGACCCGGTTTGGGCGTTGCGGCAGATCGCGTTCCAGCTCGAGCGGGCGGGCGCGCCGACCTATCGGGTCCGGGCGTTCCGCCGGGCGGCCGAGGTGGTGGCGCAGCTTCCGGCGGACGGACTGGAGGCCCGGCTGGCCGAGGGAACGCTGCGGGAGCTGCCGGGGATAGGGCCGGTCACCGCCGAGGCGATCGCGCAGGCGGCGGCAGGCCAGCAGCCGGACTACCTGACCGGGCTGCTTGGGGAGGCAGCGCCGGCGGATCGCACGGTCCTGCGGGCGGCGCTGCGTGGTGACTGCCACACCCACTCGAACTGATTCCACGAGATCCGCTTGAAATTCAGGCGCTCCAGTTCTTTACTCGCTGGCCGGCCAGCGCTGCCGATGTCGCTGGGAGCGTAAAGACCGGCCTCGTGTGAGCGCCGTCGCGCCTCTACTAGCTCAGATAGCGGCAAGCCCAGGACATCAGCCAGTTTCCGCAGGCTCCT
>WNFN01260841.1_pt1 | contig 13949 bp, 15 predicted proteins | sample 5400161 | NCBI WGS metagenome assembly WNFN01 (sample SAMN13153353, study PRJNA577476) | soil metagenome | isolation source: 80 cm saprolite on Douglas fir-dominated hillslope | place: USA:California | collected 2013-09-17
CCGCAGCTCGGCTGATATAATCCGGCCGCAAGCCGCAGCGCGGTGGTCTTGCCGCAGCCCGACGCGCCGATGATGCAGAGGAATTCGCCCGGTCTTACGTCGAGGCCGATGTTTTCAAGGATGGTCTTGCCGCCAAGCGCGAGCGTCACATCGGAAAATGCGATCTGCGAGCGCATGGGACAGGAGAATCTCGCCGCCTGGCTCGCTACGGCCGTCCTGCTCATGATCTATCCTTTTTGGCCGGTGGATAGACGATATCGAGCGTCGAATGCAGGTGCGACGCGAGCATGGCTCGGGCGCCATCGATATCACGCGCCAGAACGCACCCGGCGAGATCATCGTGCACCGCGACGAATTTCTTGCCGCTGTCAAAGGACCGCATCATCACGCGGCGATAACGATAGGCCTGGTCGTAAAGATCGGAATGCGCCGTCAGCAGCCGCTTTGACCCGCATGCCGCCAATAGCGCGGTGTGGAATCCCTTGTGGAGGCGATCGAAATCCGGTGCGCCCTCGCGGAATTCATTGCCGGTCCGCTCGATATGCCGGCGCATCTGATGCAGCGCGCTGACGATTCCGGCTTCCCAGGCGTCGTCGCCATGCGTCATGGCTAACCGCAATGCCTCGATCTCGACCACCGTGCGCATCCGCGTGATGTCCAATAGATCCTCGCGGCTGATATCGGCGACGCGAAAGCCGCGCTGGCCGATCCCGACGATCAGTCCCCTGGAAATCAGCCGCGACAGGCCTTCGCGCAGCGGCGTCGCCCCGATGTCGTAGCGCTGCACCAGATCGTTGATGCCAAGGCGCGCGCCGGGCGCGTGCAGGCCGGCGATGATATCGCGCTCGACAAGATTGGCCGCGCGTTCGCTGAGCGTGTCCCAACCCGACACTTCCTCCGAGCCGCCTTGCGCCACCGATGCCATGCTTTCCCTCTAGTTCAGGATCAGTCGGTTGAGATCGAGTTTGGTCTGCAGCATTTTTTGCGACGACATGATTTCGATCCACCAGGAAAGCTGCTCGGCCTTCAGGCCCGGTTCGGATTGGTTCGGTACCGTCGCCTTCACGAGTTCGATGGGTTGCTTGGTGAATTTCGCGACCGAGGCCGAAGCCTTGTCGCGATCGCTGTTGACGATAGCAGCGCCTTCGGCGATTGCATCGCGGAATTTCTTGATGGCATCCGGGTTTTGCTCGGCCCAGTCGCGCGCCGCCGCGTAGAAGATGATCGGCTCGGTCCGCGCCAATTCAGCGCCGTAGCGCGCGCCGACCGTGCCGAGGCCGGCATTGGTCATCCGCGTCACGAACGGCTCGGATCGACGCCCTTTTCGACCAGCCATTTGACGAACAACACGTGGAGGAAGGCGCCGAGCCCGGGCGCGCCGACTTTCTTGCCCACAAAATCCTTCGGCTCCTTGATGGTGATGCCGTTTCGCACGAAGGCGGCGATGTTGCCGTTGGAGTTCGGGTTCATCACCGACGCGCCGCTGACCGCGACCAGGTCGAGGCCGCCATCGGCCGCCTGCAAGAACACCGTCGATGTCGGCCCGCCGATCTGGATCGAATTGGAAAGGATGGCGGCCGGGATGTTCGAATTGATGCCGATCAGGACCATCTCGGCATCGAGGCCGTGCTTTTTGAAAAGGCCCTCATCGACCGCGACCATTGCGGAAGCGCAGTCAGAAGTCGCGGTGCACCCGATCTGGATTTTGGTCTGCGCGTTGACGGGGTTAGCGGCCAGGATCGCCGCCAAGGCCGCGGCCGCCGCCATAAGTTTAGTCATCTATCGCCTCCCGATTGCAAGATTTCGTGACCGGTCTTGTTTATCGATATTTTATATGATCATATATTTTATCAAACGACAAGGGAGATGACGATGAAACTTGCGACATTTCGCTCCGGCGGACAGGACAAGATCGGCCTGGTTCACGGCAATGACTCGCGGCTGTTCGATCTGGCGGCGGCCGCGGATCGCAATGGCAAAAGCAATCCGGCGTTCGCCTCGATGCTGGCGCTGATCGATGCCGGCCCGGCGGCGCTCGATCAGGCCAATGCGCAGTTCGAGGACAGCGGTAACGACAAAACCTTGTCGGTCGCTGTGGCGAGCGTCGAGATCCTCGCGCCGATTCCCGAACCGCGGCAAATGCGCGACGGCATGTCGTTTCCGCTGCATATCCTGCAGGCGCCGCGCGGTCAGCTCAAGCTCGCGGCCCGCGCCAAGAACGACATGGCGGAGCTTAAGCGGATCGAGGCCGAGCCGCTCGGCGAATTGCCCGAAATCTATCGCAGGCAGCCGATCTACTACATCACTAACCGGTTCAGCGTGCGCGGCACCAACACGACCGTAAAGTGGCCACGCTACAGCAAGGTGATGGATTACGAGCTCGAATACGGCATCATCACCAAGAACAAGGGAGCCAACATCCCGGCTTCCAAGGCCAAAGATCACATCTTCGGCTACACCATCTTCAACGATTTTTCGGCGCGGGATGCCCAGCGCGTTGAGATGGAGGGCCGCCTTGGTCCTGCCAAAGGCAAGAGCTTTGATGGCGGCAACGTCATGGGCCCCTGGATCGTGACGCCGGACGAGATCGGCGATCCCTACAAGCTCAAGATGGAGGCGCGCGTCAACGGCAAGATGCGCTCGCAAGGCGTCACGGACGGCATGCTGTTTTCCTTCGAGGAGATCATCGCCCATGTCACCAAGGACGAAACCCTGATGCCGGGCGAGTTCATCGGATCCGGCACCGTCGGCAATGGCTGCGGGCTTGAACTCGGCTGGTATCTCGAACACGGTGATACGATCGAGCTTGACGTCGAGAAGATTGGCGTTTTGAAAAACAGGGTCGAGCGGCAGGACGCCTGAGGCTCGAAAGCGTCAAAAGATAAAGACAGAAACACTTAAGGAAACGCCCATGGCCAGACGACTGATCGATATTTCCGTGCCGCTGCAAAACGACGTCCCGGCCGATCCGCCGGGCGGACATCCCACCATCCAGTATATCGATCACCAGCAGGGCCTGCCGCGCATGCTGCAGTTTTTCGAAGGCCTGAAGGCGGAGGATTTGCCGGATGGTCAGGGCTGGGCGGTCGAGCAGGTAAATCTCTCCACCCACAACGGCACGCATCTGGATGCGCCGTGGCATTTCCACCCCACCATGAACCGGGGGATGCGCTCCTGGACCATCGACGAAGTGCCCTTGGAATGGTGCCTGCAGCCGGGCGTCAAACTCGATTTCCGCCATCTGCCGGACGGCTATGTCGCAACGGCAAAAGATGTCGAGAACGAGCTCAAGCGGATCGGCCACACGCTGTCGCCGCTGGAGATCGTCGTCGTCAACACCAGCGCCGGGGCCAAATACGGCCGGCAGGATTACGTCACCTCCGGCTGCGGCATGGGCTACGAGGCGACGATGTACCTGCTCGAACGCGGCGTACGGCTGACCGGCATCGACGGCTGGAGCTGGGATGCGCCGTTCGTCTATACCGCGAAGAAATACGCAAAGACGAAAGATGCCAGCCTGATCTGGGAAGGCCACAAGGCCGGACGCCACATCGGATATTGCCACATCGAAAAACTGCACAATCTCGAGCAGTTGCCGTCGACCGGTTTCACCGTGTCATGTTTTCCAGTCAAGATCGAACGCGCGTCCGCGGGCTGGACCCGGGCGGTCGCGATCATCGACGCCTAGGGCAGTTGAGTTGAGGTCGAGGTGCGGCGATCGATCACTTCTCCTTCTCCCTCTCCCGCTCTTCGCGGTGAGAGGGCTGGGGGCTGCCTCCGCAAATTCGAGGTCACAACTTCGCGATAAAACCTCTGACTGGCGATGAGCACTCGACGCCCGACACAGAATATCATTGTATCTCCGTTCTGGTGCCGGATACGAATTGAGCCATAAGCAACGATGCCAAGCGAGCCTGCATTCGTCAGTCGGCGCGACCTGTTGTCCCTGATCGGAGCGGTTTCCGGCAGCGCGGCGATGTATCATGCGATGACGTCGCTCGGGTTCGCTTCCGACTCCGGTTACAAAGGTCCGATCAAGCTCGAGGGGGATCCGAAGGGCGCGTCCGTCCTGATCCTTGGCGCCGGGCTTGCCGGCATGACGGCGGCGCTGGAATTGCGCAAGGCCGGATACAGCGTGCGAGTCCTGGAGTTCAACAACAGGCCGGGGAGCCGCAACTGGACCTTGCGGGGCGGCGATAGATTTGTCGAACTCGGTGGTGCCAGCCAAAGCTGCGACTTCGATCAAGGCCTCTATATCAATCCCGGCCCATGGCGGATTCCCTATCACCATCGCGCGCTCTTGGATTACTGCAGGCGGCTCGGGGTCGAGCTCGAACCGTTCATCCAGCTCAATCACAACGCGCTACTGCATGCGACCAAGGCCTTCGGCGGCGTGCCGCAGCGGATTCGCGATATCAAGACCGATTTCCAGGGACAGGTTTCGGAGTTGCTTGCGAAAGTGACGCAGCAGGGCAAGCTCGACGAGGCCGTATCGAAAGAGGATCGCGAGATTCTCCTGCAGGCTTTGAGGTACTGGGGCGCGCTGGACAATAACTACGCCTACAAGGCAAATCTGATTTCCGCGGAGTTTCGCGGTTACGCCCGCGATCCCGGCGGCGGCCTCAGCGCGGTGCCGGTCCCGGGCGAGCCGGTCAATCTGTCCGAGATATTGAAGTCGCGGCTCTGGCTATACTTGCAGAATTTTGCGCGCCATCAATTCCAGACCACGATGTTTCAGCCGGTAGGCGGAATGGACATGATCGGCAAGGCTTTTGCTAAAGAAGTCGGCGACGTCATCCGCTATGATGCCAAGGTGACGCGGATCCAACAGGATGACCGCGGCGTCACGGTCACCTACACCGACCTCAAAACCCCGGCGACGCCGCAGCAGGCCAAAGCGGATTGGTGCATCTGCACCATCCCGCTTTCGATCCTGAGCCAGCTTCCGATCGACGTCGGCGATCGCATGAAGGCGGCGATCGATGCCGTGCCCTATTCGCCCTCGGTCAAGATCGGCCTGCAGTTCAAGCGCCGCTTCTGGGAGGAGGACGAGGCGATCTATGGCGGCATCAGCTACACCGATTTGCCGATCAGGCAAATCGCCTATCCGAACACCGGCTTCAATCGTGCGGGCAAGGGCGTGCTGCTCGGCGCCTATCTTTTCGACGGCCCCAACGCCTATGAATTCACCTCGATGCCGCCGGAGGAGCGGGTCCGCCGCGCGGTCGGATTCGGCGCCAGCATTCATCCGCAATACCCCACAGAATTCGAGAACGGCATCGCCGTGGCCTGGCATCGCGTTCCCTTTACATTGGGCTGCGCCGGCAACTGGACCGATGAGGCGAGGGCAGAGCATTACGACAATCTGTGCCAGATCGACGGCAGGATCGTGCTGGCGGGAGAACACGCCTCTTACATTCCGGCATGGCAGGAGGGGGCCATCCTGTCGTCGCTGGATGCCATCACGAGGCTGCATGAGTGCGTGGTGAAAACCTGAGAACGAGTGTGATCGGATGATCCAGCAAATCACCAATTTTCGCGCCGCTTTGGCGATGATGATGTCAGCGACGCTCTCGCTGCTGTCGTTGATGGCCTACGCGCAGGATGCCAGGCCCTCGTCATCCAGGCCCGCGCTGAGCACGGGCTTCCGGTTTGCCGAAATGACCGGCGAGGAATTGTACGCCAATGTCTGTCAGGGCTGCCACATGTCCGACGCCCCGTCGTGATCAACGGGCAACGCGGAATGCCGCGATTGGGGGCGATGCTGAGCGACGACCAGGTTGCGGGGGTGGTGAATTATCTGCGGACGCATTTTGGCAATTCTTATCGGGATGCGGTGACCGCCGAGGACGTCAAAGCCGCCCGCCGCGGCTAACCTCGACAATGGGGATAAGCAGATGAAGCTCGCAAGCCTGTTTTCACTCGGCGCATTTTTCTTGACCGTCCTTGTCGAGGATGCCCGGGCGGAGGTGGTGAGATATCCAATCCCGAATTCCACCTTTCCCATAGCCCAGGCGGTCAAGGTCCCCGGCGATGCAACCACCTACTACATCAGCGGTCAGGTGCCGCCGATCATTGACAAGAGCGCCGAACCGAACAGCCCGCAGGCCTATGGCGACACCAAAACCCAGACGATCGGCGCGCTCACCAAGATCAAGGCCATCCTCGAAGGTCTTGGGCTCGGCATCGGCGATGTCGTCAAGATGCAGGTATTTTTGGTGCACGACGCCCGCGCGCCGATGGATTTCAAAGCCTTCATGGAGGGCTACACGCAGTTCTTCGGCGGCAGTCAGCCCAATCTGCCGGCACGGTCCGTTGTCGGCGTCGCGGCACTCGCCAATCCCGGATTTCTGGTCGAGATCGAAGTGATCGCGGCCAGAGATACGAAATAGCGCGGCGACTTCTCCCTCGCCCCGCACTTGCGGGGAGAGGGTCGGGGACTCTCCGCAGATTCAGACTCGCGGATAGTCCCCCTCACCCGGATCGCTAGAGCGATCCGACCTCTCCCCGCAAGCGGGGCGAGGTGACCCGAACTCGAGCGTGTGCCGACACAACCCAAAGCCATCATGCTGTAGAATGGCTGAGGCGCGGAAGTGCGCGGTCCGACATCTTGCCAGCGAACGGATTACCTGTCTGAATTCATCCTCCCGTTCGACGGGAGTTTTGGGAGAGCGAGATGTCCGACGAAATCCGGCGCAACGGCCTCACGTCGCGGAAGCGTTGCTGGATCGCTCTCTTCGCCGCGTCGGTTTCGATCCTTGCCATGATGTCGCGCCCTGCGGCCGCCGAGGCACTAACCCCGCAACAGCAGCTTGCCTTCGACATCTACAAGGAGCTCGTCGAAATCAACACCGTGACCGCGACCGGCGACACCGCACAAGCCGCCGAGGCGGTGGCGGCACGGCTGCGGGCCGCAGGCTTTGCGGATGCCGACGTCCACGCGTTCTCGCCGGCGCCGCGCAAGGGCAATCTGGTCGCCCGCTTGCATGGCACGGGTGCGCGAAAACCGATCCTGCTGATGGCGCATCTCGATGTCGTGCCGGCCAACCGCGAAGACTGGTCGGTCGAGCCGTTCAAACTGACCGAAAAGGACGGCTATTTCTACGCGCGCGGCACCGGCGACGACAAATACATGGCGGCGGCCTTTGTCGCCAATCTCATTCGTTACAAGCAGGAAGGTTACAAGCCCGATCGCGATATCATCTTAGCGCTCGAGACCGACGAGGAAATCTTCGACCACGACGCTCTCGGTGTCCAATGGCTAATCAAGAACCATCGCGACCTGATCGATGCCGAATTCGCACTGAACGAGGGCGGCGGTGTCGGGTTGAAAGACGGCAAGCCGATCAGGAACAGCGTCCAAACCAGCGAGAAAGTCGCGGTCACCTATCAGCTCGACGTGAAAAATAAAGGCGGCCACAGCGCGGTCCCTCTGAAGGACAATGCGATCTATCATCTGGCGGAAGGATTGGTGCGTCTCTCCAAATTCACCTTCCCGCTCAAGCTCAATGACACCACGCGCGCCTACTTCGAACGCATAGCGCAATTCGAGGGCGAGCAGACCGCGGCTGATATACGCGCGATGCTGTCCGACAAGCCCGATCCGGCCGCGATGTCGTTCGTTCGGCTCGCAGCCAATCCGTTCTATAACGCCGAGCTGCGCACCACCTGCGTGGCGACGATGCTGGAGGCAGGCCAAGCGATCAACGCGCTGCCGCAACTGGCGAGCGCCAAGGTCAATTGCCGGATCATGCCCGGCGAACCCGTCGACGAGGTCAAGGCGACGCTGGAGCGCGTGCTCGCGGACGATCAGATCAAGGTCACGCAGCTCGACAAGGCGGTTTTGAGCGCGCCGTCGGCTCTGAATGAAGAGGTGATGGCAGCCATCGAGAAATTATCACAGCAGTTTTGGCCCGGCGCCGTCGTGCTTCCGACCATGAGCGCCGGCGCCACGGATGGAAGCTTTCTCCGAAACGCCGGCATTCCGACCTATGGCCACTCCGGGATGGCGAGTGATATCAACGACGGCGGCCGGATCCACGGCAAGGACGAACGGGTTCTCGTGAAATCGTTCTACCAGGGCGAAGACTATCTCTACCAGTTGGTCAAGATGTTGTCCGGCGGCGGCTAGAGGTTCGCAACGCGGCCTAGCTCTTGCGGCAGGCGTCGAGTTCGCAACGAAAGTCCATTTCGTGCTGATTGGGCGATTTTGTTGGTAATGCGTGTGGAGACCACGCCATCCATACGTCAGCGGTTCTGACCTGAAGGACGTTGTCCGGGACCGCCGACGTTCGCCTTACCATCATGGAAAATTCTAATGAGAGGGCGTACAGTGGCGTGGGGCTTTAAAATATTGAACTGACAGCTCTATCCGACGAAAAACAATTTCAATGATTGTGTGTTCGTAACCGAGTCCAAAAGTCAGATCACTATTCTCTACGATGCGTTCGGAAGCGATCCTTCGATGTCCAAGGACTGGGGCTACTCCGCCCTCGTGGAGATCGCCGGAAAACGGATCTTGTTCGACACCGGAAATGACGCCGACATATTTGCGGCTAATGTGAAGGCGAAGGGAGTTGACCTCAAAACGCTTGATTTCGTTGTCCTGTCACACCGGCATTCGGATCACATGGCAGGCTTGAATTATGTTTTGAGTGTCAATCCGACGGTGAAGATCTACGCGCCCAAAGAAGGATTCGGCATCTACGGTTCGTCGCTGCCGTCGAGCTTTTACCGAAAAGATGAGACGTTGCCGCCGGAGATGCGCTACTACGGAGGCGCACCACCACAAATTATGAAATTCGGTGCGGCATGGCCAGGGGCCAACTTCGATTTGATTGACAAGACCACCGAAATCGCCCCGGGCATGACACTGATAGCCTTGGTGTCGGATGTTGCCGGCACGAAGGAGCTAAAGGAGCTCTCCCTTGCGATCAACACCTCTGAAGGAATGGTACTGATCGTCGGCTGCTCACATCCAGGGATTGAGAAGATTGTCGAGGCAGCCGCAGCCATCAATCCTAAAATTCATCTGATCGCCGGCGGTTTCCACCTTGTTGCCGCGTCTGACGATGTTATCGCAAAGGCGGTGGCAGCTCTGAAAGATACGTTTAAGGTCGAAAGCATAGCGCCGGGCCACTGCACGGGCGAGCCAACGTTCGCAGCATTGAAGAAAGCTTTCGGTGACCGATATCTTTATGCAGGTTTGGGCACCACCCTTCCGCTTGAAGCGAACACGAGCTCCGACATGCGACGAGGTGAGGGACCGGCGCTGCAGCAAGACGACCTGACCACCTATCGCAGGCTCGCGCGCCGCGAAGATCCATTCGGTATCCTACAGGCGCGAAGATTGCGAACCAACGTTTCGCTGCAATGATGATGCTCGCCGTTCAGCAGCTGGCTATTAGCCTCGTCCCCGCTTTTGAGCAGCTCCTTCATGGGCGGCGTGAGTACTTGTCTTTGCTCCAACGTCTCCCAGAAATGTCGCTGCATCGCCGCACAACGGATTCCGAAATTACGTCGGCAGCAATGGCTCATAGCCACCGCCGCACCCGTTCCACATAGCCGTCATACGTTGCACCAAACTGGCGGCGCATCTTGGCCTCCTCAAAGGGGATGTGGACCCAATTGGCGGTAGCGAACACCGCGAAGGGCGCGATCAGCATTGGCCAGGCGCCGACCCATACGGCAATGCCGAGGGTGACGATCACCAGTCCGAGGTACATCGGGTTGCGGGTCAATCGGTACGGACCGGTGATGACCAACGTGCGATTGACGGGTGAGGTTGGGGTGACCTCGGTGCCCGCACGATGGAACAGAACGATCGCCCAAACCGGCGGAATCAAGCCAAGTGCCACCAGCGCGATACCGAGCGGCGCAAGCGGCAGGCCGGGGAATTTGGGCCAGCCGAGCAGCCAGCTGATCGCCGCGGCCAACAGAACATACACCAGAGCCCAAATGGGCGGCGGCAGCTTGAGCATCGGCGTACCCTCCAACTGAACTTTTCTGATATGTCGGCCGTTATTCCACTACCGTCATTGCGAGCGAAGCGACTTGTCCGCCGTAGCTCGAAGAGCGAAGGGGGAAGCAATCCATGGTGCCACGAGGTACAAAGCTGGATTGCTTCGTCGCTCCGCTCCTCCCAATGACGGGGAGCGAGCGAATGTAGTGACGCTGATTTGCCCGACGGGCAAATCAGCAGCGTCGTAGCCCTTGCGCCGCGGCACTATTTTGTTGAACCGGATCAATGTGATTTGGGCCGTCCAGTCCCTTTTGAAAAAATATTCCGTTTCCCGTTTGACCCAAATCACTTTTAAAACTCACCCGTCTCGTCCCACTCGAGGGGCGTATCGCGATCGTCACGGACGCGGGGCGGGATGCGGTGGACGCGGCGGCGCTATTGACGAACAGCGCTAACGCGGACGGTAAAGTCGTGTGGTCCTGACGCCTCGACGCCGGCGTCAAGTTTGCGGGTAGCAATCCGCAAGCGACGGTGACAAGAAAGCCCGATCACCGGGGAGAGCACGAAGGAAACCGTTAAAACCATTGTGTGCGGGGATGCCGGGTGTTTTCGGTGGACCTGTGGTGACTACTCGTGTGCTTTCTACCCTTGCACACGAGGCTGCGGGTGCGCCGTGCGCCCGGCATTCCCCACGCCCTCTTAAATTCGGGGCGAAACTTTCATGCACAACTCGGGCGCATCGCGCCGCGAGATCGCGAAGTTGTGGCGGCAAACGATGTGGCCGTTTGAAATTGAAGTTGGTGTGTGCGAAGCGCTCCCTACCCGCGAAACACACTCGTCATGCCCGGACTTGCCGCCTCCGCTAAAGCTTCGGCGGTCCAACACTGGACTGCCCCGGCGAAGCCTCTTGACCGCCGAAGTCCGCCTTCGGACGAAGGCGGTTGGCGTAGCCGGGATCCGGGCACCCATCAATCTTCGTCACAAGTTCTTTCGAAGAGGATGGATCACCGGGTCAAGGCCCGGTGATGACGACCTCAATTGGTATGACGTCTCTTTGTGTAGCAGCGCAAGCGTGCCCACCAGCATCTTCAAGCGAGAACGGTGGGCACGGCGCAAGCGCGCCTTTGCCCACCTTCCAGCTCAGTGCTCAGTGTCCGGCGGGCGGCGACTCCACGGCGTTATTGTAGCGCGACCAGTCGGAATAGCGCGACCAGCCGGGCTCTGCCCGTGGAGACGGCGAACCGTAGTAGGCGTTGGAATTACGGAAGTCGTCACTCACCGGCGCCGGCGCGCGATAGATCTTGTGGCTCCTGTGATGCTCCGCGGCCGCGGCGATCTGGATCGTCGAGGTGGCGAGCAACGCCGAACCGATAATTGTCAGGATGGTCTTTCGCATGATGGTTCTCCTTGTGCAGGCGCTCTGCTGCGAAGCAAAAAGCTTCACGCTGTCGCGGCACCTTGGTCCCCCAGTTAACGATGCATCACTTGGATTATTACGGTCCCGACCATCACGAAGCGGCGAGCAAATTTATTGGTCAAAGAAATCTTGGGCTAATTATTCGGCAGGTAGATTGGCGGAACCGCGGCGCGAAGCCGGATAAGTTGGATGGACTTCCGCTAACCGATCCGGTTGAATGGGAGCCGAACGGCGCGCCGCTTGCGAGAGAAACTGATGAAGAAGCTTGTACTTGCCATTCTCCTGATCGCATCGCCTGCGATCTCTTCAGCTGCCTGGGCACAAACGAAATTGTTACCCAAGAGCGCCAAGAGCACGACCGCGCGTGTCGACAATTGCGCACCGATCGGCCGGACGGCGGACGGCAAGCTGGTCTACTCGATGAAGTGCGACAATCTGCCGGCACCGCCGCCACCGCCGCCGGAGGCTGAAGTCGCGCCGGCGCCGCCTCCTGAGCCGGAGGTGCAGCGCAGCGGAATTTTCGGTTGGTCCTATGAAAGAAAGCGGCCGGACCAATAGGCGCGGGGCCTGCTCCGTTGGTTGTTCGTCATGGCCGGGCTTGCCCCGGCCATCCACGCCTTCTTGCTCCGGTGCAGCCAAGACGTGGATGCCCGGCATCGCAGACAAGTTTACGCAGTCTACGCAAGGCAGACTGCTACGGCCGGGCATGACGAGCTGCACGAAAACCCGGCCACTGGCTGGAATGTTCCTTGCTTCTGGTAGCTTGGGCTGCAATCTATTTTCGCCAAACTTCCTGCTTCGTCAGCCATCACGAGTATACTTAAATGAGCCAACTCATTGTCCACGCCGGCGACTTCACCTTCCAGGCCCGTTTCGAAGAACAACTGGCGCCAAAAACCTGCGCCGCCTTTCGCAAGGCGATGCCGTTCGAGAGCCAGGCCATTCACGTGCGCTGGAGCGGCGAGGGGGTCTGGATGCCGCTCGGCGATCTCGATTTCGGCGTCACTTACGAGAACCACACCAGCTATCCCGCGCCCGGCCAGATCATCCTCTATCCCGGCGGCATCAGCGAAACCGAGATTCTGCTGGCCTATGGCGGCGTGCATTTCGCGAGCAAAATGGGCCAGCTCGCGGGCAATCATTTTATCACCCTGACCTCGGGCCTGGAGAATTTGGCGACGTTCGGCAAGACCGTGCTCTGGAAAGGCGCGCAGAAGATCAGGTTCGAGGAAGTCTAAGTGGCCGACACAAGGTACCCTCGCGACCTTCATGGCTATGGCCGCAATCCGCCGGATCCGCGCTGGCCGGGCGGGGCGCGGGTCGCCGTGCAGTTCGTGGTCAATTTCGAAGAGGGCGGCGAGAACAACATTCTGCATGGCGACCGCGCGTCGGAGGCGTTTTTGTCCGACGTGTTGGGCGCGCAGCCCTGGCCGGGGAAACGTCACGCCAATATCGAATCGATGTTCGAATATGGTTCGCGCGCCGGCTTCTGGCGGCTGTGGCGAATTTTTACCGAGCGCCAATTGCCGACCACCGTATTCGGCGTGGCGACCGCGCTGAAACGAAGTCCGCAAATTGTCGCCGCCATGAAAGAGGCCGGGCGGAGGAGCGCGCGGAGATCGCGGATGCGATCCGCGTTCACACCGAGGCCACCGGGCAACGTCCGCTCGGCTGGTATACCGGGCGTTCCTCGATCAACACGGTGAAGCTCGTGATGGAAGCCGGTGGCTTCCTTTACTCCTGCGACTCCTATGCCGACGATCTGCCGTACTGGATCAAGGGACCGGCGGGGCCGCATCTGATCATCCCTTATACCCTCGACGCCAACGACATGCGTTTTGTCAACGCGCAGGGTTTTGGCGGCGGCGACGAGTTTTTCACCTATCTCAAGGACAGTTTTGACGTGCTGTATGCGGAGGGCAAAACCTCGCCAAAGATGATGTCGGTGGGCTTGCATTGCCGCGTCGTCGGCCGGCCGGGCCGTGCTGCGTCGCTGATGCGGTTTCTCGACTACATCATGGCCCATGAAAAGGTCTGGGTACCGACGCGGCTGCAGATCGCGCAGCACTGGCACGCCAATCTGTCGCACCTTGCCGCCAACGCGTTCGATATCGGATAGGGAGCGGCAAAATGTCCCAGCAATCCCTTTCCGATCTGAACGCCTGCAGCAAGGACGATTTTGTCGCGGCGCTCGCAAATATCTTTGAGTACTCGCCATGGATCGCCGAGCAGGCAGCGTCCAACCGGCCGTTCACCGGCGTGAAGGCGTTATTCGCTGCGATGAAGGCTGCCGTCGATCACGCGGCCCCGGAGCTTCGCCTTGCCTTGATCAAGGCGCATCCCGATCTCGCCAACAAAACCCAGCGCGCCGCGGGGCTCACCGCGGAATCCAGTGCCGAACAGAACAGCCTTGGTCTCGACCGTTTGTCGGATGCCGAATACGAGGCGTTCGAGCGCGTCAACAGCGCCTACCGCGCAAAATTTGGATTTCCCTACATCGTCAGCGTGCGCCGCCATACCAAGGATTCCGTCCTGCGCGATTTCGAACGCCGCCTGCCGAACGATGCCAAG
>WNFN01122108.1_pt1 | contig 13947 bp, 15 predicted proteins | sample 5400161 | NCBI WGS metagenome assembly WNFN01 (sample SAMN13153353, study PRJNA577476) | soil metagenome | isolation source: 80 cm saprolite on Douglas fir-dominated hillslope | place: USA:California | collected 2013-09-17
GACCTTGGCCGTTGACGCGGCCGGCGCCGGTGCCGGCGCTGCGCCAGACGGTTTCGCCGCGGCGGCGGCAGACGGCTTCGCCGCGGCGGCAGCAGCAGTATTGCCCGCCGGTGGATTTCCGGGAGTATTCGCAGTTTCCGCTCCGGCAGGTGTGGCGTTCGACGGTGCCTGGGCCAACGTGAAGTTCTCCACGCGGATGCGGGCTTCCTCAGTCCATTTGCCTTCCGGGTACTGCTTCAGGAAAGCTTGGTAGGCTTCCTGCGTATCGATGTCGCGAGCCTTTTGCCAATCGCGTTCCTCGTAGAGTTCCTTGACGCGGGCCTGGGCCTGCGCGGTGAATTCGCCGCTTGGATATTTCTTGATGAATTGCTCGTAGGAATCGGTGGTGTTCGCCGCCCGGGTCTTCTCCCAGTCGCTTTGCTGGCGGCTGCAGCCGGAGATGCCGAGCAGCAACACAAGACCGAGGCCAATGACCGCTTTGTTCATGATTTTTTTCACACTCAAGAGAGGTTCCCGATGAAGGTACATTCTACTTTGATTCGCGATGTCGCGGCGACGCCAAGCTCGTCACATCACGGCCGCCCCCGGATAGGATAATAGGCCCCATGAGCGAGCAAAAACGGCGATTCTTCGAAGGCAACTCGGCGACTCCGACTTTTATCGGCGCCGAGTCCGTGTTCGTCGGCAACATCCGCGGCGCAGGGCATTTCGTGGTTTCCGGCGAAGTGCACGGCGACGGCGACTTGCAGGGCGGGCTCAATCTGTCCGCCACGGGCAGCTGGTACGGCTTCATCCAGGCACAACAGGCCATCGTCGCCGGCAAGATCACGGGAGGTCTCAACGTCAAGGACAAACTGGAAATAGGCTATACCGCGGTGATACGCGGCAAGGTCAGCGCGCGCACCATTGCCATCGCCAAGGGCGCCATCGTCGACGGTGAAATCGAAGTCACCTCGGGCGCCCCCGTGCTGCAATTCGAAGAAAAGCGGGAAGGATAGCGTGGTCAGGCGCTTCGCGCCGAATCTACGGGGTCGATGCGACCCCGGATTTCCATGCGCTTCGCGCAACTATCAACGGGGTCGAAGCGACCCCGTCCTTTAGTTGCTCGCTGCGCGAGCATTAAAACGCTGTTCGCGAATAGCGACAAGTGGCAAAAAGTGGTGTGTTGCGGTGGATTCACGCATCCTAGCGCGATTTCGCGCAAATCAAGGGCAATGAAACAATACGATGTAGTCGTCGTCGGCGGCGGCATTTGCAGGCCGCCGCGGCCGCGGGCCACAGCACTCTGCTCATCGAACGTCTCGGCCTCGCGAGCGGCACGTCCAGCCGATCGAGCAAGCTGATTCACGGCGGATTGCGCTATCTCGAATCCGGCCAATTCGCGCTGGTGCGCGAGAGTCTGCGCGAACGCGCCATTCACTTGCGGATCGCCGCCGAGCTCGTCGAGCTCAAACCGTTCTTCATTCCCGTGTATCGCGACACGCGGCGGCGGCCCTGGCAGCTGAAACTTGGGTTATGGATGTACGCGCTGCTGGGAGGGTTCGATGCGAGCACTCGCTTCGGCAGTGTGCCGAAACGCGAATGGCCGTCGCTCGACGGCCTAGAGACCTACGGACTCGAGGCCGTCATTCGCTATCACGACGCGCAGACGGATGACGCCCTGTTGACCCGCGCGGTGGTGCAGTCGGCATTGTCATTGGGCGCGGAGCTCGCGATGCCCGCGAGTTTCACGCGCGCCACCCTCACCGAAGACGCCGTCGCCGTCACGTACGACCAAAATGGATCATCGGTGGAGTGCTCTGCCCGGGTGCTGGTCAACGCGGCAGGCCCCTGGGCCCCACACGTCGGCGGCGCCATTCAACCAGCCATCCCGATTCCGGACGTGGATCTGGTGCAGGGCGCGCACATCGTTCTGCCCTTCCCGGTGACTGCCGGGGTCTACTATGTCGAAAGCCCCACGGACGGCCGCGCCGTTTTCGTGATGCCGTGGCACGGCGCAACCCTGATCGGCACCACCGAAACGCCCTACCGCGGCGAACCGGACAAGGTGCACCCGCTGCCCGAAGAAGAGGAATACCTGCTCGCCGTCGCGCGCCATTATTTTCCGGACTTCAGGCACCTCACGCGCGAGCACATCACGCAGCGATTCGCCGGGCTGCGCGTTCTCCCTGCCGCGACCCAGGCGGCCTTCGACCGATCGCGAGAAACCATATTCACCACCGACCGCGAGCCCAAGCCGCGTGTGCTCGGTATCTACGGCGGCAAGCTCACCGGCTGGCGCGCAGCCGCCGCCCACGTCTTGGAACGAATCAGCGTGTCGTTGCCGCCTCGCCCAAGGCGAGCCGCAACGGATCAATTGATTTTGAGGAGACCCGCATGATCAAGAATGGCATGGCAGTGCTGACCCTTGGGCTGATCGCGACACTCGCACACGCTGACGATTACTTGAGCCCCACCAACGAACGTGTCCGCCTATCGCTGGGCTTCATGCACCTATCATCGACGACCAACATTCGATTGGACAGCACCGGAGGCTTGCCGGGTACACTGATCAACGCGGAGAGCGTGCTCGGTCTGGACAAATCCGACTTCGAACCCAAATTTCAGGCCATGGTGCGCGCCGGCGAGCGGCACCGGCTGCGTTTCGATTATTTTACCTTGGATCGAACCGGCAACGCGACCCTGACGGCGCCCATCGTATTTCGCGACGTGGTCCTGATGACGAATGATCCGGTGAATACCAACTTGAGCATGCGCACGCTCGGCATCACCTACGAATACTCGTTCATCCACCGTGAAAAGTTCGAACTCGCCGCAACCTTCGGCATCAACGATACGGACATCTCGGCCCGCGCACGCGTGTCCACCCAGACGCGGCATGTGAATCAGACTGAAGATCAGGCGGGACCATTCCCGACATTCGGCCTCGACTCGACCTACGTGCTGAGCAAACGATTTTATCTCGATGGCCGGGCGCAATACTTCAAAGTGAACGTCGATCACCTCAGCGGCTCGCTGGGCTTTTATGAACTCGCCGGACTCTACCGGTTGCGCCCCAACATATCATTCGCGCTGGGCTACACCGAGGTCAAAGCGACCTTGACCTCGAGGCAGCGCAGGACTTCCGGGCAATTTGATTTCAACTCCAAGGGCCCGGAGTTCTTCGTTCGAGTCGCCTTCTGATCCGGTTGAAACCTGATCGTTCAGTGGTCCGAACTGCTTTCCGCCGCGAACTCGACGCGATTGTTGGCGGCGGCCGCGCGATTCCACTCGCCCGCCGTCAGCGATTCGACGCGCGCCGGATAAGGCATGCTCGGACGCGCACTCCCCGCGTTTTCAAGGGCGACGGTGATCGCACCCGCGGTGCGCTGGCGAACGCCGGCGATCAAATTGGCGAAGCCCAGGGATTGCCGCTGCTGACCTGACAAGGACTCTTCGAACGGATTGCCGACCAAGTCGCACTTGGTGGCCGGGACGCTCGCGCCGGCCGGCGTGAATCCGTCCGTCGTGTTGCCGCTGAGACAGAAAAGTCCCGACAGGCTCGTGATCTTCACGACCCCGTGAAATCCCTGCGCTTCGAGTTTCGCCAGCAGTTCGCGCAGTGCCTCGAGACGGCCGTGGTCGAAGGGTATCTCTCCGTAAGGAACGGGTTCCGCCCGCAGCGCAATGGTCGCCCCGCTCGCGCCCACGGTCGCGCCGGCCGCCGCTCCGGTGCTCGTGGAAGTGGCCGCCAACGCGGCGGTGAGATCCTTGAGGGATGCCGAAAGGTCGAGGCGTGCGCGCTGCAATTCCGCGTTGGCCGACGTGAGGCCTGCTACTTCGGCTCGTGATTTCGCCAGATCCTCGCGCGCAAGGAGCCAGCACGCAGCGAACGAAACTGTAATGACGCACGCCGCGGCGATCCCGGCGGCCCAGGGCAAGATCGGCCTCGCCGCTCGCGCCGCCGGCGGCAGGACCTCCAACGGCGGGGCAGACATGGAGTCACGCACATCGCTCACGATGCGCGAGGCGAAACTGTCGAGGCTTGCGACGATGAAGCGGCGCACGTCGGCCGCTTGATCCCTCACCGCCGATTCGACCCGGCGTCCCCAATCGACGGTTGCGCCGGCCGCGGGCGGTCGCACGACGGGTGTTCCGCCTTCGAACTCCACCGGCGCCAGTGCGGGTTCGGCCATGTCGCGCCGGTCCGGCAACAAGTGCAATTCGTACAATACTTTCGATACATCGACCGGACGCACTTGTTTCGGCAGTACGCCCATCGCGCCCAGGGCACGCGCTTGACCGACGTACAGTTCGCCCTCTTGCGAGGTGTACATCATGATCGGGATCATGGCCGTCTGCGGATTGCCCTTGATCGCCTGCACCGCCTGCAAACCATCCATGCCGGGCATGAGATGGTCCATGAAAATCGCATCCGGGCGATTGTTCTTCAAATACTCAATGGCTTGCTCGGCTGATTCCGCCATGTCGACTTCAATGTCGTACTTCTCGAGCATGCGGCTCAAGATGACGCGAGCCGACTTCGAGTCGTCGACTACCAATGCGCGCTTACGGGCCATACCGATAGTGTATCGCAGTCCTTTCGATGCGGAAGGCGCCGGCTACGGACAATGTCGCACATAGCTGACAGATTCGCGGCAGCGCATTCGACACGCCGCTGCGAATCCTCGGCCGAGCGCCGCCGCCGGGTGTGCGGAACCACCGCGTTCGTCAGGCTGAAACTTAAGGGGCGGCCTCAGCGGTCTGCGATTCTTTGTTCTGCGCAATCCACGTCAACGCGGACTCGACGTCGGCGAGTTCGGCGGCGGTAAAGCCCTCGATCCTGACTCCGGTCGCCTCCGCCTTTTTCTTGGCGAGTTCGGCGGCCGCGACCGTGTGTACCCACACCAGACCGCGGCGTACTTTGGCCGTGAACTTTTGCTGCTTTTCTTCGGTCATACTTCCTCTCCTTAAAAATGTCTGGACTTGGACCCGGCACGATACACGACTAGGGTGGTCGTGCGGAACCTCCCCGTCGGGCGGCTAGGGAGCTAAAATCGCGCGATCCAGTCGCGCACTGTAGGCGTTGAGCGCACGCGAGACCACCCCTATATAGCGATCGGCTTCGTCCCATCGCCGCTCTTCGATCGCCTCGCGAATACCCGGCAGCGTTTTCACGCCGTATCCGGTATGGAAACCAGGCGCATAGACCATGTGCTGATACCATTCGCGGCCGGGCAATCCACGCGAATCGGTCAACGATTGCTCGAGCTCCGTCAGTGTCGCATTCACGCGCTCCCGTGCCGCATTCGCGCCCGGATCGTCGACGGCCTCGAGACGCGCGTACGCCTTGTCGAATGCCTTCGCGCTCTGCTCGAGCTTCGCGACGGCGTTGTCGAGTTCGGCAAAATTCAAGTAGGGAACCTCGGCGGCCCGGAGCGGCGGTGCGCGCGGTCTCTTGGGGTCCGCCGCCAGGTTGTACGCGGCGTCGTCCAGCAATTTCGACAATTCGCGCGTCTTCGCCCGCATGCCGTCGGCGAGCTTGTGCAGCTCGTCGTCGTATCCCGCAATCGAGGCGGCGAAATCGCTTTCGCGCGCCGGCAACAATTGCGCCTGCGATGCTCTCAGCATCAGACGGCCCGCGACCTTGGCGAGCGCCACGCCGTACTCGAACGTGGGATCGACGAAGCGCCGAAAATGATCGAAGGAATCATACGCGGAATGGTAGACACCGTAGTCTGCTTCACCCTCGAAACCGACATCCAGGGAATTCACACCCAGGTGCTGCAGGAACGGCGTGAAGTCTGAGCCGGAGCCGAGCGCACCGAGATCTAGATCACCGCTCGGGTTGCCGCGGCCGCCGGATTCATAATTGGCGACGCGCGCCTTCGCCACGGCGCGCGCCAGTACGGTCGCGCCGGTTTCAGGATCCCTCACGTCGCGCGCCGCCTCGCTGGCAAAGTGCTGCAAACCATGGCTGCCGCTCACGCCGAGATAACCGCGGCCATTGGTGTCGGAATTGACATAGAGGGCTGCCTTGGACCTGAGTTCCGCCGCGTGCAATTCGGCCCACTCGGTGGAACCCAAAAGACCCGGCTCTTCACCGTCCCAGCTTGCGTAGACCAGGGTGCGGCGCGGACGCCAGCCCTCCCTCACCAATTTGCCGATCGCCTTGGCTTCGGCCATGAGAGCGACTTGACCGGCCAGCGGATCGGTCGCGCCGAACACCCAGGCATCGTGATGATTGCCGCGGACGATCCATCGATCGGGCTCTTGGGCGCCGCGGATCTTGGCAACGACGTCGTACAGCGTCTTTTGGTTCCAGTCGGAGAGGACTTTGAGATGCACCTTCGCCGGACCCGGACCCAGGTGATACGTGAGCGGCAATCCGCCGCGCCAGGCCGCCGGCGCCACGCGGCCCCCGAGCGCGGCGAGCAATGGTTCCGCTGCCGCATAAGAGATCGGCAGCACCGGAATTTTCAAAATGGTCTTGGCATCTTTGATCGCGAGTCTCTTGGCGTCGGCCGTGGCGCCCACGCCGGGAGTCAATGGATCGCCGGAGTACAGCACCAAATCCCCCACCGAACCGCGCTGCACGCCGTCGCTCGGCCGATAGCCTCCTTTGGGATAGGTATCACCGGCGCCGTATCCGTCGTCGCGCGGATCCGAATAGATCAAGCAACCCACGGCGCCATGTTCATAGGCGAGTTTCGGCTTGAGCCCGCGCCAGCCGCCGCCATATCGAGTCAACACGATGCGGCCCTTGACGCTCACTCCCTGCCGTTCGAGTTCCAGGTAGTCGTCCGGCATTCCCTGGTTGACGTACACCAGTTCCGCGGTCACATCCCCGTCGGCGCCATAGACATTATAGGCCGGCAACTCATCCCTGGTTTTCGAGGAAGTGCTGTCGCCCGCGACGGGGGGCTCGGTCAACCGAGCGGCGAAATGTGTCGGCGCGACGAGCTCCAACGATATTTCGCGGGGCGTCGGGTACAACACGGAAAATGTCTCGATGGACGCCTCCCAGCCCCATTCGCGAAATTTCTTCAGTTGGAATTCCGCGTTCGTCTTGTCGTGAACCGAGCCGACATGATTGGGCTCCGAAGACATCTGTTCCATCCACGAGCGCAAATCCGCCGCCGACAAATCGGCGTCGAAGCGCTGCTCCAGCTGCGTCTCCGCGGCCGCGCCGCCGCTGGAGAAACCCTCGATCTCGACCGCGCCCGCCGGCGATGCCCCCACCGGCAATTCCGCCCCGGCGGCGATTGTCAGTGCACACATCGCCAGGCACGCTGTCAGCGACACCGCTGATGTTTTGGCCGCGGCAAACATATTCCTCTCCCTTGCCTAGTCGCGGATGCCCGTGCCGCGGTTCAACAGCGCGACGGCGAGCGCGAACATTCCCGCAGCCGCGGACACCATGATCCCGTAAGCCAGCCGCAGATCGACATCCGTGGTGCCGAGAAAGCCGTAGCGGAACGCGCTGACCATGTACAGAATGGGATTGGCGTGCGAGGCGATGTGCGCCCAGCCGGGCAGCATGGTGATCGAATAGAAAACGCCCCCCAAGTAGGTGAGCGGCGTGAGCACGAAGGTCGGGAACCAGGAAATCTGATCGAAATTCGTGGCGAACAGCGCATTGATGAAGCCGCCCAGCGAAAACACCATGCTGGTGAGGAATACGGCGGAGATGACCGCGAGCACATGCGTGAGCGCAAGACGCGTGAAGAACAGCGCCACGATGGTCACGACGGATCCCACCAGCACGCCGCGCAGAATGCCGCCGCCCACGTAGCCCGCCACGATCAGCCAGTTGGGCAGGGGCGAGACCAGTAATTCCTCCAGGTGCTTGCCGAATTTCGCGCCGAAGAACGACGACACGACATTACCGTAGGAATTGGTGATCACCGACATCATGATGAGGCCGGGCGCGATGAACTGCATGTAATCGAAGCCGCCCACCTGACCCACGCGCCGGCCGATCAAGCTGCCGAAAATGATGAAGTACAAGGTGGCGGTGACCGCCGGAGGCACGACGGTCTGTCCCCAGATGCGCACGATGCGGCTGAACTCTCGAATGATGATGGTCTTGAAACCGATCCAGTCGGTCGCCGCGCGCGAGACGGACATGCTCACGGCTGCAGCGCGGCGGCAGTTTCGGAGCGGCCGGCCGAGGCGCGGCCGGCAGCGGAGGCGCTGCCGTCGACGAGACGGATGAACAATTCTTCGAGGCGGTTGACCTTGTTGCGCATGCTGTTCACGGCGATTCCGTGCGCCGACAGTTGCGCGAACAGGTCATTGAGACTCTGCGTCTTCGTCATTTCTATTTCCAGCGTGTGGGCATCGGACAGCACGGCGGTAAATCCCGACAATTGCGGGGCGGCGTCGCGCGAATCGCGCAGATTGAACACGAAGGTTTCGGTCTGCAGCTTGCGCAGCACGTTGGCCATGCTGTCGCGTTCGATGATGTTGCCGCCCTCGATGATCGCGACAGTGCGGCACAGATTCTCCGCCTCTTCCAGATAATGCGTGGTGAGGATGATGGTGGTGCCCGCATCGTTGATGTTGCGCAGAAATTCCCACATGGAGCGGCGAATCTCGATGTCGACGCCCGCGGTGGGCTCGTCCAAAATCAGCAATCACAACTGTAGCTGCTTGAGATACTTCTCGGCGCGCTGCTTCGCCAGCGGCCGCGGTATTCCATAGAAACCGGCCTGGTTGACGACGATGGTGAAGCAGGTCTCGAACTGGTTGAAGTTGATTTCCTGCGGCACCACGCCGATGCAGGACTTCGCCGCTTCGAGTTCCCGATCGATGTCGTGCCCGAACACCTCGACCACACCGCTGGTTTTGGTGACCAGCGAGGTGACTATGCCGATGGCCGTGGTCTTGCCGGCGCCGTTCGGGCCGAGCAATGCGAAAAAATCGCCCTCGTCGACTTCGAGGTCGATGGCCTTGAGCGCTTTGATGCCGTTCTTGTAGGTCTTGGTGAGCTGGCGAAGGACTAGGGCTTGCATAGGAGCCGGGTAGCCTAAACCTGGCGGGGCCCCGCCCGCAACGCCAATCGCCGCCGCCCCCAGGCTCCTTCGTCAAGGCTCGGACAACCGTGCCGCGGCTGCGAGTTGCAGACCGTAGAGTTGAACGCGGCGCAGCGCCGCCGGATCGGCGCGCGATGCGGCATCGGTCAGAGCGCCCCAGTAGGCTGTGCAACCGCTCCATCTTGCGGGGCGTTCATCCCCAGCAGCAGCTGGGCCTTGAGGCCCGCGCTCGACGCCACGTGCCAGGCATAGAACAGCGCGAGGCGCACGAAGTTGACGGTCTCGTCGTCGGCCACCGACTCATCCGCGACGCGCCAGCCCCCTGAGTTCTGCAAGCGTAGTCGCCAATGCCCCTCGTCCTGAAAGCGCAGATCGAACAGCGCGTAGGGGCAGCCGGCTGCCGCGGCCCGCTGCGCCGCGGACAGCGGCGCCACACGGCCGGCCACCCAATCCGTTGTCCGGCTCGCGGTCAAATCCAAGAATCGATGATTCAGATCGCGTAGCGATCCTAGTATCTCGGCCGACAAATGCGATTCCTGTGCCCAATTGCCGACGAATGCATCCTGCATGACCGCCTCCCGCCAAAGTCCGGTTTAAGTGGGGGTTTGAGCGGCGCCTGCGCATTTCACCGCAAACACAGCGGCTATCACATGCCGGAACCACTTGGCAATCACGCTAACTTTGTGATTAATTTCTGTCAAATTCTTTTTTGACCCAAACCTTAGCGAATTGCACCAAAGGAGCCGACCATGAGAGTGTCCGATGACCGTTACACCAGGGACCGCCAGCGCCTGGATCTGGCGCTGCGCTTGATTCGCCACGAAGCCCGCACGTTCACCATTCGCCAGTGGACGGGCCTCAGCGACGATCGGATTCGCAAGCTGTACCGCAGCTACGTGATGAATCATGATGCACGGTTCGTCTCCAGGCATCGCGGCAAGTCGCCGCGCCAGGCCGCCTTTTTCTTCAGGAATGGCGAGCTCAACTTTCAATCCGCGCAGCTGGCGAGTCTCTACGTCATGTACGGACTCCTGTCCGGTACGGATTCCGGGCTCGAGCCGCGGTATCGCGTCGGATCGCTGGAGTCGGGCATCCTGCTCTGTCAGGCCTACGAGGCGTACCTCGAGCTGCATGCGCCCACCGGCATTTCCTTCGAACATGCGTGGTTTCTCCTGCTCGCGCTGGCGCGCCGCGACGAGGTCGGTATTTCGCGCTGCGACGTGTGCGGCGGAGTGCGATTGCACGATTTGCTGGCCAGACACAAGATCGGCTGCGGCACCTGTGGTCCTGCGGCCGGAGCCGCGGTTGCGTCTTCGCGCGCACCCGCACAGGCCATGGGTTACACCGCGCCCTGCTAGAATCGGAGAATGCAGCAACGGAATATCTTCGCCGGTCCCTATCTGGACCGGGCCGCCCATTTGCGGCAGGATCCTGCGTGGTTCGCCGCCGCGCTCGCCGATGAGCGCAGCCGCGCGATACGGAGCTGATATTGCTGGGCCGATTCGGCGAAACCAACTATTTCGCGTACGAAGTCGAATCGGTCGAACCGCCGCCGCTGCTGCCGGGAACCCGCTTCGAAGATCTGCGCGTCGTGGCTTCGGTGCTGCCGGTCGACGAAGCGGGACTCTTGGGTTATGCGCGCGCCATCATCTCCTGGCGGCGGCGGCACCGCTTCTGCGGCACCTGCGGTGCGAAGACCCTGTCCGCCAAGAGCGGACATGTGCTCGTGTGCAGCAACCCAAGCTGCCGCCATGAGCAGTTCCCGCGCATCGATCCGGCCATCATCGTGCTGGTCAGCGACGCGGAGCGCGCCCTCTTGGGACGCCAAGCCTCCTGGCCGGTAGGGCGCTATTCCACCATTGCTGGTTTCGTCGAACCGGGAGAATCGCTCGAAGATGCCGTAGCGCGCGAGGTGTTCGAGGAAACCGGCATCGAAGTCGACCGGATCGAATATCACTCGTCCCAACCATGGCCCTTCCCGGCATCGTTGATGCTCGGCTTCACCGCGCATGCAGTCACCACGGAGGTGCATCTGCGCGACCAGGAACTGGAAGACGCGCGCTGGTTTACCCGCGCGGAACTTGCATCGAACGGCGCGCTGCTGCCGCCGCGGCAATCCATCTCGTTCCGCCTGATCGAACCGCTAGGCGGAAGCTACGCGACCCTGGGGTTGGTGCTTTGCGCAGCATTTTCCGCCGGTTTCGTCGATGCCATCGTCGGCGGCGGAGGCTTGATTCAGTTGCCCGCCCTGCTCGCGGGTTATCCCGCAATCGCGCCGCCCTTGCTCCTCGGAACGGGTAAGGTCGGCAGCATCTGCGGTACCACCAGCGCGGTCATGCGCTACATGCGTGTGGTACGCATTCCCTGGCGTGTCCTTCTGCCCGGCGCTGCCGTTGCGTTTCTCGCGGCGCTCGCGGGCGCAAGCTTGGTGAGCGCGGTGTCCCCTGCGCTCTATCGGCCCTTGGTACCCGTCATGCTCACGGTGGTCCTGGCATACGTGCTGTGGCACAAGGATTTGGGTGCGCGCCATGCGCCCATCGCATTTTCACCGCGTCGCAGCTGTATCGCATTGGCGGCGATCACCGGCATCGGCTTTTATGACGGATTCTTCGGGCCCGGCACCGGCAGTTTCTTGATGCTGCTGTTCATCCGGCTCTATGGATTCGATTTCCTGCACGCCTCCGCCGGCGCCCGCACCATCAATGTGGCGACGAATGCGGGTGCGCTATTGTTTTTCGGAGTACACGGCGAGATTCATTGGGGCGTAGGGATTGCATTGGGCGCCTGCAGCGCCGCGGGCAGCGTGCTTGGGGCGCACACGGCGATCAGACACGGCAGCAAATTCGTCCGCGTGGCGTTCATCGCCATCGTCATCACGTTGATCGTGAAGACCGGCGTCGATGCGTGGAGTCTCCAACGCTGAAGCGCCCGCCTTCGGGCGACGCTAACCGCGTTCCCAGTGACCAGGTCTCATGCGCCAGCCGTCGCCCTGGCGTACCCATTGATGCGCGACCCAATGATGTCCGGGATGGGGAGGCGCCCAGCGTCCCTCGACCCATTCATGCCGTCCGCCAACCCAATTCCAGTATCCGCCGATCCATACGTATCCCGGCGAGGGGGCCACGCCGATGACCTCCACACGCGGCGCCGGCGGCGCCACCATCACCACCCCGTCAGCATAATAGTGACGCTGGTCGGGAACGATCACGCACCCCGCCAGGGCCATGATGAGCACCAGCCCGGATGCCGGGGCCGCCCTCGACCACTTACGCTGATTCATGAGATAACCACGTGTTGCAGGAACGGATAGATGAACTAACGTCCTTCGACTCCCGGCGTTGACGGGAGTCCGACCACGTAGGATAGCGCCGTCTACTAGCGATCACCACCCATGGCATCGCTGCGGCGTCTCAGCGGGCGCTGATAGGGTGTGGTCCCGAGGCTCATCATCGGATGCGCCAGGCGAGCCTTGAGACGATACATCGCCTGGTCCGCCCGGTGCAGCAGCACTTCGGCGCTGTCCCCATCGTGCGGATACATCGACTCGCCGATCGCGGCGGTCAAATGCTGCTCATTGCCGTGAATCCAATAGGGCAGCGCCACGCGCTCGCGGATCGTGTCCGCCACCCGGGTTACGGCGGCCGCGTCCGGCACGCTGGGAAGGACAACGACGAACTCATCGCCGCCGTACCGGCACACGAGGTCGCCGGTACGCACTCTTGCGGCGATACGCGTAGCCACCGTCGTGAGAATTTTGTCGCCCGCGGCGTGGCCATATTCGTCATTGATGCCTTTGAAGCCGTTCAGATCGATGAACAGCAAACCCACGTATTGCCGCTGTAGCACAGCCTCGGAGATGGCCGCTTCCAAGACTTCCACCATGCGCCGGCGGTTGTATAGACCGGTGAGTGCGTCCCGATCGGCGAGCCGTTGAGCTTGCGCCTCGCGCTCCTTGAGTGCGGCCAATTCACGCACCAACTGTGCGTTGGTGGCGCGGAGCGTTTCCAGTTCGTGGTGCGTATCGGTTGGATCGCGTGCCACTCTACGAAGCGGCGGCACGGCCGACCGCATTACTTCGCCGTTCAAAAGCATTTTGCTTCGACCGTATGCCATAGTTGGGTTCCTGGTGAATGCGAAACGATTGTCGCGAACCCTCCGCCTGCCGGCGATCGGCAGTCGGCGTATCAATATGTAAGATTTAGCTGACTAGTCTGATCGCAGGATGGAGATCGATCGACGGAGCTCATGTATGTCCTACACCGCGGATCCTCGGGTGCTGTTCGCCGCCGAACGCACCCTGCTTGCCTGGCAACGCAGTGCGATAGCCTTGATGGGCTTCGGCTTCGTGGTCGAACGGTTTGGCCTGTTTTTGCAGATGGTTGCTGCCGCGGTCGCTCTGATTTCGGCGCGGCAATTCCGCCAGGTCGTCAAAAATTTGGACCCGGTCGTGGTTCCCCCGGGATACTGGACACATGTAGGCGTGGCGCTCAACGTCGCGATTGCCATCATCGCCCTGATTTTTGCCTTGCGCTTTACTTGGCCGAGCCGATGAGGGATTGCGTCGGCCGTTTGACAATAATGGCTCACACCGCATTTGACAATAATCCACCCAAGCTAATCACCTAATCATTCACCTGACCGCGGTCGAACAGCATCCCGCGATGATCGGCTTTCTCGACAATCAGTATTCGGTCGGCAAGGATTCCGATCTGGCGCGGCTCGCCGCTCGGCGCGCGGAGGCGCGTTCATTCTCCCGTCAGCGAATGGACACGCCGGACAAACCCGGGCGCGAGTTCGGCATCAACGAAAACCTGGCGCGCGAAATTCTCGAACTGCATACGCTGGGCGTAAACGGCGGCTACACCCAGAACGACGTCACGGCCTTCGCGCAAATCATCACCGGATGGTCGATCGGCGGCGGCAAGCGACG
>WNFN01111185.1_pt2 | contig 13943 bp, 13 predicted proteins | sample 5400161 | NCBI WGS metagenome assembly WNFN01 (sample SAMN13153353, study PRJNA577476) | soil metagenome | isolation source: 80 cm saprolite on Douglas fir-dominated hillslope | place: USA:California | collected 2013-09-17
GGCACGGGCAGGCGGCGGGCTCGGGGGCAGCGGGCGCACCAGCGGTGGGCTTGCGGGCGGGCCACATGGGCCGCACCTCCCGCTGGATCCGCTGGATCCGCTGGACGCAGCTGCGGCGGAACTGCGGCTGCTCACTGACATGTTCGGCCGCGACAACGTAATGGTCGAGCTGTTCAGCAATGACCTGCCGGGTGATGACGAGCGCAATGACGCCCTGTCCGAGCTGGCCCGGCGGGAAGGGCTTGGCGTGATCGCCACTAACAACGTGCATCACGCGACGCCCGCCGACGCGAAGCTGGCTCAGGTGCTCGCCGCGATCAGGGCGCGTAGCAGCCTGGACGACATGGACGGCTGGCTGGCCGCGTCGGGCACCGCCTACATCAGGACGGGGGAGGAGATGGCGCACCGGCTGCGCCGGTACCCTGGGGTGCTCGAGCGGACCGTGGATCTGGCCAGGCAGTGCGCGTTCGACTTCAAGGTAATCGCGCCGAAGCTGCCCGATTTCCCGGTGCCGCCTGCACACAGTGAGATGAGCTGGCTGCGCGCCCTCGTCGAGGAGAACGCACCGGAACGCTACGGGCCGCCGGACAGCGAGCGTGTACCAGGCGCATATCGCCAGATCAAGCACGAACTCGATGTCATCGACCAGCTGGGATTCGCTGGCTACTTCCTGATCGTGCATAACATCGTGCGCTTTTGCAATGACAACGGCATTCTCTGTCAGGGGCGGGGTTCAGCGGCCAATTCGGCCGTCTGCTATGCGCTCGGCATTACCAGTGTCGATCCCGTTCAGCATGGATTGTTGTTTGAGCGTTTCCTGTCAACCGGAAGGGACGGTCCGCCCGACATCGACCTGGATATCGAGCACCAGAGGCGCGAGGAGGTCATCCAGTACGTCTACGGCGCCTACGGCCGGGGCAAGGCCGCGCAGGTCGCCAACGTGATCGCGTACCGGCCGCGGATGGCGATCCGCGACGCTGGCCGAGCGCTTGGCTACTCCCCTGAGCAGCAGAACCAGTGGTCCAAGCAGGTCGGCCCGCGCTCGTACGCGGCCGGACAGCCGGTTCCGCCCGATGCCGGCGTCCCTGAGCCGGTCATCGAACTGGCCGAACGCATGCAGAAGCTCCCCAGGCACCTCGGCATCCACTCGGGCGGGATGGTGATCTGCGACCGGCCGGTCGGCGAGGTGTGCCCGGTCGAGTGGGCGCGGATGCCGAATCGCTCCGTGCTCCAGTGGGACAAGGACGACTGCGCGTACGCGGGCCTGGTCAAGTTCGACCTGCTCGGTCTCGGCATGCTGACCGCGCTGCGGGACTGCTTCGAGCTGGTAGCCGAGCACCATGGCGCCGGTTGGGACCTGCACTCGATCCCGCAGGAGGATGCCGGGGTCTACGACATGCTGTGCGAGGCCGACACGGTCGGGGTGTTCCAGGTCGAGTCGCGGGCCCAGATGGCGACGCTGCCGCGGCTGCGGCCGAGGCCCGTATATGCGCCGCCGCCGCGGCGACGAGGTGCCGTACCTGCCGCATCCGTCGATGCACCAGGCGCTCGGCAAGACGCTCGGGGTGCCGCTGTTCCAGGAGCAGATGATGCAGATCGCGATCGACTGCGCCGGCTTCAGTCCGTCCGAAGCCGACCGGCTGCGCCAGGCAATGAGCTCCAAGCGGGCGCCGGAACGGATCGAAGAACTGCGGGCCCGGCTGCTCGGCGGCATGGCCGAGCGCGGGATTTCCGTCGAGGTGGCCGAGGACATCTACGAGAAAATCCTCGCGTTCTCCAGCTACGGCTTCCCCGAGTCGCACGCGATCAGCTTCGCCTACCTGGTCTACGCCAGCTCCTGGCTGAAGTGCTACTACCCGGCGGCGTTCACCGCCGCGCTGCTGCGCGCCCAGCCGATGGGGTTCTACTCGCCGGCCAGCCTGATCAGCGACGTGCGCCGGCACGACGTCGTGGTCCGCGGCGTCGACGTCAATGCCAGCGGCGTCCTCGCCGTGCTAGAGAGCACTGAAACGCTGGAGGGCACTGAAACCCAACGGCATAACGGAACGCACGCGTCAGTGGACATCGGCGCGCCAGTGCCGTCCGGGGGAAAACCGGTGCCCGGTCAGCCCGCCATCAGGATCGGCCTCGCCGAGGTGCGCAACCTCGGCAAGGACGCGGCCGCCGCCATCGTGGCCGGTCAGCCGTACGCCGGTTCGGCCGCCGGCATCACCGGGGGACAGCTGCCGGGAACCACCATCGGCATGACGGCGCCGCCGCTGGTGCCGATGACGCCGGCCGAGGTGACGTTCGCCGACATGTGGGCGACGGGAACTTACGGATCGACGCATCCGATCGAGCACATCCGCGACGGGCTCGCCGAGCGCGGTGTCATCCCGGCCGCCGATCTGCGTGACGCCAAGGACGGCGCTGCGGTGACTGTGGGCGGGCTGGTCACGCACCGGCAGCAGCCGGGAACCGCGCGCGGGGTCGTCTTCCTCAGCCTGGAGGACGAGACCGGTATGGCGAACGTGATCTGCCCGCCCGATGTATGGCAGCGGCACCGCAAGATCGGCGTGGACGCAAGCGCGCTACTAGTCTCGGGCCGGATCGAGCGGCTCGACGGGGCAGTCAGCTTGCTCGCGACCAGCTTGCGTAAGCTCCGCGTGGTCGCCGCAGCGCGCAGTCGCGATTTCCGGTGAGCGGCGGGTTCCGGTGAGCGGCGGGTTCCGCTGAGCGGGGGTTCCGCTGACCGGTGGCCCAGTGGATGATGTCCTCGGAGGTGATCAGACTGGCGACCAAGACGTTTGGGGGCGTAACCGCCACAGCCAGCTCTTTCGTTGGAACCGCCGAGATCTGCCGTCCGCCGGACAACTTCTTCGATGCCGTGCTCATCGGCTCGCTCGCCGACGCCTTCGAGTGGCTGGACGAGCAGGGAACGCGCGCCATCATCTTGTGCTCAGAAGGCAGGCACTTCTGCGCGGGCGCGGACTTCACTGGGCGGTCATCTCGCTTCAACATCGGCAGCGGCGCGGGGGAGCTCTACGAGCAGGCGCTGCGCCTCTTTCAGGCCCCGATCCCGGTGGTGGCCGCGGTGCAGGGCGCGGCGGTCGGGGGCGGCCTCGGCCTTGCCTGCGCCGCCGACTTCCGGGTTGCGAGCCCGCAGTCCAGGTTCAGCGCGAACTTCGCCAGGATCGGCCTGCATCAGGGATTCGCCTTGAGCGTCACGCTGCCTGCCATTGTTGGCCAGCAGCGCGCGGCGCAGCTGCTCTATACCGGCCGGCGGATCGGCGGGGATGAGGCTGCTTCTATTGGACTGGCCGACCGGCTCGTTGGTACTGACGAGCTGAGAAGTTCCGCGCGCGAGCTTGCCGAGGAGATCGCGTCGGCTGCTCCGCTGGCGGTGCGCGCGATCCGGGCAACCATGCGGGACGGTCTCACCGACATGGCCCGCGCGGCCATGGCCCGCGAACTGTCCGAGCAGCAGAAGCTCTGGCCGACCGCCGACTTCGCCGAGGGCGTCAAGGCCGCGGCTGAACGTCGGGCGGGAAACTTCAGGGGCCAATGAGCGACGTCGCGGGTGCCGACCTCAGCCCGGACGCCGTCCGCGCTGAGGTCGATCAGTGGATCGAGAACAATTGGGATCCGGAGCTTCCGCTTGCGCGATGGCGAGAACTGCTGGCCGGCTCGGGTTGGGCCTGCCCCACCTGGCCGGCGGACTGGTGCGGGCGGTCGCTGACTCCCGAGCTCGGCCGGATCGTGACCACCGAACTCAAGCGAGCCGTCGTCCCAGGACCGCCAGAGGGCATCGGCATGATGCTGGTCGCGCCGGTCTTGCTTGAGTACGGCAGCGACGAGCTGAAGCAGCGGTTCATCCGGCGCACGGTCACCGGCGAGGTCACCTGGTGCCAGTTGTTCAGCGAGCCGGGCGCCGGCTCGGACCTGGCCGGGCTTCAGGCGCGGGCGACGAGAGACGGCGACGGCTGGCTGCTGACCGGGCAGAAGGTATGGTCGACCGGGGCCGCAACGGCCGACTTCGGCTTGCTGCTCGGCCGCACGGACTGGGACGTACCAAAACATCAGGGCATCACCGCGTTCGTGCTGCCGATGCGCCAGCCGGGGGTGCAAGTCCGGCCGCTCCGGCAGATGAACGGCCACAGCTCGTTCAACGAGGTGTTCTTCGATGCGGCGCGGATCCCGGGCGAATACGTGATCGGCGAGCCGGGCGCCGGCTGGCTCGTCGCCAGGACCACGCTGGCCCATGAGCGCAGGCTCGCGACGTTCCCGGCAGTGCCCACGACGGCGACGGGCAGGGCGCATGACCCGGTCGTGCGTCAGGAGGTCGCGAGGCTGATCGAGCTGGCCTGGTCGGCCAGGTGGCTGGCCGACCGTACCGCCGCCGCCAGGACAGCGGGTCAGCGGCCTGGTGCAGAGGGCTCGCTCGGCAAGCTGGCCAGCAGCCGGATCGCCCGGCAGGCCGCTCGGGTGCACTCGCTGATCGCCGGGACAGCGGGGATGCTCGCCGGCCCCGAAGCCCTGCTGGGCGGGACGATCGCCGAGATCGGTGTCTCGGTACCCGGCATCTCGATCGCGGGCGGAACCGACGAAATCCAGCGCATGATCATCGCCGAGCGGATACTCGGCCTGCCTCGCGAACCCGATGTGAGCGCCGGCGTACCGTTCCGCGAGGTTCGCGCCGGCTAGACCCAAGGACTGCCCGATGACATACCTGGAACGCTGCGGCATCCGCATCTACTACGAGCTGCGCGGCCGCAACGAGGGCATCCCGCTGCTGCTCACGCACGGCTTCGGCGCGTCGTCGCAGATGTGGGCACCCAACGTGACCGCGCTCGCCGCCGAGCGGCCGGTGATCACCTGGGACATGCGCGGCCACGGCCGCAGCGACTCCCCCTCGGACGAGGCTGAGTACACCCAGGCAGCGTGCTTGGCTGACATGACAGCCCTGCTCGACACGTGCGGGGCTGAGCGCGCCGTTGTCGGTGGCCTGTCGCTCGGCGGCTACCTGTCGCTGGCCTTCTGGCTGGCTTGCCCTGAGCGGGTCGCCGCGTTGCTACTCTGCGACACCGGGCCAGGATTCAGGAACGACGAGGCGCGGCAGCGATGGAACGACCGGTCCATGGCGACCGCCGCCCGCCTGGAGCAAGACGGGCTTTCGGCGCTCGGTGACGGACCGCGGCCGCCAGACTCCGCGCACTCAATGGGCTTGGCGCACGCCGCCCGCGGGATGCTGACTCAGCAGGACGGGCGGGTGATCGACTCCCTGCCCTCGATCGACGTTCCCGTGCTGGTGATCGTCGGCGCAGATGACCGGCCGTTCCTGGGCGCGGCCGAGTACGTGGCAGCGAAGATCCCGGCGGCCGAACTCGTTGTCATTCCGGACGCCGGCCACACCTGCAACCTCGACCAGCCAGAACTGTTCAATCAGCATGTGCTCGAGTTCCTGGCCACACTCAGCGGCGGCGCGAGTGCGGATGTGACCCCCGCGGGCAGGGCGGAAGGGGTGGCCCTGCGGGCTGAGGTCCAGGCGGCGGACGCCCAAGCCACGGATGCCGCGACTGCTGGCGGTTAAGGCACGGCTGCCTGCCGAATTGGCCTCGCTGCCTGCACGACCCTCGCTGCCTGCCCGAGCCTCACCACCAGTCCCGCCAGACGCGCCAGTCACATGAATCACACAGGTCACATGGGTCACATGATCATGTGGCGGACTCGTGTATGGGAGTGCCACCCAAACCGTTTTGTGCAATGGGTGGCACTCCCATACACGGGGCCACACCGGGCGCGGGCAGGAAATCCTGCCAAGCGTCTACCTCACGGCGACGGGAACTCCGACGCCCCGGTCAGAGGCACACCGCCGCGGTGTTCTATGCCGGCCGTGGCGGCACCTTGAGTGGCCGGCCGCCAAGTCGTTGGTTGACCCGCGTCGTCAGCGTTCCGCGCGGTTGGCGCGCCAGCATAGCGAGCGCATCGGCACGTCGATCTCGGTGACACTGCCGAACCGAGCCTCCAGCGCAGAGCGCAGCCTAGCCTTCGCTGCGGCACGATCCGCCTCGCTGGCGGTGATGATCCCGCTGTAGGTCGCGAGCATCTCGACGACGTCGTCCATCGTCATCGGGCGGGCGAAGGGGAACGTCGCGGTCTGCGCATCGCGGAAGAGACCTGTCTCTGGCAGCATGACCTCCCGACGCCGCGGCGGGAGCCCGGGGCTCGTCCCCTCCGGCCGGGCGGGGCGGTGCAGCGTGTCCCCCGGTTCACGAAGCCGGTCCAGGTCACGTACCCACTCTACCTCCCGATCGCGGCTGGTCCAGATCACGCCGAACCGGCCGCCGTCACGCAGGACCCGCGCGATTTCCGGGACCGCCAGTTCGGGGACCATCCAGTGCCACGCCGACGAAACGAGGACCGCGTCGGCGCATTGGTCCTGCAAGGGGATCGCCTCGCCGCGGCCCGCGGTGATGTGCACCCCAGGTGATCGCTCCCGCAGGACCGCGGCCATCCGGCCGTCGGGCTCCACAGCAATCACCTCACGGGCGCGGCCGGCCAGCGCTCTGGTCAGCAGTCCCGTGCCTGCCGCGAGATCGACGGCGACGTCGCAACTGGCGGGCAACAGCCAGCGGACCGCATCCGGGGGCGGGCTCGGACGCAGCCGGTCGTAGTCGGCCGCGATCGATCCGAAGGACATCGCGCGATCTGCCCTCACGCTCATCGCTGACCCCGCGGCGCGCCGGGCGAGCGGAGAACGCCTGCGTCGGTGAGCCGGTCGATCTCCGCGGCGCTCAGGCCGGCCTCGGCGAGAATTTCGCTGGTGTGCTGCCCAGGCAGCGGAGCCGGGCGGCGCACTGATGCCGGAGTGGCGGAGAACCTGGCTGGCGGCGGGATCACCTTGTAGGTGCCAGCCTCCGGGTGCTCGCCCTCCGGCAGCGCCGCGATCACCTCGTCGAGCCCGCGGGCCCGAGCCGCGGGGATTCCCTGCTCCGCGCAGAATGCCAGCCACTCGGCCGTGGTCTTCGTTGCCAGCGCCCGGCTGAGCGTGGCGTAGCCGAAGCCAGGGTTACGCCACAGGCTGCGGGTCGTTAGGCGGGGGTCGCCCGCCAGCTCATCGAGGCCGGCCGCCAGGACCAGCGCGGTCCACTGCTCGTCCCGGTGCGGCTGCAGGGCGATCCAGCCGTCGGCGGTGGCCGCCGCCGCCCGCAGCGGGGTCAGGATGCGCGGATACCCGGCCGGCCCGCGCGGCGGGCGCGGTATGTGGTACAGCGCAGCGATGATGGCGTATGCGATGACGAGCCCGCACACCTTGTCGGCGAGCAGCATCGGTACGAGGGCGGGCGGCAGGCCGGCCAGGTGCATCAGGTCGGGCACGCCGCTGGCAGCCTGGATGATGTCGTCGAAGGCTGGCTTGTCCGCCTCATAACTGTCCGACGCGAATCCGGTCGCCTGGCAGTAGATGACGTCGGGCCTGACCGCCGCGATGTCGGCGTGCTCCAGCCCTGCCCGCCGCAGCGACGCCGACCGCAGGTTGGTGACGAACACGTCGCAGCCTGAAGCGACCCGCAGCAGCGCGGAGCGGCCAGCCGGCTGGGAGATGTCGATGGCCGCGTTGCGTTTGTTGCGCAGCAGGTTCAGGGACACGCCGGACAGCCCGCGCACTGGTCCGCTGCTCATGGTCCTGTTGATGTCACCGTCGCGGCTCTCGATGGTGATCACGTCGGCACCGAGATCGCCGAGTATCTGGGTGGCGAGCGGGCCCATGACCACCGAGGTCAGGTCGAGCACGCGGATGCCATCCAGCGGTCCATCAGGCGGGTCATTGCCTCCGTGTGCGCTCGTGCCGGTCGTCACGGATGCGAAATGGCCGATACCTGGCCGGCCGGCGGCGGGACAATCCGGACTGGCTGGTTGATTGACGTGACATTGGCGGTCAGCGCGATCGACGCCTTGCCGAAAGCGAGTCGCATGACCATCTTTCTCATCTGGTGCTGGTGGTCAATCCAGAACTTGATATCAGCTGGACCCAGCGACCCGAAGAACTTCCGATCGGCCGACGGCATCGCCGTCGCGAAGGAGCGCAGATCGATGACGCCCGAGTACTTGGTCGTCACCACGCCGTCGACGCTCTGATCGCGGACGACCCGGACGTGCCTGGCGGCGGCCAGGAACTTTGCCAGCGCTGTCGGGTTGCCCATGGCGGTAAGCGGGTTTCCGGTCTGCGTCCGAGCGAACAGCTTGCGTAGGCTCGTTCCGTTCGGCAGCGAGGCCAGACTGATCTTGGCCCACGGCTTGCCCGCTCGGGTGGGCAGTATCCCCGGCATCTTCAGGTAGATGGCCTTGCCGGTGAAGATCTCATCAAGGACCACCGACCTGCCCCCGAGATCCATCTTCACCGCGATGGCAGCGAGCAGCGCGGGCTTGAGACGCATGCTGGCGGTCGCGTGCATCGTAAAGCTCCGGCTCGCCGGCCCGCCGCCGCCTGTACCGGCGCCCGGGATCAGGCCGCCTCCGCTAGGCAATGGGATGCCGTGCATGGTCATAGTTTCGGAGACGGTGAGCGACGTAAGCTTCGCGGCGCGCTTGGCAGCCAGGGCGACCGCCTGGCCGGCGGTAATGTGGCGCTGACCGCCTGCGTGCTGGCCCTGATGCGCGGCACCGCAGCCGCCGAGGAGAGTCAGAGCGGCTGTGGCGGCGCCTCCGGCGGCCACGATCCTGACTCGATGACGACTGATGCTAAATGCCGAAGAACGCATCCTCATGCGGCGAGATTAGCACCAGGCCGACAGGCCAGCTCCGGCCAACGAGCGGTCGATGGCCGGGGCCGGCGCGGCTGCCAGTAGGTTTGAGGCTCACCTACCGAAGGGACCGGGCAATGGCGCACACCGAGCCAGCGCACACGACCGCCTTCTGGAACCCGTTCGCGAACATGGCGACGCTGGCGGGCGAGGCGATCACGATAGTGCGGGGCGAGGGCTGCACCGTCTACGATGCCGACGGCCGCGCGTACCTGGACGCGCTGGCCAGCCTGTGGTACTGCAACGTGGGCTATGGCCGCGCCGAGCTCGCCGAGGCTGCGGCCGCGCAGATGCGCGAGATCGCCGGGTTCCAGACCTTCGAGTACTACACGAACCCGGCCGCCGAGGGGCTCTGCCAGCGGATAGCCGAGCTCGCACCGATGCAGGGCGCGAAGGTCTTCCTGACACCTGGTGGTGGCTCCGACGCGGTGGACACGGCCGGCAAGCTTGCGAGGGCGTACTGGCGCGCGGTCGGGGAGCCGACCCGGCAGATCATCATTTCCCGTACCCACGCATACCACGGGATGAACGCCTACGGCACCTCGCTGGGCGGCATACCGCTGCTCACCGAGGCTTTCGCACCGCTGGTTGGGCAGGTTGAGCAGGTGCCGTGGGACGATCCAGCGGCGCTGGAGAAGACGATCGAACTGCTTGGTGACAGCCGGGTAGCGGCATTCTTCTGCGAGCCGGTGATCGGGGCAGGCGGCGTGTATCCGCCGCCCGACGGGTACCTCAGCGCGGTCAGGGAGATCTGCCGCCGGCATGACGTCTTGTTCGTCGCCGACGAGGTGATCACGGGGTACGGCCGGGTCGGGCAGTGGTTCGCCAGCGACCGGTTCGACCTGGATCCCGACCTGATCACGACGGCCAAGGGACTGAGCTCCGGCTACCTGCCGATCGGCGCGGTCATCGCCGGGCCGAAGGTCGCCCAGCCGTTCTGGCGGCCCGGCTCGACGGATGTGTTCAGGCATGGCTACACCTACTCGGGGCACCCGGCGGCCGCAGCGGTCGCGCTGGCCAACCTGGACCTGATCGAGCGCGAGCAGCTGGTGCAGCGCGTCGCGGCGCTCGAGCCTCTGCTCGCCACGGCGCTGGCCCCGCTCAGCAGTCACGACCTGGTCAGCGTGGTCCGCTCAGGGACCGGGCTGCTTGCCGCGGTCGAAATCGACGAGAACGCAAGGTCAGCCGACCCCGCGATCGGGCAGCGCCTAGTGCGTGCTGTCAGGGAGCGCGGCGTCATCACCCGGCTGCTGCGCGGCGTCGCGCTCCAGGTCTCCCCGCCCTTCGTGATCACCGAGGCGGAGATCGGCCGGATCGCCGACGCGTTCGCCGGGGCCTTCGACGAGGTCGCGCGCCGGGGTCGTGGCTAGCCGGCGATGCTCGCGGACCTGGCACACGAGATCGTCGCCGGCATGGTGACCTATCCGGGGCTCGCCCCGCCCGAGCTGGGTACGGTGATCCCGATCATCGAGCACCTGACGAAGCTGGGGACAGTGCCGCAGGAGGGTGCCCGGCTGATCAAGCTGCCCGCGCCGGTCCGCGGAATGGCGTCGTTCCCCGTCCGCGCGATCGCGGTGTGGGACCAGTGAACGAGCGGCCGCTCAGATTCGGCCTGGCTGGCACCGGCTACTGGGCGAGGATCACGCACGCCCCGGCGCTCGCTTCCACCGCGGGCATCGAACTGGCGGCGGTCTGGGGCAGGAACGCCGAAGCGGTCGCGATCCCGCCCGACATCCAGGCGGAGCTGGCTGTCAGGGCGGCGCGAGCTGGCCGGCATCTGCTGCTGGAGAAGCCGATCGCGACGACCGAGCAGGCCGCGGATGTTCTGGCGCGCGCGGTGCAGGACGCCGGCGTCGCGTCGGTCGTGTTCTTCACCGCACGGTTCCAGGCTGACGTGCGGGCCTGGCTGGCGTCGGTAGCTGAGCACCGATGGAGCGGAGGCACCGCGGTTTGGCTGGGCTCGGCTCTGGCTGAGCGCAGCCCATTCAATACGCCGTGGCGCAGGGAGAAGGGCGGGCTCTGGGACCTCGGCCCGCACCTGGTGTCGCTGCTGTGGGCCAGTCTCGGACCGGTCACGGCCGTCACGGCGGACGCGGGGACCGGCGACGTGACGCACCTGATCTTGCATCACAAGGGCGGAGCCTCGAGCGCGGTCGCGGTGACCCTCTGCGCGCCGGAGGCGGCCGACGGCTCCGATGTCTGGCTGTGGGGCGAGGCCGGCCGGACGCGCGCGCCGGGGGAGACCGACCAGCCGGTTGGTGCGCTACGCCTGGCTCTGGCCGAGCTCGCCGCAAACGCCAGGTCGGGTCAGCCGCGGCACGACTGCGACGTGCTCTTCGGCCGTGCAGTCGGCCTCATCCTCGCGGACGCGCAGCGCCAGGTCGACGCTCGAGCCAGCGCAGCCAGTGCCGATTAACGGCCCGGCGCCAGCCGGTAGGCCGAGGCGGCCGCCGCAAACGCGTCAACGTAACAGCCGCGGCACGAAAACGGCGATCGCGACGCCAACAGCCGCGACAGAGGCGATCAGCACCGCCCCGGCCGCCCCATCCTTGGCAATTTTCGCCAGCGGATGCCGGTGCGGCGATTGCAGATCGATCATCGCCTCGATCACGGTGTTGAACATCTCGGCGACAAGGACGATGCCGATGGCGAGGGCCAGGCAGGCCCATTGAACGGCGCCGATCCGTAGGACGGCACCAGCAATGACCACGGCGATCGCGGCGGCGACGTGAACCCGCATGTTCCGCTGCGTCCTCACCGCATGCCAGACGCCCTGGCCAGCGAAGAAAAAGCTGCGCAGGAACGCTTGCAGGTGTCCTCGCGGCAGCCCCGGGTTCGGCCCCCGCGGCGTACCCATGCCGGTCACCCGGCCGTCGGGTCGTAGTAGTGCTCGTACTGCCAGACGCCGTCCCTGATGAGGGTCTCGTCGGTGAGCACGAGAATCCTGACCCATTGCAGCCGCTGGCGACCCACAGCCCGGGCACGTCGCGCACCGGTCCAAGCACGAAGCGGCCGTCCGGGCTCATCGTGAACATGCCGCCTCGATGCTCGGCCACCGCGGCGCACCCGGCTGGCGCCTCGCGGCCGACTAGGCCCGCCAGCGTCCTGAGCACCGTGAGGTCGAGGGGGACATCTGGTGGCGGCTCCCAGACATCGAACGGCAGCGGGCCGCGCTCGAAGCCGCCGAGCATCAGCCCGCCCCTAGCCGGCCGCAGGTAAACGGCGGCATCGACGACCCGCACGATCGGATCAGCCGGGCTGATCTGGGCCGGCTCGGTGATGAGCAGCTGGTGCCTGACCGGCGCGACCGCGACGGTCGCTCCGGCCAGCCCGGCCACCTGCCTGGTCCACGCGCCGGCCGCGTCGACGACGACATCCGTGGTGATGGACCGTCGAGCGGTCTCGACCCCGGCGACCTGCCCGCCGGCCAGCGTGACCGCCATCACCTGCTCGTGCTCGAGGAGTTCAGCCCCGTGCAGCCGGCATGCGTCGACATAGGCGCGGATCAGGTCGGTGGGCTCGGCGATATAGACGTCCTCTGGGCACCACAGCGCGAACTCGCTGCCAGATTCCTGGTAGTAGGACACGTTCGCTGTGACCTCGCCGGCGTTTGCCGCCCTGATATCGACGCCCCACTCGCGCGACTGGCGTTGCTCGGTGCGCAGCAATTCCTGGTGCGCTGCCGTCCTGGCGATCAGGTAGCTGCCCGACCTCGTGACGTCGAGCTCGACGCCAGCCCAGTCGCCGAACTTGAGCGCCTTCGCGATGCTCCGCCTGGCCAGCCCGGTCCTGAGCTCGTCTGTCTGCACCGACTTGAACAGGCCGGCGGCCCGCCCGGATGCGTGCGACCCTGCCGTGTCGCGCTCCACGACCACAACCGACCGGCCGGCGATCGCGCAGTGCAGCGCGGTGCTGAGGCCGAGCGCGCCGGCGCCGATTACGACTACGTCAGCCTTCATGACGTCAGTGTGCCTGCAGAACGGGCCGATGGACCCCAAACACGCCATCTTGTTCGAGCTGGCCCGCATCGGCCCCACGACCCTGCCGAACCGGTTCTACCAGGTCCCCCGCGACCCGCGCCGTACCTGCGGGAGCACGCCGACGTCAAGTTGCCCGAATTAGCTCGACGAGGGCCGTGCTCATGGCACGAGCTCGATAACGAGACCGTCGCAGTAATGGGCGAACCCGGACCGCAGTGCGACCGCGACCGACGCTTTGTCGCGGCGCCATGCACGATATTGAACGACTGCCCGCCCTTTCAGGCCTTCCCTGGCGGCTGCGGGGACAACCATGCAGGCCTATCCACGGCCGCGTGCCCGCGGATGGGTGAGCACGCCGATGGTGGGCATCCCATGCCACACCCCGAGGCAGGCGACCGCTTGCAGCCCGCCATCATCGAAGTAGCCGAAAGCGGGCAGATTGGTGGTGCCACTCTCCTCCCGCTCGGCTGGCGGTGTTTGCTTGTGCAGCCTGGCAAGCAGCGGGAGGCCGCTTGCAGCGTGGGCAGTACCTCGGCGGGGCCATACACGATCGGGTTAGCGGCGTTGTCGACGGCGACGACTCCGGCGTGGTTGACATGGCCCAGAGCAAACGCCCGCCTGCGCGAACTGCATCAACCGGTACTTGGAGGACTTCCGCCCACCAGTGGTCCACTTCAGCGCGCCAGTACTCCTCCGCATCGACGGGGACCGCCATACCGCAACCATGACAGCCTCCGAGCAGCAACACCCGCGGGAGGCTTAGTACTCCAGCCGGACTTCGTAATCTTCATGCTTGCCTGGCTGTCGCTCGTTCTCTGGGGGTGAGAACCAATTCAAATAGGGCGTTTCCGCGAATCGTGCAGGTAGAGTCATGATCAAATACCCGCCGTCGCCAGCCGAGGTGTTGCGCACGTGGCACGTCCTCACGGGCCGGGCTTCTGAGCAGCGACGATGACGAGCACCACAATGGCTGAGACGTGTTGCGAAACGCATCTGCCAGGCCTCTGGCGCGACATCATGCGACAGGCTGAGGACCCCTGGAGAATGCGGGTCGTTCGATGTGAACACCGAACGTCACTCTGGATGGATATCGGGCAATCGGATGGGCCTGACCGCTCAGCGGCACTGAGGCTCGACCATCGTGTCAGTGGCCGATCCGCTCTCGGGCAATGTTCCTTCTCGC
>WNFN01230189.1_pt2 | contig 13928 bp, 16 predicted proteins | sample 5400161 | NCBI WGS metagenome assembly WNFN01 (sample SAMN13153353, study PRJNA577476) | soil metagenome | isolation source: 80 cm saprolite on Douglas fir-dominated hillslope | place: USA:California | collected 2013-09-17
GCCGGATTCAGATTTCAGCCGCAACGCGCGCGGCGCTTGGGAATCGATTTGAGCTCGAACCGCGCGGCATGGTGGACATCAGGGGCAAGGGAATGATGGAAACCTATTTCTTAAAGCCTTGATGAGTCGTTTGACGCTCCGAACCAGCCACACTACGATTTACGGCGGCCGTGTGGTCGTCGTTCGTTCATTCCCGATACGAGTTGCTGATGGAGGGCGGGGACCGGCGTCGCCCCTACCGCCCTCGGTGCAAGCATCCCTGAGGCGTGCGAGGGTCCACTATTCGATCACCTTGTCGGCGCGCCATCGCAGGCCCTGTCGCCGTCGAGGAAAGAAAAGCCCCAGCGTGAGCCGGGGCTTCAAATCCTGGGCGCTCGCGAACTCTCGGAGCAATGTGCGGAGATCGAGCGCGTCGGCCAGACTGGCTGTATCGCCGATGCCGGGCCGCGCGTGATCGCCGTTGAGGCGTCGTACCGGACGATCGAAGCCGCGCTCAAGGCGGAGATCGAGAGGCTTCGGCCATAGCAACATTGGCGGTTGGATAGGCCGCCCGATTTCGAGCGCGCCGTAGCGCCTGTCCTCGATAGCACGCATCACGGATGGGCTTTCTGCCACGCGGCTTCCGCGCAGACGCTGGGAGTCGGCTCCAAGAACTTCACGGACAAGTTCGACGGCCACGTCATCCGCTGCGCGCAATCATCGACGCAACGCCCACCGTCGGCGTCAAGACGTTCCTGGTGGCTCACTTCGGCAAGCCCTGCGATGTGACCGTGACGAGCGAACCGGGCAAGGGCTCGGTCTTCACGGTGCGGCTGCCCGGGAGCGTTGACAGCTAATACAAGACCCGCAAACGCCGGCTGAGACTGGTACCAATTTGCTGCATCGCGTTATGACGCGATTGGCACGTCGCGTCCATTCGCGGCAACGCAGCAGTCCGGTCGCTTTGGGAGCGAAGCGGACATTGACTGAGACGGATTTACAGAATCGGATTTGTCAAGGCACGCTCTCGTCATTAGAAGTCAGTCCGCCGGCGCGCCGCCGTGCTGCAAGGACAGGTTGCGTCCATTTCCTGTTTTCGTCCTGTTCCGTCCTGTTATTTGTCGCGCGCCGGGAGGCTCACACGCGCTATGGCGAGCCCCGTTTCCTGTGTTCATCCCGTAGCTTGTGGGCAAAGCATTGGCGCCGGGTTGTACCCGGCCTCCTGTTTTTTTCCTGTTATTTACAGGGAAATACAGGGAAAGCGGCAGAATCGCCGGAGCGCCGTTGCGCAAGCAAGCGGAGATTGTGACCTTCGGCAGCGTGGACGACCGTGGCCGCGAACGAGCCCGCGGCAAACCGCGGTCAGCTCCGCAATTCTGCCCAGAAATCTTGCCGTCTGTTCTCGCCTGCGGCAGGCCACGATCCTCGCTCAGGTTGCCCGCCGCTTGAAAGCTTCGCCGCAGAGGAATGGCTGATGCTTGGGGTCGGGCGATGACAACGCGGGTTGATTTCACGAATCAGGCGTTTTTCCGGGATCCGGCCGGCGGCATCGAAAGGCTGCGGGCTCTCGGACCGGTCGTCGCGACCCGGTTCCCGATCGTTGGCAAGGTCTGGATCACGACGACATACGAGACGACGGCCCGCGTGCTGAAGGACAGCGAGACATTCACACTGCGAAAGGAGGGCGGCGGCGTTGCCGGGCTGCGGTGGTGGATGCCGGCGTTCGTCAGCGCGCTCGCCAACAACATGCTGACCATGGACGAGCCGAATCACACGCGCCTGCGGGGGATCGTCGACGAAGCCTTCCGCCGCCGCGCGGTCCTCGATATGGAGCCGCATATTCGTGCCGTCGCCGACGATCTTGCTAGCCAGCTGTTCGCGGATGGAAGCCCGGCCGACCTCGTCGAGCGATATGCGCGAATGCTGCCGCTGTCGGTCATCTGCGAGTTGCTTGGCCTGCCGCCTTCCGACCGGCCGAAATTCATCGCTTGGGCGAACACGGTCGCGCGGCTCACCAGCGTCATCGGCTTCCTGCGCATGATCCGGGGACTTTCGCAGATGAAACGCTACCTGGAGGAGCGCCTGCGGTTCGCCCGCGAGCATGGCGGACAAGGTCTGATAGCCGAGCTCGTGCGTGTTGAAATGGAAGGCGGGCGCATCAGCGCCAACGAAATGGTGTCAATGATCTTTCTGCTGTTGGGCGCAGGGTCGGAAACAACGACCCATCTGATCAGCGGATCGGTTTACGAGCTTCTCAAAAATCCCACACTGCGCGATTGGCTCGAGGAGGATTGGAGCCGGGCCGGTCTCGCGGTTGAGGAGTTCTTGCGCTTCGTCTCGCCGGTGCAGTTTTCAAAGCCGCGCTTCGTGCGACAGGACATGGAGCTTGACGGAGTTCGGTTGAAGAGGGGCGACAGAATCATGGCCATGGTGGCGGCCGCCAATATGGATCCGCAGGCAAACGAACATCCCGAACAGCTCGATCTTCAGCGACGGCCCAACCGGCACATCTCCTTCGGGACTGGCATCCATTTCTGCCTTGGCCATCAGCTTGCGCGCATCGAAGGCATGTGCGCCCTGCAAGCGCTGTTCACGCGTTGGCCGAGACTCCAGCTGGCGGTGCCGCCCGCCCAAATTCGCTGGCGCAAGCGGCCCGGCCTCAGGTCGATCGAAAAACTGCCCGTGGTGGAAGGCCCTTGATGAAGGCTCGCGGCACGTTCCTACCTAATGGGCGGAGCGAGGTAATCGACAGAACACTGCGAAAGGTGAATACTCCTGCAGTCAGAACAAGCGTGCCGCACTAGGGAACCTGTGGACGCCCGAACCGACCCGACGAGAACGCCTCTGGGCGACAGTGAGGCCGGCGTCGTTGCCGCGAGCGTTTATGCCGGCGGGCGCCGCGTCAAAGATATTGCCATCGAGGAAGCGGGCGAATGGTCGAAGCGGCCAGATCACGTCGTGTGGATTGGTCTGTGGGAGCCGGGCGCCGATCTCTTGCAGCGCGTGCAGGCGCAGCTCGGCCTGCATTATCTGGCAATCGAGGATGCCGGCAAGGCGCATCAACACCCCAAGATCGAGCAGTATGGCGAGGCGCTGTTCGTTGTCGCGCGGACAACGCAACTGATCGACGGACGCATCGCTTTTGGTGAAACGCATCTATTCGTCGGGCGCGGCTACTTGGTGTCGGTCCGCCATGGTGCTTCGAGCTCCTACGCCGTCGTGCGCGAGCGTTGCGAGTCCTGCCCCACGGTCCTCTCCCAAGGCGAAGACTACATTCTCTATGCCATCCTCGATTTCATCGTCGACAATTACATGCCGGTACTGGAAACGCTTCACGCGGAAGTGGAGGCAATCGAGGACAGCGTGTTCTCCAAACCCGCCGAGCAGGTCGACGTGGAGCGGCTCTACATGATCCGCCGCGACCTCCTGCGCATTCGCAATGCCGTGGTGCCTCTGGTCGAGGTGTGCCGTCGGCTCGAGCACGCCGAGGTGATGCCGATCGCCCCCGCCATGCAGCCGCTGTTTCGCGACGTCACAGATCATGTTCTGCGCGTGCAGGAGGAAATCGACGCGCTGCGCGAAGTCTTGGCGTTCGCCTTCGAGGCCAGCCTGATGCGGGGCCAGGCGCAGCAGACGGCCATCACCCGGAGGCTGGCGGCCTGGGCCGCAATCCTCGCAGTGCCGACCGCGATCGCCGGCATCTACGGCATGAACTTCGAGTTCATGCCCGAGCTCAAATGGAGCTATGGGTACTTTCTCGTTATCGGCGTGATCGTCGCTATCTGCGGCACGCTGTACTGGCGATTTCGCCGAAACGGGTGGGTTTGAACCGCGATATCGGCCGCGATATCGGCTCTTGGCACCTACATGCGCGATGCCCGCTGTGAAATGGCCGGAGAAAAATGCCTGCCAGCGCGATTCGGCTGCGATAGCGCAGGTTGCTAACTTCGGCAGCTTGTGACGAGCGGGCCCGCGGAAACCGGGGTCAGCTTCGCATGCCTGCCCAGAAATGTTGGCGTTTTTGCTCGGTGGCGGCAGGCCACGATCCTCGCTCAAGGTCGACCGCAGCTTGAAAGGCTCGCCGCAGTCGTGGATCGTCGATCCGTGCGATGTGCTTTTTGAGAATGGTTATTCGCCTCGGATCCTCGAGTGCATTGATCGCCTCGCAGACTTCACCGCTCGCCCTGCGAAAGAAAGTCGGTGCCGATGGCCGCGACTGGTGCCCGAGTGCGTCGATTTCATCGGCCATAGCAAATGCAGCCGCTTGGTCTTTCGCATCGCAGGTGATGGCAAAACGCAGGACGAGCAGGAGCCATTCGCGAATTCGGCCGGCCCGCCAATCCTGCGAACCGAAATGCTGCATCTGATCTCATGCCACCTTGGAGATCGGCTTTAGTTCGCGGCGCCGCGCTGCAACGGCCGAGCCTCGTTCATGCACGGTGCCCGCCTCGATCCGAAAGCCGTGGCTTTCCAGCACGGTGCGAAGCGGTCGACCGGTGGCAAGCTGCAGCGGGTCGAGCCAGACGATCAGCACGCCCGTGAGACTCAGGAAGTCCGCCACCCAATCGAGCGTCGTCTCGATCGCTTTGATCGAACGTTGCCGTCCATCGAGGAGAACCACGTCGTATTGCCCGGCCGGGAGGCCGCAGTTCAACGCTGTTGGCGCCGGTCACGATGATTCTTGCGAGTTTGGAGCAATGCGCCAGCGCGATAATCGGCTCGACGATGCGTTCGCCTGCCGCTGTGATTCGGATCGGGCTCATGAGGGGACCATTGCGATTGACTAGGCGGCGCGTGCAACGCGGAGCTGACTGCCGGACATCGCGTCGCCGCCGGCGCGAGGCTTGCCGCTCATGTCGAGCTCGAGAATGTCGGGGACCATGATCACGGCCTGTGGCCGATTGCCGTTCTCGAACATCGCGAATTTCACCGCCTCGGTACGGTTCACGAACATGCCGCCGCAAAGACCGCTTTGATCCTGCACCACCCAGTTGCCGCGGCTGTTCCTGCCGACACGGAACAAGGACTTGGCACGCGCCGTAGAGGGAGGTTCAACTTTATCATCCATGGCACTTTTCCTTTCGACCATTGAATCGCGTCGATGTGAATCGCGTCGATGCCATCAATGTGCCGAGCAACGCATATGAATTCGAGAGGGATGCCTGCGGATTCTCATAAGAGCGATATAAATGTCGCCCGCGCGCCGCCGAGACATGAAAGTTTGGGACGCACAAGACTCGGGCCGGTCACGAGCCTGCAAACCAAGAGGCAATCCCATAGAACAGCGCAGCGAGGACGCAAATCGCGAGCGAGCTCCAGAGAATTCCCCGCAGCAGCACCGTGCTCGCGCGCTCGACAAATTTATCCTCGAGACGACGAGACACAACCGGTGGAATGGTCATTGAAGTTTCTCTCTTGTTGAAGTCTCTCTCTTGTTATTGATCTCGAGCGGGCCTTTCCGCGCGTTTTGCGGACGACGGCTTGGATACCGTGACCAAGCCGTCAGGATTGGTCGATCGTCAATGTGCTCATGTGCGCATATGGATTCGAGGGGGAATCCGGCCCGTTCTCATAAGAGCGGCATAAAGGCCGCGGAGCCGACGAACTGCGCGACTGTGACGCCGTGCTTCGACGAATGCGCTCAGGATCGCCAGCGGCAGGCTGTCGTGGATGGCTTCGGCCATCTCGTCGAGTTCGGCGGGCAGCCCGAGGTGTTTGGACAATGAGCAATGCCACTCGTCGTCCTCGCGGATGAGACGGCGGAGCTTCCATTGCGGCAGCTCCAACTCGAGGAGCGCAAGCATTGCGTCGGCGAACGCGCTGGATTCAATCAAACGAATGACTGTTGCCTCTGCGGTCCGCTGCTGGGCCTGCAAGCGCGGGCACGCTCGCCCGATCACGTCGGCCATCAGTGCAGGCGTGATTGTGTGGGCGCGACGAATCTGCTCTTGCAGCTCGCGCAGGTCCTCCTCATGGTTCAAATCGAATGACATGGCGCCATCCGGCGTGAATCGCGTTTTTGAACGACATGCGACCACGCTCACCGGCGCGCCGCCATATGCAGGCCCTGGCAGGCATCGTGTGCGCGCCCTCTTGCTGAGATGTCAGAGGGTAAGCGCGGCCGCAATGAACAGCCCGGCGCCGATCAGCAAGGCGAGCGCGATACCACCGACGGCCGAGAGAACGCGGCGGCGGCGATTGGCCTAAGGTCGCCCCTTGCGGAGACTTGAGGGTGTTTCGCCCGCCATTTCGGGCCGGGACCGCGCATATAGTGCGCTTCGGGCCGATAGCTGCCCGCTTGGTTCGCCGTTGCGCTCCGCCAGGCATTCGCCACAGCCGCATTCGCCTTCGCAACCGCAAGGACGAGAACGTGTGAGAGCTCTTGAAACATCCCAAATCTTCCATCGTGCGGAAATCTTCCATCGTGCGTGAGGCCAATGTGCGCGTCGGCGCATATGAATTCGAGAGGGATGCCCGGCCATCCTCATAAGTGCGATATAAAGGTCGCCGGCTGATTTGATTGAATTTGCCGGCCAACGGCGCCGGCGATGCCGCCGATGCGACCGAGCGCGCTTGGGACGAGCGCTCTTTGGACGAGCGCTCTTGGGACGAGCGCTCTTGGGACGAGCGCGCTTGGGACGAGTGTTCTTGGGAAATCTGCGCAACGTATTCGGGACGAGGCGCGCAGTCGAATGGACGCACTCACTTGCTGTCTGCCGTAGTCGCGGCGCCGAATCGGTAGTGGGTCAGTTTGAATAAGCTAGCCGGTTTCGCCATCGATATGCGGCGACGGCCGCCCAAATTGCCTCAATGATTCCGAACGGCCATGCCCCTTGTAGAAAACCGTAGATCGAGGCGAGCACGCAAGCGCACGCGAATGCAAGAACGAACCAAGGGCTATAATCTTCCAGCGCATAGAAGATCAGCATGGCTGTGACAGCGAGCAAACCAAAGAGCGTGAGATGATCCACGGTGGCCTCAGGCCGCGCGTTTTTGGGACGCCTCAAACGCAACGGCGGCTGGGTCCTTGCCCTGTTCCCCTGGGGTCGGGGGCCTGTCCTCGATCTGGCCGGTGGCGAGATCAATCACCAGCTTGGCGGCTTGGCTGAAGTCACGCGGACGCTTGCGGCGGTCCACCATTGAACGCATCCCAAATGTCCTGAACGGCGCTCTTTAACTTGTCTGGGTTTGCCCAAAAATACCCAGCGATGGCAAGCACTGGTAAGGCGACCAGAAGTCCGCCCACTAGTTGATAAAGAACGCTTCCCGTTCTCGCACTATGCGCCGAATCCACCGAAATCGCGACCCCCGGTCAAGGGCTGCCACAATCAAACTGACCCACTACCGCCGAATCTCATGCGTTGAAAATTGCTTCACTGGGATCGATACAGGCCGGTTCTTCCGACCATGACGTTATAGAGCACCACGCGATTGGGCGCGCCGCGCAGCTGCTCGAGAAGTTCCGGCGTTCGAAGCCTTCTGGCGACGGCGGCAAGCACATTCAGCTGCCCTTGCTCATTTTCTTTTGACAGCAGCAGCAGGCAGACGAGGTCGACGGGCTGCCCATCGATGGCGTCGAAATCGATCGGGTGTTTCAATCGCGCCAATATTGCGAATGGCTTTTTCACTTGCTCCAGCCGCACGTGCGGAAGCGCCACGGCGTTGCCGACCCCGGTCGATCCAAGCTCCTCGCGCTTGAGCAGAGCACTGAAAACGGTATCGTCGTCGACCTTGAGCACGAGGGCTGCCCGATGCGCGAGATCGCGCAGCAACGCGCTCTTGCTATGCACCGGAAGGTCAACGACCGTGTCGACGATCTGGCAGATATCTTCAAAGTCCATCTTTTGCTCACGCCGCCGATGACAAAGCGCCCAGCATGAGGAGAGCCTTGGCGCAGTATCACGGCTGCATCGCATGACAGCAAGCGCAGTATGACCCGGGCCTGCCCGTCAACCCCACTTGCGTGCGACAATCGCCTTCTCGCGCGAGCGCGCCGGCAGCCGGATGCGGTCCATGAAATCGAGGAGCGCGCTATGCTTGCCATCGGCTCCGCGACGCAGTCAATACAAGAAGATGACATCCGCGGCCAAGGTCAATTGATCCTTCCTGGTGCCGAGGTTATAGGCCGGTGCATCATAGGAACGCTCGTATCTGAGCTCGGGCCGAAATAGGCCGGTGTTTTCGCCCCACATGTCGAACCAATGGCCCCACCCGATGGTGTGCGTGCTGTATCTGGTCTGGGTACCGGTGCGCTGGCCCCTGACGTCGTCAAAATACTCGTTCCGCAGCACGAGATAATCGGTCTTTGAAATCTTGAAGTTCTGATAGTTGACGATTGACCAGGCCGGCGCGAAGCAGGCGATCTGCCCGGCCGGGCACGCCGCCCCGTTCGTGTTCGGCTCGATCGGAAGCGGCCCCGACACGCTCGGCACGTCGCGCTGGTAGGTGTAGTAAAATTCGGTCTGCATATTCCACGCGTCGCTGAATTTGTGGCTCCAGGTGTTCACGAACATCTGGATGTTGTCGTAGGCGTATTTGCCGTTGTTGATGGAATTGACGCAAGGATAGATGGAATCGTTGTTGTCCTTCGAGGTCCAACGAAAGCAGGCCATCGGCGTGAGCTTGGCGTCGGCGCTCTCCCAGGGCGCGACGTCGTTGCCGGCGTGCGCACCGAATTGGATCAGCCACTGATCGTTGAGCTTCACCGTGTTGACGACACCCATCTGGGTGAACGGGTCGAAGATGTAGAGCAACGAATGGGTGTAGAGCCAATTGCCGGGCGCCATTTGTGATTCGATGTCGGGAACCGACAGATATCGACCCACCCTGACGTTCATTCCCTCGGCAATTTGCGGAAAGTAAATGTCGCCGTAGAAGGTCGGGATGTCGTAGCCGTAAGTGCGGTTTTTCGCCAGCAGCTGGTCGCTGAAAATGCCCTTCATGATCGTGTAGCGATAGTCGAGACCATAGACATTGGTGACGTTGAAGCCCCAGTCGACATGATCCTTTTGGGTAGTGTCGGGCAAGCGTTCGATCCGGAAAACAAGCTGATCGAGCTCGATCCGGTTGGGGTGGATCGGATAGCCGGCCGGCGTGAGCGACTGGCTGGAGATGCTGACATTGGCCCCGATCTCCGCCCAGCCGTAAAGCTTGATCCGACTGTCCTTCCACGCTTGCCCGTCGGGGCCATCGTAGATCCACTTCATCAGCGGGCCGACGGCGGTATCGGGCACGCCGATCAGCTGACTTCCGCCGAGCGGCCAATCTCCGGTCGGAAATGGCGGCGAATCGAGCGGCGCGGGCAAGCCCAGGCGCTGCGGCTCAGGTTCGCTTTTCTTGCTTTGCGGCGCGGGCAGGACGATCGGATTCAAGTTGCTTGCGTTGAACAGATAATTCAGGCCGAGCTTTAGCTCGTGCGCCTTCTGTCCCACCGTCACGTTTTCCACAAACATGCCGGTGGCGCTGTTGCTCAGCGCGAACGTGCGCGAACCGAAATCCAGATAATCGTATTCCAGTCTCAGCGACCAGTTGTTCCACAGGGCATAGTCCATGCCCACGCCCGCGGTCCAACCATTGCGGGCTCCGCCCCCTCTCTCATCAAGCGTGGAAGGGACCGGCGCGGTCTTGAAGTAGTCCGCGCGCGTGAAGGCCGCGCCGCCCTTGAGATAGAAAAGGGCGGGATCGAACGCGTAGCCGATCCGACCGGTCACCGTCCCAAGCCAAGTCTGCCTGGTCCAGCAGCTATTGATTCCATCCGGGCAAACGCTTTCGCCCTTCAGGTTGCCCCAAGACGCGTCGCTTTCGACCCCGATCACCCATTTTCCAACCTGATGATTGAATCCGATTTGGCCTCCGATCATGACGGCGTCGCCGGCTTCCGAGACCGCGCCGTCGCCGAGCGTCCAATTGCGATAGGAAAAGCCGGCGCCGACATGACCGCCGACATAAAGCCCGGCCCAATTGTAGGTCGCAACAGGCGGCGCGGCCTTCATCGGCATCAGCGCATCCGCGGCTTGCGCGGCATTGTTCGCGAGCAATGCAACGGCCGCGATTCTTCCGATGGCGCGCACGAACTGTCTCCCGTGTCCTCACGGCCGGCCGCGGCTTTTTTCTGCGGGGGACCAAGAACACGGAATGGAAGATATTCGGTCGGTGCCGCATTTTTGCGCAAGTCCAGCTTTTTTGCTGGAAAAGAAGTAAGTGTGGCGATTCCAACACAGTTGGCTTGGCAGCTGGCATTTGTTCCGGATATTCCGGACCCATAACTCGGCCAGCCCCTTATGAAATTCCTATACCAACGATCTCCCGACCATCTCGAAATTTTATCTGGCGGCGCGCCATAATTCTCCCCGAGTTCGACGCGGAGGCCGAATCGCGCTTCGAGTCGCGCGGCGATTTTGCATCTGCGCGGCAGCGAGTTGGCACTAACTCTGCTGAAGCACTTCCGAGGGGGAAGCGATGGGAGGCGACCATGCCGTGGTGCCTGTTTCCGGCGGAAGTCAAACAGGCCGGTAGCAGCGTGCCAGCGCCGCTGACGATGCGGCGTGGCGCCAAAGCGCAGCACTTTCCAAAATGGCCGGCCGCAATCATCGCCTCGATGGTGGTCATTGCACTTTCCGGTGCCATCAACGGCGCCTCGCATGCCGAGGACGTCAACATCAGCAATCGGCGCAACTCTGAACGAACAAGCTTCACGAATGACGAGATCAAGGACGGCTTCTTCAAAATCGCGTTCGACGCGGAGCTGCAGCTGGGCAAACACGTCGGGAGGATACGCAAATTCGACGAACCCGTCAGAGTGTTCGTGTTCGATCAAGCAGACCCAAAGCGACGGGCAGAAATCGCGGCGATCATCGAGGACATTCGTGCCCACGTGGACCACCTCGACCTGGCGATGACTGACGACATTCAGGCCGCGAATTTGGTCGTGATCTCCGGCTTCGGCAAGGATCGGCGATATCGCATCCGGCATGCCGAGGTGATTCTGCCGGTCGATGCGAGCGATTTTACCTTTTACGATTGTGCCTATGAGGAATTGCTACAGGCATTGGGGCCTATCAACGATGATCCTTCCGTGCCCTGGACCATGTTCAATGACGACGTGCAGATGGGATTCTTCGACGTCTATGATCAGTACCTCCTCAACATTCTCTATGATCCCCGGATTCGTCCCGGGATGACGAAAGAAGAAGTTGGCAAACTCCTGCCTGACGTCTTGCCGGCAGTGCGGGAGTGGATCGCCAACACCAACGCGGTTCGAGGGGCGAACGCTGACGGCAGCTCAAACGCCGAGTTGGGCGCGCGCCGCAACTCCCCAGCGGGAGCGAGGGGGGATCCGGTTGCTCTGGAGTAGCAGCTGCTCTGGTCGCTTACCGCCTGCGCGGGTTGCTCGCAGAGTATTCCGTGGTGCCAGTGGCGCGCCGAGCTCGCCAAATCGACCACATCTGAGAACCGGTAAGCCTCGCTTGACTGTACTTCGTCGGTGCGCTGGCCGAGGCGCCGGCTTCGGCGCGGTCGGCCATCAGCGATCCTGCCGACACGACGGCGAGCGCACCGGCAAGCGCGATAAGGCTCTTGTACATGCATCCCTCCTCGGCTCGAGGCAATTGAGCCGCAGGCTCGGTGTTTCCTCGCGGGTCTTTCGGGCCCCGTTGAGAAAAAAATGCTCCGGATTGCCTTGGAGCGCAAGGATTAAATCAGTTTGCTTCCCATCTACGATTTTGTGCGCCGCAAAAGGCAGCTCTGCTCGCCGCCGCAAACTAGGCGCGCCGGGTTTTTCACCCCATCTCCCGGGGAGTTTAGGATCAATAGCCGAAACGGTAGTTCAAGCCGACCCGCAAAAGGTTAGCGGTCAATCGGAGGTTTTCGGGAACAATCACGCCGCCGACATTGTCGTTGAATATCGCGCGTTTGCCGAAATCCACGTAGAGATATTCCGCCTTGGCGGACCAATTCCGATTAAACATCGCCTCGATCCCGACACCGGCGGTCCAGCCGACGACCGTGGTCGTACCTGCGCCGAATGCACCATTGGCGGCAACGTCGCCTTCCTCGCCATGGAGCGAGCCGACGGCAAGGCCGCCGGTCAGGTAAGGCAGGATGTTATCCATCGCGAGGCCGGCGCGCCCACGCACGGTGGCCAGTGCTTGAAGATTTACAAAGCAGCGTGGCGGTGCGCCTCCGCAATTGCCGAAGAACGGACTGGTGCCGATGGTCGACTCTTTGATCCAGGAAGACGCTCCATCGGCTTCGAGGCCAAGCACGATTTGACCGGACTGCATGTTGACGCCTATCGTGCCGCCGATCATGCCGCCGGTGGCGAAATAGGGATCACTACCGAACGGCCGGGCATCCGTTTGCTCCACACGGGCCCAACCGCCGCCGCCCTGAATGCCGATATAGAAGCCGGTCCAATTGTACACGGCAAACGGCGGTTCGTTGGGGACCGGCGTCTTGAGCATCGACGTGTCGGCCGCTTTCGCTGACGCTCCCACCAGCGCAGCAAGTGCGATGCTCACGGCCAGTAATTTCGTCATGACGCCACTCCCAATTTTTCTCTCTCAGCCACGCTGTGCAAGCTGCGCGTTCGCACGACCCCTTGATCAGAAATGGAAGATGATGTCCCCGGCGAACAACCACATGTAGGATTTGTTGGGCGCGATCGGGACCGGCGTTGCGTTGAAATTGCCGTTGAACGCCGGTGCATTGAACGAGCGGTAGTAAGTCACTTCCGGCCGAATCTCGACCTGCGGCGAGAACCAATGCTGCAAACCGAGTCCGATATCGGCATAGCGAGTTGCTACGGTGGTTCGCTGGCCCTCCTCGTCATGATAATACTCGAGCCTCAGCGAGATGTTGTCCAACGGCGTCGCCTTATAGTTCAAATACATCACGGAGGCGATTGACCGCGCCGTGCAGGTGAGCACGGTGGGATCGCTGCATTGCGCGAAATTCGGCGCGTTGAACTGGATGATACCCGGCGCGAATGGGAAGCCGCCGTTGGCGATGATTCCCGCGGGATCGGTTTTGTTCAGCACGTTCCTCTGACCGAGGATGTAGTTCTCCCAGGCGAAATGCCACTGGTCGTTGAACTTGTGGTACCAAGTGATCCCGTACCATTGCAGATTGTTGTAGCCCCAGGTGCCGTCGTTGATGGCGTCGGCCATGACGTAGATGTTGTCGTGGCCGCTATCGCTTTGCCAGCGCACCCCGGCGGTGATGGAGGGCTTGGCACCAGGATCCTTGAGCATGGTGGTGCCCGGGAACACTGGATTCGGGAAAGGGTTGGGAATCGTCTGGCCGACGTGCCACGGCATCGCTTCGGTGCCGACGGTGACGCCCAGCTGCACGAACCAGTTCTTGTTGAGGGCCAGCGTGGCCTGCAAGCCGGTGTTGGTGTAATTGTCGAAGGTATAGGCCAGCGAGTGCGAGTACATCAAATTGTTAGGCGCGAGCTGCGCCTCGATGTCGGGAAGCGAGATGAAACGGCCGAACCGTAGCAACAGGCCATCCGATACCCACGGGACGTAGACTTCGCCATACACCATCGGCAAATCGTATCCGTTGACGAGGTTGTGGTTCAGCAGTTGGTAGCTCGCTAGGCCATAGGCGGTCGTGTAGCGGTAGTTCTCTCCGTACAACCCGGAAACGCGGAAGCCCCAGTCTATGTGGTCCGTCTGCACCGTATCGGGCAGCCGCTCGACGTAGATAACTGCCTGATCGAGCTGCACCGTGTTGGGCGTGTACATATAGGCTGCCGGCCAGTTGCCGCCCGGCTTTACCGTGTTGCTGCTGACGTTGCCGCCGACGTTGATCCAACCGTAGATCTGGACGTGCGCGGCGTTCAGCGCCTTGCCGAACTCGGTGTTGGCGAGCGCCACCATCAGCGGGCTGTCCACGGAGTTCGGCCTGGTCACCCCGATGCTCGTCGCGCCGCCATACGGCCATTC
>WNFN01235738.1_pt2 | contig 13915 bp, 12 predicted proteins | sample 5400161 | NCBI WGS metagenome assembly WNFN01 (sample SAMN13153353, study PRJNA577476) | soil metagenome | isolation source: 80 cm saprolite on Douglas fir-dominated hillslope | place: USA:California | collected 2013-09-17
GACGACGGCTACGCCGATGCCGCGCGGTACGTTGCGGCCCGAGCGCCCGTTCACCCCTCCGTGCAATGGCTCTTTTTCGTTTGCCCGGAGAAGATCGAAAAGAGGGCGGGGTTTCGGTGGGACCTTTTTGAAGCAACGCAAAACGGGCAAAAGCGCCGCGGTGATCTTGACTCTTTCTTGGACGCGGACCTCGACATCAACGCTGAAAATGGTCGGCCTGAGCTTCGCCGGCTCGCACAAGGCGACACCTTCCCCCTGGCGACTGTGAGCGAGTGCGCCCAGCTCGGGTGCTTGAGAAATGTGAGCCTCGGAAATCACACCAACTGCCATTTTCGGCTCACCGTTCTGCCCAAGGATCAAGCCGAAAAAGAGCTTAGATGCTCGACGACGGACTTCGAACGGCTGTGGGGTATCTGCCGGCACTTTGCGTTTCCTTTTGGAGCGCCCCTTGAGGACTTCACTACGGACCACGTGCGGATGATCAACGAAGCTCGATCTCTGCTGATCTGGAGCACGGAACAGCGACCTTTCAGACCTGAGGAGATGGCTCCGGGCGCCGTCCTTCCGCGGTTGACCGTGTACCAATTTGGAAACGTCAAGGCGATGGTGCTGAAGATTTGTCTTCGTTCTACGCTGTTTCGCCGCAAGATGCGGTTCAGCCCGCCAAAGACCGCACTCGATGTCGCGGGATCTTCCCGGCGGTTACGAGCTCTCTAGCAGCGGGGCAAACATGCGCCCTCCCTCCTGGACGGCGTCCGTCAAAATTGCTTCCAACTTTTTGGAAAGTACGGGGTGTAAAGCGTACGCGCGCGACACCTGACGGCGGTTTTATTGATTAAACCCATAATTCTGGTTTTTTGTAATTGCTGCCATGCCTGTTCCAACTCGATTTGGAGATCGCTGTAGCAACCCACTGCGGAGGCAGTTTGAAAATTCCTTGCTCCCTCGAGCGCACAATATGCTTAAGCTCGGATGATCGAGTCGTAAGCTTGAATGATGCGGCGCGACGCCGTGTCTACTCAAGCAGCGGCGCGGAGTGGACGTGCGAACAAAGATATCGCTCTCGGGGTGCGGTTTCTCCTCGGAATTGTGACAGAACGATCCATCAGGAGATGGTAGTTCGGGCAATCAGGTGCAGAAACGATGATCGGCCAGCGTCGAGGGTGGTAGCTTGCCCGCATTAAACGCCATGAACCTCATCCTGTGCTCGGTCCTCGGCGTGCTGTTGGTGCCTGTGACCTTCCTCCTGGTCGAGGTTTTGAGCGCCCTGAGAAAGGGAAGGGAGCGAGATAAAGAGTTGCCGAAGCGGCGCCCCAGCATCGTGGTGCTCGTTCCAGCGCACGATGAGGAAAAGGTTCTTGGGCACGCGCTGCGCGCGATTTTGCCACAGCTGGAGCCCTCCGATCGGCTGGTGGTGGTTGCCGACAATTGCAGCGATTCCACTTCGGAGGTCGCCCGCAGTCATGGAGCAACAGTGGTCGAGCGGCAGGATCCCGTCCGGATCGGCAAGGGCTATGCCCTGGATTTCGGCGCTCGGTACCTCGAGGCGGATCCGCCAGAAGTAGTGGTGGTCATTGACGCGGATTGCATTCCCGAGGACGGTGCAATTTCGCAGCTCGCCCGGGCCGCGGCGTCCAGCGGCGGCCCTGTCCAGGCCGCTTATCTGATGACCGCGCCCGCCGGCAGTCAGGAAGAAACACAGCTCAGAGAGGGGATGGTCCTGTTGAAGAACCTTGTTCGACCCCTCGGACTAGAGCGTCTGAATCTGCCTTGTCTGCTGACTGGCTCCGGAATGGCATTTCCTTGGCCACTCTTTCGCAAGGCGCCGCTCGCGAATGGAAATCGCGTCGATGACATGCAGCTGGCGGTGGACATGGCAATCGCCGGAGCACCTCCGCGCTTTTGCCCCGGAGCTCATGTCTTGAACCTCCTTCCCGCGGAGCCCGGCGCCTCGCGAGTGCAGAGATCTGGATGGATGCAGGGGCACCTACGCACCTTGGTGGCGCAAGTGCCCCGCTTACTCAGTTCGGCCTTCCGCCTGCGCAGGCCGGACCTTGCGATCTTGGCGCTCGAGCTCAGCGTTCCCCCCCTTTCGATGCTGATTCTCCTGTGGACCCTCGCGTCCGTCTTCACGCTGCTCGTCTGTTGGGGCCGCGGGATCCGTTGGCCGTTGGTCGCCGTGGCGTATGGCACGGTCGCGCTCGCCGTCGCGGGTGGCCTGTTTTGGACGAAATTTGGTCGAGCCCGAGTGCCGGCAAAGGCATTGTTGGCGATGCCACTTTTGTTCCGGCAATCGATTATCGCCGCTTTTGCCGCTGCGTTCACCCGACCCAAACCATGGGTCCGCACCTCGCGCTAACGCGTTCGTAACCAGCGACTACAAGCAGTTGGAGGTGCGCTTGCTCAATGACGATTCTGCAGGATACTGTCCGCCCCCCGTGAACGGGAATGCTGGCATTGTCGTCATCGGCCGAAACGAGGGCGAGCGGCTGCGGCGATGTTTTCTTTCGATCTGCAGCCTCGGGGCTCCCGTGGTCTATGTAGATTCCAATTCATCGGACGAGAGTGTGAAGACAGCGCGCTCGTTCAACATCGAGGTCGTGGAGCTCGACTCTGGCAGCGTTGGTCGCTCACGAGCGCGCAATGAGGGATTCGCCCGCCTGATCCAGATGAATCCGGCGGTCAGATTCGTTCAGTTTCTCGATGGAGACTGCGAAGTCGCCAGTGATTGGATCAGCACTGCAGCTCAAAAGCTGCTAGCAGCGCCCGAAATCGCTGTTGTCTGTGGACGGCTGCGCGAGCGTTCTCCAGGGGCCTCGATTTACAACCGGCTCTGCGAAATTGAATGGGACCAGCCGGCAGGCGAGACGAATGCCTGCGGCGGCAACTGCATGATGCGAGTCAGCGCGTTCCAGAGCGTCGGCGGGTTCGACCCTGCGGTACTCGCCGCCGAGGACGATGAGATTTGTCTTCGCCTGCGCCGCCGCTCGTGGAAGATTGTTCGTCGCAGCGGATACGCCTACGCGCAAGGGGCCAGCATGCACGGGGCCTCGTCCGAGCGTCACTTTTCCCGCGAGACAGCTCGCGCCTGGTTTTGGGCGTTTCTGCTGCCGCTCGCAGCGGTCGGAGCGGCCTGGCCCTCGAACGGATTCAGCCTTTTGCTGCTGCTGCTCTACGGGGGTCTGTTATTTCGCATTTATGTCCGCGGCCGGCGCCGCAGGCTCTCGCGGATGGATGCCTCCGCGTTCGCCGCTGCGTGCCTGATTTCCAAGTTCGCGGAATTCGTCGGTCTGCTCAAATTCTACCGCACACAACTTCGAGGCACTCCGATGCGATTGATCGAACACAGGTAACGCTCCCAAAGTTGTGACTCTGATTTCATCCACAGGCAAGATCAAAGCAGAAAGTTCATTGAGAGTCGGGTTTCTCGGCGCCGGATACATCGCAGACTGGCATCGAGGCGCGTTGCGCACCCTCCCCCAGGCGCGGCTGGTTGCGGTGTGCGACCAGAGCGCCGCTCGGGGGGCTCAATTTGGGCAACGCTACGCGATCTCTTCTGTCCACCGCCGCCTCGAATCGATGCTCGCTGAGCAGCGACTGGATGTCGTTCACGTCCTTTTGCCACCGGGCCAGCACATTGCATCGGCCCGAACGCTGGTCGACGCAGGCGTTCATGTCCTGCTGGAAAAACCCATGGGCCTGGACGCGAACGAGTGCGCCGCCCTCACCGAGCAGGCGCTGCGGCGTGGGCGCGCCGTTGGGGTCAGCCATAACTTTCTATTTTTCCCCATTTACCAACGGCTCAAAGATGACATTGCTCGGGGAAGCCTTGGTCGGCTGGATCAGATCATCATCACTTGGAACAAGGAGTTGCCGCAGGTCAGGGCGGGGCCATTCGGCAGCTGGCTGCTGCGAGCCCCCGGCAACGTGATGCTCGACACCGGGGTGCACTCGGTTGCACACCTGGTGGATTTGGTCGGCACTCCGGAGGTGCTCGAGGCCCAGGCCGACCTGCCGATCGTTTTGCCGAGCGGGGCGCGCTTTTATCAGCGCTGGCTAGTCAGAGCAAGAAAGGGCACGACGGTCGTTGACCTGCGCTACGCTTTTGGCGGCGGATTTACCGAGCACAGCATTCACGTTCGCGGCTCGGTGGGAAGCGCGACGGTCGACTTCGACCGAAACACCTACACGCTTCGGCGGCACCGTCGTTTTCTCGACGACTTCGATCGGTACGATCTGCTGCGCGAAGAGGCTAAGGCTCTCTCCCGTCAAGCCCGCCGAAATCTCGCGCGGTACTGCATTTCCAAATTCGGGCTCTCTGACGAGGGAAGCGCCTTCGGGACCAGCCTTGCGCGGGCAATGAAATGCTTCTACCGGGAGCTGCCTCGGGTCTCGCATCCAGGCCTCGCGCCGAACTTCGCGCAGGCGGTGGTGCGGACGTGCAACCAGATCTGCCGCACCGCCGGCGCCGAGGTGTCGCTCGAAGACGCGCCGATCAGGTCGCACCCTCGCAGTTCAATCTCCCCAAACGTGCTGGTTCTGGGTGGCACCGGGTTTATCGGACAGGCATTGGTGAAGCGGCTGGCGAGCGAAGGAAAGTCGCTTCGGCTCCTGGTCCGCGACGAGCTCCGACTGCCTAGCGTCTTGCGCGAATTGCCCCTCGAAATCGTGCAGGGCGACATCGCGCATCCTGAAAGTCTGGACCAGGCAATGCGAGGGGTGCGTTACGTCTATCACCTCGCGCGAGCCTACATGAAGACTTGGCCGGAGTGGCTCGAGCATGAGGTGGCGCCGACCCGCGCCGTAGCGGAAGCTTGTCTGCGGGCTAAGGTCGATCGGCTTTTCTACCTCAGCACCACCGATGCCTATTATGCCGGCGCGCGCGCCGGGATCATCGACGAACGGACGCCGCTCGATCCCCTGATTCATCGGCGCAACCTCTACGCGCGCGCCAAGGCGGAATCCGAACGGCTGCTGATTCAGTTGCAGCGCGAGCGGGGCCTGCCCTTGGTAATTTTCCGGCCCGGAGTAGTGCTGGGAGTCGGAACCAGCCCGTTCCACTGGGGCGTCGGCTTCTGGGGCTGGGAATCGCGCTGCCGACTGTGGGGACCGGGAGACAACCCGCTGCCGATTGTGCTTGTGGACGATGTTGCCGACGCGCTGGTGAAAGCGATGGAAGTAGAGGGCATCGTCGGAGAATGCTTCAACCTGGTAGCTGAGCCCTGCCTCAGCGCGCGCGATTATGTCCGGGAGTTGGAGAGAGCGACGGGAGCACGGATCGACTTGCTCCCCACCGCGGCCTGGAAGTTCCATGCATTCGAAGTATTGAAGTGGATCGTCAAATGCGTTGTGCGTCACCCTGGGCGCGAGCGACCCAGCTATCGCGACTGCGAGACTCGTTCGCTGAAGGCGAGGTTTGACTGCTCGAAAGCGAAGAAGATTCTGGGTTGGTCTCCAGAAGGGGATCGGGACAGAATCATTCATCGGGCCGTGGTGCAGCCGGCGCTCGAATGGTTTCACCTGACCGGTGCGCCCGATTCCCAGCCCGATTTGAGCGCGAGAAAGCGCGACTCGTAAAGGCGATAGCTCAGCTCGGCCACCATCCAGGCACCGGCTGCGGTGGCCAGGAAGAACAGGACTTGCGAATCGATCCCGGCAAACTTCATCCCCGCCTTCACCACGTGTCTCGCCAGCAGGTGATAGAGGTAGATCCCATAGCTTACCGCTCCAATCCGCCTGATCGGCCACAGCCGCAAGACCGGCGCCAGGACGTGCCGCTCCCGAGTGACGCAGGCGGCTAGAAAAGCCACCAGTGAAAGATGGATCATCATCCGCGGGAATCCCGAAATATCGTCCGCCGGGTGGTTGCACGCGAGCAGAACCAGCACCCCGGCAATGGCGGGCGCAAGCCAATGGCCCAGCACCCGAGACGTCCATCGGTACCCGGTCGGATGATCGAGGACCAACGCCAGCATCACGCCGAGGAGAATTGGTCCGAACGTCGTCTCGCGGAAGAAATCCGGGAGCTTCCAATTTGGAAAAAACCCGAACGGAGGGAGGCTGACGAGCAGGTACGCCAGGACGATCAGCGCGGGGAACGCCCGTCGGGCAAGTTTCTGAAGCGTAGGAACCACCAGATAAAATTGCTCCTCGACCGCAAGACTCCAGGTGGGATTGAGAATGCTCAGCATCGGCACGAGATTCGATACATAGAACAGCGCATAAGGCAGATCACGACGGATCAGGTTGGACTGTTCCCCCGGCTTTAGGAAGGCGATGATCGCCACCAACGCGAGCACCCCGTAATAGGGCGGGAAGATGCGGAGGAAGCGCCGGATGTAGAATTTCTTGAGGGAGATGGTGCCGGTACGGCGGCGCTCGCGAAGCAGCAGCGTCACGATCAAAAAGCCGCTGATCGCGAAGAAGAGATCCACTCCGAGAAATCCGCGGTAGGCGATTGGTAGAGAATGCAGGCCCTCCTGCGTGTGATGCCAGACGACTCCGAGGATCGACAGCGCCCGAAGCCCATCGAGTGAACCAAAGGTTCTGGTGGCGAGATAGCTCGCGTGGGCGGGCGTTGACAGCAGCTCGCGCGACGGAGCAGAGGTTGCTCTCTGCGGTTGCGGACTCTCCGGCGCGCGAACGGGCTCGCCCATCGACGCGCAAGCTATCACGAGCCGTCAGCGAGTAGCTCCCCAATCGGAACGGCGCAGCAGCCTGCTGTCAGGCTGACCCTGCCGCAGACTTCTCCATCTCCAGTGCGAAGGAGTGCTCGATGTAGAAGACGTCTGGATTGGAGCAGGGATTGAAAGCTATCGCAGCCTGAAACGGGATGATGTCCGTCTTGCACATTTCCACTTCGCGAACATCAGCGAAACCGCATTGCCGACAAAGATCGATAAGGGCTTGGATGTCGTAGACGTACTGGTGTCCGAACTGGAAGAAAATCGAGTTCAGTGAAGTTAGGTGGGTGGGTGGAGCGTCGAGCTCCTTCGCAAACTGGTGGGTTGCTGGAGCGACCGCCCTGTCGTTGTTTCGGTATCGGTCGATAAAATAGTTGAGATTCGGCGTCTCGATTCGAATCTTGCCTCGGGGCTTCAAGACCCGAAGGCATTCGCGAAGAATCTTGACCGCACGGTAATACGTAAAATGCTCAATGCCTTGCTGGGAAAAAACGTAGTCAAAGCTGTCGTCGGGTAACGGAAAACCCTCGTTTAAGTCCATGTATATGCTGTAAACACCGCCTTCATTACTAACTGGATTTGCAATATCGGAGTTCAACCAGTTCCGGTAGCATTCCGCTCGGTAGTCAGGTCCAGCCGCAAGCTGAAGGATCCTCGGACTGCAGCGATCGAAATATTTTCGGACAATTTCTGGGGTGAGTTTTTTGGATTGTTGAGCGCGGCGTTGGTCGTCGTTCACCAGTGCTCGGACTTGTAGACCGAGATGGCGAAGGGTGCTGTTGACCATCACCTTTGCTATCCCGCGTACAGTCAACCCGCCCTCCGCAGCAGGGTCGAGCCATACCGTTTCCGCTTAGCTCCGTCGAGCGAAAAGCTCTATTGGATTTCGACCGAGCCAGCGGTGCAAGCATTGCGGTTGCTTCGCGGCAGATTTCGCTGGTCGACCTCCGGGCAACTGGTTCCGCTCCCGGCCGCGCTCCCGGAGGGTGCGGGAAGAAATGTCCGGGTCGGTCCACCGTGGTTCCCAAGATCGCCCGCCTGAGGATCGCCGATGCTGACACCCAGGACGCACCCACTCAGCGAATTCGGATCGTTCCGTCCAGGGTCCGGCCACTGCACATTGCCGGAGCCCGCGCTCGTGTAATCGCAATCGGTGTTGCCTCCGATGGCGACATTCCCGAGGAAAATGGAATTCTCGATCGTGACGTCGGCGAAATCTGGCACGATCGGCGAGAAGTCAGCTCGATTGCCCACGAAGGTGCAGTTGCGGAGATCACCGATCCGCCGATCACCGCGGTGTTGTTGGCGAACGTAGACTTATTGATTTGGAGATTGGTGTTGTGGAAGTAGAGCGCTCCGCCTAGCGGTGAGTAATTTCCGTCGAATGTGCATTGATCGATGGTGGTGACCTGCGTTCCATCGTCGGCCGCGCGGAAAATGGCCCCTCCCAATGCATTTTCTCCGCCTCGGCTTCCAGAAAATGTATTTCCGCAGAAGACATCAGTGAGATCGAAGCCCCCATCAACGTAGATTGCCCCGCCGTTACCCCCCGAGCCGCTTTCTTCGTCGGGGCAGTCAGGATCCCAGTTGTTGGCGTCATGTCCAAGTGCTGCGCTCTGAGTGAAGGTGCTGTTGATCACCGTCACATCGGTATTGAGCGCACCGATCGCGCCCCCATTAGACGCGCTGTTGTTAACGAACCGACTTCTCACGACCACCACCTCTCGCGCCCCCAAGCCGTAAATCGCCCCGCCGGCGACATCCGGTCCGAGGGGCGCAGCGTGATTGTCTTGGAATAGGGTGTTGTAAACGTGGAGAACCCCATCTCGGATCCAAATCGCAGCACCGGCCCCGTCGGCTTGGAACCCGCGGGAGCACTGCGGCGGCTCGTTCGGATATTCTGGGATTGGGGTTCCTGTCGCCGCTCCATTGATCAGCGCAATGTTTTGAAAGCTTACCGTGGTCCCGGTGCGGCGGAAGTCCGGGCCTTCGAAGTGGAAGAGGCGTGTACTGCCGTTGCCGTCCAGGGTGATCTGTCCCAGGCCGTCAATCGTAGTATCGACGTCCGTTCTCAACTCCTTTTCCGACGTTAGTTGAATCGTGGCGTTGCCGCCGCAGTTGAAGGTGATGATCCCGCCGATGCGAATCGCCTCATCCAAGGCCTGTTCAGTGCAGCTTGCTCCAGCACCCGTTCCCACCACCGTGGTTGGGGACGAGACGTCCACGGGCCGGATTGGCGAACTGCAGGTCGAGACAATGGATGCTTGATCGGGATTCGACCCGACCTCCGAGGACGGGTTCGATGCTGAAATCTTCCCCTGCGTGAACTTATGCCCTACAAGTTCCGTGCCTTGCTTGGCGCGAATGCCTGGTCGTGAGGCGATTGAGAGTGAACGCCAAAGGTGCAGAGCCGCAGATCCGCTTCGAGAGCGCAATCTCGATCCGCCCGATGGGGTGAGGGGCCCACGCTAAGCGGGGGGCGGCGCCCACATCCCGAATTGGAGCCTAATTGGCGGTTCCCGCAGGCACCGATGGTGACATCGGCGCACAGGGGTTCAAATTCTAAACCCCTTGGCAAAGACGCTGTTGAGGATGAAATCGCGGAGTAATTTGGGCGGATCCGGATCGGGCTTTCTCTGCAAAACGCGACGAACCCGCCAAGTCAGATAACCGCTTGCCCAAACAGCATCGGCCGCCAATGCGTAGGCTCGGCCATGATGTTTGATGAAATAGCGACGGCGAGAATCGAACCAATAGGTGGGCCTGCGCTTCTGCTTGGATTTCGGCCCGTCCACCTCCGTTGCCTGGGCCTGAAGGTGCATTACCCGGCTGCGCGGCTCTACCCAGCATTCCCAACCGGCCTGGGCGGCCCGGCGCGCAAAATCGACCTCCTCAAAATAAAGGAAGTAACCCTCGTCGAGTAATCCGATCGAATCAAAGACTCGGCGCCGGATCATCATGCTCGCGCCCGAGACCCAATCGACTCGCCTGGCCACCGCGGACGGCGGCAGCACCACGACTCGATCCTCGATCAGCTTGGAAAAGAGCCCCAGCCGAAGACCGCCGTCCAACTCGCTGAAGATGGTATGGAAACGGAACCCCGACGCCTGACGGGTGCCCGCCGTGTCCTCCAGTTGGCTCCCAACGATACCAACCGTCGGATGTTGCTCCATGAATTGACGAAGTGATTCAACCGCACCCGGTCGCACCGTGGTGTCGGGATTGAGCAACATCACCAGGTCGGGTGGATCAGACGATTCTAGAAATCGTCGGATGCCGGCATTGTTGCCGAACGCGTACCCCCCATTGCGCTCGAGCGGGAGCAGCGACGCCCAGCGTCCCCATCCGCGCGTGGCGATCGCCGCACGGATCCTCTCGACCGAACCATCGCCGGATGCATTGTCCGCCACCACGATCCGAGCACGGATTCGATCGATTTCACTTGCCAGTGACTGAAGGCATTCAATCGTGAGATCGCCAGTGCGATAGTTGAGGATGACGATTCCGACGCTCGAGCTGATCATCGCTTTGCTATGACTCCGAAAGCGGCTTTCCGGCATGGTGGCTGGTCACTTGCTGCCGAAACAAAGCCGCGAGCTTGGTGGCTTCGTGAAACGCGTCGTGCTCTTTGGCCACTCGCCTGGCTCCGATGTTTGCCATTTCCCGCAGCTGCCCCGGCGTTGCCACCAGGACAGATCGGATCGCCTCCGCAAGCGCGTCGACCGAGCCAGCCGGCACCAACCAACCACTCGCGCCAGCCTCCACCAGCTCCGGAACTCCAGCGACGTAGGTTGCGACCACTGGGCGCCCGAGGACAAAAGCTTCCATCAACACTACTGGCAGACCTTCGGCGAAGCTGGGCAGTAGCAGCGCTCGCGAACCGACGATCGCGTCGCGAACGTCTTTGCCGCTTAGCCACCCGGTCAAGTGGATCTGGTCAGATAGGTTCAGTTCCTGGATCCGCGCCTCGATCAACGGCCGCAGCGGTCCATCTCCAACCAGGACCAGCCGAAACTGCATTCCCTCTTTTTTCAGCCGCGCTGCCGCTTCGAGAAGCAGCAGGTGGCCCTTCTGCTCTCCGAATCTCGCGACGCACACCAGCCGCGAGTCGACCGGGGCGCTATTCGGCGATGCTTTGAGCAGGTCAGTCCCCAGACCGCAGTGAATCACTTCCACTTTTTTCCAGTCCTCGAGCCGGCACCAGCGAAACAACTGGCTGCGGCCAAAGTTGCACACCGCGATCACGAACGTCGCTCGCTTGACCTTTTCCCGCAGCGCCAGTTCTTCTGCTCGGTCGAACTCCTCGGGTCCATGGGCAGTGAAACTGAACGAGAGGCCTCCGATCTCGTGGCATAGCATCGCGACCGTCGCGGAATTGGTGCCGAAGTGCGCGTGAAGATGTTCCGCTCTACCTTGGGCGAGCCAGCGGGCAAGCGCGCATGCCTCGGCAAGGTAGATCAGGTTTCGCAAAATCGCTCGGGGAGAGGGTGAGCCAACTCGAAAGACCAAACTGAGTGCCCTCAACATGCCGAGCGGTTTGGTCGCCAATGCAACCACGGTGTGTCTCACCAGCGCGACGGTTCCGGCTTCCAGGATCGCACGGGTGCGGGAACGCTCGGCGATATCCTCCTCGTCGGGAAGCGCGGCTTTCGCCCGGCGAACGGTGAATCTGAGGATCTCCACTCCTTGCGCCTCCAGAGCGGTGATCTCGCGCCGGATAAAGCTGTGACTCGGGCCCGGGTACTGGTTGACAAGGTAAGCGATCCGCAACGCCGCCACTCTATGACAAGAATGCTGATCGCGGCGTGCAGAACCTCAAATAGCTTCTCGGTGAGTCAGCGCCGCCCCAGGTCCTTGCGCCGGCTGCGTCAACAGAAGTAGCTTGGCCCGCCAAATGAAGAAGGCAAGGAGCTGTCGTGGCCGAGGTGGGGATCGTCGCAATCGGGCGTAACGAGGGGAATCGGCTAGGGGGCTGCCTTCAATCCGCGCTGCGGACGGGCACTACCGTCATCTACGTGGATTCCGGATCGACCGACCATAGCGCAGAGACCGCCCGCTCCCTGGGCGTGCCGGTGGTCGAATTGGACGCTTCTTCTCCGTGGGGCCCCTCGCGGGCGCGGAATGCGGGCGCCGCGCGTCTGCTTCAACTCGACCCCGGGGTGAGGTTTATCCAATTCGTCGATGGCGATTGCGAGCTCGCCAGCGGGTGGATCGAGTGCGGCGTTCGACGGCTTGGGAGCGCGGCGGGGGTGGCGGTCGTTTGCGGGCGCCTGCGAGAGCGCTCTCCGACCGCGTCGATCTACAACCAGCTATGCGAAATCGAGTGGGACCAGCCGGTGGGCGAAGTTCCTGCCTGCGGGGGAAATTGTATGGTTCGGGCCGATGTATTTCACCAGATAGGCGGCTTCGATCCGAGCTTGCTCGCCGGAGAGGAGACCGAGTTCTGCCTGCGACTACGCAATCGAGGCTGGAGAGTCCTGCGGACCGACGAGCAGATGGCGATCCACGACGCAGCGATGACCCGGCTTGGACAGTGGTGGCGGCGCGGCATCCGCTCCGGGTACGCCTACGCGCAAGGGGCATGGTTACACGGTAACTCGCCACAGCGGCATTTTGTCCGCGAAACCAGGCGGGTCTGGACTTGGGGCTTTGCAATTCCAGCAGCGGCCTTGAGCGCCGCCTGGCCATCCAGGGGCATCAGCTTGTTTCTCTTGGTTCTGTACGCGGCACAGTTCTGGTGGACGTATCGGCAGCTCCGTCGCCGCCCGCTTGCCCGCAAGCCGGCCGCGGCGTATGCCGCCTCATGCGTGCTCACCAAGTTCGCCGAAGTCTACGGTCTCTGGAAGTTCGGCATCAGGCAGATCCGCGGCGCCCCGATGCGCCTCATCGAGCATAGATAAGCACCGCCGGACCAACACAGGACCACGCGTGAACGACATCTCACAACACACGTTCATCATCGAGCCCGGGCACCACGAAAAGAGATACTGGCGCGACCTCTGGATTTACCGCGAGCTGATCTACTTTCTCTCCCTTCGGGACATTCTGGTTCGCTACAAGCAAACGGCGATTGGCATTGCCTGGAGCGTCGTCCGCCCGGTCCTGACGATGCTCGCGCTCACCTGGGTATTTAGCCGCGGGGCGCGGCTGCAGACCGGGGATCCCAGCATTCCCTATACGCTCTGGGTTTTCGTGGCGATGCTACCGTGGCAGTTTTTTGCCGATGGGTTGACCGCCAGCAGCAACAGCCTGGTCAGCAACACAAACATGATTACCAAGATTTACTTTCCACGGGTGATCATGCCGATCAGCAGGGTGATCGTGAGTTTCATCGATTTCTCGATTACCGCCTGCCTGTTGGTGATGATGATGATTTTTTATCATTTCTGGCGCTATCATTTCACGCCAAGTTGGCATCTGGTTTTCACGCCCTTCTATCTGCTATTGGCGTTCGCAAGTGTGATCGGGGTTGGGATGTGGTTTGCCTCGCTGAACGTGAAGTATCGCGACTTTGGTTATATCGTTCCCTTTATCGTGCAGTTCGGGCTCTACGTGTCCCCGGTGGGATTCAGCAGCGGCGATATCACCCATAATCGGGTAGGACTTCGCGCCCTTTACTCGCTAAACCCAATGGTTGGGGTGATCGATGGCTTTCGTTGGTGCGTCTTTGGCGACAGCGCTCCGCTGTTTTGGCCCGGGCAGATGATTTCCTTGTCGATGATCCTGCTCCTCTTGTTCCTCGGCGTACACCACTTCCGCAAGTTCGAGCGCAGCTTCGCTGACGTGATTTGACGGGTGTGATGCGCACGCCGGCCATCGAGTTGGAACATCTTGGAAAGCGCTATTGGATTACCCACGATCGCGAGATGTTCGTGGCCCTTCGGGATCGCGTGGCAACCGGCTTCCGCAACTTTCGCTCGCGCCTGCGCTTTGGCAAACATCGCGACACATCGAAGTTTAGGCAACGGGAAGAGTTTTGGGCCTTGAAGGACGTCTCGTTCTCGGTGAAGAATGGCGAACGGGTCGCAATTCTAGGGCGAAATGGAGCAGGCAAATCGACCCTGCTCAAGCTCCTCAGCCGAGTCACCGAGCCGACCACCGGTCGCGCGTCAATCACCGGCCGGGTGGCCAGCCTGCTCGAGGTGGGCACCGGGTTTCACATGGACCTGACCGGAAAGGAGAACATCTTCCTCAACGGAGCAGTTCTTGGAATGACCCGAGCGGAGATCCGG
>WNFN01231942.1_pt1 | contig 13911 bp, 16 predicted proteins | sample 5400161 | NCBI WGS metagenome assembly WNFN01 (sample SAMN13153353, study PRJNA577476) | soil metagenome | isolation source: 80 cm saprolite on Douglas fir-dominated hillslope | place: USA:California | collected 2013-09-17
ATCCTCGAGGGCACCGACCAGATCTCGGTCGCCGAGGGTCAGGCCAGGGCGCTGGCCGACCTGCTCGCAAGCTTCGCCGTGCGCGGCCCGCAGCAGCGGGAGATCCTGCTGGCCGTGGACGAGTTCTCAGCCGTCTCGCGGCGGCTGCCGATCTGGACGCTCTACGAGCGAGCCAGGTCGCTCGGCCTGGCCGTGCAGGTGTCGGCTCAGTCCTGGCAGGGCCTCGGAGGGACCGACGACGAGCGGCACCGGATCGCGGCCTCGGCGGAAGGCGGAATCTGGCTGCTGCGGACGCCGCAGCCCGAGCCGCTCGCGGCCCTGGCCGGGACCCGCGAGGCGCTCGACACGACCAGGAGCCTGGCCAGGTTCCCGTTCTGGCGGCGCCAAGGCTTGTCCCGGGTGCGTGAGGTGCCAGTCGTGGATCGCGGCATCATCCGCCGTCTGGACGTCGGTCAGGTCGCCTATATCTACCGGGGCGGCGTCACCTACATCCAGGTCAAGCGCCTTGTCGCGGCTCTGCCAGCAGTGGGCTTGCGGCCGCCGTGGTCCGGCGCCGGCCGGCCGCCGGTGGTAGCGACCGGCGGCGGCGCCGCGGACGGCGGCTACGAGGAAGGAGCCGAGCAGGCCGGCCGGGCGCCCTCGCTCGCCGGACCCGGCGGGTTGCCCGACGTCAGCCCGGTGCTCGACGCCGCCTTCGGGCCGGAGCCACGGCCGTGACCGCGCGCCTTCTGGGCCTGCGGCGGCGTGCCCGCGCAGGCCTGCGCTGGCCGGCCTGGGATCCGTTTCTGACGCTCGGGCTGGATGCCGCCGCGGACCTGACCGACGGGGACGTACGGGCCGCCTGGCGCCGGATCGCCACGGCAACGCACCCCGATCGCGGCGACGGCGGTGACCCGGAGCGCTTCGCCCTCGCGGCCACCGCCTACACCGAACTGCGCACCGGCCATGGTCGCGACGAGGTGCGGGCCGCCCTGACCGCCGCGGAACGCCGGCCAGGCCGGATCTTGCAGTGGCGCCCGGTCAGGCTCGCTTTGCGGATAGCCGCCGCGACGGGGACCTCGGCGATCGCGCTCCTCGTGGCAGGCCACGGGCCGGCCGGCCCAGCGCTCGTGACAGGCGCCGCGACCTGGCTGGTCCTGACCAGCCGACGCGAGCTCGGCGGGATCGCTCAGCCCGGGTCTTGGCCCGTGGCCACCGGGCGGGACGGGTCTGCGGACCAGGCCGACCACGAGCCGACGTAGAGCGCCGCTGGCAGGCCGGCGATCTCGAGCGCGAGTATCTCCTGCGCCGCGTTGACGCCAGAACCGCAGTACGCGCCGATCAGCGGCGGCTCGCCTGCCTCCGCACCGGGTTCCGAAGCCGGGGGGAGGCCAAGGCCGCAGAAGCGGCGCGCGAGCTCGGCCCTGGACAGGAACAGGCCCTCGCGGGTGATGTTGCCCCGTGCCGGGGCACTGATCGCGCCGGGAATGTGGCCGGCCGCTCGGTCAATAGGCTCGACCTCGCCGCGGTAGCGTTCGGCCGCCCTGGCATCGAGCAAGAAGCCTGACCTGGCGATCCGGGCGGCCTCCGCGTCGTTGAGCACCGGCATGCCGCCGCCTGGGCCGGCCCTGAAGGTCCCCCGCTCTGGGTCAGGCAACTCGGTCGTGACGGGCAGGCCAGCTGCGCGCCACGCACCGAGGCCGCCGTCCAGCACCGCTACCTGGTCGTGGCCGAAATACCTGAGCAGCCACCACAGCCTGGCTGCGATCGTCGCGTCGTCCTCGTCGTACACCACGGCCGGCTGACCCTGACGCAGACCAGCAGCGCGCATCGCGGTCTCGAAGACGGCTGGTTCCGGCAGCGGGTGGCGGCCGCCCGCCCCGGAACCTGGCGGCCCGGCGAGGGCCTCATCCAGGTCGACGAAGCAAGCCCCGGCCAGGTGCCCGGCCAGGTACCCATCGATGCCCGGCGGGCCGCCGAGCCGCCAGCGGACATCGAGCAGCGCCGGGGGTTCGGCAGATCCGAGCCCGCTGGCCAACCCGGCCGCGCTGATCAGTGGCCCACTGGAACTCAACACTGTGGATAACCTCCTGCAACTCTGTGCATAACCAGGCGCGGGCCGTGCGGTTCCCGCGCTGCCCTGTGGACAAACGTCAGACTGACCGGGTACGGCGTTACCCGATGTCCGGCTCCGGTGCGGCCGGTCAGCTGGTCGCGATGGTGAGCAGCGGCACGAGCTGGTCAGCCTGGGTCAGCGAGCCGTGCATCCCGCACAGCGCGGACTCGCGCGGCTCTGTCTTGGTAGCGACGATCGCGCTTGGCCCGCAGGGGGCGACGATGACATCGCCGATCCGGGCGGCGAACCTGCTGTCGACCGGGCCGAACCAGCCGTCGGCCACGGCCTGCTCGCGGCTGACCACCCAGGCGCGGTCGCCGAGCACCCCAGCCCACCTGCGGTGCACGTCACCCTCCGCTCCTGGCCTGCAGTACAGGTGCCGGGCCCTGGGCTCGCCGCCAAGCAGCGAGATGCCTTCCCGCAGCTCAGGGAGCGCGTCGACGTCGATCCGGCTGTCAGGCGGCACGTCGGTCATCCCGTGATCGCCGGTGACATGAAGCACTGTGCCGCGCGGCAGCGCGGCCGCGAGCTGCTCGGCGAGCTTGTCGACGTGGGCAAGCTGATATTGCCACGCGTCGGACCCGCATCCCAGCGCGTGTCCGGTCGAGTCAAGGTCCCCGTAGTAGACCAGGGCGAGCGCTGGCGACGCATCGGCCAGTGCGGACACGGCGCGCGAGACCAGCGCGCCAAGCGTGTCGGCGGCCAGGAACTCGGCCCCCCGCATCGCCGCCACCGACAGCCCTGACGTCCTGAACGCGCCAGGAGCAACCCGGAACGCCTTGACCCCCGCGCCAGCCGCGCGCTCGAAGATGGTCGATCCCGGCTGCCAGCTGACCGGATCGATGCTCGCGTCCCACCGCAGCGCATTGAGCAACTTGCCAGAACCGGGTACCGCCACCTGATAGCCGAGCAGGCCGTGCTGACCTGGCGGCCGCCCGGTGCCGATCGTGCCGAGGCTGGTCGCCGTGGTGGCCGGGAACCCGGAGGTCAGCGGCGAGGAGGTCATGGCCAGCTCGGACAGGAACGGCGCCGCTGCCGGGTGCGCGCTGAGCAATTCCCAGCCGAGCCCGTCGATCAGCAGCACGCAGACCCGGTCGGCGGGCGGCAGCTGCAGCGGATTCAGCTCGCCGGGAACGGCGAGCGAGGCGAGCACGGACGTCGCGAGCGCGTCGAGGCTCGATTCGGAATACCTCGGCAGCGTTGGCTCGACAGTTTGCGTGGTCATGACCGGCTCGTGGTCGAGGACAAGGCCTGGGCGAATGCCAGTACCTGCTCCACCGCCTCAGCCCCGTCCGCAGCCTCGCTGATCCGCATGGTGACATCGTCCGAGGTCATCGCCCCGGTGTAGCCGTGGTCGGCCTCGCAGTTCTCGTCGCCACAGTGCATGGGCTCCAGCTCAAGGTGCCGCAGCGAGTTCCAGCCAATCGTCAGCACGATCTCCGATGGCACCGTGACGCCGCGCTGGTAATTGGCCGGCTCGGGTATGACCCTGGTCAGGGCGACCGTGGAGATCCGTGAGCAGCGGACGGCCTCCGTGGAGGTTTCCGCCTGCGGCCTGGAATCGGGCACGTTCTCGTCCGCCGGATACTCGTCGGTATGGCTGTAGACGAGCCTCGTCGGCGTCAGCGCCAGGACCGTCATGTGCCGCCGGACCTCCATGCCGGGATCGAAATGCGCGTCATGATGGACGAAGTAGGACACGACCTGTTCCGAACCGACCGCCGCCGACACCGCGTCGGCGATGATGCCCGGGTAGTAGCCGCTCCGCTCGATGGCCGACAGCATCCCGTCAGCCGAGGCTGTGGTACTCATCCTCACATCCTGCACCGTCCGGCGCGCGGCGCCGGCCAGGTGGTCACAGATTGACGGCCTGATGGCTCAATTCGGCGACGCTGAGATCAATGGCGCGCTCGGCCGCGGGCTCGGGCAGCTCGAGCGCGCCAGCGCCCGCTGAAGGCCGCGGCTTCCTTGGCGATCTGGCCCCGGCGCCACCGCCCCTGCCGCGGTAGACGAGCACCCCGTTCACCGGGTCGGGCACGGCGTCCAGCGCGGCCTGCACCCCTGGCAGGGTGCGGAAGGCCTCCCATCGGGCCTCGTCAGCGAAGCACACCTCGAACACGACGCCGTGCCTATGCTCGATCCAGGCCCACTCGATCGCGCCCCTCGTGATGGCCGATTCCACCAGCTGCGAGCGGTAGGAGTCCTTCCACGACAGCGCTGCCTGGATCTGGGAGTCAAATACCTCGATCGACCACCACTCAGCCATACCAGCCAGGGTAAGCCCGCCATGGCCGTTTGCTCTTTCGCTGTTGGCATAACGGGTGCCTCGCGCCTCGGGCTACGGCAGCGGCAGCCCCGACTCGACCACAGCGCTGATCTTGGCCGCGTACCCGGCCGCTTCGTCGTCGCTGTCGTATTTGTGCCGTGGCCAGAAGAACCCGCGCAGGCCGTCGCCCTTGGTGCGCGGCACCACATGCGCGTGCAGGTGCGGGACACTTTGGCTGACGACGTTGTTCACGGCCACGAATGTGCCCTGGGCCCCGAGCGCCACCGGCAGCGCGGCGCTGATCAGCCGCACGGCGTGGAAGAACGGTTCGATCAGGCGGCCGGGAAGGTCGGCCAGCGTCGGGTAATGCGCCCGCGGTATCACCAGCACATGGCCCTTGAAGACTGGTCTGGCGTCCAGGAACGCGACACTATGCTCGTCAGTCAGTACCAGGTGCGCATCGGTACGGCCGGCCGCGATCGCGCAGAATGTGCAGTCGCTCACCAGGGCACGGTAGCGTTTGCCCGTGGCTGCGGACGGGCATCGGCATGTACTGGCTATCGGCGGTCTCCCTGGCCCCGACAGCGTCGGGCTGAACACGGAGGGCACGCCGCTCCTGCTGGCCTACGCAGCCAGGCTCACGGGCGCGAGGGTCCCGAAGATCTGCGTACTCAACACGGCCGCGGGCGATGATTCCGGCGCCTACGTGCGGAGCTACCAGCTGCTCGGAGAGATTGGCGGCAGGCTTACGCACCTGCAGCTGTTTCCCATGCCGAACGCGGCGGATCCCGAGGACCTGCTGCTGTCACAGGACATGATCTTCGTAGGCGGCGGCAGCGTGGCTAACATGCTCGCCGTCTGGCAGGTGCACGGCGTTGACTCGATCATGCGGCGCGCATGGCAGGCAGGCATCGTTCTGTCGGGGGTCAGCGCCGGTGCCATCTGCTGGTTCACGTCGGGGACGACTGACTCGTTCGGCATCGACCTGCGGCCATTCACCGGCGGGCTTGGCCTGCTCGCGCCGAGCTACTGCCCGCACTATGACTCAGAGCCTGGCCGGCGCCCGCTGTACCAGTCGCTGATCGCTGACGGCTCGCTGCCTCCGGGCATTGCCTGCGACGACGGCACGGCCGCGCATTTCGTGGATGATGGCTTGGCCGCCATCGTGGCTGACGCCCCCGGACCGTGCGGGTATTCCGTCGAGCGCACGGCGGAAGATACCGCTGCCGAGACCGTACTCGACACCAAGGTCCTGATCGGGCGATTATCAGTCATTCATGTGCGCAGCCGGCTGTTGCCGCTGTTCCCGGCGCCGCACATCTGCGTAAGATCACCGGACAGTCGAAACAGCCGGAGATTTACATAATGCTTACGGTTCATAACTTTTCGTATGGCCTGCTGACTCCTGCCCTGGCCTACCTGATGTCCTTTCTCGGCTCATTCCTCGGGCTGCGCTGCACGAGCAGGGCGCGGGCGAGCACCGGCGCGACCAGGATGCGCTGGTTGCTCGTGGCAGCGGTCTCGATCGGGATCACTGGAATCTGGGTGATGCACTTCATCGCGATGCTCGGTTTCACGATTCCCGGCGAGACAATCCGCTACAACGTCCCCATCACGCTGCTGAGCATGCTCATCGCCGTTGCGTTCGTCCTGATCGGCCTGCTGATCGTCGGGCTCGGCCAGGGCACCACGGCACGGTCGCTGCTGCTGGGCGGCGTGATCACCGGGCTGGGCGTCGCGGCCATGCACTACAGCGGAATGGCAGCGATGCGGATGCCGGCCCGCATGAGCTATAACCCCCAGCTGTTCGCGCTGTCCATCGCGATCGCGATCGTGGCCGCCACGGCGGCACTATGGGCCACGCTGCGGCTCAGTGGCGTCTGGTCCGCCTTCGGCGCCGCGGCCATCATGGGCGTGGCGGTCAGCGGCATGCATTACACCGGCATGGCCGCGATGCGCGTCTACCCGCATAACGGCTCGTCGATGGCTATGGGCGGAGCCGATGCCGCGGCGTTCCTGCTCCCGCTTGTCGTCGGCGTGTCCATCACAACCTTCGTCCTGACCGCCACCATCGCGCTGTCGCCGACGGCCGACGAGATATCCGCCGAGGCTGAGCTGATGCGCAAGATCGACAGCGTGAAGGCGCAGCCGACGATCGTCAGAGCCCCGGCCCTCCCGCCGACGAACCACAATCCGAACTTCAGGAAGTTAACGCTGAGACAATAGCCGGATGAGCGGGGTCACCGGGGAAGGCAATGGCTGGCTGCTACTCGTCTACCGGGTGCCATCCGAGCCAACGAGGCTCCGCGCCGCCGTCTGGCGCAGGCTCAAGAGCCTGGGAGCGATCTACCTGCAGAACTCGGCCGCGGCGCTGCCGGCGAGCATCGATGCCGAACGGGCGCTGCGGAAGCTGCGGCGGGAGATCCTGGACATGTCAGGTACGGCCGTGCTGCTGTCCTGCTCGGTGCTGGAAGGCGAGCAGGGCGTCATGGCGGCGTTCCAGGCGGCCAGGAACGACGAGTACGCCGAGATCGTGGACAAATGCGAGGATTTCCTCGGCCAGGTGCGCAAGGAATACGTGGCCGACCACTTCACTTACGCCGAGCTTGAGGAGAATGAGGTCGATCTGGTCAAGCTGCGGAATTGGTTCGGCCGGGTCAGTGACCGGGACGTCTTCGGCGCGTCGGGACGCGAGGCGGCCGAGCAGGGCCTGGCAGCGTGTGAGCAGTCGCTTGAAGATTATGCTGCCCGGGTCTACGCCGAGGAGGCAGAGAGCCGGTAGGCGAGTAAGGAAGCGCAGAGCCGGTAGGCAAGTAAGGAAGCGCAGAGCCGGTAGGCGAGTAAAGGAAGCGCAGAGCCGGTAGGGTTAGCGCCCGCGCACAGCGCGCCACAGGCTCATCGGCAGCAGCGCGACGAGCAGCACGGGGACGAGCCACCAGGCGGCAACATCAGCCGCGTGCGCGAGCAGGTACGTCGCGGCGAGTCCGATCGCCACTCCCGCGGCGACCAACCAGTCGTCGCCGATGACGAAGTCGTAGAGGAACGCGCCGAACGCCCGGACACGGCCTGCCATGTCAGCGCACCTCTGCGACGGCCGGTGCCGCGGTCGGGCTGGCTGACCTGGCTGGCACCCTCCGCAGCAATGCGACCAGAGCCAGCGCGAATGCTGCGATGGCCGGCACGATCACCAGCAGCGCGGAATCGGACCCCGGCCAGTGTGCGCCTGCGCCCTCCGCGCCCCAGAAGGTCCCGAACGCTGTCAGCATCACGCCGACCGCGAACTTCAGCGTATTCTCCGGCACCCTGGCCAGGGGCGCGCGCAGCGCCATCCCGGCGAGGGCGACAACGGCCACAGCGCACCCGGCGGCGAGGGCCGCCAGGGGTATCTGGTGCGCGTTTCCGCCGAAGGTCAGGGCGATGAAGACCACCTCAAGTCCCTCGAGTAGCACGCCCTTGAAGGCAAGGGTGAAGCCGTACAGGTCAGGCACTAGCCCCGCGTGGCGGGCCGGTTCTGACTGGGCGGCTCTGACCTGGGCTTGGTAGATCGCGTCCTCATCATGCAGCGCCTTGTGACCGCTGGCCCGCAGAATCGCCTTGCGCAGCCATTGCAGGCCGAAGACGAGCAGCAACGCGCCGACGAACAGCCGCAGGGCCTGAAGAGGCAGAGCGCTCACAGCCGGGCCAAGCGCCGCGGTGATCACCGCAAGCACGACCAGGGCGGCGAACATGCCGGTGTTAGCCGACCGCCAGTCCCGCGCTGTACCAGCCGCCAGAACGATGGTCGTCGCCTCAACGGCTTCGACCGCGCAGGCGAGGAACACAGCAACGAACAGCGCGCCAGCGCCCACCGCCACCTCCGGGGTTTGAACCTCCAGGCGTCCTGCGTCAGTCTAACAATTGTCAGATCCTGGCTATGACGCTCGTTAGCAGATCGGGCGGCGCGCGACCGCGGACGACGTCGGCAAGCGACAGGTCTGAGCGCTTCGCTGGCGCAGTTGCCCTGGCAGGCCTAGCATTCCGGTCGTGGCCGTGCTTTTCGGACTGACCAAGCGGGTGCTGGTCGGGCGCCCGATGCAAAGCGAGCATCTGGGTCACACGCTGCTGCCGAAGAAGATCGCGCTGCCCGTCTTTGCCAGCGACGCGCTGTCCTCGGTGGCGTACGCGACCGAGGAAATCCTGATCGTGCTGTCGGTGGGCGGTATCGCCCTCATCGGGTACACGCCGTGGATCGCGGGGCGGTCGCCAGCGCCCTGATGGTCGATTACACGCTGACCGTGGCGGTCTCGGTGTCGGCCGGCGTGGCGAACCTGGCGTCCGCCTTCCCGGCCCTGGCTTCGCACGTCACCTTGATCTCGGTGCTCGTGGTGGCCGTCATTGCGCTGATGAACCTGCGGGGGGTTCGGGAGTCCGGGACCGCGTTCGCGATCCCGACCTACTTCTTCATCGGCGCGGTCGGCTTGATGATCGTCTGGGGGATCACCCGGCTGTTGCTGGGCGGCCACGTCGTGTCGGAGAGCCAGCACGTTCAGGTGCTGTCCCCGCACCAGTTCGCCGGCCTCGCGCTGATCTTCGTGCTGCTCAAGGCGTTCTCGTCCGGCTGTACCGCGCTGACCGGCGTCGAGGCCATCAGCAACGGGGTGCCGGCGTTCCGCCCGCCGAAGAGCAAGAATGCGGCCGCGACGCTCGCGCTGCTCGGTGGAATTGCCGTGGCCATGTTCGCCGGGGTCACCGCCCTGGCGCTGATCAGCCACGTGCACGTGTGCGCGCCCGGCGACGTGTGCCGGGGGCTAGCGCCCGGCCCCCAGCGGACCGTCATCGCCCAGGTCGGCCGCGCGGTATTCGGCGATTCGTCGCCGCTGTTCTACGTGCTGCAGCTGTTCACCGCGCTGATCCTGGTTCTCGCCGCCAACACCGCATTCAACGGGTTCCCCGTCCTTGCCTCGATCCTGTCCAGGGATGGCTACCTGCCGCGCCAGCTGCACACCCGCGGCGACCGGCTGGCGTTCAGCAACGGGATCCTGCTGCTGTCCGGGTTCGCGATCTTGCTGATCGTGGCATTCAACGCCTCGCCGACGCGGCTGATCCAGCTCTACATCATCGGCGTCTTCGTCTCGTTCGTCTGCAGCCAGACCGGCATGATCAGGCACTGGAACCGGCACCTGCGCACCGAGACCGACCCGGCTGTCCGGCGGCACATGAAGCGGACCCGCGTCATCAATACCGTGGGTGCCTGCTTCACCGGCGTGGTGCTGGTGATCGTGCTCATCAGCAAGTTCGCTAGCGGTGCGTGGATCGTCGTCGTCGCGATGCCGGCCATCTGGCTGACCATGCGGAGCATCCACCAGCATTACGCGAGCGTCGCGGTCGAGCTCACGCCGCCCGCCGACGTTCCAGTCACGCTGCCTGCCAGCAACCGGGCCATTGTGCTGGTCTCGAAACTGCACCTGCCGACGCTGCGCGCGCTGGCCTACGCGCGGGCCACCCAGCCCAGCCACCTCGAGGCGGTCACGGTCAGCGTGGACGACGCTGAGACGGCCAGGCTGCGCGAGGAATGGGAGCGGGCCGGCATTCCCGTGCCGCTGACGGTCGTGGCCTCGCCGTACCGCGACATCACCAAGCCGGTCGTGTCCTACGTGAGCCGGCTGCGCCGCGAGAGCCCGCGCGACGTGGTCACCGTGTTCATTCCCGAGTACGTGCTCGGCCACTGGTGGGAGCAGCTGCTGCACAACCAGAGCGCTCTGCGGCTGAAGGCCAGGCTGCTGCTGCAACCCGGCGTAATCGTGGCCAGCGTGCCGTACCAGCTCAGGTCCGCGCGTGCGGACGCGCTGACGCACGCGAACGCCGCTCCGCCAGGCGGCAGGTTTACCCATGTCACAACCAAGCCCGCACCGATGGTGCCGTTCAGCAGCCGGGCGGCCGTACCCGATGAGGCGCATGAGGGCGGCCTCGCCCGGCTGCGGCATCACGTCGCCGCAGCGAACGAGCAGATCCAGGCCGAGGAGCTCCAGGCGCGCGTCGCCGACATCAAAGCCACGCCGATCTCCGACCTCGCCGACCGCGACCAGGCTGAGGTGGTGGGCACGCTCCGTACGGTCACCGTGCGCCCGCAGGGCAACAGCCCGACGCTGCAGGCAGAGCTGTGGGACGGGTCGGGCAGCGTCACCCTGGTCTGGCTCGGGCGCCGTAGCATTCCCGGTATCGAGCCTGGCCGGCATCTTAAGGTCACCGGGCGGGTGGCCCATCTCCGCGGTGCCCGCACGATCTTCAATCCCAGTTACGAGCTCGGGCCCCCGGGCGGCGAGACGGCCGAACCGGTGCAGGTGAACCGGTAGCCCATCCCCGGCTCCGTGCGCAGGTACCGGGGCCTGGACGGATCGGGCTCGAGCTTGCGGCGCAGGTGAGCCATATAGACCCGCAAGTAGTTGCCCTCGGTGCCGTACTCAGGTCCCCACACTTCCTGCAGCAGCTGACGTTGCGTCACCAGCCGCTCGCGGTTCCTGACGAGCACTTCGAGCAGCTGCCACTCGGTCGGCGTGAGCCTGACGTCCTCGCCCGCCCGCCTGACGCGCTTGGCTGCCAAGTCGACGCTGATGTCCCCGGTAGTGATGACCGGCTCGTCGGGCGCCGGTGAGGCCCTGCGGACGGCGACCCTCAGCCTGGCCAGCAACTCGCCCATGCCGAATGGTTTGGTCACATAGTCGTCCGCCCCGGCGTCGAGGGCGGCTATCTTCGCTGTCTCCTGGCCCCAGGCCGAGAGCACGATGATGGGCACCGACGCCCAGCCGCGGATCCCCCTGATTACCTCGGTCCCTTCCATGTCGGGCAGGCCGAGGTCGAGTATGAGCACGTCGGGACGGTCACTGGCCATCGCGGCCAGCCCTGACTTCCCGTCGGCGGCGGTGCTGACCTCGTACCTGTGCGCGGCCAGGTTGATCCGCAGCGCCCGCAGGATGGGTTCCTCGTCGTCGATCACCAGGACCCTGGTCACTGGTCGGCGGCCATCGTCGAGCTCGCGGTTTCGGCCACGGGCAACGTGACGCGCATCGTCAGCCCGCCGCCCGGAGTGTCAAGCGCCGTCACAGAACCGCCCATCGCGGACAAAAAGCCCCTGGCCACGGCGAGGCCGAGCCCGACGCCGGTGCCGCCCCCGGTGCCGCCCCCCGTGCCGCCCCCGGTGCCGCCGCGCTGGTCGAGCCGTTCGAACGGCTCGAACATCAACGGCTTGAGGTGATCGGCGACGCCGCTGCCGAAATCGATCACGTCGAGCAGCACCTGGTTGCCCCGCTGCCTGGCGGTCATGACGGGCTGACGACCAGGCGGCGAGTGTGCGACCGCGTTGGCGAACAGGTTGGCGAGCACCCGCTCGAGCAGGCCAGGGTCGGTCCTGACGAGCGGCAGCTCGTCGGGCACCACCAGCCGTACGTTGCCGGAGCTCTCGGCCTCGTGCCTGGCCAGCGGCGCGACCTCGTCAATCGAGGCGGGCCGCAGGAACGGCTCAAGCGAGCCGGCCGCGAGCCTGCTCATATCGAGCAGGTTGCCGATCAGGTCGTTGAGCCGATCGGCGGACTCCTCCGTGGTAGCCAGCAGAGCCGCCTCGTCTTCGGCCGAGAGCTGCACCCCGGTCTGGCGCAGCGTGCTGATGCTCGCCTTGATCGAGGCTAGCGGGGTGCGCAGGTCATGGCTCACGGCGGCGAGCAGCGCCGTGCGCATCCGGTTTCCCTCCGCCAGCGCCTCGGCCTGAGCGGCCTGAGTGCGGAGCCTGTCCCGCTCGAGCGCAGCGGCCGCCTGGGCGGCGAAGCCGTCAAGGAGCTGGGCGTTCACCGGATCGGGCTGCCCTGCCACGACGAGCGCGAGTTCGCCCCCCGCCCGCACCAAGGTCGGCGCGGCGTCCGGCGGCGGCGTTCCCGATATCGCCACCCGGACCCACTGCCCGTTGACGAGTTCGGCGAGCTCGGCGCTGCCTCCCCAGGTCGCGGTGAGATGGTCAAGGATCGCGCCAGGGGTGTCGGCTCCCCCGAGGACGGTCTGCGCCAGCTCGAGCAGGGCAGCGGCGTCCTCGCGGCTCCGCGCCGCCTGGCCAGCCCGCCGCGCGGCCAGGTGGACCACGCTGCTGACCGTGACCGCGACGGTGATGAAGAGCAGCAGCGCGAGCATGTTCTGCGGGTCTTCGATCGTGAATGTATGCACGGGGGGCGTGAAGAACCAGTTGAGCAGCATGCTCGCGATCACGGCCGCCGCCACGGCCGGCCAGAATCCGCCGACCACCGCCACCGCGACCACGGCCACCAGGTAGATCAGCAGGTCATCGGACAGGCTAAGCCAGCCCTGGGCTGGGATGAGGGCAGCAGTCAGCAGCGGCAGTACGGCTAGGAGCGCAACCCCAGCCAGCTGCCGCCTGCGGTCCAGGCCGCCGGCCTGACCCAGTTCGCGCCACCACGACCGCGGCGGACGGCGCCGGCCAGGAACCTCCACAACTCTCAGTGGCTCAGCACGAGCGCCGCGCGGGCGCCGAGGTGCCAGGTCAGCTTGAGCTGAGCGTAAGGCGACCGGGAGAAGCCAGCCACGGTGAGCCAGCCAGCGGCCGCCACGAAGAGCGTCGCGCCCGGCTCGGCACTAAGGCCCGTCGCCACAACCACGATCGCGGCGAGCGCCAGGACCCAGCCGCCCGACACGCCGCCGTGGCTGGCCGCGGCGATCGCGCCGACCAGCAGCAGCGCCGAGCAGCCGGCCGGCAGTGCGTAATAGGCGGCTATCCCGCGCGGGCGCCGGGCAGTCCGCGGCGAAGGTCTGGTCATCGCACTGACCAGTGCACAGCACGAAATGGCAGATCAGGGCGATCTTGACGCTGTGTTAACGCCGGTCGGCGCGGAATTGACGCGCCGTTAACACCGCCTGCCGCTCACCGGCGGCCGATCACGACGGTCGCGCCGAGCTCCTCGTCGCGGGCCACTGTCGCTCCCAGGCCGGCCGCTGCGAAGGCCGCCGCCGCAATCTCAGCCTGGCCGGAGGCTGTCTCGATGAGCAGGTGCCCGCCTGGCATGAGCCACGCAGCAGCGCCGACGGCAGCCCTGCGCAGCACGTCAAGCCCGTCCGGCCCGCCGTCAAGCGCCACGAGGGGCTCGCAGACCCTGGCCTCTGGCGGCATTAGCGTGACTGCCTCGGTCGGCACGTAGGGCACGTTGGCCGCGATCACGCTGACCCGGCGGCGCAGCCGCGCGGGAAGCGGCTCGTACAAGTCGCCGGCGTAGACCTGGCCGCCGACCGGCGCCAGGTTGCGCCGGGCACACGCCACTGCGGCCGGGTCGATGTCTGCCGCATGGAGCTCGACGTCAGCGGCGAGGGTCGCGATCGCAGCGCCGATGGCTCCCGAGCCACAAGCCAGGTCTAGGACGACCGATGCTCGCCCAGCGAGGCCACGCGGGGGGTTCCGGGGGGTCGTCCCCCCGGGCCGGCCATGCGGGGGGTTCCGGGGGGTCGTCCCCCCGGGCCGGCACAGCTCTGCCGCCCTGCGGGCCAGCAGCTCGGAGCGGCGGCGCGGAACGAAGACGCC
>WNFN01052825.1_pt2 | contig 13910 bp, 13 predicted proteins | sample 5400161 | NCBI WGS metagenome assembly WNFN01 (sample SAMN13153353, study PRJNA577476) | soil metagenome | isolation source: 80 cm saprolite on Douglas fir-dominated hillslope | place: USA:California | collected 2013-09-17
TGGCGCGCGTCCGGGCCGCCGCCAGGGTCAGCGGCGGCTTGCCGGGCATCGTGGCAGGCAAGGCAGAACCCGGTGACCCTGTCCTTGTGCTCCTGCCACAGGCACCCGAGCAGCGCACGCCAGTGCGGCAGCGCTGCGGGGTGCAGGTGCCGTGCCTCGGCGGCCGGGCTGCGTCGTGCCATACCAGGCGGCGGGAGGAGACCTAGATCTGCCGGCATCGCGTTCCTTCCGTCCCGATGCCCCGCCCCGGGGTCGCGGACGCTGGCTGCACGGTCTAGCAGATCGCCGTTACCCGCAGGCCAGCACCAGCGACCCTGGCAGGCTGGTGTGAATACCGTTGTGACCATCGAGTCGGGCAAGCGCGCTGACGTACCGCTTCACCCCGCGGGCACTGCAATAACAAGAGTCACATGAAACGTGATCACGGCATCGCAGCGAACCGGCCTGCCCGTGCAGACCTGCCGTGCCGAGGTGAGATGCGCGGTGCCCGGCCGCGCCGCGGTAAAGGCCGCCCCGGTGGACGCCGCGCTGCAGCATCAGGGCACCGTTCGCGGCAGGCTGCAGACCGCTTGAGTCGGCATGGATGGGCGCCCACATGCGGGCCGGTGAGCCGTGGAGGTACACCATCACCTGCTGACCGACCCGCAGGCGGTCAGCCTGCAGATCCACGCGAGCGACTCGGCTTCCGGCCAGACGCTCACCTACAGCGCCATCGGGCTGCCGTCAGGCCTGTCCATCAACTCCTCCACCGGCCTGATCAGCGGGACCGCTCCCCGCAGGACCGGCACCTCCAGCGTCACGGTGACCGCCACTGACGGCACCGGCGCGTCCGGATCAGCCAGCTTCAGCTGGACCATCCACACCTAACCGCGGACTACCTGTGCGGGGATTGGCCCAGAGCCCACGGGCCACCCCCGCACGCCGCGATGAACCTAGCTGTAGGGACTCAGTCCCGGATGTCGTCTATGCGCAGGCTTTCTGTCGCCTGAGGGCGAGCGGCTGTGGGTCGACGGCGAACGGCTCACCGCCGTGCCCTTCGAGGTCTGACGCAGTACCGCTGCTTTTCGGGTGCACCGGTCCTGATGGACGTCACGGGGCCTGTTGTGACCGGTTTGCGAGCAGCAGCACCACTGGAGCATCTGCACGAACCCGTCACCGTGAATGATCTCGCCGCACGCGCCCTCATGTCACCAAGGAACTTCGCCCGCCCAGTTCGTGGCCCGTACCGGGACCACCCCGCATCAGTGGCTGATCGGCCAGCGCCTGATGCGGGCCCAGGAACTGCTCGAGCACGCCGACAGCAGCATTGAGCAAATAGCCGCAGAGTGCGGGCTGCCCCCCCTGATGCTGCGCCGGCACTTCGCCCGCAGATGCGGGACCACGCCGCAGGCTTACCGCCGTACGTTCGGCGAGGCGGGGTAAAGCCACTCGACCGGCAGACCCTACCACCTGCTCAAGAAACCATCGCGGCGGGCGCCGAACCCGGTCAGCCACTGCCCATCCAGGCTTAGGGCTTGACAGCCCGCAACAGATGGAGAGGAGGACGGGCAGATGAGGCAACCAGCGATTGCGGGGATCCGCCTTTCCCAGCGGGCTGGCAGGACGGCGCGATCGTTACGGCTGGGCGCCGCGCTGACGACGGTGACGCTTGTCGCCGGGTGCCTGACAGGCATCCTGGCCACCACGCTGATCAGCGCTCCCGCCGCACACGCGGATGCGGTGCCGCCGGCACCGCCGGGCTGGACCACGGTATTCGGCGACAGTTTCGCAGGCGCGGCCGGCTCCTCGCCGTCGGCTGCGAACTGGTTCTACGACATCGGCAGCGGTTTCGGCACCGGAGAGACCGAGCACACCACCAACTCGACCAGCAACGTCTATCTGGACGGCAATGGCCACCTGGTCCTGAAGGCGATTAACAACGGGGGGTCGTGGACCTCCGGTCGGATCGAGAGCACCCGCGACGACTTCAGCGCGCCGCCCGGCGGGCAACTCGAGATGACTGCGTCGATCCAGCAGCCGAATCCGGCCAACGGCCTCGGCTACTGGCCGGCGTTCTGGGCGCTCGGGTCCCCGATGCGGACAGGCGGCGGCTGGCCGACTTCCGGCGAGATCGACATGATGGAGGACGTCAACGGCCTGAACGAGGCCTCCCAGACCCTTCACGATGCGGCAGGCAGCAGCGGCCATCCGCTGATCGCATGCCCCGGCGGGGGTTCCGGCTGCCAGACCGCCTATCACACCTATTCGGTGATCGTGAACCGGGCCAATACGAGCGCCGAGTTCATGCAGTTCTTGATGGACGGCACCGTGGAGAGCACCATCACCGAGGCATCGGTCGGCACGACGGCCTGGCAGGAGGCAATTGACCACGGGTTCTTCATCATCTTCGACCTGGCCATGGGCGGCAACTATCCGAACGGCATCTGCAACTGCACGACCCCGACGTCGGCCACGACCTCAGGTGCGTCCATGAGCGTGGCGTACGTCGCTGTGTACGAGCAGGGCGGCAACTCCACTCCGAACGCAACACCGACCGCGACCGGGCAGGTCACCGGGATCAGCGGGCTGTGCCTGGCCAACCAGAACTCGCTGAACGCGGCGGGCAACCCAATCGGCGTGGGCGGCTGTAACGGCACCTCGGGTCAGCAGTGGTCGCCGTACACGGACGGCACCCTGCGCGCTCAAGGCGGCTGCCTGGACGTCGTGAGTGCGGGGAAGACCAGCGGCACGAACGTGGACTGGTATCCCTGCAACGGCACCGCAGCGCAGGGCTGGACACATCAGCCCAATGGCGAGCTCGTCAACCCGAACTCCGGCCTGTGCCTCACCGACCCCGGCGGCAACACCGGCGCCCGGCTCGATATCGAGACCTGCACCGGCGCCGCGGACCAGCAATGGACCTTGCCGGCCGGGGGCGGGGGCGGCGGCAACATCGTCACGGTGACCAATCCCGGCAGCCAGAGCACCACGGTCGGCACCGCTGCCAGCCTGCAGATCCAGGCCAGCGACTCGGCATCAGGCCAGACGCTCACCTACAGCGCCACGGGCCTGCCGGCCGGCTTGTCCATCAACTCCTCGTCTGGCCTGATCACAGGGACGCCGGCGACGACCGGCACATCGAGCGTGACGGTGACCGCGAAGGACACCACCGGGGGTGCCGGAACTGCGTCATTTAGCTGGACCGTGAGTTCGAACGCCGGCTGCGGGACGGCGAACGTCGCCGTTAACCAGCCGACGACCGCATCATCGACTCAGAGCGCCGCGTACCCCGCATCGGCAGCGACCGACGGGAACCTCGGCACTCGCTGGTCCAGCGCGTTCTCCGACCCGCAATGGCTGGAAGTCGACCTCGGCTCCACCCAGTCGATCTGCAAGGTCGTCCTGAACTGGGAGGCTGCCTACGCCACCGCCTTCCAGATCCAGACCTCCGCCGACGGTTCGACCTGGACGACGATCTACTCCACAACCACCGGAACGGGCGGCGCCCAGGCACTCACCGTCTCCGGCAGCGGACGGTATATCCGGATGTACGGCACCGCCCGCGCCACCCCGTACGGATAACGACCGCGTCGTCGATTCAGAGCGCCTCGTTCCCCGCATCGGCAGCGACCGACGGGAACCTCGGCACCCGCTGGTCCAGCGCGTTCTCCGACCCGCAATGGCTGCAGGCTGACCTGGGCTCCACAAAGTCCATCTGCCAGGTCGTGCTCGTCTGGGAGACCGCCTATGCCACTGCGTTCCAGATCCAGACCTCCCCCGACGGGTCAACCTGGACCACGATCTACTCCACCACTACGGGAACGGGCGGCACGCAGGCACTCACCGTTTCCGGCAGCGCGAGGTATATCCGGATGTACGGCACCGCCCGCGCCACCCCGTACGGATACTCGCTGTGGGAGTTCGAGGTATTCACCAAATAACCAGCCGGCAGAAGCTGGCACACTGTGGATCAAGGATCCTGGTCCCAGTGACGGGCCTTCCGACGGCGGACCCCCCCGCAGGCCAGTACTCGCCCCAGTAGGCGGCGGCCTTGCGCGATACCTAACTAGTAATTTTTTTCTAGAAATTGTGATAGATTTTGGCACTGCAGTCTGGAGCTTCCCGAGTAACCAGCGTCTCAATCTGACAGGAGGCCGCCATGGACCCCGGCACCGTGCCTGCTCCCGGCCTGAGCCTTGCGGCCCGAACCGTGGGCGGCACCACGATCGCGGAACTCGGCGGTGAACTCGACATTGCCTGCGCCCCGGCCCTCCGCGACCAGCTTCTCGGCTTGCTCCGGCGCGGTTCCAGCCGGCTTGTCGTCGACCTGTCCAAGGTGAGCTACTGCGACGCCAGCGGGCTCGCCGTGCTGGTCAGCACCGGGCGGCGGGCCAGGCTGCTCGGCGGCTCGCTGCGCCTGGCCGCGGTTTCGCCGCAGGTCGACGAGGAATTGCACGTCACGGGACTTAACCGGCATCTCCGCGTCTTCCCCACGGTGCCTACCGCCATAACCAGCCCGTACGATACCCCGCACGGCAAAATCGACGCAGCTGCGCGCGGCCGGGCCACCAGGACAGTCCGCTGGCGGGCGAGGGGGCACGCCCGACGCCACTGGACCGCGGCCGAGTTTGGTGAACTTCGCGAGGTGGCCGCCGCCCTGCAGACCCACGCCGAGGCGTGGCGTGTCGCCGACCCCGGCCGCCGGTTCGCCCCTGCCCTGCGCGCCATGGCTCGCGCCTGCGACGTCGGCGACGATAAGGCCTTGGAGGCGGCGGCGCGGTCCCTTCTGTCCGCGCTGGCCCGTCACCCCCTCTCCCACTCGCTGGCAGTCGCCGCAGGCGCAACCCGCCTACGCCGCGTCCTCGACTCGGGGTGCCAGCCTGCCCTTGCCTGAGTGGCCTTATCCGTCAAAGCCGGGCAGCCCCAGGGATCATGTGTCACCAGAAGCATGGCCATGCCACGCTCTTCGCACGGGCTCGCACGACTTCCGGGATCTCCGGGTGCCTGTCCCGGCCCGGAGGTCCGGCGCGAGCGGTGTTGCCGCCTGCTGGCCTTGCCGAGGAGGCGGGTGGCGGGATTGGGGCGAACGCGATGACGGTCAACCCGTTCTGTGATTAGAATCCGACTTGAGGCCTGGACCACGCTTCGCGCATGTGCCGGTACGTAACGTCACTTATTCGGCGGAAGCGGCAAATATGAAAATCCTCCGCAGCGCCTCGACTCCAGTACCCGCCAGAGCCGCTTCCTTGACCGGTCTCGTCCCGACGGAAGCGCCCGATCTCGTGCCGACGGCCGCGGCCGAACCGCGCGGGGTGGCCGTGGCCGGGCAGGCTGACCTGCCGGGCACGTGCGCGGAAGAGCCATTCGACCGTGTGGCACGGCTGGCCGCGGTGGTATTGGGTACGCCGCGGGCGTTCGTCGCGATCGCAGGTGAGCGCACGTCTCTCGGGAGGAGCCAGGCCGGCCTGAGGGACATGGCCGATCTTGAGCGGTCTTGGTGCCAGCATGTGATCGACTCCGGGGACAAGCTGATCATCGACGACGCTCAGCTGGACCCGCGTACCGGCGCCAGCCGCCCAGCCGGGCCGGCCAGCGAGATGGAGTCATGCCGACATCGAGATTCTGGAGAGCTTGGCTGACGTCGCCTCAGGCGAAATCGCGCTGCAGCTCGCATTAGAGCAAGGCGCCGAATTTGCCGTGCTGGCCCAGACCCTGCAAGAGAGCCTGCTGCCATCCCGGCTGCCGATGATCCCCGGCCTGGAGGTCGCGGCACAATATGTGGCCGGGGGGACGGGGGGCGAAGTTCTCGGGGACTTCTACGACGTGTTCCCCTCGGTGCCGGGGAGCTGGGGAATGGTGGTCGGCGACGTGTGCGGCAAGGGCGTCCCGGCGGCCAAGAGCACCGCGCTGGCCCGGTACACCCTCCGGGCGGAGGCACACCGGGAGACCCGGCCGAGCCTGATCCTGGCTGCCTTGAACCTGGCCCTGCTGGACTGGCTCACCGATGACCCGCGGTTCCTGACCGCGATTTACGCCACGGTGCGGCCGACTCTCGCCGGGGCTGTCGTGGAGATCAGCTCCGCGGGTCACCCCCTGGCGCTGGTGCGCCGTGCGGACGGCCGGGTGCAGCCAATCGGGCGGCCGGGAACCCTGCTCGGGCTCCTCCCCGATCCCGAGCTGCAAGACTCACAGAGCCTGCTGCGGGCCGGCGACGTCCTGATCCTGTTCACCGACGGCGTCACCGAGGCCCGCGGCAGTGTCGACCGCGACCTATACGGCGACGACCGGCTCCGCGACTTAGTCGCCGCCCTGGGCGACATATCCGCGGAGCGGATCGTGGACGCCATCCAGCGAGAAGTCCTGTCCTTCAGCGGCGGACAGGTCAGCGACGACACCGTCACGCTGGTGTTGAAGATTCCCAGGCACTGAGAAACGGGCAACGCCGCAGCCGGACGCGGGGGCTCTTGGCGTGCAATGGCCGCTCCTGCGCACAGCAGTACGCGGACGTGCCTGGTCAAGAGCCTTGAGCCCCCGCGCAGAAAAGCAAGATCCAGTTTCTGGAAATTGATTGCTGGTTTTCAAATACAGGCGTAATCTGAGGTCAGGCCCGGGGAACCTTCGCCTAGGACCGCTGGGTGACCCGGGCTCCCACCAGGATCAGCAGCATGCGGAGCGGCTTTATCGCCGGCGTCCTCGTGCTCGCGATGCTGGTGATCTTCATCATCCAGAACCCGCACACCGTGCAGATCAGCTTCCTGGGCGCCCACGTCCGGCTCTCCCTGGCGGTGGCCTGCTCCTCGCCGCCATTGCAGGAGCCCTGCTGATGGCCGCGCTCGGAACCGCCCGTATCACCCAGCTGCGCCGGGTCATAAGCCGTGATCGTCATCGCCAGCAGGCTTAAGCCCGGGCTGCGCCTCGCCCGTGAGCAGGCCACTGGCCTCCGACGCCATTGCACTGCCGGAGTGGTGCGGCTGCAGAATTCGGACCAGATCTAACTGCCCTCCCTTCCGGCCGGTCGGCGCGACCCGTTCCTCCGGCTCGCCGGGAATAGCTCGCGAGAATGCAGCCGGAGGAAATTCGTCCCTGCAGTTTGCATAATTCCTCCGGGTACCAGCCCGCGCGCCGCAGGAAGCAGAGGGGTCTATTCTGGCGCCGGCCGCTGGCGTTTGCGTATTCTCGTTGGCGTGTGATAATGAAAGCGGGCCCGGGGGCATTTCGAACGCGGCAGTCACGCCCGCGCCGTCCCCGGTTCCGGTAAGCCCGGCGCGCCACGCGCCGAGGGACAGGACGGCCGGGATGTTCGGCTTCAAGATCATCACGCAGTACGAGAAGGGCATTGTGTTCCGCTTCGGCCGGGCGCTGCCCGGCACCCGCGACCCGGGGCTGACCTGGGTCAACCCGTTCACTGACCGGCTGCGCAAGGTCAACATGCAGATCATCGCGGCGGCCGTGCCCGGCCAGGAGGCCATCACCCGCGACAACGTCACCCTGCGGGTGGACGCGGTCGTCTACTACCGCGTCATCGACCCGCTCAAGGCGATCATCAACGTGCAGAACTACGCCTACGCCGTGTCCCAGGTCGCCCAGACCTCGCTGCGGTCGGTGATCGGCCAGAGCAACATGGACCAGCTGCTGTCCGAGCGTGACAAGGTCAACGCCCACCTCAAGGAGGTCATCGACGCGCCCACCGAGCAGCCCTGGGGCGTGCGCGTGGAACGGGTCGAGGTCAAGGACGTCTCGCTGCCCGAGTCGATGAAACGCTCGATGTCACGCCAGGCCGAGGCCGAGCGCGAGCGCCGCGCCCGGATCATCTCCGCCGACGGCGAGTACCAGGCCTCCAAGAAGCTCGCCGCCGCCGCCGCGGTCATGGCCGCCGACCCGGCCGCGTTGCAGCTGCGGCTGCTGCAGACCGTGGTCGAGGTCGCCGCCGAGAGGAACAGCACCCTGGTCATGCCCGTCCCGGTGGAACTGCTGCGCTTCTTCGACCGCGTCGGGCCGGCTGCCGCGGCCCAGCCGTCAGCCGGCCAGGCCCAGGACACAGACGCCCCGCCGACGCTACCCCAGCCTGCCATCACGGTGCCTGCAAGCCTGCCAGCCGACGCCGCCCTGACCGCACCATTCAATTCCGCGCCGAAAACTCCGGCCGCCGTCTGATCTGGCCCGCGTATATCGATCACGGGAGTACGACGGCCCCTGGCCGCGGGGGCGTAACGTCAATCCCGTGGTGGATCCCATGCCGCCAGCGGGCCGCTGCTGGTGTCGGGCTACCGTCACGTCGCAATTTTCGGCGTCGTCAACCTTGCTGCCGTCATCATCATTGCCCGGCTCACCGTTTCCGGTTCGCCTCCGTCTGGTGCGGATGGGCGGCCCTGTCCAGCGCGGCCATCACGCTGCACTGCCGCTTTGCCAAGCCGCGCCCGCAGCGCGCCCGGCCCGGGACGGACCGGCTCAGATCAGCCGGGTGATGAACTGGCGCCGACCGTCCCGGTCAGCGTCCGGCCGACTCATGCCGTGACTGGTCCTAGCTGGGGCAGCGGCGGTGGCTGGCGAGGCGGGCGGGATCAGGCCAGCGCACGGCGGTGACCCAGCCCAGGCGTTCGAAGACGCGGATCACGGCAGCCGAGATCTCGATCTGGTGCGGGTCGGCGCCATGCCGGGCGCAGGAGGGGTCGGAGTGGTGCATGTTGTGCCAGCTCTCGCCGAACGACAGCAGGGCAAGCGGCCACAGGTTGGTCGCGCGGTCGTGGAGGCGGGTGGTGAACGGGCGGCTGCCGAACATGTGGCACAGCGAGTTGACGGACCAGGTCACGTGCTGCAGCAGGGCGACGCGGGCCAGCCCGGCCTACAGCAGCGCGGTCAGGGCGGTGTACCAGGTACCGCCGATCGCCCACCCGGCACCGAACGGCAGCGCAAGCGAGGCGGCGCACAAGGCGGGAAACGCGGCCGAGACCGCCCGGGCCCCCGGGTCGGCCATCAAGTCAGGGGCGTAACGCCCGGGCGGGGTCGGATCGCCGCGCAGCAGCCAGCCCACGTGGGCGTGGGCGAGGCCGCGGAGTTGGCCGGCAAGCCCGTGGCCCCACGCCAGCCACATCGCCGCGGCCAGCCCGGCGAACGGCAGCACCACGATCGCCACCGTCACTCCGGCCCGGGCGCGCCCCACGGCGGTACATGGCGTGCGGCCGGTGCCAGGAAACGGCGCCACGCCGTCATAAGCGATCTCGGGCGACAGCACCATGATGGTCCTTCCTTCGCCGCGAGCCGCCGAAGCTTCCCGCGAGCAGTCGGGTGATCCCTGCAACGGGCCAGCCCTAGCCATCACACCCCGCCATCGGCGGGTAACGACATACGCGCAGGGTCGATCAACCGGCACCTCAGCCGACGGAGAGATGGAGAAATAACGTGCGGGCAGCCAGTCCGGCGGGAAGCTGAGCAACACAAAAGCTCCGGATCACGCCGCTCCCGGCTTGATCACGGGCGCAGCTGCCAAGGTCCAGAGCAACGCCATCAGACTACGGCCCCCCGGCGATAACGTCCGTGTCTGATGCCCGTCTTGAAGTTACACTAGCGTGGTAAGACTAGCAAATAATCTCCAGAATCGGATGGCATCGTTGATGGCAGCGAACTGGACTTTCCTCACCAACCATGCCCGGGTGCTGCTGTGCATCGCGCACGACCCGGGAACACGCCTGCGCGACATCGCCGCCGAGCTGGGCATTACCGAGCGCAGCGCCTACGGCATCGTCACCGACCTTGCCGACGCCGGCTACATCGTCAAGCAGAAGGACGGCCGCCGCAACCGCTACCAGATCCAGGCACACCTCCCGCTGCCGGAGCCAACCAGCCAGGAGCGCACCGTGGGCGAGGTCCTCGCCCTTCTCGTCGGCACCGACGCCCTTGACACCCAAACAATGCGGTGAGCCTCGATCACCCGCAGGGGAGAGGAAATGACCGAAACATCAGTGCCAGGCCGGTCGGCTGCGCAGCCCAGGGACGCCGTGGCGGTGCTCGGGACCGGGATCATGGGCCAAGCTGCACATGATGCAAGGCGGCGACGGGTCCGGCTCAGTTCCCGAGCTTGCGGAGAATGCGAGCGAGGTGGGCGCGGTCTGTCTGGCTAAGCCGGCTAAAGACCCGCTCGGCCTCGGTGCCGCGAGCCGCGCGTATCGCGTCGAGGACGCCGACGCCGTGCTCGGTCACCTCGACCAGAGTGGCCCGCCTGTCACCGGGGTCGGACCGCCGCTGGACCAGAGCGCGGGATTCGAGGGCGTCCACGACCTCTGTGGCCGAGCGCGCCGCGATGTGCAGATGGTCTGACAGTTCCGATAGGCGCATTATCCCGTGGCGCCTGAGCACACGCAGAGCCCGCAGGTGAGAAGGGGTGAGATCCCAGGGAGCCAGGGCCTCGTGAGACGTTTCGCGCAGCTGGCGCGCGACGGTCCAGAAGGCGTCCGACAGCGTCTCGTCACCGGCTGGGTCGGGCCGGTCGGTCATGCCGCGATGCTGGGCCACCGGAATATGGTACCGCCAGAAGCGGTTAACCTCAAATTGAGGTAACCTCAGTAAGGCTCTCACCAGGCTCGGGTATCCCGAGCGCCGGCCAACCCGACAGAATTGAGCACGTCTTGGCATCACCGCAGACGAACCGAGACATCAGGAGCACGGGCCGGAGTCGCGGTCCGAGGACCGTCACCGCCGCGGAGAAGGCGCAGGCACGCGAGGTGTCCCTGCGCCGTATCGCCCGGCTGTTCACCGCCTACCGCTGGCAGCTGGCGATCGTCACAGCGATCATCGCCGCGTCCTCCATCGTGGGGCTGGCCTCCCCGTTCCTGCTCCGCGCGATCATCGACACCGCGCTGCCGGCCAGGAACCTGCCTCTGCTGGTCTGGCTGGTGATCGGCATGGTCGCCGTGGCCGCCGTCACCTCGGTCTTCGGCGTGATCCAGACCTGGATCAGCACCAAGGTCGGCCAGCAGGTCATGCACGCGCTGCGCACCAGCGTGTTCGGCCACCTGCAGCGCCAGTCGATCGCCTTCTTCACCCGGACCCGCACCGGCGAGGTCCAGTCCCGCATCACCAACGACATCGGCGGCATGGAATCCGTGGTCACCTCGACCGCGACCTCCATCGCCGCCAACCTCACCACCGCCGTCGCTACTGCGGTCGCCATGGTCGCGCTGTCGTGGCGGCTCTCCCTCATCTCCCTGGTCGTCATGCCGCCAGCGATCTACCTGAGCCGGAAGGTCGCCCGCATGCGCCGTGCCATCACCACCCAGCAGCAGCGCGAGCTGGCCGACCTCAACGTCACCATCGAGGAAGGACTGTCGATCAGCGGCGTCCAGCTGGCCAAGACCATGGGCACCGCGCCCTCCCTGGTCCGGCGGTTCACCGACTCCTCGGCCCGCCTGATCGACTTGGAGCTGCACTCCCAGCTGGCCGGGCGCTGGCGGATGACCTCACTGAGCGTTATCTTCGCGGCGATTCCCGCGATCATCTACCTATCCGCCGGCCTGCCCATCACCGCCGCAACCATCAGCATCGGCACGCTGATCGCCTTCACCACCTTGCAGAACAACCTGTTCCGGCCGGTCACCGGACTGCTCAACACCGGCGTGTCCGTGATCAGCTCGCTGGCGCTGTTCGCGCGGATCTTCGAATACCTCGACCTGCCCGTCGAGGTCGACGACCCCGTCCATCCGGTCGAGATCGACCCGGCGCAGGTCACCGGGCACGTACGTTTCTCCGGCGTCAGCTTCGCCTATCCCGGAGCCGACCGGCCCGCCGTCTCCGGCGTCGACCTGGACGTTCCGGCCGGCCGCACGCTGGCCCTGGTCGGCGAGACCGGGTCGGGCAAGACAACCCTCGCGTCACTGATCGCCCGGCTCTACGACCCCAGCAGCGGCAGTGTCCGCATCGACGGCATCGACATCCGCGAGATCAGGCTCGCCGACCTCGCCAAGATCGTGGGCGTGGTCAGCCAGGAGACCTACCTCCTGCACACCACGGTGCGGGAGAACCTGCGCTACGCCAAGCCCGGGGCCACCGACGCCGAGATCGAGGACGCGGCACGTGCTGCCCAGATCCACGACCTGATCACCGGGCTGCCCGACCGCTACGACACCATGGTCGGCTCCCGCGGGTACCGTTTCTCCGGTGGCGAGAAGCAACGCCTCGCCATCGCCCGGACCCTGCTGCGCGACCCGCGCGTGCTCGTGCTCGACGAGGCCACCAGCGCCCTGGATACCGAAACCGAACGCGCCGTCCAGAAGGCGTTCGACACCCTCGTCCAGGACCGCACCACTATCACCATCGCCCACCGGCTGTCCACCGTGCGCAACGCCGACCAGATCGTCTTGCTGGATCACGGGCATATCGCCGAAGCAGGCACGCACACCAGCCTCATCGCCGACAACGGCCGCTACGCCGACCTCGCCGCCTAGGCGTGGCCTGTCCGCTAGCTGCTAACGGCCCGCTACCTGCCGACCAAGCTCACGGCATGGCGATCAGGCCTTCCCGGGGCCGGGCTGGAGGTCGGCTGAGCCGCCGCGGGTCAGGGCGAGGGGGTTGACGACCCGGTCGTAGAGGTCCTCGCTGACGCCGTTGGCCAGGGCGGCTTGCCTGAGGGTCAGGTCGTGGTCGATGGCGTAGTGGGAGATGACGGCGGCCTGGTCGTAGCCGATGACCGGCGACAGCGCGGTGACCATCATCACCGAGCGGTCGATGTTCTGCTCGAGCTGGGACTGGTTGAGCTGGGCTCCTTCGATCATGAACGTGCGGAAGTGGTCGCACATGTCGGCCAGGATCAGCGCGGAGTGCAGGTAGTTGCTGATCAGGACGGGGCGGAAGGCGTTGAGCTCGAAGTTGCCCTCGGCGCCGCCCCAGGTGACTGCGGCGTCGGCGGCGATGACCTGGATGGCGACCATCAGCATGGCCTCGGCCTGGGTCGGGTTGACCTTGCCCGGCATGATCGATGATCCGGGCTCGTTGGATGGCAGGATCAGCTCGTGCAGGCCGGTGCGGGGACCCGAGCCGAGCCAGCGCAGGTCGTTGGCGATCTTGAACAGGGTGACGGCCGCGGCCTTGAGCCCGGCGTGCGCGCGGACCATCCGGTCCAGGGTGGCCTGGGCGGTGAACTTGCTGGCCGCGGTCACATACGGCGCGCCGGTCATCGCCGCGATCTGCGCGGCGACCTGCTCGCCGAAGCCCGGCGGGGCGTTCAGCCCGGTGCCGACCGCGGTGCCGCCCATGGCCACCTTCAGCAGGCCGCCGGTCGCGTGCCCGGCCTCGGCGATCGCGTCATCCAGCGCGCCGGCGTAGCCCGACCACTCCTGGCCGACGGTCAGCGGCGTGGCGTCCTCCAGGTGCGTCCGCCCGATTTTGACCACGTCGGCCCATTGCCTCGACTTGCGCTCGATCGCGTCGCGCAGCCGCCGCAGCGCCGGGATCGTCTTCTGGGTCGCCATGGTGTAGGCGGCGATGTGCATGGCGGTCGGGAACGTGTCGTTGCTCGACTGGCCCATGTTCACGTGGTCGTTGGGGTGAACGGGCTGCTGCGAGCCGAGCGTCCCCCCGGCCAGCTGGATGCACCGGTTGGAGATGACCTCATTGACGTTCATGTTCGACTGGGTCCCTGAGCCGGTCTGAAACACATACAGCGGGAACTGCGCGTCCAGCGCCCCGCTGATCACCTCGTCGCACACCCGCCCGATCAGCTGCCCCTTCCACCCGGGCAGCCGCCCGGCCCGGGTGTTCACCACCGCGGCGGCCTTCTTCACGTAGCCGTAGGCGTGGTACACCTCCGTCGGCATCCGGTCATGGCCGATGTTGAAATGCTCCAGGCTGCGCTGGGTCTGCGCGCCCCAGTACCGGTCCGCGGGCACCTCGACATCGCCCAGGCTGTCGAACTCCCGCCGCATCCCGGTCGCATCCAGCCC
>WNFN01182787.1_pt1 | contig 13906 bp, 12 predicted proteins | sample 5400161 | NCBI WGS metagenome assembly WNFN01 (sample SAMN13153353, study PRJNA577476) | soil metagenome | isolation source: 80 cm saprolite on Douglas fir-dominated hillslope | place: USA:California | collected 2013-09-17
TAGACCAGAAGGATCAGAGTGCTCAGGCGTGGGTAGAAACCCAGTTGCACTCTGTTGTAAATCGCCTGTCCCGGGCCGCCACTCCCGACGAGCCCCAAAATTGTGGAAGCTCGCAGGTTCATCTCCCAGCGCAGCACCGTGTAGCTGCTCAACAACGGGCGAGCTTGCGGCCAGATCGCCCAGAATACTGCTTCTTCAGATCCATCATCCCCCAACATTCGACGTCAACGCCATCCGGGCCTCATTTCTAGGAACCAGTTCTCGCGGCCGACCAAGCACATGGTATCGCAATAACACTACTCGGATGGCAAGAAGCTGGTGATCCTAGCGCGCCAGGGTTCCTGTAGTTCTTAAGACGGGATCCGAATTTGTCTTCTTTTTCCAAGCCGCCTGGCTCTCTCGTCAAGTCGATTCCCATGAGGTTTTTCAGGTGTGAGTATTCAAATGTCGCTCCATCCTTCGTCTTTCCATTTGTCGCGTTCATGATTGTGGGCGAAAACTCCTGCAGCAACTCTCCCATGCCATTCCCGAACCCATCGATTCTTACAGTTATGGGGCCATAAACGGTGTGTCGAGACTTATTCCGCAAGCGCACCGGCACCTCCAATTCTTTTGCGGACATCTCGAAATGAGAAGGGTCAAACACAAATTCGATTTGATCCGGCCAACTTACTTTTTGGCAGGGACAAGCTGCAGGTTCTGCATGGCCTTGGCGGAACCATGCTGCTTGTAGGACTTGGAAGCGGGACAATGTTATTCTCGCGATTGACCTGGGCGGTGAGAGGACGTGAGAGACGGACGTTGGCATACCTTTCCGATTCGTATTTGCCTGCTGGTGAGTCTGTTGTTCTTTATCTATCTGGGTGCGAGAAGAGCAGTGGGTGCCTGGTATTTTCGGCGGGAATCGCCGGATGCAATTCAGAAGGCGATGAGGTGGGATCCTGCTAACCCAAAATATTACGACACCTTGGGAACCTTCATGCACCTGTACGCGGATGGTGGGGATTCCAACGAAATTGTCCAACTTTACGAGAGCGCGACCCGCCTGAGCCCGCACGATGCGCAATTCTGGGCTGATCTTGGAGACGGCTACGATTGGGCAGGACGTTCCCACGACGCTCTTGACGCTTTCCAGTATGCCCGGTACCTCTTTCCAAATTCACCGGAGATCAACTGGAGGTTGGCAAATTTTTATGTTCGAGCGGGCAATATTCCGGATGCGCTTCACACCTTACGGATGGTTCTTTTGGAAGACGGCAGCACCGCAAGGAGAGTCTTCACGCTCGCGAGGAACGCGACGCGTGACAAAGAAGCAATTCTGGAAATGCTTCCACCTCAAGCGCCCATTTTCTTTAACTACCTTAATTTCCGAATCGCGGAGGGCGACATCGCCGAGGCTGAAGAGGTTTGGGCACGTGTTCTTCAACGGGACTTGCCTTTTGACTTACGCGAGGCCTTCCCCTATTTCGATGCGCTGATTCAACATCGGGAGTTGGCACAGTTGTCGGGGACCTGGGCTGCCTTGACCCAACGATTCCCGGCGCAACTACAACGGCTCGTCGTCAGTCCTAATCTAATTACAAATGGCGGCTTAGAGTTCGACATTCTCAATGGAGGATTTGATTGGCGTGTCATCCCCACGAATGGGGCAATTGTCGGCCTGGATTCTGACGGCGCTTTTGAGGGCTCGCGTGCACTTCGAATCACCTTCGATGGGTCGCGCAACATCGATTATGGCCATGTGCTCCAATACGTGCCGGTTCAAGCGAACACACGGTACCGGTTTTCCGGTCATATGCGTGTCCAGGGAATCACCACAGACAGCGGGCCGAGATTGCAGGTGTGTGATGCCTACAATATGGGCCATCTCTTCGTATCAACGGAAAACCTTGTGGGTACCTCAGGTTGGTCGGAACAGCAGGCTGAATTTACGACACCCACCGATACTCACTTGCTGCTCGTGAGAGTCATCCGGCCTGTTAGCAACAAGCTGTATAACCAAATCGCTGGCACCGTGTGGATTGATAGTATCCGCCTCATCGCAGAGTAGGAGCAAATCTGGGACTTGTTTTGCGCGATAAAACCCGCCGGCGGAAGCGCGCGTTGCTCATCTTCGCTAGATTGACCCGCATAGCCTATCAGGGTTTTGCCTGATTGAACGCGGTATATGGCAGGGATACCATGCGGGTAGTAGGGGTAGATCTAGCAGTGTGCCAGAGCGGTTATATGGCATGCCGGTGCGATTCGAGGCGCGAGGCCCCCTAGCCGCCATGAGTTAATGGTTTGGGAGAATCCTCCCGATGAGCAAAAAAGACGGCCGTACAAGGGTCTTGTTCGTTTGCATAGGGAATGCCTGCCGCAGCCCGATGGCTGAGGCAATTGCACGCCTTGATGCCCCCGATGCAATCGAAGCGTTCAGCGCAGGCTTGGCACCGATTGGCTTAGTGGCCCCGATGACCAATCAAACGCTCAGGAAAAACAGATATTGGGTGGAGGGTCTGGAGTCCAAGAGTATCTCGCGCGAAGTTTGGGAACAGGCAGAAATCGTTATCAACATGAGTGGTCGCCCCCGGGAGCGGGCGTTTCGTGAATACTCCAAAGTTGAAGATTGGGAGATCGAAGATCCCCTTGGCGGTGATCCCGGCATTTATCAGCAAGTCTTCGATAAAATTCGGCTGCGCGTTGCAGAATTGGCTCAAGAATGCAGGCAGGAAAACGCTGCGGTCCGAGGTGCTGAACGCCGAGCCCGCGCGCGGCTCCACCCCACTTCACCGATCTTCGTAAATCTGAACAGGGCGTACGACGGCATCGCATTCAATATTAGTGAACACGGATTGGCCCTGTCGTCGGCTATGACTTTCCCCGACGGTCCTCTGCACAACATGCGGATTCAATTCCCCGGATTTCAGTCCTGGATAGAAATAAGCGGCCAGATCGAGTGGAAAAGCAAGTCCAATAAAACGGTAGGGGTACGATTTGACGGTTTAACGGAAGAGGCATATCGGCAAATCAGGAGTTGGATTTCTTCACAGGCGTCTGCGGGTGATTTTCAGGAACAAACAGAAAGGATTTGCGAAGAGCGGAACCCGCGCGCTCCGCGGCCTGGAAACATGATCCCCGGATCTCCCACCTCGCGTAGCCTCGCCCTACCGGTCACCCCGCCGAAAACTTACCCGGGAACACGAAGAACAAGAAAACGATCAGACAAGAAGGCATTTCAGTCCAGATCGAAATTTGCACGTGACCAGAGTTATCCTGGAATGCCGAGTCCAAGGTGGGGAGATTTCGCTGCTATAGGTGTTCTGGTCGGACTTATCTCATTATCCATTGGATGGAGGGCGATGCGGCGCGATGTTCGAAGTGAAATGAGGGAGCCTGTAACGCAGAAAGCGAAAGTATCGAGTGAAGCGGTTCGGAGTGGAAGGCCTCCTTCTGTTAGCAGGATTCCGATTGCTCCGGACCCTGGCGAGGAGAAAATGGGCTTGCCGCCCCGGAGCATGGCCCCTCCATTTTCTGAAGAGCATGAGAGTATTCCGAATACGTCCCTGAGACATCAGGGCCAGCAGGTCCGTGCGGTGGAGCATCCTTCCTTGAATACGATTCCGAGTGCTCCGAACTCCGGTGAGGAAAAAATGGACCTGCAGGCCCGCAGCGTTGAGCCTCTACTTACAATGAAACACGAGAGAATTCCGAGTGCATCCCTGAAAAATCCGGACGAGCAAGTCCGTTCGGTAAAGCGTCCTCCTGCTAATACGAATATCAAAACTCCAAGCCGTCCCGTGATAAGTGTACTCGCGCAAGGCCAGACGCCCAAGGAGCCTTCGCGCGCCGAAGCCATTGTCAACAATCCCTCCGTGGAGAAGGCGGAGCCGCAACCCGTTGGAAGCCTGCCTGCGACACCACCACACCTAGAGGCCCCAATAGCGCCTCCAGTCATTTTGGCTTTGAACCCTCCAACGGTTGACCCTAAGAAAATCGAAGGCTCGACGCCTCCGGCAAACCATCCGGCAATTCCGGCGAAAACTACGGGGGCGGTTGCGATCCTTGCCGATCCCTATCCTTCCCTTAGGATACCTGACAGGGGCGTTTCGAAAAAACAACGTCAGGCAACGAGCCTACAGCTCGGCCGATTGCTCTCGCGCGTCGAGCCCATTTATCCGGAAGAAGCAAAACAGCAAGGCATCCAAGGTACTGTAAAGCTTCACGCTATCATTGGCCGTCAGGGGTCTGTGGAGAAGTTGGAGTCTGTCGATGGCTCTCCTGTCCTCTTGGCAGCGGCCATGAAAGCTGTTCGGCAGTGGCGTTTTACGGAAACCTTGCTCGCTGGGCAATCTGTTGAAACCGAGGAAGACATTGCCATCACTTTCCGGCTTTCGAATCCGACACCACCCACGAATTAACTTAATATGCGCAAGAGCCTGGCGGGATGCCAAGAAGACGATGGGACGACCGCAATTCCTAACTACCGGCTCCTGGACGAAAGAGCAGCGCACATTGAAAGTCTTTTCCACCCGATCAGACCATCGAGCGACCTCCGTCACGGCGCTGATGGACTGATTGACCGTGCTGCCCCGCCATGTATTAACAGAGCTGAAGCTGCAGCCGTTCCAGCTCCCGCAAAACCAAGAAGAAGCCAACCCGTATGGACATTCGGTCCAGACTTCTTTGTGGGAGCGGAATAGCGTGACAAATCCGAACTTGCAGAAACGCTCATCGATTGACCAGCCTGCAGAAACTGACCGACCTTGCCCTCCAGTGTGAGAACTCCGGCGGTCCCATCCAAACAGGAGACCGCCACAGACCCGTCCGGAGCTCGTGTAATTTGCAACGTTGCTGACTGTTTTCGACTGTAGGAGACCACAACATAGTTTCCAATTCGCAGGGTCAGCCCATTGGGCCCGGCGATCGTATTCAATACAATCGTACCTGCCTCCAACTCAGCAGCGAATTGGTAGTTCCCGGAGAACAGTACCTGACTTTGCGGAGAGATCTTTAATGTGCCCTTTCCGCTCATGGCAAATGTCGCGGCGCCGGTCTTTGCTGTGCGAATTCTGTCACCAGAGAAAATCGTCGACTCGCCTGGGACGGGGGAGTCGTTCAAATAGACTTCCCCAACGCCGGTCAAGGAACCTAGGGGTTCCCTTGACTGCTCTTGTTGTGACCCACGGCCATAATTTGGAATGGGGAGGGCGTACGAAAGGAGTAAAAGCAGGTTCAGATTTACGAGCCCAACAGCAACGGCTGAAGACTTGGCCCGCCGTTTTCCCGGGCGCTCGAGCGTTAACGGATTCATGGACTTCATCCTTCCACCGAAGACCTCAAAGTGGGCAGACCAAGTATCCACCATAGATCCTCTGCCGTGCTCTAGGGTTTTTTCCTGAATTTCAATTGCGGTTTTCACTGTATTGACCATGCCACCGATTGCCTCTAGCCTGCGATCGTTAGTTTTGTGTCCCGTACTGAAACATCGGTCGACACTCGTTAGAGTCGAAAAGGTGTAACGTTCGTCTTTTCTGAAAGTGGGAATTCGCAATGGTGGTCTGTCATGCTCTCTAGGACCTTGGACCTCAAGGGGCAGGCCCCCAGCGGGCTCATAAATCCGTCCATGTTCCAGACGTCATGCAGGCACTTTAACCCCCGACATTTGGTCATTAACGGTTCCTCGATTGCGTGGAGCGACAAGAGTGTGACGCCTGCTTGTTCGACAGTAGATCGGCTGCCATTCGTTGAATGCAGCTCGAAAGACGGTGACAGGGGGCGACGCGCGGAATCGGCCATCTGGTTAGGCCTATTCCTGAAGAGGATCATGGACGTTGTTCTGTCCACCCTTGTTCTGGTTCTCCTCTGCCCGCTGATGCTCGTGATCGCGATTGCAATCAAGCTGGAGTCGTCCGGCCGTGTCATTTACGGCTCGCTGCGCGTGGGCAAATGTGGCCGTAAATTTGATTGCTACAAATTCCGGACGATGGTTGCCGGCTCGGACAGGCTGAAGGAGAATCTGCGCCCCCTAAACCAGCGGCGCGGGCCCTTCTTCAAGATCGCCGATGATCCTCGTCTCACGCGCCTCGGCAGATTTCTTCGCAAGTACAGTCTTGACGAGCTGCCGCAACTTTGGAATGTCCTGAGAGGCGACATGAGCCTGGTTGGCCCGCGGCCACATCCAGTAGAGGACTGTGCTCAATACAGTTCCGAACATTGCCGGCGCCTCGGTGTGAAGCCAGGTGTCACTGGACTTTGGCAGGTCTTGGCGCGCGCGAATCCTTCATTTGAAACTTGCATGATGTTGGATCTTGCCTACATCGAAAAATGGAGCTTATTGCTCGACTGCAGGATTTTAGTGAAGACCATCCCTGCGGTCATGGCGGGAATGAAGCCTGCATGCTGCCGAGAAATGTACAGCAAAACCTCGCGAACACGGCGCCGTTTGATTCGCGCGGGCAGAGGCAGGGTATCGCGTCTCCCGTGCCGGTCATGGTTCGGCAACGTTTCACCCGCAGAAGCTCCAATCTTATTGCAACGTTGCTCTTCTTCTTGATTCTTTCCGGTCCTCCTAGGCTGCGGATTCGCGATGCGGAGGCTTCCCTTCGTGGGGAAGTAGACTGGGTGGTGATACTTCACGTTGTTGTGTGGGCTTTTGCCGGACTCTGGGTCCTGTATCAAATTTGGAAGCATCTACAAGCCAAGAGTCTAATACCTCATTTCTCGCTGCCGCAAAAGCTAGGCTTGGCGATGACCTTCTGCCTGGCGGTATCTGCTGTGATATCTCGGGCTCCGGTTCTTAGTGCATTCAAGATTTATCAGATGGTGGTCTCTTTGTTGTTTATGCAGCTCTTCGTGGAGCGATTTGGCCCCAAGAATTGCTTGAAAAAGATATTTTGGGGGACCGCTTTATTGTGCGGCGTTATCGCGGTTTGCGCATTTCTTGCTCCCGGCCTGGCATGGATCGCCTCCGACTTTAATCCTGATCCGTCGCGCTTGACAGGGCTCCTTGCCCCGACGGGAGCAGTGTCCGCATTTGCGATCATTCTTTTATTGACTGGCGTTCGAAAGATTTGGAGAGTCATTCCGCTCGCCCTGTTAAGTTTGTTTCTCGCTCTACTGGTGCTTTCGCTCACGCGCACAGCCTACGTGGTCATCCTCGTCTTCCTTGTTCTCGTTCTGATCAAGCGTCCGGATGCGAAATCCTTGAAGGAACTTGTTTATCTTGCCAGCGTGGTGGCACTTGCCCTATATGCATACCACTGGTTGCCCAATCTCAGCGAGTATCGAAACCCTGAAGCTGTCTCAAGTCTGGATGACCGGATTGGGTTGTGGCGCTATCTCAGCAACATAACGCTGACGCAATCTCCGTGGTGGGGGTTGGGATATTACTCTTCTTCCCGAGTACACGGGCCACAATACAATCCCGGCCTTGGGACCGCGCACTCGATGTTCTTCGAGATTCTGCTGGGTGGGGGCGTGCTCAGCTTTGCGCTATTCATCACTCTTTGTGCCTTGCTCTCTATGTATGCTGCCTATCTTCTCTTCAGAAACAGGGACCGTTTTACTTTCGCGGTTGCAACGCTATTTTTGGCGAGCGTCATCTTGGGGTCCATGGGAGACGAAATTGATTCGGGACCGGTGGCCATTTGTTTTTGGTATTCGGCCGCGGTGCTCCCTTGGATGTACCAACGGTCCTCGAGGCGCGCGACACGTCCTGACGAGTCTGGCAGGCCCTTGCCGATGAAGGCGGTGGCACTGCATGAACGGTGAGGTCCCATGAAAGTGCTCTTGGTGCACAACCGCTACCGTCACTCGGGGGGGGAGGACGAAGTTGTTCTCCGGGAGAGCGAACTGCTGCGGTCCTCGGGTCATGAAGTCCAGGAATATATACGACATAACAGTGAAATCGTCGAAGGTGGAATTCTGAGCAAGGCCAAGATGGCAATGCGAACGCTTTGGGCCTGGGACAGCGTTTCCCGCTTGCGTTCGTTGCTCAGGCGCGAGAAACCCGACGTAGCTCATTTCCACAACACGTTTCCATTGATCTCTCCGGCTGCCTACTACGCTTGCCAGCAGGAAGGAGTCCCCGTCGTGCAATCCCTGCATAACGCGCGCTTGATATGCCCCGCAGCGACTCTCCATCGGGAAGGAACTGCATGCGAGGAGTGCGTGGGACGGGTCGTGCCTTGGCCTGGCGTAGTTCACGCTTGCTATAACAATTCTCATCTTCAGACGGTCGTGATCTCAGGGATGTTGGCAGGACATCGAATTCTCGGGACATGGCGAGATCAGGTGGATGCGTACATCGTCTTCACGGAGTTTTTCCGTCAAAAATTCATCCGTGCCGGCTTGCCGCGCGAGAAGATTTTCGTGAAACCGCATTTTTTAGGCAGGGATCCTGGCATGAAACAGAATATCGGCAACTACGCGCTCTTTCTGGGTCGATTAGCACCGGGAAAGGGCGTGCGTACACTTCTAGAGGCCTTCGAACTCTTGCAAAACGCGATTCCTCTCCACATCGTGGGAGATGGACCGCTGCGCGCTGAGTTGGAAGCGCAAAAAAGCCGGGCTTGCCTTTCGAGTGTTTCTTTCCACGGATGGTTGCCTCGAGAACAGACGCTCAAGATCATGAGGGGTGCGCGATTTTTGATATTTCCCAGCGAATCGTCCGAGACTTTCGGTTTGACAATCATAGAGGCTTTTGGGTCCGCTCTTCCTGTTATTGCTTCTCGATTGGGGTCCATGGCGGAAGTCCTAGAGGAAGGGAAGACCGGCTTATACTTTGCTTCTGGCGATCCTAACGACTTAGCGTCCAAAGCGCTTTGGGCCTGGACCCACGTAAGGGAAATGGAAGTGATGGGTAGAGCCGCCCGTGCGGAGTACAAGGCTAAGTACACAGCGGAACGAAACTACCAACTCTTAATAGAGATCTATAGTCGGGCACGAAGCGCGAGCACATGGAAGGCTGCATGAAGAATGGCAACGTCACCCCGGGAAAGAGTCGTCTAGAGAAGGCGCGAGAAATGTGGCACTTTCTCAGGACCCAGGAAGCTTTCCGACGGGCCCCTGCGCTCACGCTCTTTCGGTCGGCTACATGGTACTGGAGATGCTTGTTGCGCATGGCAACGGCTCTAGAATTGCCTAGATGGAATGTGCGGATGTTCTTTCCTGCCCAGCGAAAAGGTTTCGGAAAGTTTATATTTGCTTTTCGCGAGTACTACGAACCTGAACTGGCCTATTTGGAAAAGGTCCTTTCGCCAGGGAAGATTTTCATTGACGTGGGCGCCAACTTTGGCGTTTACACGCTCGTAGCAAGCAAACTCGCGGGCGCGGCGGGCAGGGTTATCGCTATTGAACCAACAGCTCAGTCATTTGCCGTATTGCGGCAGAATATTGCGCTAAACCATTTTGCGAATGTGCGTGCTTTTCAAGTCGCGCTAACGCAGACAAGAGGCAAGGCGTGGCTTTATCACGGCTTGGATCCTGTAGGCAACTCGCTGGGAATGGACCCGCTTCGCGGCGACGAAGGCGAAGAGGTCCAAACAGAATCACTCGACAATTTGCTTGAGGAGAACAGCATCGACCGCGTGGACGTTATTAAGGTAGACGTCGAGGGCGCCGAAGAACTGGTTCTGCGCGGAGCGACGAGAACCCTTATTACCAATAGCCCCGTGGTCATTTTTGAATTTAATCCGGGCTGCGCCGCCCGTCTCGGCCTTTCACCGGGCGGCGCAAGGGATTTCCTGCAAGGGCTGGGCTATGAATTCGTCGTGCTGGGCGATTGTGCAAATTGCAAAAACCCCGCACAACGACCGACGTACTTCAACATCATCGCGATTCCCAAGCAATTGGCGGGAGAATTGTCGCGTTCGTTTCACTCACTCCCTGGGCAACCGCAAATTCCAAGAAGGAAAGAACTGTGAGACTTTGTGAGCACGGTGATTGTGCATGAGCAGGACAGCGAAAATATCTGACGACAAGAAACAGCTTAATCCCCTGAAGCCGGCAGCGCTGGACCTGTTGCCAAAGCAGCCTCTGGTTTCAATTCTCATATCAAACTACAACTACGGAGCATACCTGGGTGAGGCAATTGAAAGCGCACTACAGCAAACGTACGACAAATTAGAAATCGTTATCTGTGATGACGGTTCGACCGACGGTTCCCCTCGCATCTTGGAACAGTATCGCTCCCTGGACCGGCGAATCAGGGTCGTCTATCAAGCCAATGGCGGCCAGTCACTCGCTCTGAATGCAGCTTTTCACAAAAGCACTGGGGACATCATCTGTCTCCTGGATGCGGACGATGTATTCATGCCGGACAAGGTGCGGCGAGTCGTCGAAGCTTTTGGTGCCGCCCCGGAGGCAGGACTCGCGGTTAACAGAATGTTGATTGTTGACAAGAATAGGAAATGCTTGGGGGAGATTCCCTTGCTATCTCACCTTGCAACGGGCTGGCAGGGACCTTCATTAAACATTTGCGGACCACGGGTGTTGCCTGGTCTGCCTCCTAGTTCCGGGCTATCGTTGCGGCGAGTTATTGCAGAGTCCATCTTCCCGCTCCCCTCAGGTCTCGGCGCCTATGCGGACACTCTAATACAGGTTCTTGCTCCTCGGATAACTCCGATTGTGGCCGTCCAGACTCCGTCGAGCGAATACCGAGTTCATGGCGCTAACGTGGCGGCGGTCAGCGCATTTACAGAGGATCGCCTTCGAAACCTGGTGGTCTGGGAGAGAGAAATATGGTGCGCTTGGCGCCGACACATTTTGTCTTCTTCCGCACTCTCCTTGGATACACCGGTGTCGGAGACAACTCCCACGCTCATGGCCTATGCATACGCGCGCTTCCGATCTGACCCAAGGTCCAAGGCTGTCTACCAGGCGGTCCCTCCGGACTATTTCCGAGCCTTGCCGAGGTTGTTCCGATGGTATTGGCGCGCATCGCGTGTGATGCCCAATTGGCTCTTCCGAAGATCCTTCGCCTTCGTCTATGGACAAACTCGGACGAAAAGAGTTGTAGCTAGAATTCTGAGTAGTTCCCGGTGCAACTTCCGCGCGCGCAAGCGGCTCTTCGAACGGATTGAATGTACAAGGCCCCAAGTATCGAATTCGAAGCGAAGTGCTGGACTGAACGAAACTGCCGGATATCTCTAAGGAACCAGTGTCCCAGTCGGTCTCCGAGAGATTGCCGCGCGCAGAGGGCATGCGAGATGAGCACAGTAAATGAGTTGGTTCGCGGGTTTAAGGGGAAATGGGATTTCCTCAGCATGCATCCAGCCTTTCGCCTGGCTCCGATGCAGACCACTCTCCGCCTGGCGTCTTGGCGGACTAGGTGCCTATTGAGGACGGCGGCCACCGTACATTTGAGAAGATCGGGTGTGCGAATGATTTTACCCCCGAATTGGCGAGGCGTTGGAAAACTCATTTATGCGTTTCGTGACTTTTACGAGCCTGAGTTGCTCTATTTGGAAAGAGTTCTGTCGCCAGGAAAAGTTTTCGTCGATGCAGGAGCCAACTTCGGAATCTACACGCTCTTGGCGAGCAAGATCGTAGGCGAAGCGGGTCGCGTGATTTCCTTTGAGCCATCTTCTCGCGTGTTTCCTGTCTTGCGGAGGAACATTGCCTTGAATGGATTCAAGAATGTATTGGCTTTCCCGGTAGCGCTCACCGACAAACCGGGAAGAGCGCGGCTTTATTACCATTCTGCTGTCGGTTGCGATTCATTGGGCAAGGATGCCTCTTTCGAGGAGGATGCTCACGCCGAGGACATTGGCACAGAATCGCTTGACAGTGTGCTCAAGCAGACCTCCGTGAGACGAGTGGATGTCATCAAAATGGATGTGCAGGGAGCCGAAGAGGTAGCTCTGCGGGGCGCAAACGAAATCATCACTTCCACGCGTCCTGTCGTCATCTTTGAGTTTTTTCCAGCGGGTGCGGCCAGTCTGGGCCTGTCACCGAACGGCGCCTGGACATTCCTGGAGGGCCACGGCTACGAGTTCTTTATTGTCGATGAACGCGGAACTGTCTCCAGGTTGTTGTCTCCACCTCCTACAATTGCCAATGTTTTGGCGATTCATAGGTTGTCAGGATGAAGTTTTTATGCTCGCTCGGACGTGGGCGTCATTGTGTTCTGAGGTTTCCATCAAACGGACACTTCCCTAATCGAGAGGTTGTTTCAAGAAGCGGACGGGAAGCCACCAAGTGAAGGTATTGATCATCGGTTTCGCGTGTAGCCCGCGCCTGGGTGGCGAGCCCAGCAATGCGTGGAACTGGGCTTGGGAGCTCTCGCGCTACCACCAGGTTTGGGTTTTGGCGCACCCACACGACCGCAACGGGATCGAGGAGTTTCTTACTGCTCACCCAAACCCCACCTTGAGTACTGAGTGGGTCGGCTTTCCCAAAATGCTGGACGATCCCAGGCTGCGCCGGAGCAACCTAGTTCTCGCGATTCATTACCAAATGTGGCTGAGAGTGGCTTACAAAAAAGCAATCAAACTTCACAGGCAGGTGGGTTTTGACGTTGTTCATCACGTCAGCTTTGGGACGGTCAACGTACCCCCTCCGTCTTGGAAGTTGCCTGTTCCTTTTGTCTGGGGACCGGTTGGAGGAGCTCAGCGAGTGCCTTCTGCATTCCGTCACTACATTTGTTCCATGGCGGGCCGCGAAATCCTTCGTAATATCCGCGCCGCCCTGATGCCTCTTTCTCTTTCCCTGCGTAGAACTGCTAAGTCAAGCGCAATCATTCTTGCCACAAACCGCGAGACATACGGATTACTTGTGAAAGTAGGGGCCCCCGATGTCAGACTCTTCCTGGATTCCGGAATCCCGTCCAGCTACATCTCAAGCCCGCGGATTCCAAGACCGAGAGGCGGGCCTTTCACCTTGCTGTGGGTAGGACGCATGCAACCCAGAAAGGCCTTACCTTTAGCGCTCGAGGCACTGGCGGAAACAAAGGACCTGAACGCGAGATTGTTCATTGCCGGCGACGGCGAAATGCGGAGGGACTGGGAGAGCTACGCGAAGCGCTTGAACCTTGGGGGTAAAGTAGAGTTTCTCGGTCAAGTCCCTTGGACTTGGCTTTGGATCACCAAGGTGTTGGAACTTTTGTTCTGTCTGATGCAGGGATCAAGGTTCCTGTCACTTCTCCGCGGCAGACAGTAGCAGAGCTCGCAAAGGGCATTCGACGTCTGGCGTCGTGCCCGGAGGAACGGCTGAAAATGGGTGAGGCTGCGCACGCCTATGCGAGAACTCAAACGTGGGAAAGGCGTGCCGCGCGCATATCTGAGTTATATGAAGAAGCGCTCGGGCGCCCCGCCTGTCAACAGGCAAGCGCACTGTGCGAGATGAAACCCGTCGGGTCACAACGAAGGGGTGGAGGATGAATCCGCCCTGGCTCGTTAAATGATCGCTCCAAGTCAACACTGGAATGAACAGTTACAAAAACAGGGGGTGCCTTAGCCATGGCCGCCCAGATTCGCCCGACGCAGATTGTAAGTGACCACGCTTGCTTCCAGGTTCTGGGAGTACGGATAGATGCCTTGCAGATCTCGGATGTGGTCGCTCAGATGGAGGAATGGATTCACGATCGCGACGGATGCCACTCGATCGCCGCGACCGGCATGCACGGAACCGTCGAAGCACAGCATGATCGCGCATTCAAGAAGGCTCTGAACTCGACGGACTTGGTTGTTCCAGACGGCATGCCCCTGGTTTGGCTGGGTCGGCGCAGAGGGCACCATTTGCCTCGACGAGTCTACGGCCCCGACTTGATGCTGGAGTTCTGCGAGAAAACCGCTGGACGCGGCTACCGGCATTTTTTTTATGGCGGCGAGCCGGACGTGCCCGAGCGTTTGGCGGATTCGCTCAAGCGCCGGTTCCCAACAATGGAAGTTTGCGGAACCTTTTCGCCACCCTTCCGTTCGCTTGG
>WNFN01106676.1_pt3 | contig 13902 bp, 10 predicted proteins | sample 5400161 | NCBI WGS metagenome assembly WNFN01 (sample SAMN13153353, study PRJNA577476) | soil metagenome | isolation source: 80 cm saprolite on Douglas fir-dominated hillslope | place: USA:California | collected 2013-09-17
GAGACGTGCGGGGTGATCTGGGTTTCCGGCTGCTCTTCCCTTCCGTCAGGGTTCATCCGTTGAGGATACTGCAATAGGAAAAGGCGAGTTGTTAGACGACTTCTTCAAGGACGCGGCCGGTGAACTGGCTGTTGTAGAGATCGGCGTAGAAGCCGTTGGCCTCAAGCAGTTGACGGTGCGTACCTTTCTCAACAATGGTGCCGTGATTCATGACGAGGATCAGGTCGGCGTCGCGAATGGTTGAGAGGCGGTGGGCGATGACAAAGCTTGTCCGGCCTTTCATGAGTTCGCTCATGGCCTTCTGGATCTGCTGCTCAGTCCTGGTATCAACGCTACTGGTGGCTTCGTCCAGAATGAGAATCTCTGGATCGGCCAGGAAGGCGCGCGCAATGGTGAGCAACTGTTTTTGACCCTGCGAGATGTTGGTGGCCTCTTCGTTCAGAACGGTTTGATAGCCCTCCGGCAGCGTCCTGATGAAGTGGTCGGCGTTAGCAGCTCTGGCAGCGCGCACGATTTCGGTTTCGCTGGCTCCTTCGCGGCCATAGGCGATGTTGTCGCGAATAGTGCCGTTGAAAAGCCAGGTGTCCTGGAGCACCATGCCGAAGGTGCGGCGCAGGTCACCACGCTTGAGGTCGGTGATGTTCACCCCATCTACAAGAATGGCTCCGCCGTTGACTTCGTAGAAGCGCATAAGCAGGTTGACCAGGGTAGTCTTGCCAGCCCCGGTCGGACCCACAATGGCGATCATCTGGCCCGGCTGGACGTCGATGTTCATGTCCTCCATAAGGATGGCGTCTTCTTTGTAACCAAATTTGACATGGCGGAATTCGACCGCGCCCTGAGGCTCGGCGATGACAACGGCATTCTCAGCCTCCGGGATCTGCTCTTCTTCGTCGAGCAGTTCAAAGATGCGCTCCGCCGAGGCCATCGTGGATTGAATGACGTTGGCAATGTTGGCAAGCTGCATGATTGGCTGGCTGAACTGCTGGGCATACTGGATGAAAGCCTGCACATCACCGATGGCCATGTTGCCCTGCGCGACCATGATGCCACCAATGACAGCGACAAAGGCATAGCCGAGGTTGCCAATCGAGCGCATGAGCGGCATCATCATGCCAGTCATGAACTGCGCGCGCCAACCTGCCTGGTACAGCTTCTCGTTGAATTCGGCAAATTCTTCCATTGCCTTTTTCTCATGTCCAAAGGCTTTGACAATTTTATGCCCGGTGTACATCTCTTCGACATGGCCATTGAGCTGACCCAGCGAGCGCTGTTGATCGCGGAAGTACTTCTGCGAGCGCCTCGCGATGCCCATAGTGACGATCAGACTGAGCGGCAGCGTGACCAGGATGATCAGGCTCAAGAGCCAGCTGATGGTCAGCATCATGACCAGCACACCAAGCAGCGTGATCGCGGATACGATCAACTGCGTGATGCTCTGCTGGAGCGTGGTGCTAATATTATCCATATCGTTGACCGCGCGGCTGAGAATTTCGCCGTGGGTACGCGTGTCGAAAAACTTCAAGGGCAGGCGCGCCAGCTTCTCCTGGACTTCGCGGCGCATGCGGTAGACAGTTCTCTGCGCCACGCCCGCCATGATATACTGCTGGACGTATATAAAGATCGCGCTGATCACGTACAGGCCGAGCAGGATCAGCAGCACCTGGCCGATATAGCCAAAATCGATGCCTGGCACCGGGAGATTCAGGTGCAGCTTCTGATCCGCGTAAACGGCTTTGTATTTACCGATCAGGCCATCAAAGAGTTTAGTAGTTGCCAGACCCAGGATCTTTGGTCCCACGATGTTAAAGACTGTGCCGATAATAGCTGTAATTAGCACAGCCACCAGGAGCCATTTCTGCGGCACAAAGTAGCTTATAAAGCGCAGGAGCGTGCCGCGAAAGTTCTTGGCTTTCTCCACTGGCCTGCCAATGGCTCCCATCGGACCTCCACCTCCCATCGGACCCCTCATCTGGCCAGGAGCGCCCGGACGTTGTGTATTGCTCGTTTGACTCATGCGATTTCCTCCGCGATTTCCTCCAGGGAGAGCTGCGAGGAGACAATTTCACGATAGACCTCGCTCGTCTCCATCAATTCCCGATGGGTGCCAATACCAGAGATGTGCCCCTCATCCAGAACAATAATCTGATCCGCGTCCATAACGGTGCTGACGCGCTGGGCAACAATAAGCACTGTGGACTCCAGCGTCTCTTTCTTCAATGCAGCGCGCAGTCTGGCGTCAGTTTTGAAGTCCAGCGCCGAGAAGCTATCGTCAAAAACATAAATCTCAGGCTTACGCACGAGGGCGCGGGCAATCGACAGACGCTGCTTCTGACCACCAGAGACGTTGATACCGCCCTGAGCGATCACAGAGTCGAAGCCTTCCTTCATATCCGAGATAAATTCGCTCGCCTGGGCTGTCGCCGCCGCGTACCTGATCTCTTCGTCTGACGCATCTGCTTTGCCATAGCGAATGTTATCGATGATCGTGCCGGAGAAAAGCACCGCCTGCTGGGGCACAAAGCCGATCTTCGAGCGCAGATGCTCCTGCGTCATCTCGCGCACATCGACGCCATCAACTAGCAGCTCACCACTATCGATATCGTAAAAACGCGGGATCAGGCTGATCAGCGTGCTCTTGCCCGCGCCGGTGCCGCCGATGAGCGCCGTTACCTGGCCCGGTCGTGCGCTGAAGTTAATGTGCGAGAGCGCCGGCTCTTCCGCGCCCGGATAGCTGAAGGTGACATCCTTAAACTCAACATAGCCCCTGAGATTCTCGGCCTGCCTGACATTCTCGGCATCCTTGATCTCAGGCGCCATCGCCAGCACTTCGTTGATACGATCAGCAGACGCCGCCGAACGCGGGACCATAATGAACAGCATCGAAACCATCAACAAGGAGAAGAGAATCTGCATGGCATATTGCAAGAATGCAATCATCGCACCCACCTGAAGATCGCCGGCGTTGATACGCAGTGCGCCAAACCAGATGATCGCTACGCTGGTCACGTTCAACACAAACATCATGGCTGGCATCATTAATGCAACGAGCTGATTCACCCGCACTGACACATCCGTCAGGTCGCTATTGGCCACATCGAAGCGCTCTTCCTCGTGCTTTTCACGATCAAAAGCGCGAATAACACGCACGCCACTCAGACCTTCGCCCAGGACCAGGTTCAGTTTATCCAGCTTCTTCTGCATAGCCTGGAAAAGCGGAATAGCTTTGGCCATGATCAGCGCAATCGTCCCGACCAGCACCGGAATAATCACCACCAGTATCCACGAGAGCTCGCGATCCTGCGCTATCGCCATAATAACGCCAGCAACCAGCGTCAGCGGCGCAGTGACCATCATGCCCAGGATCATTATATAGACTTGCTGGACCTGTGTGGTATCGTTCGTTGTTCTGGTGATCAGCGACGCGGTACTCACCGAGTCGAATTCATGCAACGAAAAGTGTTCAATGTGTGTGAAAAGTTCGCCCCGGATAATTTTGCCAAAGCCGGTGGCAACTCTGGAGGAAAAGAAACTGCCGATAATGGCAGCCACGGTGCCTCCCAGCGTCACCAGCAGCATTAAGCCACCTTCGCGCCAGATATAGGCGATATCTTTGTTCACAATGCCGTTATCGACAATATCCGCCATCAAGTTGGGCAGGTAGAGGTTGGCCATCGACTGCGCGAAGGCCAGCACCACCACCACCACCAGTGCCCAACGGTACGGCTTCATAAACCGTAATAATCTAATCATGCTTCTTCATCTCCATTCCACTGAGAATGATGCACTTTCGCTTCTTGTTCACTAAAGTAACGAAAAACCTTGGATAAGATCTCAACAAGTTGATTGCTCTCTTCCTCCCCCAGGTATTCAATCAAACCCTGGAGGGAAGCGACAAGGGCTTGCTGAGCCTGGAGGGTGACCTTCTCTCCCTTTTCCGTCAGACGCACTCCCACTGAGCGCCGGTCATGGAGATCAATGCGCCGCTCAATCAAACCATGCGCTTCCAGACCCTTTAATAACTGCGTCACCGTCGGAGAGGTTACCATGAGCATCTTGCTAATCTCCGAAACTTTGATCTCGCTGGCCCCAAACTTCATCCCTTTTTTGACACAAAACAAGACCCGGATTTCGCTCGGCTTACAGTCCGCAATCGAGTGTTGATGTTGATGCCATACAGCTTTATTAAACTGCATAAAGCATCTCAATAAATTTTGCACCATCGGGCTAACTTCTTCGCCAAAATCCTGTCTGATGTGCTGTTCAATCTGCTGATCCGTTTGCATTTGCTTCCCTCCGTCTTTGAATAGGTTCGCAAATAATTTAGTATCTAATTTATTAGGTAACCTATGTAAATTATAGGCCGAGATAGAAAGTTTGTCAAGGGTCCTGGGCTTGTTGCACATGTTTGTTGGATGGTGTGAAGAGAAAAATTTTCAATTTTTCTCTTCACACCATCCAACAAACATGTGCTGAGTAAATCACTGGCGATATATCGCGATATATTGATTATTATTATAACGATATATCGCCAAATGTCAAGCCCTGAGAACGGCTTTGTTGTCGTTCTCAGTTTAAGGGAGAACGACCCGGTGCTGCATCACCCCAGCGGGTGATTATTGGGGTGATTTGGAGGGCTGGGGAGCACCAGTGCTTTTTCACCGAACTCTCCGGTGAACGGAGCATTCTGGACACCCACCACTATATACAGCTTCATGAATAAAACAGTTCCCTCACACAAAGACACTTGACCTTTTCGGCTTTCCCATGTACCATTCCTCAAGGCGTGAACGGCCTGGCTGAAACAGAACGTCGATCCGCTTGAGGATACTGAAATTCACGCGTTAGATTATTCCCCCCCGTTTTCCTGACTCAGGCGCGTTCGGAGTCTGGTCTGCGAGAAGTTGTACCACCAGGCCGCGCGCCGCGTCATATGTAGCGCCCACTTTGACCAGGACCAGGCCAGCCGCACTCTCCTCCTGGCGCAGCAGGGCCAGCACAATATGCTCGGTACCAATATAGTGGTGGCCGAATCCGCGCGCCTCCTGCACCGCCAGTTCCATTGTATCTTTGCTTTGCGAAGTCATGCCAGGCTGAGTGCTTGTTTGCGCCCGCTCGTCCGCCACCGGGTGAGCCGTTTCAACCAGCTTGCGCAATTCAACTGGCTGAATTCGCAAGCCCATCAATGTCCTGGCGCCCACGCTCTCCTCAACGCGTGGAACGGCCAGCAGCAGGTGCTCTGGTCCTACCTCGCGATGGTGATAGCGACCCGCTTCTTCGCTCGCCAGGCTCAAGACTTTGAGCGCGTGCTCATTAAATTTGCCAGCCTGAACCGTAGTAGCCGGGGTTAAAACCACGCGCTGGCTCTGAATAAATTGCTCAACTTCTGCCTCTGTGAAGCGATACTCGCCCGCGATACGATACGCGGTCAGTTCGCCGCGCGCAACCAGGCGCCGTACAGTAACGGCATCAATCTGCAGAATTTCTGCAACCTCTTCTGTAATCATCAGACGCTCCATGAACATCTCCTTGTTATTCTAAAGAACTATAGCAGAACTAAGATAATTATAGATTACTTTGACATAATTTGCAATAACCTAAAATAATCAAACAGAATATTCACATTTCTATGAGAATAAAACAGGAAGATTCTCTATCACAAAAGGAAGATTTTTTGATGAAGCATTGTCAAGATTTTAGAGCTTGACAAACCACGGCTCTATCTTGTATATTACGTTTAACGCAATAACGTTTCGCGATATAACGTTGAATGTAACAGGTGAGAAAGAAGAGAAGGATATGGCTGAATCTGGCTTGAATCGGTTTTCCGATCCATCTTTGCTCATTCTGGCCAGTCTGGCCGGAGGAGTAAAGCATGGCTATGCGATGATGGAGGATATCGAGCAGTTCGCGGGGGCGCGCCTGGGACCGGGGACGCTGTATGGCGCGCTGGCACGCTTGGAGACACAGGGACTGATCGAGCCACTGCCTGCTGAGGAGCGACGGCGACCTTATCGCCTGACAGGCGCGGGCATTGCTTATCTGCGCCAGGAGTTGAAGGGGTTGGAGTTGTTTGCCAATTTGGGCTTGCAGAGGTTGGCAAGCATATGAGAAGCGAAAAATATGTACTGCGCCTCTATCGGCGAGGGGGGTGGTCCTCACCAGATCGAGCGCTTTGCCATCGTAGCCGGTGTTTTCATCGGCTTAGAATGTGCAAGCGTGCTCCTGGGCTATGCACTCCTGGCGCGACCTCTGGGGCTTTTTCGACGCGATTTCTGATCTAAAAGGAGGCCGACTCCCGATTTTGTCGCAGAGGAACGCAATTGAGTGACGGAGCCGCTCAATTGCGTCCCTCTGAGACATTATGGAGCTCATCAAGACTTCCCTTCTTGCTTTGCGATACCTTGACAGTAAATGCGTCCGAGATACTTCGCCAGATCCGCCCCCGCGATATTCGTTTCTTTCAGCATCAGGCGCACATAACTTCCAGGCGATAATAAACCAAAAAATGCACTGACCATCACCACTGTCGGAATATCCTCGGTAAATTCGCCCCTGGCCTTGCCCTCGTCCAGAATATTCCGAATGGTTTCCGCCGCTCCCTCCCACATTTCCATCACCTTTTTTCCATGTTCTTTAAAGCGGTGCGGCGTAACGTTATGGAACAGTTCAGAGAACAATTGGATACGCTTGATCACATTACCGTACCAGCTCTGTAAAATGTGTTCCAGCTTGTTCTGCGCCGAGCCCTCAGAATTGGCTATTATCTCCACGTCCGCTAGCACTTGCTTAATCTCCCGCATCATCAGAGCAAAGATCAAATCTTCTTTGCTGGCAAAATGCAGATAGACCGTGCCTTTGGCAATCCCAACACGCGAAGCAATTTCGTCAATGGATGCCTCGTAATATCCCTTCTCCAGTAAGACCTCCTCGGCCATCTGGAGAATCAATTCCTCGCGCTCCCGGCGCTGCCTCTCCTTCAGCGAAAATGGCACTGTTTTAGCCTCAGACTGCTCCATTGCCAACACCTCCTATAAGAGCCTTGACTTTTGCTTATAAACTGACTCACATACATTTATATGACGCTGTGTATTTTATTTGACTAAACAGTCATTATTTTACCACATGGCCAATTCTCTGTCAAGGGGTCTGCCTGCAGGCGATTTAAAAGTCTTTTTGCCCCGCCCACCCACCCGTACAAATCGAGAGAGGTGAGCACGAGCGGCGCCGCAGCGCCGCTCGTGCTCACCTCTCTCAACTCTCGTCTGGCAACGTCTGAGAATGACTTTTAAATAGCCCTGGTCTGCCTGGTCGGGGTCTTCTATGATCAAACCAGACAGAGGATGTCAAGAATCCCTGATATACTTTCTCATGAACGAGAGACGAAGACAACAACAAGAAGGAGAGGACATAAAGATGCAGCATGGTTTTATTCTTCCAGGCGGTAATATTCATACAATCATGGAGCTGGCTGGCGAGGCAGAGGAGGCTGGCTGGGATGGGGTTTTTATCAGCGATTGTATCTCTATTCCGGGCATGGAAACCTATGATCCGTGGGTTGTGCTGGCGGGCATGGCACTGCATACCAGGCGTGTGCGCATCGGGGCCATTCTCACGCCACTTTCGCGGCGGAGACCCTGGACGATGGAGCGCAAAACGCGCGCGCAATTGCTAGATGAGAGCCTGGAGATCCTGACAGGCTTGTGGAGCGGGCAACCCTTTCGCTTTCAGGGCCAGCACTATCAATTTGACGAAATGACCTTCACGCCGCCACCGGTACAGCAACCGCGCATCCCTATCTGGGTAGCGGGCGCGTGGCCGCGCGAGAAATCAATGCAGCGTGTCCTGCGTTACGACGGCCTGCTGCCCAACAAACTTGACGTGAGCGAACAGCAGGCCAGAATCACACCAGACGACATCCGGGCCATGAAAACCTACATCGACGCACGACGCGAGCTCACGACGCCTTTCGACATTATCGTCGAAGGCGAAACTCCCGGCGATCAGCCGAAGCGAGCCGCTGAGTTGGTGCGCCCCTTTGCCCAGGCTGGCGCCACCTGGTGGACAGAAACTCGCTGGGGCGGCAATCCCATCGAAGAAGTGCGCGAGCGCATTCGACAGGGGCCGCCGCGAAGCGCGTAAGTCCGGCGCTTTATTCATGACAGAATCCCTAGAACGCAAGATTGTAATGTTGCTTTTCGCTTCTCTTTAAGTGCCTATCCGAATAACCTGGCAGCGCTTTCAGTTCAGTCTCGTTACAGGCCAGGTCGAGTATCTTCCAAAGATGCCGCCCGATGCCGAACAGCGAGAAAAAAAACGCTGAATGGCAAACTTGGTTTGAGCTACGCTCGTTTCGAGGGAATATACGCGGCTATTTCAAGCTCACCTCAAACCAAGTTTGCCATTCAGCCGAAAAACTACGGCGGCAATCTTTCCTTGAGGTTTCATAGCCAATCTGATATACTCCCTGTTAGGCAACTGTTAGGAGCATACCTAACACCGGCCATCTTTCCATTGGAGCGATGTATCAAAAAGAAGCTATCAGCGACAACCGGGATCGTCCAGAACGGGGCGCTCATTTATGAACAGCAAGGGCAGATAGTGACGACCACCATCGGTACGCTTTCCTGGTATGTCTGGCTAGAAACGGCAACAACCTTCGCGTTTAAAGGCTCAGAGGGCACGTTTACCGCGCATAAAGTGCGTGCGGGGAACCGACGCGGCGGCTGGTACTGGCGTGCTTATCGTCGTCATAAGGGCCGACTCTCCAACTGTTATCTGGGCGTCTCCGCAAACCTGACACTGCCATGCCTGTGTGAGGCGGCCCGCCGTCTGGCGACGCGCTCTGAGGATACGGGGACCAAGAAAGAAGCGGAAGATGCAGAAGACGGATCGCGGACGCCCGCCTCGTCTGATATTCTCACATCGACCCTGATCCTGAATACCAAGTTCGCTCTTCCGCGTCTGCCGGTCCAGCATGTCCCACGCCCTCATCTGCTCACGCTTCTGGAGCAGGGCGCACAACGACCATTAACGCTGGTCTCGGCTCCCGCTGGCTCTGGCAAGACCACGCTCCTGGCGGAATGGGCTGCCACGACGACGTTGCCGGTTGCCTGGCTGTTGTGTGAGTCGGCGGACAACGACCCGGCGCGTTTCATTTCCTATCTTCTGGCACAGCTTGCACAGCTGGATGAGCGCCTCGCTCGTGTAGATCAGGTAGATCCGTTCTGGTATGCGCACGATTACGAACGGGTGCTGACCGGCCCCCTCAACGATCTGGCACGTCTGCTTCAACAGGATGCGGTCGTGCTTCTGGATGACTATCATCTCATCACGACAGACGCGATCCATGCCGCTCTGCTCTTCCTGCTTGAGCATCTGCCCGCGCGCCTGCATCTGATGATCGGGACGCGCGTTGACCCGTCGTTGCCTCTGGCGCGCTTGCGGGCGCGCAATCAGTTGAGCGAATTGCGCCTGGAGGATCTGCGTTTCGCTGCTCCTGAAGTCGAAGCCTTTGTATGCACAATGGGACTCACACTCGAAGCCGAGGCGCTGAATCTGCTGCAAGCGCGCACGGAGGGCTGGATTGCTGGCATTCAGTTGCTGGCACTGGCCTTACGCAAGCATCCTGATGCCACCGCCTTTCTCCGAGCGACGGGCTTCACTCATCGCTTTCTGCTCGACTATGTGAGCGAAGAAGTGCTGGCGCAGCAGACGGACGAGATGCAGCGCTTTCTCCTCCACACGTGCCTGCTGGAGCAGCTCACGGGGCCACTCTGTGATGCCGTCACTGGAGAGGCTGGTGGCGAGGCGAGGCTCGCGGTAGCGCTGCAGGCCAATCTGTTTGTGAGCGCGCTAGACGATACGCAGACCTGGTATCGCTACCATCCTTTATTCGCCGAAGCGCTGCGCACCTCTCTGCGCACACGCAAGCCTGAATGTGTGCCAGAGTTCTACTTCCGAGCCAGTTGCTGGTATGAACAGCAACATCGAGAAGAGGAAGCCTGTGAGTACGCTCTGCTTGCAGGAGATCAGTCACGCGCGGCGACGCTGTTGGAGAACCTGATCCCTCATCTGCTTGAGCAGGGAAAGTTTCTACGCATGCAAAGGTTTCTCTCTCAACTCTCTCCCACTGAAGTTTCAGCCTCGCCTACTCTGTGGGTAGCCTTGATCTCACTACCGATGCTGCGCACGGGCATCCAGGAGACCGACATGCAGACCATGGTGTCGATCATCGAGCAGATCGAGCAACAGATCCAGGCGCACGGGCGGGAGGAAGAATCAGCCTGGGCGGAGCTGCGAGCGGGACTTCCGATCATGCAGGCTATCGCCGCACTGGTCCAGGGCGATAGCGCGCGGGCTATCTCCTTGGCCCGAGATCTCGAACTCTCGCCCGCGCGCTCTGGAAGCGCTTTGAGTCGTTTCATTGCCTTGGGAAAACACGGGCTACTTGGAATCGCTTATGGCGCAAGTGGCGATCTGGCAGCCGTTGAGCAGTTTTTCTTTGCAGGCTCCCCTTCTGGCTCAAGTAGTGCTGATCAGCCACGACATATGACGATCTCTTTCAGGAACTGGCTTCGAGAACTGCTTCTGTCTCGCCAATCCTCTTCGCCCTGATGCAGGCGCGCTACGCGCTGTTGTTGTACGAATGGAATCGACTCACCGAAGCCGGACAGGCAGTTCGACAGAGCGAGGAAACCGCCGAAAAACTGGAAGCCACGCATCCGATCGCCTCGTTGCTCAGCCTGCTCAACTGCTGGACCCGATCGCGCATTGCACTGGCGCGAGGGGAGAGCGTGGAGCCCAGGGATCTGTCGGAGTATGTCGGGTTCAACCTATCGGCGCTCTCAAGCACCCAACAGGAGCAGCGTTTGTTGGGAACTCTGCGCGCTCGCCTCGCGCTTACGTGCGAGCAGCTTGAGCTGGCTCTGCGCTGGGCGGAAACGTGTGGGCTGCGCTTTGATGATGGACTGGCGCCTGGCGACTATGCTGGCTATATCACCCTCGCCCGCGTTTTGCTCGCACAGGGACGCAGCCAGCGCAAAAGTTTGAGACTTACTCAGGCCGCATTTCTGCTCAAACGTTTGCGTGATCTCGCTGTAGAGCAAAATTGGCAGGGCCGATTGCGCGAGATTGAACTACTCATGGCTTTGACGCTGCAAGCGCAGGGCAAAACCAAACAAGCGCTCCTAACACTCGGCGCGGTGCTTGCTCAGGCCGAACCGGAAGGCTATGTTCGCCTCTTCGCCGATGAGGGTCCGCCTATGGCGCATCTGCTGGCACAGATCACGGCCTATACCACCGCCTCGACGGGCTATATCCAGCAGATCCAGGCTGTTCTGGTGCCGGAGCCGCGCGAGTTCGCTGATACGGCTCGTCCGACGAGACTTCAGCCGCTCCCTGATCCACTGAGTCCTCGGGAGCAAGAAGTGCTTCACGATCTCGCCAGAGGCTTTTCCAATCAGCAGATTGCGGACCATCTGGTAATCAGCCTTCACACTGCCAAGCGCCACGTCAAACACCTCCTGGCTAAACTCGTCGTCACGAATCGCACCCAGGCACTGGCGCGTGCGCGTGAGCTTCACCTGCTCTAGCAAACACGGCGTATGGCTCCTCCCTCGCAATGCTCCTTTAGGGGGAAGACTGTTGCCCCGTATCGCCGTACACTTCACAGTAGAGGAACAAGGATCATCAATCCTGATCCGGCAATACAATGGAAAAACGGAATAAATGCCAATACAAAGGAAAACTCTTGCGATGAATGAAAAACAGATAATCGATGTACTCGTGGTTGGAGCTGGTCCGGTTGGTCTGACTTTGGCTCTTGATCTCGCGCGGCGCGGAGTGAACTGCCGTATCATTGAGCAGTCGCCAACCTCTCAGATTGGCACGCGCGGCAGGGGCATTAGCATGCGCTCCCAGCACGTGTTTGAGGATCTGGGCATTCTCGAAGCCCTTCTTCCTTATGATGAAGGCATGCCCCCTACGCGTAACTATGACCACGACATCCTTGTGAACGAAACGAATCCATCCCTGGCCGCGCAACCTGTGCCGCCGCCCTATCGCCCATTTCTGATGATCAACCAGGAGCATACTGAGGCCGTGCTGCGCGAACGCCTGGCGTCCTTTGGGCAGCAGGTGGAATTTGGCACGCAACTGGTCAGCTTCACCCAGGAGGCGGAGATCGTTGTTACAAACGTCACGCAAGCAGGTCAGAACGAGGAGATCCACGCTCGCTACCTGGTGGGGAGCGATGGAGGCCATAGCATAGTGCGTAAAGCCGCTGGTTTCTCGTTCCTGGGTGAAACCTGGGACCAGGAGCATTTTCTCCTGGCCAACCTTCAGGTAAGTGGGTTGGATACCCACTTCTCCCATAACTGGGGCAATATGCTCGACGGAGGAATGACCTTGATCTGGATGAGCCATAGCAACATCTGGTTCCTCAGCGCGACCATTGCGCCAGATGAACACGGAGCGTTTCCTGCGCCATCGCTTGAAACCGTGCAACGCATCTTCGACGAACGCGCTGGTCTGCCAGATGTTCATTTTAGCCATCCCCGTTGGCTCTCAATCTGGCGACCAAGTTTCCGTATGGTTGACCGCTATCGTATCGGCAGAATCTTCCTCGCAGGCGACGCGGCGCATGTGCATTCGGCTGCTGGTGGGCAAGGTATGAATACCGGCGTGCAGGATGCCTATAACCTTGGCTGGAAGCTGGCTCAAGTCCTGAAAAATGATGCATCTGACTCCCTGCTGGACACCTATCAGGCCGAACGGCTCCCTATCGCCGAGGGCGTCCTGGCTGCCAGTTCCATCCGCCATCGGGCTTTCCAGCACGATATGGATCAGTCCCTCAAGACACTTCTCGCAGGCAAAGAAACCTTCGCCGATGTCACTCAACTGAGCCTGACCTATCGAGGGAGCAGACTTTCTCGCGACCTGGATAACGCGACGAGCATCCGCGCTGGAGATCGTGCTCCAGATGCGCTCTGTGTACGTGCTGAAAGCTCCGAACAGGTCCGACTTTTCGATCTCTTCCGTGGCACGCATTTCACGCTGCTGGTCTTCGGCGACCAGCCCATACCACCATTGCCTGCTGCCTACGACAGATCTCTGCGTGCCTACACGATTGCACGCCCGGATAACGTGGTCGAGAACTCCGACCACACGCTGGTCGATAACGATGGGCACGCCTCCCGCGCCTATGGTATCACCGGTGACGCGCTGATCCTGGTCCGCCCTGACGGCTATATTGGCCTCACCGGAGGAAGTAACGATCAAGAGCCGATCATCGACTACCTGCGCGATGTTATCAGTCGATGACGTTCGCTGGCACGATCCGGCGATTGCTGAAGACATATGCCCTCTCTTCTGTAGGAATGTCCACCAGAAACGACTGAGACGTAAAAAATGTGGTACCAAAGAACTGGAGGTTTTCCCTATGCAGCTCGCGAAGATTACTTACCCCCTGGCTATTACCATGTGGGATTTCTCCTGGCTTGACTTGATTTTCTTGAACTGCATATATTCATGACCATGTGGAGTGATTTCGATCACCAGGTGGGCTACCATTACGAGTTTGATGCTTCGAGAGGGTACGAAAACATGGTCCAAAAAGCAGAACCGCTCTATCGATCAGATCCAGAAAAATACTACCTCGCCTTTCTCCATTTTGCCTGTGGCTTGATTGCTTTTCGTGCTGCCGGGTTATTCGGATAGGCACTAAGCACAGGTCACTGCGCCAGGCAAAATAGAGAAACAGGTCATATGAGATGTGCCTCGCCTGTCTCTTCATCCTGCCCGGACGTATCAACCTCAGAGTTGACAGCTTTGCGCGGCGCGCCTGGCCTCTTCTATGACTTTCGCGCGGGCTCGCTCGTAGGCCAGGGCGTCCGACCAGTC
>WNFN01179544.1_pt1 | contig 13902 bp, 17 predicted proteins | sample 5400161 | NCBI WGS metagenome assembly WNFN01 (sample SAMN13153353, study PRJNA577476) | soil metagenome | isolation source: 80 cm saprolite on Douglas fir-dominated hillslope | place: USA:California | collected 2013-09-17
ATCTACGCGACGCCGCCGGAGATCGTGAAGCAGGCGGCGCAGGCGGTGAAATGACTTAATGGAAGACGTACGCGTCCATCGACAGCACGCCGCTGTCGATGGCGCTGAAGATGCGCTCGGGCTTGTAGTCGTCGCGCGCGGCGCCGAGCGCGAAGAACAGCGGCAGGAAGTGCTCGTCAGTCGGATGCGCGCGCGCGGCGTGCGGCGCGCGCGAGCGGTAGTCGGCCAGCGCGTCCTGGTCGTGCGCCTCGATCTGCGCGCGCACCCATTCGGAAAATTCCTCGGCATACGGTTGCGGCTGCCCGCCGCCGCGCGACCAGTCGCGCAGGTTGTGCGTCATGTGGCCCGAGCCGATGACCAGCACGTTGTCTTCCTCGAGCTTGCGCAGCGCGCGGCCCAGGCGCAGGTGGTGGCGCGTGCCGAGGCCGGGCTGCAGCGAGATCTGCACTACCGGCACGTCGGCCTCGGGATACATATAGAGCAGCGGCGCCCACGCGCCGTGGTCGAGGCCGCGTGTGCCGTCGATCGCCGCGGTCACGCCCTGCTCCTTCAACAGCTGCATCGCCCGTTGCGCGACGGCGGGTGCACCAGGCGCGGTGTAGCGGATGCGGTAGAGCGGCTCGGGGAAGCCGGAGAAATCGTGGATCGTCTCGGGCCGCGCCGCGCCGGTGACCATCGGCAGGTTGGTTTCCCAGTGCGCCGAGGCGATCAGGATCGCCTTCGGCTTGCCCAGCCGCTTGCCGAGCGCCGCCCACGCCACGCCCGCCGCGCCCGCCTGAAGCGCGTGCATCGGCGAGCCGTGCGAGATGAAGACGCTCGGCAGCGGGACCATTACGCCGCCCGCTCCTGCTCCTTCGGGATCAGCCCTTCGGCTTGCATTGCTTCCTTGACCTTGGGCCGCCCCGCCACGCGCTTCTGGAACGCTTGGAGATTCGGCCACTTCGAGAGGTCGATCTGCGTCGGTTTGGTCCAGTTGAGCAGCACGAAAAAATAGGCATCGGCGACGCTGAACTGCTTGCCGGTAAGGTAGTCCTTGCCGGTGAGCTGCTGGTCGATCCAGTTGAAGCGGTTCGCCAGGTTCTCCTTCGCGATCGCCTTGTAGTCCTCGGGCGTGTTCGGCCTGAAGAGCGGCGAGAACTGCTTGTGCACCTCCGAGGTGAGGAAGTTGAGCCACTCCTGCAGCTTGTAGCGCTCGAACGTGCCCAGCTTTGGCGCGAGGCCGGCTTCGGGCTTCTGGTCGGCGAGGTACTGCACGATCGCCGGGCCTTCGGCCAGCCGCTCGCCGTTATCGAGCTCGAGAACCGGAACGTAGCCGCGCGGGTTTACTTTCCAGAAGTCGCCGCCGCCTTCCATCGATTTGTCCTTGGTATTCACCTTCTGCAGCGTGACGGGAATCCCGAGCTCGCGCGCCACGATGTGCGGCGAAAGCGAGCAGGCACCGGGTGAGTAATAGAGCTTCATGTGTTCTCTCCTCTGTGGTTAAGACAAGGCCTGGATGACTGCGGGCGGGATGCAGACGATATGCGCCTCTTGGGTCGTTGCGTGGACGCCCGCCAAAGCCGTGGCCGCGAGCGCGAGCAGCGCCGCCGCGGTGACGAGTTGCCGTTTCATGGATGTCTCTCCTGCCGCAAGTTGCATGCTGGGTAGTGTGCTTCGATCAGAACTGGGGATAAAGGCCCTGGAAAGCAATACATTGTTCCAAAAGGCGGGATAGTATCGGCCAACATGGACCGTCTCGGCGCCATCCAGGTCTTCGCCCAAGTCGTCGAATCGGGCAGCTTCGCCAGGGCGGCGGACCGCCTGAGCCTGTCGACCTCCGCCGCGTCCCGGCATGTCGCGGAGCTCGAGAGCCATCTGCAGACGCGCCTTCTCAATCGCACCACGCGGCGCGTAAGCCTGACGGAGAGCGGCCGCGCCTTCTACGAGCGCTCGGTGCAGCTGCTCGCCGATCTCGCCGAGGCAGAGCAGGAGGCTTCGAGCGCGGCGGTAGTGCCGCGCGGCACCATCCGGCTCACCACCTCGGTAAATTTCGGCGTGCGCCATGTCGCGCCGGCGATCGCCGAATTTCTCGCGCGTCACCCGGAGGTGCGCTTCGATGTGTCGCTCGCTGATCGCGTGGTCGATCTGGTCGAGGAGGGCTTCGATCTGGCGATCCGCATCGGCCCGCCCGGCGCGGACAATCTGGTGGCGCGCAAGCTCGGCGAGACGCGCCTCGTGCCGTGCGCCTCGCCGCAGTATCTGGCGCAGCATGGCGCGCCGAAGACCCCTGAAGAGCTGGCGCGGCACAACTGCTTCACCTACGAATACGTCAGCACGCGGCATGTCTGGCGCTTTCGCGACCGCGCCGGCACGGAGCACGCGGTGCGCGTTGCCGGCAGCTTGCATTCCAACAACGGCGATCTGCTCGCGGAGGCCGCCGCGCAAGGCGCGGGCATCGTGTTCGAGCCGGCGTTCATCGTCGGCCCGGAAGTGCGCGCGGGGCGCCTGGTGCCGCTCTTGCAGGATTACGTGACGCCGCCGGTGCCGATCTATGCGCTCTATCCGAGTCGCAAGCATCTCTCCGCCAAGGTGCGCCGCTTCGTCGACTTCCTCGCCGAACGCTTCTCTCAGGCGCAGGACTGGAGCACCGCGTGAGACGCCTGGCTCTTCTGCTCATGCTTCCGCTCATGGCGCTTGCTGCGGAGCCCGATTGGCTGCTGGTCGCGCCGCAGCGCGTGGTCGCGGGGCAGCGCTTCGAGGTGATCGCGATCGCGCCGCCCGACCAGGCGCTGCCCGACGAGATCAGCCTGCGCGTGCAGGTCGATGTCACCGAGCTCCTGCTGCCGGCGCAGGCGCAAGGCCCGGCGGAAGGTGCGCGGCGCCGTTACGCGGCGACGATGCCGGCGCGTGCCGGCGGCCCGGCGACGCTTTCGCTCGCCGGGCGCGATTCCAATTCGATCGCGCTGGTGATCGCGCGCCGCGGCGACGAGCTGCAGCGCATCACCGGCCGGCAGGATGCGCCGGAGGAACCGCTGCTCACCGAAGAAGACCCGGTGTATTTCGTCCTCGGAGCGCGCGACGGCTGGAGCGGGCGCTTCCAGCTCTCGTTCAAGTACCGCCTGTTCGACCCGGGCACCGGCTTCGGCGCCGAGCAGCCCTGGCTGGTCGGCTTCTATTTCGGCTACACGCAGACTTCGCTTTGGGATCTGTCGGCGGAATCGAAGCCGTTCCACGACACCGGCTACCGGCCGTCGTTCTTCTGGAAGTGGCAGCGCACCGATGAGCGAACCTGGGTCGATGCAGTGCGATTGGGCTTCGAGCACGAATCGAACGGCCTGGCGGGGGGCATTTCGCGCTCGGTCAACCTGCTCTTCGTGCGCCCGGAATGGCGCTGGAACGCAGGCCGCGGCGGCATGATCGAATTCACGCCGAAGCTCTATACGTATCTCAACAAGGGCGAGAACCCCGACATCCCGCTCTACCGCGGCTACGTCGACTGGCGGTTGCGCCACGATGCCGGCGGGCAATGGATCACCACCGCGGTGGCGCGCCTCGGCACCGCCGGCAAAGGCAGCCTGCTCATCGACATGTCGCGGCGTACGCGCGACATCAAGGTGGGACCGCTAAGCGGCTACCTGCACTTGCAGTTCTTCAATGGGTTCGGCGAGAGCATTCTCGACTACAACGTGCGGCGTAACGCGCAGCTGCGCGTCGGGCTGGCGATCGTTCCCTGAGAGCTTGCTAGCGGTCTTCCATGCGCGGCGGGCGCCACGCCGCGGGCAGCGGTCCGGGTACGCGCAGCACGCGCAACATGCGAAGCGCGCCTTCCTTGCGTCCTTCGCCGCTGCGGTAGTAGCCCGGTACCAGCACCGTCTCGTAGAAGCCCATCGCGCGGTAGAAGCGCCGTGCGGCTTCGTTGCCCGCCCGCAGCTCGAGGTGGACGCTCGCGATGCCGGCGCAGCGCGCCGACTCGAGCATCCATTCGAGCATGCGCTGGCCGATGCCCGAGCGGCGGTGCGAAGGGCGCACCGCGAGCAGCACGAGATGCGCGCGCTCCTCGCCGAATTCCATGATGCCGAAGCCGTTGACTGCGGCACGCCCGCCCGGCGCGCCCGACTTGCCGTCGCAGGCGACCACCGCGAGCGTCTCGCGGTCGCGGATCGCGCGCATCACGCGCGCGGCGTCATATTTCCACCCGAGGCCGGCCTCGATGAAGTCGCGCGACATCAGCGCGATCGCCTGCGCGTCGCGCGGCTCGGCGAGCCGGATGGTGATGGCCCGGGGCGTCATGAGCGGATTGTGCCATGATCCGTCCTGAACTTGGCAGGGAGGGAGACCAAGATGGCCGCAGTGCATGCAGCATCCGACGAGCTGCTCCCGGATCTCACCGACGAGGTGAAGAGCCGCTCGGCGCAGAGCGCGGCGGCGAAGCTCGAACACTTTGGCGGCGCCGAGATCAGCCGCGTGCTCGCCGGACTGAATCCCGGCTTCGCGCAGGACATTCTCGATGCGCTGCCGAGCGAAGCGCGCGAGCGCGCGCTGGCCGCGGCGAGCGCGGAGCTCGCGCGGCAGTGGCAGCGCAATTCCGCCTATCCGAAGGAGAGCATCGGCCGCATGATGGAGCCGCCGGTCGCCGGCTATCCGCCCGAGCAGACGGTCGGCGCGACGATCGAGAAGCTGCGCGAGCTGGTCAAGACCACCTTCATCACCTACATCTACGTGCTCGATCAGCACGAGCAGCTGCTCGGCATCGTGACGATGCGCGATCTGCTGTTCAGCAACCACGCCGCGGCGCTGCGCAACGTGATGCTGCGCGATCCGTTCGCGCTGCAGGCGGACATGCCGCTGATGGACGCGATGAAGCTCGTGCTCGACCGCCACTACCCGGTGTACCCGGTGGTCGATGCGAACAAGCGCCTGGTGGGCCTGGTGCGCGGACAGAGCATGTTCGAGGCGCAGGCGATCGAGATCTCGTTGCAGGCGGGCAGCATGGTCGGCCTCGAGAAAGAGGAGCGCATCGCGACGCCGCCGACCAAGAGCCTGAAGATGCGCCACCCCTGGCTGCAGCTCAATCTGCTCACCGCGTTTCTTGCCGCCGCCGTCGTCGGCTTCTTCCAGGACACGATCGATCGCCTGGTGATCCTCGCGCTGTTCCTGCCGGTGCTCGCCGGCCAGTCGGGCAACACCGGCTGCCAGGCGCTCGCCGTGACGCTGCGCGGCATGACGCTCGGCGAGATGAAGGCCGGCGCCGCGCGCCCGCTGGTCGCGAAAGAAGCCTGGCTCGGCGCGATGAACGGCGCCGGAGTCGGGCTGATGGCGGCGCTTGGCATGTACATCACTGCCACCGGCCAGCACCTGCAGCAGGCGGTGACGCTCGCCCTCGTCGTCTTCCTCGCCATGGTCGGCGCGTGCATCGCGAGTGGCATCGCGGGCGCGATGGTGCCTCTGACGCTCAAGCGCCTGGGCTTCGATCCCGCGACCGCCTCGAGCATCTTCCTCACCACGGCGACCGACGTGGTGAGCATGGGAATGCTGCTGTTCCTCGCGACGGTGATGGTGCGCTAGACGTAGATCATTTTCTTCGTCATGCCGCCGTCCAGCACGTAGTTCTGCCCGGTGGCGAAGCCGGCGGCATCGGAAAGCAGAAAGGCCACCAGCTCGGCGACATCCTCGGCACGCCCGACGCGGCCGACCGGATGTTGCGCGTGATCGGCGCGCGAAAGCTTGGCATTCCGGGTGTTGATCCAGCCCGGGCTCACGCAGTTCACCCGCACTTGCGGCCCGAGGCTGATGGCCAGCGCATGGGTGAGCGCGACCATGCCGCCTTTCGCTGCGGCATAAGCCTCGGTGTCGGGCTCCGACTGCAGCGCGCGCGTCGAGGCGATGTTCACGATCGCGCCGCGCGCACGCCGCAGATGCGGCAGCGCATGCTTGGTCATGAGGAAGGCGCCGGTGAGATTGACGCCGATGCGCCGGTTCCATTCCGTGAGCGCGAGCTTCTCGACCGGCCCGCTCTCCGGCGAGGCGATGCCCGCGTTGTTGACCAGCGCGTCGAGCCGGCCGAAGCGCTTTGCCACCTGCCGCACACAGGCGCGCACCGCGGGCTCGCGCGAGACGTCGCAGCGCACGAACAGCGGGTCTGCGGCGCCGGCCGGCGGGCCCTTCATGTCGGCGATCGCCACTCGGTAGCCGCGCTCGGCAAGCACTGCCGCGGTGGCTCTGCCGATACCCTGCGCGCCACCCGTGACCAGAGCGGCCTTTTGAGAGTATTCTCGTGGCATTAAGTGAACCTCGCTGTGCCTTTCGATTCTATCGGGCCGAGATAGGGGGATCGAGCGATGCAAGTCAAAGAAATCCTGCGCGTCAAGGGCAACCGTCTGCTCTCCATCGAGCCGTCGGGCCGCGCCGCCGACGCGGTGACCACCATGGCGAAGGAGAACCTCGGCTCCTTGGTGGTGATCGACCAGGGCCGCGTGGTCGGCATGCTCACGTTCCACGAGCTGTTGCAGGCGGTGGCGAAGCGCTCGGGCTCGCTCGGTGAGGTGCGCGTCGCCGACATCATGGTGCGCGACCCGGTGATGGCGACACCCGAGATGGAAGTGAACGACCTGCGCCGCACCATGCTCGAAAGCGGTGCGCGCTACCTGCCGGTCATGCAGGACGGCAAGCTCCTGGGCGTCATCTCCTTCCGCGACGTGGCGAAGGCGGTGCTCGAAGAGCAGGACTTCGAGAACAAGATGCTCAAGGGCTACATAAAGAATTGGCCGGCGTAAGAGCCGCCGGCAGACCAGTCAAATTGGCCCTCGCAGGAAACTTCTCCTAGCTTCCCTCGGCGTCGGCGCCGCCGCACTCGGTGCAGCGGCGTGGCGTTACTGGCCCGAGCAGGGCTTCTGGAATCCGTGCCGCGCCGCGCTGCCGCCGCGCCTGGCGAACCATGAGCTGGTGCAGGCCGCGTGGGAAGGCGTCGACCCGGCGCAATTCTGGGACAGCCATGCACACCTCGTCGGCACCGGTGATTCGGGCGCCGGTGTGTACCTGAATCCCCGCATGCAAAGCCTGATGCATCCGGTGTTCTACGTGCAGCGGCAGTTCTTCCTCGACGCGGCCTGCGTGGGGCAGGGCGGCAGCGTCGACCGCGGCTACGTCGAGCGCATGCGCGCGCTGGTCGACGGCCTGCGTCCCGGCGCGAAGCTGCTGCTCCTCGGGTTCGAGCGCATGCACGACGATCGCGGTGCGCCGAAACTCGAGCGCAGCACGTTTTACGTCCCCGACGCCTACACGCGCGACATCGCGCGCGCCTATCCGAAGCACTTCGAGTGGGCGGCGTCGATCCATCCTTACGCCGTCGACGCAGTGGAGCGGCTCGAGCAGGCAAAGCGCGACGGCGCGCGCGCGGTGAAGTGGCTGCCGGAGGCGATGAACATCGATCCCGCCGCGCCGCGCTGCGCGCGCTTCTACCAGACGCTTGCGAAGCTCGACCTGCCGCTCATCAGCCACGCCGGAATCGAGCGCGCGGTGCTCGGCGGCGAGCTCGCCGACTACGGCAAGCCGGAGCGGCTGCGCGCCGCGCTCGACGCCGGAGTGCGCGTGGTGGTCGCGCATTGCGCGTCGGTCGGGGACGCGGACTTCGCGCAGTTCGCCGCCCTGATGGCGGAACGCCGCTACGAAAAGACCTTGTTCGGCGACATCTCGGCGTTGCCGCAGATCAATCGCGCCGGGCCGGCGCTCGCGCGCGTGCTCGAGGAGGAGCGCTGGCACGCGCGCCTGCTCAACGGCTCCGACTATCCGCTGCCGGGCGTGATGCCGATCTTTTCGGTCGACTACCTGGTCTCGCTCAAGCTGATCGCCGCCGCCGCCGCGCCGGTGCTGCGCGAGATCCGCGCCCACAACCCGCTGCTGTTCGATTTCGTGCTGAAGCGCCAGCTGCGCTCCAACGGCAGAGCGTTCCCGCGCACGGTGTTCGAGACGCGCAGGTTCTTTGAGAGCGCCGTGTAAAATCGCTCGGCCATGTCCGGCAACAGCTTCGGCCTGCTCTATTGCGTGACCTCGTTCGGCGAGTCGCACGGCCCGGCGTACGGCGGCGTGGTCGACGGCTGCCCGCCGGGAATGGAGCTCGCGGCGGCGGATATCCAGCGGGAGCTGGATCGACGCAAACCCGGAAGCTCGCGCCACGTGACGCAGCGGCGCGAGTCCGACGCGATCGAGATCCTTTCTGGCGTGTACGAAGGGCGCACCACCGGCACGGCGATCGGCTTTCTCATCCGCAACGAGGACCAGCGCTCGAAGGACTACTCGGCGATCGCCGAAAAATTCCGCCCGGGGCACGCCGACTACAGCTATCTGCAGAAATACGGCGTGCGCGATGCGCGCGGCGGCGGCCGCGCCTCGGCACGCGAGACGGTGATCCGCGTCGCGGCGGGCGCCATAGCCAAGAAATGGCTGCGCGAACGCTACGGCGTGCAGGTGCGCGGCTATCTCGCGCAGATCGGCCGCACCGCCATTGCCTTCAAGTCGTGGGATGCGGTCGACGCCAATCCGTTCTTTGCGCCCGATGCGGCGATGGTGGCGCAGTTGGAGAAGCAGATGGACGCGCTGCGCGAAAGCGGCGACTCCTGCGGCGCGCGCGTCAACGTCGTTGCCGAGAACGTGCCGGTCGGCTGGGGCGAGCCGGTGTACGGGCGGCTCGACGCCGACATCGCCGGCGCGATGATGTCGATCAACGCGGTGAAGGGCGTGGAGATCGGCGCCGGTTTCGGCGCCATCGTGCAGAAAGGCAGCGAGCACGGCGACGAGATGACGCCCGAGGGCTTCGTCACCAACAACAACGGCGGCATCCTCGGCGGCATCTCGAGCGGGCAGGACATCACCGTCTCGATCGCGCTCAAGCCGACGTCAAGCATTCGGCTACCCCGGCGCACCATCGACCGGCAGGGAAAGGCGACGACCGTCGAGACCACCGGCCGCCATGATCCCTGCGTGGGTATCCGCGCGACGCCGATTGCCGAAGCCATGCTGGCCTGCGTGCTGATGGATCACGCGCTGCGCCATCGCGCGCAGTGTGGCGACGTCACGCCACCAGTGAAGCTGGGTAGAAAAGCCTAGCTAAATCAATTAGAGTATGGGGACAAAACTCCCAAGAGAGAAGAATATGAGCAACAAGGGCCAGTTGCTACAAGACCCGTTTTTGAACACGCTGCGCAAAGAACACGTCCCGGTGTCGATCTATCTTGTGAACGGCATCAAGCTGCAAGGGCAGATCGAATCGTTCGACCAGTACGTCGTGCTGCTGCGTAACTCGGTCACCCAGATGGTCTACAAGCACGCCATTTCGACGGTCGTGCCCTCGCGTCCGATCAACCTCGGAGCGGAGAAGGAAGCGGAGTAGGTTGGCTGAAAGGAAGTCTGAAGCCCTCGCCCCGGCCGCCGATCCGCGCGCGGCGCTCATCGTTTGTCTGGATTTCGGCGACGACGGCTACGACGAAAGCGTAGAAGAGGTCCAGCGCCTGGTGGAAAGCGCGGGCGTGCCGTGCCACGCCATTGTGCGCGGCCGGCGCAGCCGCCCCGACGCCAAGTTCTACGCCGGCACCGGCAAGGTCGAGGAGATCGCCGGCCTCGCGGCCGAGTTGAATCCCGCCACCATCGTCTTCAACCACGCGCTCTCGCCGGCGCAGCAGCGCAACCTTGAGAAGGAGCTCGGGCGCGTCGTGATGGACCGCACCGATCTCATCCTGCACATCTTCGCGCAGCGCGCGCAGACCACCGAAGGCAAGCTGCAGGTGGAGCTGGCGCAGCTCGAGCGCCTGTCGACCCGCCTGGTGCGCGGCTGGACGCACCTCGAGCGCCAGCGCGGCGGCCTCGGCAAGACCGGCGGCCCGGGCGAAAAGCAGATCGAGCTCGACCGGCGCTACATCGCGAACCGGGTTCGCGTCTTGAAGGAAAAGCTGACCACTTTGAAAAAGCAGCGCGGCGTGCAGCGCCGTGCGCGCGCGCGTGGCGACGTGCTGTCGGCGTCGATCGTCGGCTACACCAACGCCGGCAAGTCGACGCTGTTCAACGCCCTGGCGCACGCCAAGGCCTACGAGGCCGACAAGCTGTTCGCCACGCTCGACACCACCAGCCGGCGCATCTGGATACCCGAGGCGGGAACGGTGGTGGTCTCCGATACGGTCGGCTTCATCCGCGACCTGCCGCATGGCCTGGTGGCCGCCTTTCGCGCCACCCTGGAGGAGACGGTGCGCGCCGATCTCCTGCTGCACGTGGTCGACGCCGCCTCGCCGGCGCGGGAAGCGCAGCAGGCCGAAGTCGACAAGGTGCTCGCCGAGCTCGGCGCCGACAAGGCGCCGCAGATCGTCGTCTGGAACAAGATCGACACCGCGAAGCTCGATGCGGCGGTCGAGCGGGACCAATATGGTAGGATTTCGCGCGCTTTTGTGAGCGCTCGCACCGGCGCTGGTTTGGCAGAGTTGCGTGCCGCGATCGCCGAATTTGCGCAGGCGCGCGCCGCGGAGCGCAGTCCCATCCGGTCGGCGCGCTCACTACAACCTCACTAAGACTCCATGTCCTTGAACGACCCCAACTGGGGGCGCGGTGGTTCCCGCGGCCCGCAAGGCCCCGGCGGCGGCAACCAGGGTCCCCCCGACCTTGACGAGCTGTGGCGCAATTTCAATCGCCGGCTCGGCGAGCTGTTCCGGCGCCGGCCGCGCGGCGCGGGCGACGAGCCGCCGCGACCGCCCTCGAGCCGTGGCCTGAGCGGCGGCGCAGGCGCGCTCATCCTGCTGGTGCTCGCGGTCTGGCTGGCGAGCGGCTTCTACATCGTGGTCGAGGGCACGCGCGGCGTGGTGCTCACCTTCGGCAAGTTCTCCAGGGAAACCACCTCGGGCCTCAACTGGCGCCTGCCCTGGCCGATCCAGTCGCACGAGATCGTCAACCTGTCGCAGGTGCGCACGCTGGAAGTGGGTTATCGCAACAACGTGCGCACCAAGGTGCTCAAGGAATCGCTGATGCTGACCGACGACGAGAACATCGTCGATCTGCAGTTCGCGGTGCAGTACCTGGTGAAGGACGCGCAGGCGTTCGTGTTCAACGTGCGCCGCCCCGACGAGTCGGCGATGCAGATCGCCGAGACCGCGATGCGCGAGGTGATCGGCAAGCATCGCATGGACGCGATCCTCTACGAGACGCAGGTCGACGTCGCCAATCGGGCGCGCGATCTGATGCAGGCGATCCACGACCGTTACAACACCGGCATCACCGTGAGCACGGTGACGATCCAGAACGCGCAGCCGCCCGAGCAGGTGCAGGCGGCGTTCGACGACGCGGTCAAGGCCGGCCAGGACCGCGAGCGGCAGAAGAACGAGGGCCAGGCCTACGCCAACGACGTGATTCCGCGCGCACGCGGCGCTGCTTCGCGCCTGTTCCAGGAAGCCGACGGCTACAAGCAACGCGTGATCGCCAACGCCGAGGGCGACGGCTCGCGCTTCAAGCAGGTGCTCACCGAGTACGCCAAGGCGCCGCAGGTGACGCGCGAGCGCATCTACATCGACACCATGCGCGAGATCCTGTCGTCGACCAACAAGATCATGATGGACTACCGCGGCTCCGGAAATTTGCTGATGCTGCCGCTCGACAAGATCCTGCAGCAGGCGGGTGGCACCGTGAACCCGACCGAGGCGCAGGCCTCGCAGCGGCCCTCGGCCGAGCCGCCGGCGCCCGAGGCGAGCCCGCGCTCGCGCGAATCGCTGCGTAACCGCGACCGGGCGGATCGATGAAAGCCGTCGGCCCAGTCCTCGCCGTCCTGATCCTCATCGGCCTGATCATCTCGGGGACGCTCTACACCGTCGATCAGCGCCAGAACGCGATCGTGTTCCAGCTCGGCGAAATCAAGGACGTGGTGGAGAAGCCGGGGCTGCACTTCAAGTGGCCGCTGCTGCAGAACGTGCGCCATTTCGACATGCGCATCCTCACCTACGACGACGCGGAACCCTTGCGCTTCCTGACGCAGGGCAACCGGCCGGTGCTGGTCGATTCCTTCGTCAAGTGGCACATCATCGACGCCAAGCAGTACTACGTCAGTGTGCAGGGCGACGAGTTCCGCGCGCAGACGCGCATCCGCCAGACCGTGTCGGGCACGCTGCGCGACGAGTTCGGCATCCGCGGCGTGCACGAGGTGGTGTCGGGCGAGCGCGAGCAGATCATGGCGCGCGTGCGCGAGAAGGTCGACCAGGACCTGAAGCGCATCGGCGTCGGCATCATCGACGTGCGCCTGAAGCGCGTCGACCTGCCGCAGGAAGTGAGCGAATCGGTCTACCGCCGCATGGAAGCCGAGAGGAAGCGCATCGCCAACGAATTGAGATCCACCGGCGCCGCCGAGGGCGAGAAGATCCGCGCCGACGCCGACCGGCAGCGCGAGGTGATCCTCGCCGAGGCGTATCGCGACGCGCAGCGCGTGCGCGGCGAAGGCGACGCGAAATCGTCCGCGATCTATGCCGGCGCGTTCTCGCAGAACCCGGAGTTCTTCTCGTTCTACCGCAGCATGGAGGCGTACCGCTCCACCTTCCGCGGCCGCAACGACATCATGCTGCTCGAGACCAACTCGGACTTCCTGCGCTACTTCAGGGACTCGCTCGGACGCCAGGCAACGCCGAGGAAGTGAGCCATGGGTACGACGTTCCTCATGGCATTCGCCCTGATGCTCGTGCTCGAGGGAGTGCTGCCTTTCGTCGCGCCTAACCTCTGGCGCGAAACCTTCCGGCGCATCACGCAGATGACCGACGGCCAGATCCGCTTCGTCGGCCTGTCATCGATCATCGTCGGCCTCTTGCTCCTCGCCTGGGCACGCTCGTGAACTGGGTGCTGCCGTGAAGTGGCTTCTTCCTGAATTCGTCGAGGACATCCTGCCGGTCGAGGCGATGCGCATCGAGCACCTGCGGCGCGCGCTCCTGGATCTGTTTTTCAAGAATAAATACGAGCTGGTGATGCCGCCGCTGCTCGAGTACATGGACTCGCTGCTCACCGGCACCGGGCACGATCTCGAGCTGCGCACCTTCAAGGTGATCGACCAGATCTCCGGGCGCACGATGGGCGTGCGTCCCGACATCACGCCGCAGGTGGCGCGCATCGATGCCCATCTGCTCAACCGCAAGGGCGTCACGCGCCTTTGCTATTGCGGCAGCGTGCTGCACACGCGTCCCGCCACGCCCGGCGCGACGCGCGAGCCGATCCAGATCGGCGCGGAGCTGTACGGCAGCGCCGCGGTCGACGCGGATCTCGAGATCCAGCGGTTGCTGTGCGCGGCCCTCAAGCTCGCACAGTTGAAGGATTTGCGGCTCGACATCGGCCACGTCGCGGTGTTCCGCTCGATCGCGCATGCCGCCGAGATCGGCACCGAGCAGGAGGGCCGGCTGTTCGAGGCGCTGCAGAAGAAGGACCTGCCGGAGCTGCGCAGCCTGTCGCGCAAGCTCGATGCCAAGACGCGCGCCGCGCTGCAACTGCTGCCAGAGCTTTACGGCGGCGCGGAAGTGCTCAACGTCGCCGAGAAGAAGCTGCCGAAGCTTCCCGAGCTCGCCGCCGCGCTCAAGACCCTGCGTGCGCTCGCCAAGGCCTGCCCGGTGCAGATCAGCTTCGATCTCGCCGAATTGCGCGGCTATCACTACCACTCGGGCGTCGTGTTCGATGCCTACTGCAAGGGCGTCGCAGGACCGGTGGCACGCGGCGGTCGCTACGACGAGGTTGGCAAGGCTTTCGGCCGTGCGCGTCCGGCGACTGGCTTCTCGATCGATTTAAGAAGCGTCGCCGGCGTGGTGAAATAGGCGCATGGCAATGAGCGCGCGCAACGTCGTCGTCATCGGCACGCAGTGGGGCGACGAGGGCAAGGGCAAGATCGTCGACTGGCTGACCGACCGCGCGCAGGGCGTGGTGCGCTTC
>WNFN01244109.1_pt1 | contig 13901 bp, 14 predicted proteins | sample 5400161 | NCBI WGS metagenome assembly WNFN01 (sample SAMN13153353, study PRJNA577476) | soil metagenome | isolation source: 80 cm saprolite on Douglas fir-dominated hillslope | place: USA:California | collected 2013-09-17
GGGAGTGCCTGGCCGCGCTGGAGGGCGGCGCCCGGGCGCTGGCGTTCGCGTCCGGGATGGCCGCCGAGGACTGCCTGCTGCGCACGGTCTGCCGGCAAGGGGATCACGTGCTGATCCCCGTCGACGCCTACGGCGGGACCTACCGGCTGGTCGACAAGGTCTTCACGAACTGGGGCGTGAGCTACCTGCCGGTGCCGATGTCGGAGCCGGAATCCGTTCGGGATGCCCTGGCGAGCAAGCCGGCGCGGGTCGTCTGGGTCGAGACGCCCACCAACCCGCTGCTGTCGGTGGCCGACATCTCCGCGCTCGCGGACGTAGCGCGCGAGGCCGGCGCGCTGCTGGTCGTGGACAACACGTTCGCGTCGCCGTACCTGCAGCAGCCGCTGGCGCTCGGCGCGCACGTGGTGGTGCACTCCACCACGAAGTACATCGGCGGGCACTCCGACGTGGTGGGGGGCGCCCTGGTGGTCAGGGACACCGGCCTGGGCGAGCGCCTCTCTTTTACCCAGAACGCCACGGGGGCGGCGGCCGGCCCCTTCGACGCGTGGCTCACCCTCCGCGGAGTCAAGACCCTGGGCGTGCGGATGGACCGGCACTGCCGGAACGCGGTGCGCATCGCCGACATGCTGGCGGCGCATCCCCGGGTCGCCGAGGTGTTCTACCCGGGTCTCGGGTCGCATCCCGGCCACGAGGTGGCGGCCAAGCAGATGCGCGGATTCGGCGGGATGGTGTCGTTCCGCCACCGCGAAGGGGAGGCGGAGGCGGTGGCGTTCTGTGGCCGGACCCGGCTGTTCACGCTCGGGGAATCGCTCGGCGGCGTGGAGTCACTCGTCGAGCACCCGGCGAAGATGACGCACGCGTCGGCCGCCGGGTCGGCGCTTGAGGTGCCAGCCGACCTGGTCCGCCTGTCGGTCGGCATCGAGACCTGCGACGACCTGCTCGAGGACCTGCGCTCAGCGCTCCGCTGAGGACCGCGGCGCCGCCGACGCGGACCGCGCCGGGTCAGCCGTTCCAGACCATGAGGACCAGGATCACCAGCCAGATCACGCTGACCACGCCGCCGAGAGAGGCGATCCGGCCGCGTTCCACGTGAGCTGGCTGCTCTTCCTCGGCCGGGCCGCCGGGCGGCGGGGCAGACTCCGGGCGCTCATCCGCTCCCGCGGCGGGCGGACCGGCTGCCTCGGCGGCTTCCGCGGCCGTCTCCTCGGCCTCCTCGGCCTCCTCGAGCGCCGCGATCGCCCGGTGCTGATCGCGCATGATCAGCACGAGCAGGGCGATCGCGACGACGAAGAGGGTCAGCGAGGCGGTCAGCCACGGCTTGCTGAAGTCGTTCAGCTGACTGGCCAGCACCCCGCCGGCGATCAGGACCCCCAGCGAGATGACGGCGAAGAGGCGCGTAGTCCGGTACAGGTACCTGACGATGACCAGGTTGCGCTTCCGGATGTAGCGCGGTGTTGACATGATCGCCACCGTGACCGGGCCGATCGTGAAGATCGCAAAGGCGACGTGCAGCCAGAGCACCATCCGGTCGGTGAAGGACATGACCCGATCCTAGGACCGGGCCGCCCGAGGGCGGCCGATCCCGCCGTATCCGCGTGTCCTCGCGGTTGTCTTCAGGTGGTCGCCGAGTTGCTGACCGAGTTCCCGCGTGCGGCTGGCGTCCTCGACCGGGCGATGTAGGCCCCGACCAGGAACGCCGCGCCCACGACCAGCGAGACGATCGCCCGGATCACGTGATGTCCCTTGTGGACGCTCCCGACCATGACGTGAATCGAGTTCGCCGCTCCGGACAGGTACATAATCCCGGCGATGATCCCCAGGATCCCGATGACGGCCAGGACGATCACAAGCGTCCCGCGCCCGGACGACGCCCCACTACTGCTTCCAGAATTCATGTCCTTCTCCTAGAAATGCGCTTCGCCCGGTAGCTACCTGGGCTTCCTGACGAGCATGAACACCCCGGTCCCCAGTGCGAGCACGGCCACGATAAACGATGCGGTCGCGCGCAGGTGGTGATGGGAGATGAACAAGATCCCGACGACGAGGCAGACGACGCCGAAGGCCAACAGGATCAAGGCCGTCGTCCGGGTCGACGACTGCCTACTCGATCCGGTGGCAGAACTCATGATTTTCCTCCTAGATGCCTCACGCTGGCCAACCCGCCGGGAGGCAAGGCCGACGCGGTTCGTTGCTGACGGGAACCTGGGTCAGCGGCTGGCCGTTCTCGGCCGGCGCGCGCGCAGGAAGTCCCTCACCACGTACTCGCCCAGGTTCTCAGGGCTGGCACGGAGCACCCGGCCCCCGTTGCGCCTGGCCACCTCCTCGACGAAGGCCGTGAGCCGCACGTCCTCGGCGAGCATGAAGATGTTCATGGTCGCCCGGCGCCTGGTCATCTTGTCCACCTCGGCGAGGGTGAGCTCCAGGGTCTCCGGCGACGGCGGCCAGTCGAACCAGGACTGCCCGTCCCGGCGCAGGTGGGCGGTGGGCTCGCCGTCGGTCACGACCAGCACCACGGGGTTGTGCTCGGGCCGGCGGTCAAGGAACCTTCCCGCCAGGATCAGCGCGTGGTGCAGGTTGGTGCCCTGCACCATGTCCCAGCCCAGCCCGGCGAGGTCGATCTCGCGCAGCTCGCGCGCGTAGTTCGAAAAGCCGATCACCTGAATCGAGTCCTGCGGGTACCTGCTGCGGATCAGGGCATGCAGCGCCAGCGCGGTCTGCTTGGCCACCCCCCAGGTGCCGCGCAGCGCCATCGAATACGACAGGTCGACCAGCAGGCAGACGGCGGCCGACGTGCGCCGCTCCGTCTCCTCCACCTCAAAATCGCTGACCGAGAGCCGAACGCGCGGAGCCCGGGCCCCAGAGCCCGGGGCGGGATGCCTCGCGGCGGGCACGCCCCCGCGGAGCAGCGCGTTGCGGACCGTCGCCGCGGCGTCGATCGCCTGCTCGTCCCCGAAGCTCCACGGCCGGGTGCTGCCGGTATACTCCCCGGCCTGGCCCGCGTCGCGCTGGTCGTGGTCGCCGGTGCCGCCCTCGGGCAGGTCGGCGAACACGCGGCGCAGGGCCGTCTCGCCTAGCCTGCGCACGGCCTTCGGCGTCAGTTCCAGCTTGCCTTCGTTTCGCTGCAGGTATCCCTGCCGCTCCAGCTCCCGCTCGATCTGGCGCAGCGCCTCCATATCGTCGACGGCCTGGCGGCCGAGCGCGCGCCGCACGGCCTCCTCGTCGATGTCGTCGAGTGAGGCACCCGGGTAGTCCTGACGCAGCGCGTCTGAAAGCTCGGCCAGGTCGGCCAGCTCGGCGAGCGCGGTGGTCGCCTCGCTCAGACCGAGCGGGTCCTGGCCGGTCATCCGCTCGCCCGGCCACCCGTCGAAGTCGATGTCGGGCCGGCGGGCCCGCAGCGCGCCGGCCAGCTGCGCCATCTCGGCGGCCAGCCCGGCGTCCTCGAGCGTCTGCGACATCAGCCCGGCCAGCTCGTCGCGCTGGGCGTCGGTGAGCGAGCTCAGCAGCCGCTGCGCCGCGGCCATCCTGCGGACCAGCGAGTCGACGAGCTCATCGAGATTGCGGGGCGATTCGGGAAACAGGTCCCCGTACTGCTCCATGAAGTGGTCGAAGTCCTGCTGCGTGTGGGTGCCCTGGGCGTCGGCGTCCAGCATCTGGTTGAGTGCGGCCATCATGTCCTTGACCTGCTGCATGGCCTGCGGGTCGGGCTGCTGCAGGGTCTGCTTGATGCCGCGGAACTGGCTGTCGAGCACCTCGCGGCGCAGTAGGTTCTTCAGTTCCTCGAACGTCTGCCGCGCGGCTGGGCTACGCCAGTCGTAGTCGGCCAGCCGCCGGATCGCCTGCGCGGTGTCGGCAGGCAGCGCGTCGAGCTCGGCCTCGCGCAGCCTGGCCTCGTCGTGCGGGTCGGGGAACAGCTCGGCCCGCTCCTGCCCGATCGCGGTGTCGAGCAGCGCGCGGGCCTGCTCCAGGATGCCGTCGAGACGGCCCATGCTGCGCAGCTCGCGCTCCCGCTCGCGGACCCGCCGGAGCAGGTCGTCCAGGCCCCGGTGGCCCGACATGCCCCTGCGCAGCAGCTCGCGGAGCGCGCTGGCGGGGTCCGAACCGTCGAGCACCGACTCGCCGAGCGCGTCGACCGCGCCGCGCACGTCATAGGGCGGCTCCAGCGGGTCAGGCCCGTCGTGATACGGACCGTACCTGTATCCACTCACCGCATGACGTCCTTGGACAGCCGGCGCATCAGGTACAGGCCCTCCAGGGCGAACTCAAGCGCCGCCGCGGCCTGCCCGAATGACTCGCTGCCGTCCATGGACAGCCGATCCATGATCCTGGCCAGGCCGGGCACGTCCCCGATCCTGCGGAGCAGGTCGGCCGCGGGAACCAGGTCGCCCGTCTCCACGCTGCCGCCCTCGGCGAACCTGGCCAGCAGGCCGCCCATGTCGGCGCTGCCCAGCGCGGTGCGGAAGGTCTCCGCGATCGCGCGCCGCAGCAGGTGATCGAGCACTTCCTGCTCCCTGCCCTCCTCGCTCACCTCGAACTCGACCTTGCCGCGGAGCGTGCTCACGATCGCGGGAAGGTCGCAGACGCGGGCCACCGGCTGTTCCTCGCCGCTGAGCGCGGCGCGCCGCACGGCGGAGGCGGCCACCGCCTCGGCGGCCGCGATCGCGAGTGCGCGGGCAGCACCGCGCCCGGCTCCTGGCCGTCCCAGGCGACCCGGGACTCCTGGCGGATCAGCGCGAGCTCGGCCTCGAGCGACACCGGGTAGTGGGTGCGGATCTCGGCGCCGAACCTGTCCTTGAGCGGCGTGATGATGCGGCCCCGGTTGGTGTAGTCCTCGGGGTTGGCGCTCGCGACCAGGACCAGGTCCAGCGGCAGCCGCAGCGCGTAGCCGCGGACCCCGATGTCGCGTTCCTCGAGCACGTTGAGCAGGGCCACCTGGATGCGCTCGGCCAGGTCGGGAAGCTCGTTGAGGCAGAAGATGCCGCGGTTCGTCCGCGGTACCAGGCCGAAGTGAATGGTCTCGGGGTCACCCAGCGTCCGGCCCTCGGCGACCTTCACCGGGTCGATGTCGCCGATCAGGTCGCCGACGCTGGTGTCGGGCGTCGCCAGCTTCTCGCCGTAGCGGTCGTCACGGTGACGCCAGGTGATCGGCAGGTCGTCGCCCTGCTCGGCGGCCAGGCGGCGGCAGCGCGCGCAGGCCGGGGCGAACGGGTGGTCGTTGATCTCGCATCCGGCGACCGTGGGGGTCCACTCGTCGAGCAGGCCGGTGAGCGTGCGGATCAGGCGGGTCTTGCCCTGGCCGCGCTCGCCGAGCAGGATGACGTCGTGACCGGCGATGATCGCGCGCTCTAGGTGGGGAAGGACCGTCTGGCCGAAGCCGATGATCCCGGGGAAGGCATCCTCACCCGCGCGCATCCGGGCCAGCAGGTTACGCCGGATTTCCTGCTTGACTGTCGCGAACTCGTGATCGCTGGCGCGTAGTTCGCCCAGGGTCGCGGCCGCGGGGGAAGCTGACTGGGCTGTCGCCCTCTGGGGCTCGCTCTTTCGCTGCACCCCTCGACACTATGTGCAGACTGAACGGCTCGCATCTTGGCCGGGGCCGCCGGTGCGCCGCCTGCCTGGCCCGGTTCGCCACTGGCGTCTCAAGGCCCGAACCTGGTAGACTGTTTACAAATGACTGATTTCCCTGAAGTGGCGGCTCGCAGCATGCCGGCAGCCGGAGCTTTCGCCAGCCCCCCGGCGCTGCCGGTCATCGTCCTCGCCGAGAGGGCCCTGGACACGCCGGACCACATCGCCGAGCATTTCAACGGCCGGGCCACGATCCGCCGCGAGGACATCTCCTCGCCCGAGAAGATGCGGAAGGCGACGGCCGCGGCCGACGCGGTGGTGGTTGCCCTGGACCGCCTGACCGGGGACCTCATCGAGGCCATGGACGAGCGGGTCCGCGTCATCGGGCGGATGGGCGTGGGCACCGACACGGTCAACCTGGACGCGGCGGCCGCGCAAGGGATCACCGTCTTCAACGAGCCGACCGTTAACGTGCACGAGGTGGCCGGCCACACGATGGCCATGCTCCTGGCCCTGCAGCGGAAGCTGGTGCCGTCCGATCGCTACGTCAGGGCCGGCTGGCGGGGCGGGCTCGCGCTCGGCCCGATGAAGCCGCTCGATGAGGTCGTCGTCGGCGTCATCGGCTGCGGGCGGATCGGCCGGGCCGTCGTGGCGCACCTGGTCCCCGTCGTGAGCCGCGTCCTGGTCTACGACCCGGCGGCCGGCGAGGTGCCGCCGGCCGCTGTGCGGGTCGACCGGCTCGATGACCTGCTGGCCGGCAGCGATGCTGTGACCCTGCACGTGCCGCTCACGCCGGAGACGAGGTCGCTGCTCCGCCGCCGCGAGCTGTCGCTGCTCCCGCGGGGCGCGATCGTCATCAACGTGTCACGCGGAGGCCAGATCGACGAGGCCGCGCTCGCCGACCTGCTCACGGGCGGCCAGCTGGGCGGCGCCGGCCTCGACGTGTTCGAGACCGAGCCCCTCCCGGCCGACTCCCCGCTGCTGCGGGCGCCGAACACGATCGTGTCGCCGCACAGCGCGGGATACTCCGACCGCGCCGCGTGGCGGCTCGGCGCGTGGACGGTCGGTGACGCGATCGAGTGGCTGCAGACAGGCAGGCTGCGCCATGGTTCCATCGTCGTGGCGGGAAGCCGCTGAGGGCGCCGCGATGCGCCCGCTGACGCGCGAGACCCTCCGCGGAACGTGGGCCCCGGTGCTGCTGCCGCTGGCCGAGGATGCCTCGATCGACATCGGCCGGCTGGCGCAGGAGCTGGCGGCGCTGGTGGAGGCCGCGCCCGACGGGATCTACTCGTGCGGCACCGCCGGCGAGTTCCACGCGCTCGACGAGCAGGAGTACGACCGGATCACCGCGCTCGTCGCTGAGCGGTGTACCGCCGCTGGCGCCGCGTTCCAGCTCGGCGCCGGTCATATGAGCGGGCAGATCTCGCTGCACCGCATCCGCCGCTCGGCGGCGTTCCAGCCCTCGGCGATCCAGGTGATCCTGCCGGACTGGTGCGTGCTATCCGCGGACGAGGTTCTGTTCGCGATCGAGCGGATGGCACAGGCCGCCGAGCCGGTCCCGCTGGTCCTCTACAACCCGCCGCACGCGAAGACGCGGCTGACGCCCGGGCTCTTCGGCCGGCTGGCTGCCGAGTTCCCCCAGCTGGCGGGGATCAAGGTCGCCGGCGGCGACGCGGCCTGGTTCACCGAGATGCGCGCGTCAGCGCCCGGCCTCGCGATCTTCGTGGCCGGGAACCGGCTCGCGAGCGGCCTGCGGCACGGCGCGAGCGGCTCGTACTCGAACGTGGCCTGCCTGAGCCCGCGCGGCGCCGTCTGGTGGTTCCAGACGATGCTGGCCGACCCGGCGCGGGCACTGGCGCTGGAGAGGCGGCTGAACGCGTTCCTGGAGCGCCGGATCCTGCCGCTGCAGCGGGCCGGCTACTCGAACGCGGCCCTGGACAAGACGCTGGCAGCGGTCGGCGGCTGGGCGCCGATCGGGACCCGCACCCGGTGGCCCTATCGCTTCGTGCCCCAGGACGTCGTATCCGCCCTGGTTCCGGAGGCGCGTCACGAGCTGCCCGAGTTCCTCGGCGCTGCGCCGGTTTGATCCGGGCGAGGCTCTTGAACTTATCCCTGCCTACGGTCTACTGTTAACGAAATCCAGTCGAACCGATCGTGCTTTGGGTCACCGACATCGGTCTTGGCGCCGGGCTGACCACTTGGCCAGCCCGTGACGGGAGCCTGGCCCGAGCGGGGCGATCCCGGACCGGCGGCTGGTTGGCAGGACACCTGGAGGAGACCATGCACGTCAATCGATGGAGATCGAGTGCGCTCGCCGGAGCGGCCGTGCTGGCCGTGGCGAGCCTCGGGCTATCTGCTTGCGGGGGCAGCAGCGGCACCAGTTCGGGCGGCACGGGCAAGGCCGCCTCCTCGATCACGGTCTGGACCGCGGTAGGACCCGACTACGACTGGCAGAAGAGCTTCCTGGCGGGCTTCACCAAGCAGACCGGCATCCAGGTCAGCTACCAGGCCTTCCCCGAAACCTCGTTCACCGACAAGCTGTTCACCGCCCAGCAGGCCAAGAGCAGCGCTTTCGCTGTCTTCGAGAACCCGCAGAGCCAGACGTCGGATTACAAGGCAACCAGTTCCATCCTCGGCCTGAACAGCTACCTCAGCAGCGCGCCGGCCTCGTATGACCGGTCCGGCATTCCCTCCGGCGAGACCGGCCAGTGCACGCTGAACGGCGTCACCTACTGCATGCCGGTGGCCCTCGACGGCGGCCCCCAGATGTTCTACAACAAGGCGATGTTCAGCGCGGCCGGGATCGCGACGCCGCCGGCGACCTGGAGCCAGGTCGTGGCCGATGCGGCCAAGCTCACCACGAGCAAGCACGCGGGCATCTGCATGCGCGGCAGCGAGGCCGCGCCGAACGGCTACCCGGTGCTGCTCATGCTGCCGTACTACCTGCCCTACTCCACGGCCAACAAGGGCGAGTACCTGAGCCCGACCTGGAAGCCCCTGTTCAGCACGCCGCAGGCGCTGGGCTGGGCGAAGGACTACGCGACGCTGATGACCAAGTACGCCCCCAGAGGCGTCAGCGCCTACGACTACACCGACTGCGAGCACGCCTTCCAGACCGGCCAGGTCGCGATGTGGTGGGACGACGCGTCGCTCGGGCCGCAGCTGTGGAATCCGAGCCTGTCGCAGACCGCGAAGGACGCCGGGTTCGACGAGATCCCGTGCCCGCCGGCCAACCCGACCTGCCTGCTCTCGGCGCCCTGGGGCATGTACATCAACCCGAACGTCTCCTCGGCCGAGCAGCAGGCGGGGTGGAAGTTCATCCAGTACATGACGTCCCCGGCCGTGCAGCGGCAGGCCTTCCAGCAGAGCAAGAACCCGGACGTGGCCACCAGGCCGACCACGCTGTCGTACGCGATCGCGAATGCCAGTAGCTCCGGCATCCCGGCGGATTACCTGACCGCGCTCAACTACGGGATCCAGCACATCGAGGTCAACGCCATCCCCGTGACCGCCGCGTTCACGAACGTTCAGTCGCAGCTGTTCGTCATCCTGTCCGATATGATCACCGGATCGAGCACGCCGTCCGCAGCGGTCGGGCAGCTGCAGAGCCAGATGACCGCGACGCTGCACCGCTTCAATCTTGGAAGCTGAGCAAGATGGGCAGCTGGCCGTGGCCGAAAGCAGCGTGACGCGCCAGCCGCCCGACCGCACCCGGGAATCCGGGCCAGGTCCTGGCGCCCTCGTGAAGGGCGCCAGGACCGGCGCGGCCCGGATCAGAAGACAGCTGGACCGGCGGTTTTTCACGCTCGTGACGCTGCCAGGATTTCTCGTCGTGACCGCGGTCACGCTTGTCCCGATCGTCTTCGGGATCTACCTCAGCTTCACCAACTACCAGCCGATCCTGCCGTCCTACGCTCGGCGTCGGCCTGGCCCTCCTGCTGGCGCGGCCGGTACGCGGGATGTCGGTGTTCCGGACCCTCTACATCCTGCCGCTCATGGTGGCCGGGATCGCGTCGGCGGTGGCCTGGCGAGCGCTGCTGAACACCAGCAGCGGATGGGTTAACTACTTCCTGAGCGTCGTCGGGCTCTCGCAGCCCAACTGGCTGGCGAGCACGCACACGGCCATGCCGTCGATCATCCTGGCCGACGTCTGGGGCGGAGTCCCGACCGTGGCGATCATCGTGCTCGCCGGGCTGCTGGTCGTCCCGACCGAGCCGCTCGAAGCGGCCAGGGTGGACGGCGCCTCGGCGCTCACGATCTTCCTGCGCATCACCCTGCCCGCGCTGCGCCCGGTGCTGGCCTTCGCCATGATCTTCCGCCTGGTGGACCTGTTCCGGCAGATCGCGCTGTTCCAGATCGTGACCGGAGGTGGCCCCGGCCTCGCGACCACCGTCCTCAACTACTTCGTGTACCAGTCCACGTTCGTGTTCGGCGAGCTCGGCTACGGAGCGGCGCTGGCCGTCGTGCTCGTCCTGCTGATGGCCGTCCCGCTGGTGATCATCTTCCGATTCGCCCGCCGGAGGGCATGACATGACCACAACGACGCCAAGGATCGTGCTCAGCCGGCCACAGCGGCGGCGGGCGGGCAGCGTGGCCGTCGTGGCCGGCCTGCTCGTGGGCCTGTGCTTCATCCTGCTTCCGGTCTTCTGGCTCGTCGAGACGGCCTTTCAGAAGCCCCTCGACGCTTTCGTGATCCCGCCGCACTTCATCTACGCCCCGACCGCGGGGAACTTCCGCAACCTCATCCACGGCCAGTTTTCCGGCGCCCTGGTGCACTCGGTGATCCTGATGACCCTGAGCACCGGGGTGGCACTGGTCCTCGGCGTGCCGGCCGGCTACGCGATGGCGAGATCCCGCTTCCGCGGCAGCCGGGCCATGTCGGCGTGGCTGATCGTCGCGTACATCACTCCCGCGCTGGTCTACATCGTCCCGCTGTACGCCATCTACCAGAGGCTCGGGCTGACCGGCTCGTACCCGAGCCTCGTCCTGTACTACGAGACGTTCCAGCTGCCGTTCACGATCTTCATGATGCGGGGCTACTTCAACGACATCCCCCGCGAGTTCGACGAATCGGCCTGGATCGACGGCTGCTCGCGCTGGCTGGCGTTCCGCAAGGTGATCCTTCCGCTGGCGCTGCCCGGTGTCGCGACCGTGGCCATCCTCGACGCCATCGGCTCCTGGGGCGAGGACTTCGGCGCGCTGATCTTCAGCGGCCCGAACACCGAGACCGCGCCGGTGGCGATCTACCAGTACGTCGGCCTGGAGGTCTCGGACTGGAGCACGATGGCCGGGGCGGCACTGTTCGTCGTGGTCCCGATCATGGTGCTCACGGCGGTGGCGCAGCGCGGTCTCATCCGCGGCCTCACCGCGGGCGGCCTGGTCCGGTGACGGCCCCGGCAATCGAGCCGCAGGGCCCGGCGGCTCACCCCTGGGTCGCCGAGGCGCGGCACACGGTCGGCTTCTCGCTCGTTGGGGCGTTCCTGCGCGGATGGGCCGAGCTGCGCGACTTCGTGGTGCAGGCCGAGGAGCTCGGCTTCGACGCCTACTGGGCGAACGACCACCCGTCGCGCTCCATGGACTGCTGGACCCAGCTGGCGGCGCTCGCCGCCGTGACGACCAGGATCCGGCTCATCTCGCTGGTCAGCTGCGTGTACTACCGCAGCCCGGTGCTGCTCGCCCGGCAGGCGGCCGACGTTGATCTGGTCAGCGGCGGCCGGCTGGTGCTGGGCCTGGGCATCGGCGACGACGTGGCCGAGTTCCGCCAGCTTGGCCTGGATTTCCCGGCACCCGCGGAGCGGCTGGACGCGCTCGCGGAGACGATCGACGTCACGCGCGGCCTGTGGGACTCGCCGCTCACGCGGCACCGCCTGGCGGGCGCCCAGGTCCGCCCGGGGCCGGTGCAGCAGCCCCGGGTGCCGATCCTGATCGGCGGCGGCGGCGAGCGCACCACGCTGCGCCTGGTGGCACGGTACGCGGACGTGTCCAACTTCGGGGCGCACGAGTGGACGGGCGGCGCGTTCGGCGTCGACGACGTGCGCCGCAAGTGCGATGTCCTGCGGCAGCACTGCGAGCGGATCGGCCGGCCGTTCGACTCCATCCTGGACGCGGGCCTGCGCACGGCCCCCGTCTTCGCGACGGTGGAGGACGCGATCGGTCACTACCAGGCCCTGGTCGACGCCGGCATGCAATACTTCCTGGCCACCGTCGACGGCCGCGATGCCGAGACCGTCGACCTGGTCGCGCGGCGGCTGCGGCCGGCGCTCAAGGCCGCCAAGTAGGCGGGAGGAGCACACGCGGTGTACGAGCCAGACATCGAGCCGGCCGGTCCCTACCGGCTGCGGAAGAACCGGCTCCGCGAACTGCTCGACCAGGGCAGGCCGAGCCTCGGCACTCACGTGCTGTCGGCCTGGCCGACGGTCACCGAGCTGGTCGGGCAGTCCAGGAAGTGGGACTACGTCGAGTTCGTCGCCGAGTACGCGCCCTGGACCATGCACGACCTGGACAACCTGGGCCGCGCGGCTGAGCTGTTCCCCGATTTCACTGCCATGATCAAGATCGGGCAGCATACGCGGGGCCACCTGGCCATGCGCGCGATCGGCTCGGGTATCCAGATGCGCCGCGACGCCCGGACGGTGCTCCACGTCGGCTCGCCCGGCTGGACGCGCGCGCTGGCCGAGTGCGTCATCGTCCTCATGATCGAGAAGCGGGAGGCGGTCGAGAACCTGGACGCGATCCTGGCCGTCGAGGGGATCGACATGGTCCAGTTCGGGCCCGCCGACTACGCGCTGAGCATGGGCTGGTCGCGCGGCGAGGACGCGGACGCGATTCGCGAGACCGAGCGCCTGGTCATCTCAAGCGCCCTGGAGCGAGGCATCCAGCCCCGCGCGGAGATCGCCGACGCGCGGGGAGCGGAGTGGTACACCGAGCACGGCGTGCGTCACTTCTGCGTCGGGCACGACGTCGGGATCCTGTACAACTGGTGGACCGAGCAGGGCGGGCTGATGCGCGAGATCCTGGCCGCCGTGCCGCGGGACGCGGCATCCGGGCGCGGCCCGGACGTTAGGCACCCTTGATGTGCGCGGCAATCGCCTGGGCGACGACCGTCCGGTCCCGGGTCTTCAGCGCTTCCAGCAGCTTCAGGTGGCTGTCGCGCCATGCCGCCGTGAAGTCGCCGTCCAGGGCGCCGCGCTGGACCAGGTAGAGCGAAAGCTGCGAGCACAGGGCCCGCCAGGCCCGGTAGGCGCGGTCGTGGTGGGAAGCACGAAAGATCGCGTCATGGAACCCGAGATCGAGCGCGGCGACGGCCTGCCGCGTCAGGGGCCGAGGCAGCTCGTCGAATTGCGCGACGACGCGCTCGATCGCGGCCAGGTCATCGTCCGTGGCCATCTGGCATGCCCATTCGCCCGCGAGCTGCTCAAGAACCGTGCGCAGGCTGTAGATCTCGGCGACCTCGCTGCCTGACAGGGCCGCGACCGTCGCGCCGCGATGGCGATCGACGACCACCAGCCCCTCCTGGCTCAGCCGTGACAGGGCCTCCCGCACCGGGCCGCGGCTCACCGCGAGCTGAGTGGCCAGCTCGTGCTCGATCAGCCGCTGCCCCGACGCGAACGACCCCGCGACGATCGCGGTCCTGAGCGCGTCGGCGACCTCGTCGGCCAGCACTCGCCGCGCGGCCGGCCCGAACTCTGGTGCCCGTGCGTCCGTCACCTCGGGATGGTCTCAGCTCTTCCAGGACGCCTTCAACTCGGTCAGGCACCGGTCGGTCATGTCACCCGTTCGCCACCGCAGGTTCGGCTTGTCGAGCACGAGCCGGGGCAGGAGGGGCCCCACCTCCTCGAAGACCACGGCCGCCTCCGCTCGGGCGAGCGGGGCTCCCAGGCAGAAGTGCGGGCCCCTCCCGAAGGCGAGATGACGGTTGTTCTGGCGGGTGACATCGAACGTCGCTGGGTTATCGAACGCCGCCGGGTCCCGGTTGGCTCCGGCCAGGTGCACGATGACCGAGTCGCCCGCCCGGATCGTTGCGCCCCCCAGCGTCAGGTCCGCGAGCGCGAGGCGAGATGCCATCGGTATCGGGCTCTCGTAGCGGAGCACCTCCTCGACCGCCAGCCTGATCAGCTCCGGCGCCCGCGGCAGCTTCTCCGCCTCTGCCGGATGGGTCATCAGGAGGTAGAGGCCGCTCGCCACCAGGTTACGGGTGGTTCCGTGACCCGCCGCGAGGAAGAACACCGACAGGCCGATGAGCTCGTCATCCGAGATCGTGCCCTCGGCCGTGGAGCTCACCAGCCTGGTGAGCAGGTCGTCGCCCGGGCTCCGCTGCTTCTCCCTGATCAGGGCGCGGA
>WNFN01168734.1_pt3 | contig 13896 bp, 14 predicted proteins | sample 5400161 | NCBI WGS metagenome assembly WNFN01 (sample SAMN13153353, study PRJNA577476) | soil metagenome | isolation source: 80 cm saprolite on Douglas fir-dominated hillslope | place: USA:California | collected 2013-09-17
TGTCGGACCAACTATCATCTTGGTGGGTCGGTGCTCATCCTCGAAGACCTCGCGGGCTTTACCACTAATGCCGTACCGATCCAGAACAGCCGCCGTGCTGAGCAAGCCATGCGCTTTTATACTTGGCCAGGTGCCCGGTTCCGCCATGTGATAAAAGTGCGGATGCAGCTCGATGAGCGTCTTGAGATCCATGTTGGAACGGCCTACCAGGCTCGACGATCAATGATGTTTCTGTCGCTGAAGTCGGTAGAGATCAATGACACCGGCACTCCCAATCCCTTCTCGAGTTCTTCAATAAATCGAAGAGTATTATCGTTTAGCTGCTCATAACGAAATGCCTTCCGGTTCTCCTTTCCTAGATAGTCCGCAAAGGTCAACGCGATGTCTGTAGGACCATTGAGTAGAGCAGAACGGCGCACCTGTGCCCAATCAAATTCTCTCACGCGACGCAGACGCCCAGAAACTGAACCGACCTCCGCTTCCTTAATGTCCGTCGGGTCAAGGCCCGAGCGACGCGCGATCTCATCAAAATCAATTACGCCGCTCATATATCCAGACGTTTTGCCGGTAGCTGTATTCCTCCTTCATGCCTCGATCCGCTTCTCGACTTGAAACTTGAGCTGATCGATCTTGCTGAGCAGCGTTTTGAGCAGCGGCGAAGTGTTGGCCCCGCTGTAGCCGAGAACCAGATCAATCATGGGTGGCGCGCCGTGGAGGGGCCGGCTGATCACAGTTGGGGGCAACATGTTGCGCACGTAGAGCGGCAGCAGGCCCACTCCGCCCGTTGAGGCGACGAGCGAAATCGCCACCGCCGGATTGAGCGCTTCGTGGTCCGGCGTCAGATCAATGCCCACTTGCTTCCCATACCGATCGGTCACCGCGCGCAGCACGGGCGAATTCGAGTTGGGGACGCCTGTCAGGATCTCGTCAACCAGATCGCTCGGGCGGATCGTCTTGCGCGCAGCCAGCTTGTGACTCGCGGGCATGACAACGACAAACGCCTCCCGCCGTAGCAACTTGTATACCAACCCGGATGCGCGCTCCTCGCGGCGCAGAGACGCAACATCGAGTTTGTCACGCACAAGCGCGTTCGCGAGGTCGGGTGATTGCTCACTGCGCACCACGACTTCGTGTTAGGCAGTTCCTCACGAAGAATCGACATTAACGCCGGCAGCCACTCCATTTCGTAGCCGGTCAGAAATCCGATGACGAACGAGGCTTTCGGTGGCCGCGCGGCGTGGCGGGCCGCCTCTGCGGCCGCTTCGACTTGCAGCAGCGCGATCCGCGCATGATCCAGAAACACTCGGCCCGCCGCCGTGAGCTCCACTCCGCGGGCTCCTCGAATGAGAAGGTCTGTGCCCAGTTCCTGTTCGAGACCGCGAATCTGGCGGCTCAGCGAAGGCTGTGCGACGAAAAGTCGCTTTTCGGCTGCCACCGTGAGGCTGCCCTCCTCGGCCACGGCAATGAAATAACGTAGGTGTCGGAGCTCCATAGTGGGGTGCACTTGATTTTGCCGCAATAACTCCCGGTAGGATTTCTCGGTAATTATAGTGACGGCCGGGGATTTTTCCCGATAGAACAATCACTTGCTGCTCCTGATTTTTGAGAAGCTATTGCACCCCGGCCCAGGAGCGTGCAATGAACCCATGGCAAGCCACATTTTTCGGTTTGAAGCAGATCCCGCGGGAGCTGACGGCTTTCGAGATCGAGGCGTACTTCACGTTCACGGTCGCGGAGCGGCAGGTCATCGAACAACGACGGCGACCCGCCCTGAAGCTGGGATTGGCGTTGCAGATCGGCTTTCTGCGGATGAGTGGCCGCGTCCTCGATGCCGTGCGCATCGTGCCCGCCGTTTTGTGGCGCCATCTCGGCGAGCAGTTCAATGTGGCGGCACCGGATTTGGCCTCGCTGCGGGCCATGTACGGTCGCGGTAGCACCCTCTTTGAACACCAGCAGTTGGCCTGTGAGGTGCTGGGTTTCCACTGGCTGAGCGAGGCGCAACGACGCGCGCTGTCGGGTGCCTTACGGCTGGAACTGACGCGCACCCGCGATCGGCAACAACTGCTGATCTTTGCCCGAAGCTGGCTGTACGAACATCGGCTACTCATCATGCATGAGCGGTCCATCCGCTCAACAATCGTGAAGGCGAGGCAGCAATACGAAGTCGCGCTCGCAAAAAGCATCCACGCGACGATCGATGATGACCGGCTCGAACGCTGGGGGAAGGCGTTGGTGACCCCGCGCGAGTCGGGCGTAACGCTGCAGAGTTGGTTGTGGGCGCCGCCGGCCAAACACTCGACGCGCCAGATTGAGGAACTGCTGGAACGGATCGGAACGCTGTATGATCTCGGTATCCAGCGACACTTTGCCGACGTACCCGATGACCTGTTGCGGCGCTATGCGCGGCGCCTGGCGAACCGACCGCCCTCGATTGGGGCGCGGATCAAAGAGCCGCTGCGAACCATCGAGAGCGCCTATTTTCTGCGCTATTGCTTGCTGATTGGTACCGACCGCCTGCTGCTGATGGTACGTCGACGGGTCGCCGATCTGTGGCGCCACGCGACCACGGATGCCAATCGGGTCCTGATTCACTGGGCTGACTTATACCGGGAACTACTGACGTCGGTGGCGGCGCTAGCGAGCGATACCACCGTCGCCGATACTGAAGTCCGCCACCGCCTACGATCGCTGGTGGCGGAACATCAACAGCGCAAGCCGCCGACGCGTGCACAGCTGGTGCGTGATCACCTGACCTTCGAGATTCGGCCGGTGCGCTCGCTCCTGTCGGCCCTGATGGTTCTGCCGTGGGAAGCGACACCGGGTCATCCGGTGTTGGCCGCCGTGCAACTACTCAAACCCCTCTATGAGCAGGGTGCCAGGGAGTTGCCGACCACCGTGTCGATCGATCTCGGCAGAGTGTGGCGGCCACTGTTATCCAGTGCTGATCGTGAACAAGCGTTCCGCGCGTTCGAAGTCGCCACTTTGCTGGCGCTGCGCCGGGCACTGCGTAACGGCACCGTGTGGATCGACCACAGCTTGGCGTTTCGCAGCCGCGAACGGCTGTTTATCCCCGCAGAGACATGGCAAAGGGAGCGTAATTCCTACTATCGGCGACTGTCATTGCCCAAGACCGCCGAGTCGTACCTCGAGCCACTCATTGAACGTGCCCAGGCCGGTGTGGCCGCCGTCGCCAAGGCGGTCGAGGCCGGCGAACTGCGGGTCGATGACGAGTTGCATCTGACACCCCTGGCGGCCGAGGAAGAGGACCCAGAACTGGTCAAGTTGCGCGCCGCGCTCGATCACCGGATCGGAGAAGCGCAGCTGCCGGATTTGCTGTTGGAAGTCGATGCCCAAGTGCGTTTCAGCTGGATCATGCTCGGTCGCGAACCACGTTCCGATAAGGAACTGCTGATGGTGTATGCCGGCATCTTGGCTCACGGGACCTCGATGTCGGCGGCGGAGACGGCGCGCATTATACCGCAACTCTCTGCGGCCACCGTTCGGCAGGCCATGCGCTGGGCTGGTGACGAACGACGCCTCGCGGTGGCACAGGCTGGAGGCCTTACTACTTAGCGCTATTTAGATTTCGGTGCGGCGATCGGTAGCTCCTGCGTGACCTTGATTTCCTCCATGACGAAGTATGTGTGCGTTCGACTCACTCCCGTCAACGCGGAGACATTCTTGCGGAAATCGGCGAACGCGGCCGGGTTGGTCCGATCGAGTGAAATCTCGACGAAGGCGAGCAGCCCCATCCCGAGCTTTTGCGGATTGAGCTGAGCCACATAGCGCTCGATATATCCCGCCTCCTCCAACCGGCGCACTCGTTCGAAGCACGGAGTCGGACTTAAGTGCACGCGTTTAGCCAGTTCGACATTCGAAGTCTTCCCGTCGCTCTGCAAGATCTGCAGAATTTTTCGATCGATCACATCGAGCTTGGGTTCGCGGTTCATGGTAGATAAAAATCCTTAATATTTCACCGTTAACAAAATAAAACACTGCTTAAGTCACGAATACAGCGGATTATTCTCTACTTTCAATGGCAAATTCACCATCTATTTATTGCCGTCGGGATGAGTATGAACGCACTAGTCGATGAAATGCCTGAACCACGCGTCCTCGAGACCGTGGAATCGCTGCGTCAATTGCCGAGAGATCGCGCGCTGGTACCGGAACAGGAAGCCATCGCCCGTCTGTTGCATTGCTTGGAACTCACGGGCGGCGCTCGCCACCGCGCGGTGACAAGGGCCATGGCGCTGGTGGAGGGTGCACGGGCACATCGCGACGAACGCCCTTTTCTGGACGCCTTTTTGCAACAATTCGGGCTGTCGAACCAGGAAGGCATTGCACTCATGTGCATTGCTGAGGCACTGCTGCGCGTTCCCGACGACGCGACTGCCGATCGATTGATTGCCGAGCAACTCGCCACCGGCGATTGGTCTTCTCACGCCGGCCGCTCCGAGTCCTTGTTCGTCAATGCCTCCACCTGGGGACTGATGCTCACCGGAAGGATTCTCCAACTCGACTCGGCGATCCAATCCGATGCCGGCGGATGGTTTCGCAGACTCGCCCACAAGGCGGGGGAGCCGTTGGTCCGTCACGCCGTGCGCCGTGCCATGCGCATTATTGGCGGGGAGTTCGTGGCCGGGCGCACCATCGAACAGGCACTGGCGCGTAGTGCACAAGAACCAGATATGGGGCTTTGTTCGTTCGACATGCTGGGTGAGGGTGCGCGAACCCTCAAAGACGCTGCGCGTTATCTGGCATTGTACAATCATGCAATCGATGTGATCGGAGCCGCGGCCGGAGGACGCGCTCCGCACGAAACATCCGGTATTTCCATTAAGCTCTCGGCCCTCGAGCCGCGCTACACCCAGCTGCGTCGGGAGCGAGTGATCCAGCGTTTGGTGCCGCGGGTCATTGAGCTGGCGCGCCGCGCTGCCAAGCTCGGCATCCAGCTCACGATCGACGCTGAAGAAGCCGATCGGCTGGACCTGTCGTTGGAGGTCATTGAAGCCCTCGCACGGGATCCGGTGACTCAAGCCTGGTCGGGCCTGGGACTCGCCGTGCAAGCCTACAGCAAACGCGCGCTGGACGTGATCGATTGGGTGGCGGCGACCGCTCGGCTTCGCAGCCGACGCATGACGGTGCGATTGGTGAAAGGGGCCTATTGGGACAGCGAAATCAAGCGCAGTCAGGAACGCGGACTCGACAACTATCCCGTTTATACGCGCAAGGTCACGACGGACGTCTCGTACCTGGCGTGTGCCGACAATCTGTTTCGACATGCGGACCTGATCTATCCGCAGTTCGCCACCCACAATGCACACAGCATTGCCTCAATCCTGGAACTCGCTCCCCGGGGTGCTTCTTATGAATTCCAGCGTCTGCACGGCATGGGCCGCCCTCTGTATGCGGAGGCCGCACGGCAAATCCCCCATTTTCCAAGAATTCGCGTCTACGCACCGGTGGGCGAGCATAGAGACTTGCTGGCCTACTTAGTGCGCCGGCTATTGGAAAACGGCGCAAACACCTCCTTCGTCAATCGCTTCATGGACGAGCAAGTACCGGTGGCCGACATTGTTCGCGACCCGATCTCCGAAGTGGAACACCTGTCAGGCGCGGCGCATCCGCGATTGATGAATCCCATCGCGTTGTATGGTGATCGCCGCAACTCCGAAGGGCCCGACCTGGGCAACGCGCAGGTACTGGAAACGCTGCAAACAGGGCTCTCGGATCTGCGCACTACGTCGTATGTTGCCGGCCCCATCATCAACGGAACGCACCGCCCAGGTCAGGCGCGGCCGGTCACCAATCCCGCCGACCGCCGCGATGTGGTGGGCGCGTCGCACGATGCGACGGCAGATGACATCGTCGCAGCGTTCGACGTCAGCGCCCACGCACAACCGGCTTGGAATGCTCGAGGCGGCGCGGTACGTGCGGACTGCCTCGAGCGGGCCGCAGATTTGCTCGAGTTGCGTCGCCTCCATTTCTACCACTTGTTGGTGCGTGAGGCGGGCAAGACGATTCCGGACGCCATCGCGGAGGTTCGCGAGGCGGTGGACTTCTGTCGCTACTACGCGGTGCGCGCCCGCGAACAATTCGGGTCACCCCGGCGTCTCGAGGGCCCGACGGGCGAGTCAAACGAGCTGTCCCTGCAGGGTCGCGGTGTGTTCGCCTGCATCAGCCCCTGGAACTTCCCGCTCGCCATTTTCGCAGGGCAAGTGACCGCCGCACAAAGCGGGCGTGCCGCCCTCGGCCTTGCACTTGACTCCGGCTCCCGGCCGGCTCTTTGGGCAAGTCGCCTTTGCACATCCAGCGCTCGCCGGAGTCGCCATAACGGGATCGATGGCCACTGCGCTGACCATCAATCGCAGCCTCGCTGCGCGGACCGGCGCCATCGTGTCTCTCATTGCCGAAACCGGCGGCTTGAACGCAATGATCGTCGACTCGACCGCGCTGCCGGAGCAAGTCGTCGATGACGTGATAAGTTCCGCTTTCATGAGCGCCGGGCAGCGTTGCTCCGCGCTGCGCCTGCTGTTCCTGCAGGAAGACATCGCCGACAATGTCATCGAAATGATCGTCGGTGCCATGGACGAGCTGACCATCGGCAATCCGGCCGCATGGCACACCGACGTGGGCCCCGTTATCAGCACTGCGGCGGCCGACAACCTCAGCGCGCACCTGCTCAAGATGCAAAACGAAGCCAAATACATTACCGGCCGTCGCCTCGATGAGTCGCACGCCCACGGTAGCTTCTTTCCCCCGCAGCTCATCGAGTTGCGCAGCGCCGATCAACTGGCGCAAGAGGAGTTCGGACCCATCCTGCACATCGTACGCTATCGGTCCCCCGACATCGATCAGGTGTTGCGGTCTATTCGCGGCAGCGGCTTTGGCCTGACCTTAGGCGTTCAGACACGCCTGGAATCCTTCTGGCGACACGTGTTCGAGAACACTCCTGCGGGCAACACATACATCAATCGAAACATGATCGGCGCTGTCGTCGGCGTGCAGCCGTTCGGAGGTACCGGCCTATCCGGCACCGGCCCGAAGGCCGGCGGTCCCCACTACCTGGCGCGCTTCGCCACTGAGCGCACGCTCACGGTCAATACCACCGCGACGGGCGGCAACACAGCGTTGCTGAATCTCGGTACTTGATCGCCCCGCCACTATCGCGCCGCTGGGCTACTCGAGCTATGCAAGCCAAAAATCACCGAACTCATTAGGCGACAACTAGCACTGACGCCTCACGCAACGACACATCGGAAACGTTTCCCTGCTCGCCACGAACGGAACATAGTCGGCCTCCTCCTGTGAGGGATCCAACGGCCGCGTGAGGATGCTCCGTTCAGGTAGTTTCACCGTATCGATGATCCTGCCGCCTTGAATAACCGTCTCGATCGTCCGGTAGTTCTCGGCGGCCTGCAACGGATTCTTCCCGAGGATGCGCAGGTCGGCCACTTTGCCGGGCTCCAACGTACCCAACCGGTCGCCCTTGCCGTAGGCAGCCGCGATATTGCTCGTTGCCGCCTTGAGCATGGCCAGCGGCGCGCAACCCTTCTCTTCCATTGCCTTGAACCATGAGAAATGGCCCATATCGAGATCTACGAGACTGTCATCACCGGGCGATGCCCACGTGCGCAGCGCCGCCGGAAATCTTCCGGGCGGAATGATCGAGCTATCGGTGGCGAGCAATAGCGGCGCACCCGAGCGGATCAGACTCCGCGTGTTCGCGTCAGAGGCGCTCCAGACTGCCCGTTCGGCATCCGACACGTGCGCCAGAATCCACTCCAACCGATGCTGCGTAAAGGGAAACACCACGGCGCCCACTCCTCGCTCGGCCATGAGGTCCAGCGTCGGCAGCGGTATGGCAACTGGACCCGTTGGCGTGCTGGATCAGGTCGCAACCAGCCTCGACAGCGATCCTCAGGCCCTCGACAGTCATGGTGTGAGCCTGTGCCGTGATGCCGTGCGAATGGGCCTCCGCCACGATGGCCGCCTGGACGGCGGGCGAAAACGCCAGAAACGCCCCCGGAATGCCATGCTCGTTGGAAGCGTACTTGACGAAATCGATTCCCTTGCCGATGTACTTGCCGACTTCCCGAGCCACCTGGTCCGGCGGCAGAAACATCAGGTGCCGGCCAACATTCTCGACCCAGATGGAATTGATGTGCCTCACGAAGGCGCCGCTGGCCACTTCACACCATGATCCTGCTGACTTACTGCGCGGGGTTGAGAGTCGGCGAGCTCGCGCACTTGACGCTTGCTGACGTGGATCTCACAAACGATGTCATCGAGATCCGTGGCACGAAGTTCTTCAAGTCAAGGCTCCTACCTCTTGCCCCCGGTGTCAGCGCCGCCTTGACGAACTATCTCGCGGCACGCAGAAAGATCGGGGGGTCGATCGAGCCGACGAGTGGCTTACTTTGGAGGGAGCCGCGTGGCGGTGCCTACTCCTGTGGGGGAATCCGTAATCTCATCACGGCGGCCCTGCGACGGGCTGGGCTGAAGCCGGTCAGGGGCAAGGTCGGCCCACGAATCCACGACCTGCGCCATGCGATGGTGTGCAACCGCATGGAAGCGTGGTACCGCGATGGCATCAATCCGCAATCCCGGCTGCCGTACTCGCCACTTACCTTGGCCACAAGGATATCAACTCGACGCTTGTCTACCTGACCATCACGCAACAACTGATGCAACACGCCAGTGAGCGGTTCCGCGCGAGCGGCGTCGCCGCATTGCGCTCAGAGGGAGAACGGTCATGAAGGCAGCAACACTGGCTTACTGGTTGCATGCGTTCTTCCATGAATGGTTGGCGCAGCAACGAAACCTATCCCACCACACGGTCATATCCTATCGGGATACGTGGCGGCTCTTGCTGCGGTTCGTCGCCGGCCGAAAACGGCGCTCTGTCAGCGACCTGGTCATCGAAGACCTGACGGCCGAGGAGGTGCTGGCGTTCCTTTCGCATAGCGAGCAAGAGCGAAAGATCTCGATCGGAACGCGTAACTGCCGCCTGGCGGCACTACGCAGCTTCTTCCGGTTCGTCGCTGAGCGCGAGCCCTCGGCGGTCGCTCAGTGCGCCGAGGTACTGCGCATCCCGACGAAGAAGGCGCCGACGGCGGAAGTTAACTACCTCGATACGGAGGAGATCACGGCGATCCTGCGGCAACCCGATCGATCTACCCCGGAGGGACAACGCGATCATGCGCTGCTCGCGTTGCTCTACAACACGGGAGCCAGAATCCAGGAAGCGCTGGATCTATGTCCGCGGTCCATCCGCTTCCGCTCGCCTGCGCAAGTCACACTGTTCGGCAAAGGTCGGAAAGAGCGAATCTGCCCGCTGTGGCCCGAAACGGTGGATCTGCTCACCGCGTTGCTTAAGCGGCAGCCTAGGCCCGACGATCAACCGATCTTTGTAAATCGCTACGGCGAACCCATGGGTGCCGCCGGTGTGCGCTTCAAACTCGCGCACTACGTGCGACGTGCGGCTCAGCGCCTGCCGACACTAGCTCGAAAACACGTGACTCCACATACCTTCAGACACTCAATGGGAGTTGCCATGGTCGCTGCGGGCATTGACGTCACGGTAATCCGCAGTCTCCTTGGGCATGTGAACTTGGACACGACCAACCGCTATGCGCGTGCGAATGTTGAAACCAAACGTCAAGCGCTAACGAAAGTCGATCCGTCAACGAGACCATGCAAGCCACCGCGCTGGAGGCGAGATCCGGACCTGCTGACCTGGCTCAACTCGCTGTAGCGTTCCGTGGCCAAATAATGTGAAGGTCGCGCGACCTGTTCCCCGGAGAATATCGGCGAGCGGGCCGCGTCCTTCGCATTACAGGGTCCTTCTGATTACCAAAAGTGCTCCACCTCGACAACGCAACCGAGTTTCACAGCGAAGCGTTACGACGAGGTTGTGAGCGGTATGGCATTGGTCTCGAGTATAGGCCTCCGGGTCAAACCCACACCGGTGGCCACATCGAGAGATACCTCGGTACGCTGATGCGCCAGATTCATGGTGTGCCCGGGACGACGATGTCAAATGTTAAGGCGCGTGGCCGCTACAAGAGCGAAAAATATGCAGCCCTTACCATTCGCGAGCTCGATACCTGGCTCACCCTGGAGATTGCCGGGAAGTACCATCAGAGTGTCCACCGCGGCATCCAAATGACACCATCATCTGCATGGTCTAAGGCCCTCGGCAAACGGGCGATTCCAGGACCGCAGAATCCGGAGCGCTTCTATTTAGACTTCTTGCCTATTATCCGCAGGAGGATTGGCCGCGGCGGATTTCAGCTCTTTCATATTCGATACTGGGACCCTCTTCTTGGGCGGCTTTTCCCTGAATCACAGAAGACTTTCGTTCGCTTCGACCCTAGAAACCTCGCAAGGGTCTGGGTTCCCATTCCCGGGTCGATCGGAGTACCTGGCGGTCCCTTATGCTGACCTCCGCCGGCCCCCTATCAGCCGCTATGAGCAGGAAGCCGCCATGCGAGACATACAAGCGAGCGGACGACGTACCGCCAACGAGGACGCGATTTTCTCAACAGTTGAATTGCAGCGCAAATTAATTGATCGGGCCAAATCAAATACGAGAGCCCGTCGATTACGCGCGCGCCGACCCGCTTCCTTAGCGGCTTCACCGATGCTCTCTTCTTCGCCAGAGTCCACAATTGACTACTCAAAGCCCGCCGTTCCATATCCTGGGGAAACATGGTCAAGCTAGATCACGCAAGGACGCATAAGCCACTCAGGACGAAGTCCCCGGGGGCTGACCAAGATCTAACCCGCGATCTGTGGGCTGATCGCTGGATAGGCTATCCACGGGCCAACCGGATACTCAACCGCCTAGACGATCTACTGATCTTGCCGGCGCGCGTTCGCATGCAGAATGTTCTGATCCACGGAGGCAGCGGCGCCGGCAAAAGCATGATCATGGAGAAGTTCCTCCGCAATCACTCCGTCGATTCCGGCCGACATGGCGCAATTCGATCTATCGTCAGCATGCAAATGCCGCCGCTACCGACGCTTCGTAGCTTTTTCTCGGAGGTCCTCAGAGCATTGGACTGCACGGTTATTATCGGGTCAAGAATCTCGGAACTCGAGCACGATGCGTTGCGCCAACTACAGAAGGCGCAACCGCGAATAATCGCGATCGACGAAATTCATCATCTTCTCGCCTGCACGCCGCGCGAGCAGCGTGTCGCCTTGAATGTTCTTAAGTTTTTATCAAATGAACTACGAGTGTCCCTAGTCGCACTCGGCACAGGAGAAGCCCTTCATGTCATGCGGACCGACCTCCAAATAGCGAGCCGCTTCGAGTCATGCGCCCTACTCCCTTGGTCCGCCAACGAGGAGCTACGAAGCTTCATCGCCGGCTTCAGCCAGCAAATGAGCATGGACGTTGCCGAAATCCTGAGCGGCCCCATCGGAATCAATGATATTCTCGAATTGACAAACGGCGTGACCGGGCGGATTGTGGAAGTGCTCCGGCTAACCACCAAGACCGCAATCCGAAAGGGTTCGCGTGTGGTAAGCATTGACGACCTGCAGGAGGCAGGCAAAGAGTTCGCCGCGGACCTTGGATCTGAGCGCAATGTCAGCCATTGATGGCCATTTCATTAATTTGTGTCCGTGACAGAAACTATTGAACGAGTTGGCCAGCAATAACGGAAGCTCACAGGCGCTCCACGAATCAGCCGCTGGGAACGTCCGGCATTGCGCCACGCGTAAATCGTAAATCGCCATCCCGGCCGACTTGTACGCGGTGGTGCGAGTCACATCAATCGCACGATCTCCCGCTACACATTCCGCGATCGAAAAGACATCACTCGCGCCTAACAACCCTTTACTGCACGGATTGATGACGTCGCCCACTTCGTGGCGAGCGTGCTCTGAATCCACGGCAAGGCACCCGGCAAGCGCGTAAACCGAGTCCGGCAACTCTTGCATGCCGGGCTTGAACGATCCTACGCTGATGAAGTGTTTGCCTTTCAATAAGGTGGGCTCATCCGGCAAGACGGGTTCCGCGGACGTCGTAGCTGCAATCACGAGGCTCGTACGTTCAAGCAGCTCGCGCGCGTCGGCGCATGGCACGAGCTCGACATCGGGAGCATGGCGAGCGACGGTCTCCGAAAACTTCTCGAAACTCTCCCGTGAGCGGTAAACGCAGAAGACCTCGCGTATCGGCCGCAACGCGCACGCGACAATCACCTGCCACGCGCCCTGCACTCCGCAACCGACAATGCCCATTGAAGAGGTGGTCGTCGGGGTCATGTATTTCACACCCAGGCCGCCGACCGCCCCGGTGCGTTGGGCGGTGAGCGCCCCGGCATCCATGATCGCCACTGGCGCGCCGGTTTCGCCGTCGTTGAGAATCATGAGCCCGCTCGTGACCGGCAGGCCTTTGGGAGCGTTGCCGGGAACGACGCACACCATCTTCATGCCAATACCACCCGCGGCAACCGCGGGCATCGTCAATAAAGTGTTGCCGCCCCAATCCAGATGACCCCGCTGGGGGACAATTGCGCCGCCGCCATGCAGGTCGCGAGCGGCCTCCTCCACGGCAACCACCAGCTCCAACGGCGACAGCAGGCCCATGAGTTCGGAACGCGACAGGACGAGCAGCGCCGCCATCCGCTAATTCACCGCCATCTGTCCGGGCGCGGGCAGCGCGAGGTGGCCCTCGTGCGAGAAGTAGGTTTTTACCAGCTGCAGCCATTCCGTCAGCAGCTCATGGAAGTAATCGGGCCGGTTCCACAACACCGTCTGCATTCCCATGCCGCGCAGTAGAGACATGGTCAGGTTCAGGATGAGCATTAGGCGCTTGTCCGGGAACGCGCTGCCTCGGCTCAACAGGTACCAGCAATCGTCGATGCTCTGGTGAAACTTGTCCGTGATCGCGGAGGCTCGCAGGCGCAGCTTCGCGTCGGAGCGTGCGGCCACCACCAACTCCAGCGTCACCATGTAGAGCTCCGCGGAATAGTACTTATGCCACAGGTACTGGAACAGCTCCTCGGGCTGTTCCTGCCGTTCGCGGATCTTGTTCGTGTGCTCGCGCAGGTCTTTCACCAACTCGGCCAACATGTAGTCCATCGCCGCTTCGACGAGATCGAGCTTCTTGGGGAAATGATGCCCTTGCGCGCCACGCGACAGCTTGGCACGGGCCACGATCTCGTTCATGGTCGCGCCGTGGTAACCGAGTTCGGCGATGCAGCTCAGTGCCGCGCGGATCAGCCGCTCCCGGGTATGCTGACTACGATCGGATGCAATCGATGGAGCGATCTCGCTGCCGGTCTTGCGGCGGGGACGCAGGCGTTTGCCTTTCGCTGGCATCGGTGACCTCCTCGGACTAGAATTCGCCCTCATGATACTCGGATGAGTCCGGCCGGAATATACGGCCTCGACAGTCTATCCGGACTGTTTCTGGCAATGAGTCAAATCCGGCGGGGCCCAGCAGCAGCACCGGAATGACGCCGTAACCCATTTCGGCGGCTACCAGCGCTCCCAGAGTCAGGATGGCATCTCGGTGGCCGAGGATGATGGCGGCGGGTGCGGTGTGATTGGCCGCGAGTTGCAGGAGAACCGAGCTGCCGGAACTCGAGCCGATGGAGCACGCCATGACGAGGATTCGCCCGGCCAACGATTGTCCCCGCAGTGGATGGTCTGCCGCGATGATTCTTCCGGACAGCGGATGCACGCCACCCCAGAAGCTGAGCGGTGGATCACATTTCATCACGACACCGGCGGCGGTTCCGGGCACCAGTGCCTGGGCGGCGGCAACTAACTCCATGCCTTCTCATCCCGTACCAGCTTGCCGGCGACCGCGGTCTCGACGCATTCCGCGAGGCTGCCGAAAACCACCTCGAAACCAATGTTGGGACGCGCATAGTG
>WNFN01212580.1_pt1 | contig 13885 bp, 14 predicted proteins | sample 5400161 | NCBI WGS metagenome assembly WNFN01 (sample SAMN13153353, study PRJNA577476) | soil metagenome | isolation source: 80 cm saprolite on Douglas fir-dominated hillslope | place: USA:California | collected 2013-09-17
CAGCCCCCGGCGCAGCCCCAGCCCTCGCCAAAGTTCCAGCCCCGGTCCCGGCCTCCGACCGGCTTGCAGCCCCCGGGTAGCTCCGGGCTTCCGGCCGCGCATCAGCGTCCCGCACAGCACAAGCCCCCCGAGGCCCGGCGCCGGGAACGTAGCCGCTGGTACTTGCTGCTGCCAGTGGCCGTAGTGATCCCGCTGCTGACCCCGCTGTACAACCGGACCTCGCCAGAGCTGGGGGGCCTGCCGTTCTTCTACTGGTTTCAGATGGCGCTCGTCGTCATGGGTGCGTCGGTGACCGGCATCGTCCAGTTGGCCACCAGGCGGCGGCGGCCATGAACGCGGCGGGGATCCGGAGCGAGGCGGCGGCGCTGAACCTGCCGACCCGTCACGGCGCTGAGCTCTTGGTCTTTGCGGCGATGTTCGTGCTGGTCATTGTGCTCGGGTTCGCCGCGTCACGCTGGCGGCGGCCGGACAACGCACTGCTAGAACGGTGGGGCCTTGAGGACTGGGGCCTAGGCGGACGGGCCTTCGGCAACCCAATGCAGTTCTTCCTGCTCGGTGGCGACCTCTATACCGCCTACAGCTTCATCGCCGTGCCCGCGCTGGTCTACGGACTCGGTGCCGCCGGGTTCTACGCCGTGGCCTTCGCGGTGATCGCCTACCCGCTGGTCTTTCTCACCGTGCCCAGGCTGTGGTCGGTCGCGCACTCGCACGGTTTCGTTAGCTATGCCGAGTTCGTACGCGCACGATTCGGGTCACGGACGCTGTCCGCGCTGGTCGCGGTCACCGCGATCGTGGCCACCCTCCCCTATATCGCGCTCCAGCTCATCGGCCTGCGGGTGGTGTTCGAGACGTTAGGCATCGGCGGTGACCTGCCGCTGACCCTCGCCTTCGGCGTGCTGGCTTTCTTCACGTTCAGCTCCGGGCTCCGCGCCCCCGCCCTGCTGTCCATCCTCAAGGACATCCTGCTGGTGGTGCTGGTCGTGGTGCTGCTGGTGTGGTTCACCGTGCCCCTAGGCGGCTGGCAGCACATCTTCGGCGTCGCCACCGCCTCGTTCGCCCACCGGCCGGTCGGCGAGGGCAGCACCCTGCTGCCACCCGGCACCCATCTCAGCTACGTGTCCCTGGCACTGGGGTCCGCGCTGGGGAACTTCCTCTACCCGCACACGCTGACCGGCACCCTGGCCGCGCGGAACCGGTCCACCGTCCGGACCGGCCTGTCGACGCTGCCCGCTTACACCCTCCTGCTGGGCTTCTTCGGGCTGCTCGGGTTCGCCGCGATCGCGGCCGGTACCAGGCCTGCCGGGGGTGACGTCACCACGATCCTCCCCCAACTCCTGCAGACCTCGCTGAACGGCTGGGGCGCCGGCCTTGCCTTCGCCGCGCTAGCCATCAGTGCCCTGGTGCCGGCATCGATCATGTCGATCGGGGCGGCCAACCTGTTCACGCGGGGGATCTACCGCGAGTTCATCCGGCCGACCGCCAGCCCGCGCATGGAAACACAGGTCAGCCGCATCGCCTCGCTGCTGGTAAAGCTGGGCGCCCTCGCGGTGGTGCTTCTGCTCACCCCGCAGTTCGCCATCGACCTGCAGCTCACCGGCGGTGTCCTCATCCTGCAGATCCTCCCGGCGGCCGCCATCGGTCTGCACACAAACTGGTTCCATCGGTGGGCCCTCATCGCTGGCGCCGTCGCTGGGCTGGCCAGCGGCATCCTCATGCTCTTCCAGATTCCGAGCCTCGGGCCTGGCGGCGTGATCACCAGCGCGCACTTCGGCGGGGATTCCTGGCCGCTGACGCACTTGGGCTTGCATACCGGCGTCACGCTCTACGTCGGCCTGCTGGCGCTGGGGGTGAACCTGACCGTGACCGTTGCCGGCACGGTCATCTGCCGCAGGTTCGGCATTCGGGAGGGCCTGGATATCACTAGTGCCGCGGACTACCTGGCCGACGAGGGCGACCCCACCATCCGCCGGATGGCCGAGCTGATCGACCACCCACAGCGCTACCAGGCCAAGCATGCCCGCTGAGCCCTACACGGGCGGCCCGGGCGCGAGGCGTGCAGCGCCATCGGCTCACACCCGGTTGCGGGCACGGGCGGTGGTAGCCGAGCGCAGATCAGGCCGTTGGGCGCGCCGCCGCAGGCCGGGCGACCGCGCGGCTATCCGGTGGCTTGGCGCGCTTTGGCCTGTTCTGCCTCCTGGGCTCTGAGCCGGGACCGGACCTGGTCTGCCTCAGGCACGCCGAGCTGGGTGTAGATGGTGAGTGCCTGCTGCCAGCCGCCAGCGCTTCACGATGGAGGTTCGAGTCCTCCCGGGAGCACGTGCAGCCGGTCCTTGACGGGTCCGCCGCCGGGGTAGGCGATATCCAATTGCAGTGCGTTCGTAATGAGTCAGATCGCGTTGATCGCCGTCGGCGCTCGCTCCGCCCGGGCCAGGGCTCGCAGCAACGCTGCCTGGCCGTGGCGTCGGGCGGCGAGGCGGGCCAGCAGCACGAGCACGGGGTCGAAGGCGGCGTCCGGGAGCTCTGGTGGGGCGAGCCCCACGCTGACCGCGAGATCGTCTATATGCACGGCGAGTTCCATCGTCCGCGTGGTGAGGAAGTCGTCGAGACTCAGCGCCCAGCCAGTCCACGGCAGGAACACGGCCTGTCCGCCGTAAACGCCCGCCAGCTTCGTCTGCTGCTCAGCGAGCGCGGCGCGGGCGCGCTCCTGCAACGACTGCGTCCCCCCTGACGCGATGGCCTCGCCCCTGGCCCGAATGCTGGCGTTGGCCTCCCCGTCGAGTGGCGCGCCGATCCACACGGCGCGCGCGTAGTGCTCCAGCAGCGGAATCGGCGCATGGTCGGTAGCGGGCGCCTCTAGGGCGGAGCCGACGCTGAAGATCTGGAACGCGAGGTGGCCGGCCAGGCCGCCGACCGTCATCTTCGGCAGCGCGCTGGGCTGCTCCCACGCCGCAGCGACTTCCGGCTGCTGCAACAGCGCTACGGCCTGACCTGCGGCGCCCAGGTACGCGTCCACGGCACTCATGAGATCCTCCATATCTGGATTTCCCGACATTACCGGCACCGGGGCGGCCCCGGATCGCCGTCGGCTTCCCTTGACCTTCACAACGGCCTGTAGCTCATCCGGATAGAGCGCCGCTTTGACACGGCGGAGGCAGCAGGTTCGACGCCTGCCCGGCCGACCGGTGCCTGGACCCAGGAAGCGAGGGACCCGGCTGTGACCCGGGTATGAGCGGGGCGGTACCGTCACGCACCCTACGGGCGAGCTGATCATGTCGCGAGAACATCCAGGTGGCGCACCTCCCTGGCAGCGGACTCTGCCGCCGAGCGTCCGAAGCTCGGTTGTCCCAGTTCGACTCTGGTGACCTTCCGGCGGCTGGCCGCGGACGTCGCTACCTCGACGCGCTCGACCGGATTGCCCGCGCCGAGAAGGCCGGGCCCCGGTCCAGGCAGCCCTGGGACTACCGTGACCTGGGCTACGTCCGCAGCAGGCGCACCAGTGACCTCGCGACGTGGCACGAGATGCTGCTGGAGCGGCTGTCCGGGTCTGAGGCGGAGGATCGGCTCGACCGGCTGGCTTGGCACCCCGCGCTCGGCGGTTCCGAGCTCACCTTCGTGCAGGCTCGCCTCGCAGAGCTGCGAGGCGACCTCAAGGGCGCCCGCAAGCTGGTGCCAGAACGCTAGAGCCTGCGGGGAACCCTCCCAGCGCTGCGCGGCCGCACCCCGCGCCAGGCCGCGGCCCGGGACAAGGAACGGCCGCTGGTCGAGGCACTGTTGCGCCAGTTCGAGTACGAGGCCGACCTGCTGGCCGCCGAGGGAGAGTCAGGCGTCGACACCGGCCGGCTGCGCCGGGAACTCGACATGGACAGCGGCCTGGGGGAGTGAGCGGTCCGCGCAGTGGGCAGGCTCCGAGACCTCCTGTCGCATGACAGGCGCTGCTTATCGCAGCGGGCGCTGGGGCAGCCCAGCGGATGCTGGGTGAGCAACGGGTTGCCTACCGCAGAAGGGAGCGCGGAATGTCACCGATCGGGCAGGTCGACGCGATCACCCTGGACTGTCCCGACCCGCAGTCACTGGCCAGCTTCTACCGGGCCGTCACCGGCTGGAAGACCGCCTTCGACACGTATGAGTATGTATATCTGGCCGGCGAGGGCTCATTCCAGCTTGGGTTCCAGCGGGTCGAAGGCCAGAAGGCAGCAGCCTGGCCGAGCCGTGCCGCCCAGGCGCATCTCGGCCTGAGCGTCCCCGACCTCGACTCGGCCGAGGCGCAACTGCTCGGCCTCGGTGCCCTCAGAGCCGATCCCCAGCCGAACGAGCAGATCATGCGGGTGCTTGTCGACCCGGCCGGGCACCCGTTCTACGTCTATGTCCGGCCGTGATCGCGGTCCCGCCATCACGGCCCGGCCCGCGGTGCCGTTAACTGATCATTTCCTAGGCCGTCTGCCTCCCGCCGGTCAGTTGATCCGCGACGAACAACAGCAGGTCGGTGAGGCCGAAGCTCGTACCGTCGCGGCTGGGCAACGTTGGCGTCCAGGACGGGTCCGCGGTCAGGTAGGAGTCGGGGTCGGCACGGAGCAACCCGACGAGTACCTCGGCGACGAGACGGCCGCCGACCGGGCCGAGCTGACTCCCGGCGCCGTGTGCCTGGGCTTCCTTGAGGATGTAGAACCATAGCGGGGTCCCCTCGGCCCAGCCTGGACCGACCTGGCTGGCGGCGAGCGGCGCGATCCCGAGGGCGGCGGCGACGGATTCCCCTGACGGCAGGCTGGTGGCCGTCCCCCGTAGCAGGTCGCGCACCGCGAGCGAGCGGTAGGCATCGACATCGACGTCGCCGGTGACTTGGCGGGGCAGGCGGATCAGGCTCGCGGGCAGCGTGCCGTCCATGCGCTTGGCCCGCTGGGCTGGGGCGTGGCCGGGCAGGTCGAAGAGCTGGCCGAGGTCCACGCGGTGCTCGGGCGTGATCGGACCGAAGCCGACTAGATCCGGGAAGAGAGGAAGCCCGGGTCCGCCAGGCTGTAGCTGGTAGGTGTGCCGGATCTGGCTGTGCCCGTATCGGTACGCGGCGTCGGCGAACTCCAGCGGCAGGTACGCCTCGCCGAGCGGCGGGCTGAAGAAGCGCCCGCCGTGTGCGAGTACCTCGCTGGCCAGCTGCGCGCCGACGAGGCGGGGCAAGAAGTCGTGCGCGATGATCCACTGGTAGTGCCTGGTCAGCGCCCGCCTGGCGTCATCGAACAGCTCAGCCTCGGGCTCACCGTCGGCCCGCAGGTGGTCGACGAGCCCGTTGTGACTGCGCAGCAGCGCCAAGTGCAGGTGAGCGGCGAAGATATGAGAATCGTTGCGCGGGTCGCCGATCAGGGCGATGCCCTGGCTGTTGCGGGGCAGGTCTAGCCCGTAAGCGCCGGTCAGCAGCTTGGGCGGGTCATGGCGGTCGTAGAGGTACGGGGCGCCGACCGGGCCGTCGCCGTAGACCATCTCGAGGTTCAGCTTCGGTGAGCGGGCGTTGCGCAGTGCGGCCAGGTCGGCGCGCGGCCTAACCGGGGAACGGTCGGCGGTTATATCGTGCGCGATCAACTGCCCGAAGAATGGCCACCCGGCCGCGCCGGCCGCGTCGTCACCGCGACCGGCCGGCACCTCCAGCGCGGCGCCCGCGTCGCACACCCCGCCCGGCTCGCCTGCTGCCTCCAAGGCTGGGATGTCGCAGGTCAGTGAGGGCAGGTCGGGGAACATGCGCCCGTAGCGGGCGCCGCAGGCCGGGGCGTCCACGGTGCGCGAGGGCGCCAGGCAGTGGTCGCGTCCCGCGCGGTGCATCGCGTACCCGGTTGCGGCTTACCAGCCAGGTCCTCGGAACTTGTCTTGTGACCCAGCCACTACCCACGTGCACTCGGTGACGAAACAGTTACTTTCAGTTTCCTTCATGCGCGGGAAGCTGTGACAGGGATCTGGACGGCGATCTCCCCGCTGAGCTCGGCCCCTCCGGACAGGCGGAGATCGTCCCCGCTCCAGAACCGGCCGGCGTCATACCAGTTCGGCCGCCGCCCGCCGGCGAGCAGGCCCATGTCCTGATAGGTGACGGCGACGATCTCCGCGCAGTAGGCGGTTTCCAGGTCGGCGTCCCGGTCGCCCCGGTCGCCCCGGTCGCCCCGGCGTAGCGGCGGCACCCGCCCGCGCAGCCACCGGGAGGAGAGCCGCGCCGCGGACGGAAACGGCGTGCCATCCAGCCGCGCGATGGTGCGCAGCAGCGCATCTTCCATCTCGCGGGTCGGCGGTGGCTCGAGCTGGCGCAGCCACGCCCGCTGCCCGTACCTCGTGGCCCACACCGTGACGGCCGCGCGCAGGTCGTGCAGCTGCGCACCGCGGTGCCGGCTGCCCGACCACACGTCAGGCAGCGACCGGCCCAGCTCGGCATGCCACATCAGCGCGGGCAGGTCGTCGAGGACGACGGACATGCCGACGTGGTTGACCGGGCTGTTCGTCGTCAGCTGGATGGCCCGGTCGGCCGCGGTGTGCCCGCGAAACAGCCACAGGTCGCCCGTGCGGGTCAGATCGAGAGCCTCGTCCATGCCGATGCGCGCGCCAGGCACAGTCGTAGCCTAGGCACATGCGCTGGTGGAAGATACTCGGCCTGGCCGCGTTCGCAGGCGTCGCCGCCACCGGGGTAGTGATCGCACGCTCAGAGCGCCGCCGCCGCGCCTACACCCCGGAGGAGATCCGGGCCCGGCTGCACGCCCGGCTCGCCGAGGCATCCGAGACCCCGCCGGCGGCACCCGGCAACTCCGCGTCATGACGCCGCAGGACGGCGCCGCGGCTCGCCCGTCACCGAACCAGGGATCGGAACGGAGCCGGGGGCACGGCGCCCCCGGCTCCCAGCATCAGGCGAGTGAGCTAGGTGACGACGATGCCTGCGGGCGCGGCGCCCGCGGGCAGCGAGGTCGGGGAGCCAGCCAGCTCGGTCAGGTCGCCGCCGCTGACGGTGAACGCGCCCACGGCGCCGATCCTGCTCTCGTCGACGAACAGGGTGCGGCCGCCGGGGCTCAGCCGGGCGTCGACGGCGCCGACGCCACCGGTGGCGCCGACCGGCGTGCTGCCGAGCAGCGTCAGCGTGCCGCCAGGGGCGATCGAGTAGCGGGAGATCGAGCCTGATCCGGTGTTCACGGTGAACAGGAACCGGCCATCAGGGGCGATCTCCACCCAGCATGGCGCCGTCTGCAGATCCGCGAACGGGGAGGACCCGATGGACGACAGCGTCCCGTTGCCGGAGTCGCTGAACGCCGACACCGTGCCGAGGATGCCGCCGTTATGGGCGTTGGACACGAACAGCTGACTCGGGTTCGTCGGGCGGAACTCGCTGCCGAACGGGCCAAGGCCCTGCGCGGCGAACGGCGATCCCGGGGCAGCGGTCAGGAGCCCGTCCTCGCCGACGGTGAAGCTGTCGATCTGGGAGGTCCCGACGCGGGTCCCGACGAGCTTGCGGCCATCCCCGTTGAACAGCACATCCCCTGGCTGCGAGCCGCTGGGCAGCGCGACGGTCGAGCCGGCGATCGGCTGCAGGCGGCCGTCGTTGCGGAGCCGGAACCCGTTGTAGTTGCTGCCGCCGTTACCGGAGTTGGCCACGTACACCAGCTCGTCGTGGATCGCGACGCTGACCGGCAGCACGCCGCCGGAGGACACAACGCCATTGCGGGTGAGCCCGAGTGAGCCGTCAGGCCTGATCTGCAGCATCGATATCTGGTTGCTGCCGGCATCGACGGCGATCAGGAACTGGCCGTCCGGCGAGATCTGCAGCGCGCCCTGCGAGGCGAGCCCCGCCCCGGTCCCGGCGCCGCCGGCGGCGAACGGGGATCCGGGTTCGGCGGTCAGCGTCCCGTCCGCGTGCCGGTCAAACGCCCCGATCGTATTCGTCCCCGTCGTGTTGTCGTTGACGTAGACGTGCCCGACCACCGGGGACGCGTCGCTCGAGGCCGACGCGGACGCCGGGACGGCCACGGCGGCCGAGGTGGCCGCCGTCAGGCCGACCAGCACCAGGCCCCGCCACCTGCGGTTCAGGAAGCTTAATGCGCTGGCCGCCGCGCTCGCGGACGCCGCGGCGCCAGGCCCGACGGTCGGCTTGCTGCCTGCCGCGCCGCGGCCGTTACGGATTCTCATGTTTGCTCCTCACGTAGGTGTTGAGCTTGCGCACCTTCAGTCCCGCCGGCCGGCCGCGCGTTACAGTCCGCTGAGCTCGCTTTGAGGCGATCGATGCGGGCCGGTACTGTCCGGGAGATGAACTCGGATCAGCCCGGAACCGGACCGCTCAGGTCGGCCCTCCAGCGGGCCCTGCCATCCGCCCGCGCCGACCTCGAGCGCCTCGTGCGGATCCCGTCGGTGTCGGCCGATCCGGCCGCCGCGCCGCAGCTGCAGGCCAGCGCGGACGAGACTGCCGCGCTGCTGCGCCAGGCCGGCCTGCCGTCCGTGGAGATTCTGGCGGTCGACGGCGGCCAGCCGGCGGTGCTGGGACGGCGGCCCGGGCCGCCCGGCGCCCCCACCGTGCTGCTGTACGCGCACCACGACGTTCAGCCGACGGGTGACCGCGCGGGGTGGGCCAGCGACCCGTTCGAGCCGGCCGAGCGGGGCGGGCGGCTGTTCGGACGGGGCGCGGCCGACGACAAGGCGGGGATCGCCGCGCACCTCGCGGCCCTGCGGGCGCACGGCGACCAGCTCCCCGTCGGGGTGACCGTGCTGGTCGAGGGCGAGGAGGAGATCGGCTCGCCGACGCTGGACCGGTTCCTGGCCGCCTACTCCGGCCGGCTGCGGGCCGATGTGGTGGTGTTCGCCGACGCGGCGAACTGGACGGTGGACGTGCCGTCCCTGACCACCTCGCTGCGAGGGCTCGCCCCCGTGGTCGTCGAGGTGCGGGTGCTCGAGCATGGCGTGCACAGCGGCCTGTACGGCGGTCCGGTCCCCGACGCGCTGACCGCGCTGTGCCGGCTGCTGGCCACGCTGCACGACGAGCAAGGGGACGTGGCGGTGGCCGGGCTGGTCCGCGGCACCGCGGACCCGCTCGACCTGACCGAGGCGCAGCTTCGCGCCGATGCGGCGATGCTCGACGGGGTGCGGCTGATCGGCACCGGCGGGCTCACCGACCGGCTCTGGGCGCGACCCGCGGTCACGGTCATCGGCATCGACGCCCCGTCGGTCGCGGCGGCCTCCAACACGCTCATCCCGGCCGCCCGGGCCAAGGTGAGCCTGCGCGTGGCCCCCGGTGAGGACGTGACCAGGGCACGCGCGGCGCTGGCGTCGCACCTGGAGGCCCGCGCGCCCTGGGGCGTGCAGGTGACCGTGGAGCTCTGCACGACGGCCGCTCCCTACGCGGCGAGATCCGGGGGACCGGCGCAGGCGGCGATGCGCTGGGCTCTCGCGGAGGCCTGGGGATCGCCCGCCGTGGACGTCGGCGGCGGCGGCTCGATCCCGTTCGTCACCGGCTACGCCGAGGTCTTCCCCGACGCCGAGATCCTCATCACCGGCGTGGAGGACCCGGACACCCGGGCCCACGGCGCGAACGAGAGCCTGCACCTGGCCACGTTCGAGCGCGCCTGCCTGGCCGAGACCCTGCTGCTGCACCGGCTCGCCGATCCCCACTGACGATCAGGAAGAGCTTCCATAACGCAGAGCCGCGGATTCTGGCCCGTCCGCGCCCGGCCATACCCTGGCCATACCCCGGCCCGCGACAACGGATCAGCCCCCCGGACAACCACGACTCTGGCGCGATTTGGTGACCGGGTCAGGGTGGGCAGCGGCGCCTCCTGGGCCAATTCCAAAGATCTTGGACCCAAACCCACGCATACAGTGGGTTTCGGTCCGGGATCATGAAAAGAGCCTCGTCGCCTTCGCGGAATTCGCGCCAGAACACGTTTCCTGCGGACTGCGAGGTCCGCGAGCGCGGCAGGCCGCCTTACTCGAACGAGGGCTTGCGGTCCCGGGTCCGCTTGAGCTCGAAGAAGCCGTCGGCCTCGGTCACCAGCGCCAGCCCGTCCCAGAGCCGCCCGGCGGCCTCGCCCCGCGGGGCAGGCGTGATGACCGGGCCGAACAGGGCCCTGCCGCCGATGCGGATGACGGGGGTTCCCACGTCCAGCCCGACCTCGTCGAACGCCTCATGGTGCGAGGCCTTGATCAGCTCGTCGAACTCGGTGCTCTTGGCCGCGCTGGCCAGCGACTCGGGCAACCCCACCTCGGCCAGGGCCTCGGGGATCACCGCGGGATCCTCCCGGCGGCCCTGGACGTGGAACCGCGTGCCGAGGGCGGTGTACAGGGGCCCGAGAATGCCCGGGCCGCTGTGCTCGGCGGCCGCGGCGCAGACCCGTACCGGTCCCCAGGCCAGGCTCATCCGCTCCAGGTAGTCCTCGTTCAGGCCCTTGCCCTCATGCTGGGTCAGGTTCAGGTAGGCCAGCGACATGATCCGCCAGTCGGCCCGCACCGGCCGGACCTTCTCCACCTCCAGCATCCAGCGGGAGGTGATCCAGGCCCAGGGGCATACAGGATCGAACCAGAACTGCACGTTCTCGCGCACATCCGGCTGTGCTGTCACGCTGGCTGGCAACCGCCGCCCGCACTCGCCTATTCCCCGAACAGGCGGCGCGGGGAGACGCCGGTGCAGCCCGCGCGGGACGGGGAGACGCCGGTGCAGCCCGCGCGGGACGGGGAGACGCCGGTGCAGCCCCGACGCGGGACGGGCCTGCGGTCAGGCCCGTCCCGTGGCTGCCTCGCGCGGCTCGCCGCTGCGACCGGCTGGGGATCAGCCGCCCGACCCGGGCTCGAGGTAGAAGATCACGGCGGAGCCGTCGTTGCGCACGAACCCGCTGGCTTCTCCCGCGCCCTGCCGAGGGGACGCGTTCAGGAACGCGAGGGCGGCCGACTCGCCGTCAGGGCCGGGGAAGTCCTTGTGCTGCCAGGTCTGCTCGGTGCTGTTGCCCAGGCTGCCCGGCTCCAGCCAGAGCAGCCCCGTGGTGCCGTTGCCGCGCGGGGTGACGCTGGCCTCGCCGCGCCCCTGCCGGAGGGGCTCATTCAGGAAGTTGACGGCGGCCTGCGCGCTGTTCGGGGCGGCGAACTCCGCAGACTGCCAGGTCTGCTCGGTGCCGTCGCCCAGGCTGCCTGGCTCCAGGTAGATCAGCCCCGCGGTGCCGTCGTTGCGCAGCGTCGCGGTGGCCTCGCCGCGCCCCTGCCGCAACGGCTCGTTCAGGAACGCGACGCAGTCTCCCTCCCCGTTGGGGGCGGGGAACTCCGCGGACTGCCAGGTCTGCTCCGTGCCGTCGCCCAGGCTGCCCGGCTCCAGCCAGAGCAGGGCGGCGGTGCCGTCATTGCGGAGGGTCGCCCCCGTTAGGAGCCGGGAACGCCCGGAACTGCCACACCTGATCCGCCATTTCTGTACTCCCCCTTGGTTCTCGCGGGCGCATGCAGCCCGAAGGCTGCAGCGGGACGATCCCGTGCGCCGGTCACCACCTCAGAGGAGCGCAACGGCCCCTAGATACCGATCGTCGCGAAAACCTGCGCAGCAAGTAACCAGCCGGCCTGGGCCGGGGATCAGTCCACTCTCGGGCTTGCGCCCGCCTCTGGTGCCCGTTCGTCCCCCAGATGCCCGTTCGTCCCCAGATGCCCGTTCGTCGCCTGATGTTCGGTCGTCACAGTGCGCTGGTGTCTGTCGGGGCACTCGGCTCGGAATGTGTCGGCTCGCGCCCGGCGGGCTCGCCGCCCGGTGGGGGGCTGGGGCGCGGCACGGGCTGCGGCCGGAACGGGTAGATGAGCAGCCGGTGGTATCCGAGCCGGTAGATGAGGGCCAGGAACAGGTGCAGTTCGTTCTCCGCCTCCGCGAGGAGCCTGCGGGCCAGGCGGGGCAGGTCTTCGACAGCGTACTTGCGGCCATCCCTCGTGTCAGGATGATCTTGCAGGGCCGACTGCAGCCGGGCCGCCGTGGTCTGCAGGTCTATGAGACGCACGACTGCGATCTTGTGCCCGACCGAGTCCCGCCAGCGGGTGAGCTGGTCTCTCGCCCGGCCGTCCTTCAGTCGGCTCCCGACCTGGTTGTAGTAATACTCCGCCGCGTCCGACAGCCACTGTGGCTTCGTCGACGCCGCCCTGAGCCTGGTGTCGCACCAGTCCTGCATGTCGTCGGCCATACGATCGTCGAGGCGGCGAAGCGGGAGCGTGGCTAAGGCGACCAGATGCCGGGGCAGCCCGCTGCTACCCTGGCGGCTGAGCTGGCCGGACGCTTTCCCCAGCCACAGTCCGCTGGGGAGGATAAGGCCGACATAGGCCGCGATAGTATGATTGCCCGCTGCGATGGCAGCCAGGCCTACGCCGGTGGCCAGGGTGGCCGTGATCACGACGATGGTGATCGCCCACCGCCGCGCGCGACGCCCGAACGGGTTTCCGGTTCCCCGGCAGCGGAGCCTCAGGAAGCCGTAGGCCGAGACCAGGGACAGAAGGATGGTTCCGACCAGTACGTCCCAGCTCAGCATGGCCAGTCCTCCTGTTACCCCCGCGAGAGACGGCGGCTGTCTCCACCAAGGACATGGTTTCAGCTCATTCGCGATCTATCTAGGCGCAATCCCTCCAGCGCGCACCGTTTGGTAACATTTTGGTAACGATCGCCGTCCCGGGGTCAGGGTGCCGTAGCCTCCGCGCTACTTCCTTTAGGCATGCCTATAGCTTTAGCTATGACTAAGCATCTGATGCGACTGACTGGGGAGCCACCCATGGGCCTATCACTGCGTGTTTCGCCCGACCGGAAGGGCATCGAGGCCCAGGTAGACGAAGAGCTGTCCCGCCTGGTCACGCAGCTCACCAACGAGATTACCGTGCACCTGCGTGAGCATGGCCTGACCCGCGCCGAGCTCGCCGGACGCATGGGCGTCTCGCCCGGGCGGATCAGCCAGGTCCTGTCCGGGGGCGAGAACCTCACCCTGCGGACGCTGGCCGCCCTGTCGACAGCGCTCGACGCCCAGTTTGATCTGCAGCTCAGTTCATGTAAGCCCGGGGCCGACGCCGGTTTCGGCCCCCTCATGGGTGACCTCGACGAGGGAACCAGCCCTCGCGGGTGAGATCCATCCGGCCGCCGGCCCCCGGCCCCCCGGCCCCGGCGCCGCGAGCGCCGGCGTCCTACCCGCCTTCGCCCGGCCTTACCACTGCTGCGTCGTCGCGCTGGAGCAGTTGGGTCACCGCTCCCACCATCTCCGGACGCTCGAACACCGACTGGATGGCCACCCGGCCCGGTCCCTGCAGCGTCAGCCACACGGACTTGGCCTGCCTCCACCCCGTCCGCGGTCATCGAGCATGTCAGTCCCGGCATAGGCAGCACTGGTCGAAGCTGAACCGGGTCTCGCGCGCCTGGTCCCAGATGCGGCGGCAGTTGTCGTTCCAGTCCGGGTCGATCACGCGCCCCACCACGACGGCGGCGACGGCTGACGCACCGCTGCGGCGCAGCGCCGAGACCGCGCTCTGCAAGCGCGCGCCGGTCGTCAGCGTGTCGTCCACGACGAGCACCCGCTCGCCGCTGAGCCGGCGTGTCGCGGTGAAGGCACGGTCGTCCGCCAGGTTGTGATCCACGTGCGCCGGCCCGCGCGCGAGCAGCGGCGCGTAGCGCGGGGCTAAGGCGCCGACCCGGGTGACGGCTGTCTCCAGCGGATGCTGGCCGGGCCACTGCTCGGCGCGGGTGCTCGGCACGCTGGTCACCACCGCCGGGTCGCCGCCGAGCAGGCCCGCGACGCACCGCAGGTGCTGAGCGGCAAAGCGAGCGATAATCGCCGCGACCTGCCTGGCGAGGAGCTCGGTGCCGCGCCCGGATCCGTCCTTGTAGTAGCGCAGAACGTGCCAGAGCTGGCTGTCCAGCGTGTACAGCGAGATCGGGACTATGTTCGAG